>WNFM01061995.1_pt1 | contig 11903 bp, 13 predicted proteins | sample 5400271 | NCBI WGS metagenome assembly WNFM01 (sample SAMN13153352, study PRJNA577476) | soil metagenome | isolation source: 60 cm saprolite on Douglas fir-dominated hillslope | place: USA:California | collected 2013-09-17 | reverse complement strand
CCGCCGCGGTCGGACGGCGTCTGCGCCTGTTGCGCGCGCATGGCTTGATCGCCAAGGTTTCCAGAACCCATCGCTATGTGGTGACGGCCAAAGGCCGGCGCATCATCACCGCGCTCTGGGCTGCACGCCAGGCCAGCACGGAAAAACTCACCGCCTTGGCCGCCTAAAATTTTGCGCAAACCGAGTAAACTTTTATGCATAGTAATACGAAATACACGAAACAGCAAGGACTCGCTACGAATGGAGTGCCCACGAATGGGTGAGCGGTGCTCTTTCTAAAGGATTCATTTTTCGTGTGTTTCGTATTACTATCGCTCAAAGTCTTCGCAAGTTGCGCAAAGTTTTTAACCACAGATGAACACCGATAAACCCGGCGCGGCAAAGCCGCAAACCAAACGGGGCCTTTGCACTTGCCCTTCCCTCTCGGTGCCTCTGTGCCTCTGTGGTGGAACCTCTTTTGGCATTCTTTTGGGGATCACGAATTTAACCACAGAGACACAGAGGGCACAGAGATGGCAATAATAGCGAACAGATTTTGTTCAGCTTTATCCGTGTGAATCCGTGGTTAAAGTATTTTGGTTGCGGCTCTGCCGCGCTGGGTATTTCGTCGTTTGAATCGCCGTTTTTAGGTTGAAGTGCTAGCCACTCACAACCCACTTGGGTAATCAATGAACGTCCACGGCACTTTGAACTTTTCTGACAAGTGGCGGGCCAGCGCCTTCACGCCGAAGGTTTCTGTGGCGTAGTGGCCGCCGTAGAGCACGTTCACCCCCAATTCTCCTGCCAAAGCAAACGTCCAATGCGGTCCTTCGCCGGTGATGAATGTGTCCACTCCTTCGCTTGCAGCTTTTTTCAATTCGCCGCCGGCGGCCCCTGTCACGACCCCGACGCGAAGGGCGGAAGCTTCCCGTCCGGGCAGAAGCAGCGGTTTGGTTCCGGTGGCTCGCTCAAGACGATGCATCAACTGGGAAACCGGAATCCTCATTCGAGTTTGAAAGCCGAGAAACTGGCCCTTGTCGAAGAAGAACGGGCGCAGAGTCTTGAGGCCGAGCGCGGCGCAGAGCAGCGCGTTGTTGCCCAGCTTGGGATGCATATCGAGTGGCAGGTGCGAACTATAGACCGCCAGGTTGTTCTCCACCAACACCCGGACAATTTGATAATTCGTTCCTGTCCACGGCTGGCGCGCGCTCCAGAACAGCCCGTGATGCACGATTAACAAATCTGCGCCGCTCTGGATGGCCTTCTGGATTGTCTGGTCACTGGCGTCCACCGCCGCCGCGATGCGAGTCACCGCGCCCCGGTTCTCCACCTGCAATCCATTTACGGCGCCGTCGTAGTCGTTGATTTTCTCCGTGCGCAGAAGCCGATCACAGTAATCAGCGATTTTTGAGAGAGACGCATTTGCCATTTCGGCGAGTTTGAAGTTCTTAATCGTTGGTTTCGAGTCTAAAGTTCGCCTAAACAACCACCTCGTGAATTGGGGAGCCCACCGGTGGTCGGTGCGTGAAGCGGCATAACTGCGAATGGCGCTAAGTTAAGGCGAAACTTACATAAATACGGTCATTTCCGTCTTTGGACTCCCGGGACTTTTTTGAGGATACGTGCGAGAGTCTGGGCTTGAAGTTGGGCCAGAGTTTCCATCACCCGCCGGTTGGCCTCAATGGCCTTTCGGGCGACGTCAAACTGGGTCTTGGACAGAGCGTGGCAGATGGTTTTGCCCTGGTGTTTGCCGGTCCAAAGGTAATACGGCCCTTTCTGGACCCATCGGCCGCCGACGCGGCGGCGCAAGGGGCGGCAGACCACGGTGCCCTGGCAGATCCAGCCTGGCTGGGCCAGGCGAGTCCAGAGCTTGGTGTAAGGCGGGGGAGGAGTCCCCAAGGGGTGGCTTTTGCTTTCTGAACGCATGGGGGAGGGTAGCCAAGAAAAGGCTGGACGGTCAAGCGTATATCTGTATTATTACAGATATATGTTTGCCACCGCCCCCCTCTTCGGTAAATTCCACTCCTCGCTCAAGGACGCCGCTCAGCCCCTGCAACGCCCGCGCCTCCTCCACCACCTCCAAAGCCTCTGCGGCGATTGGATCGACCCCTCCCTCCTCGACCCCAATCCCACCGGGCCCAACAGCCGCCAACGCCTCTACACTCCCCAACTCACCTTCCTGGCCTTTCTGGACCAAGTCCTCCATCCCGGCTCCTCCTGCCGCAAGGCCGTCCGCCAAATCCAATCCTACTACCAAAGCCTGCCCAACCCTCCCGCCCTCGATGAAGACCCCAGCGCCTACTGCCAGGCCCGCGCCCGCTGGTCCCTCGATGAATTGGTGGACATTCGCCGCCATCTCGCCGACCATCCGGGCCTCAACTCCTTGCCCTTGCCCTTCCCCGTCCCCGGCCACCGCCCTCTCAAAGTCATTGATGCCACCTGCCTCAATACGCCCGACACCCCCAAAAACCGCCAGGCTTACCCGCAATCCGCCGACCAACAACCCCACTGCGGCTTCCCCCTCCTGCGTTTGGCGGCGATCTTCTCCTTGAAAACCGGCGCCGTGCTGGAGCGGCAATACGCCCCCTATGCCACCAGCGAAAACGCCCTCTATCAAAAATTGCACCGCACTCTGCAACGCGACGATATCCTGCTAGGGGACCGCAACTGCGGCTCTTGGGGGACCCTGGCCAGCCTCCCCATCAACGGGATCGACGGCCTCTTCCACATGCATGCCAGCCGCAACAGAGATTTTCGCCAAGGCCAAGCCCTGGGTCCGAACGACCGATTGCTCACCTTGTTCAAGCCCAAAGACAAGCCGGCCAACCTGCCCCAAGCAGAATGGGAGCAATTGCCCAACCACATCCAAGTGCGCATGGTCCGGGCCCGGGTGCCCACCCGCAACGGGCGCTGCAAAAAGATCATCCTCCTCACCACCTTGCTGGACCCTCTGCTCTGGACCGTCGAACTGCTGGTGGCCCTCTACGGCCGTCGCTGGCAGATCGAACTGTTCCTCCGCGACATTAAAACCACTCTGCAAATGGAAAGGCTCAGTTGTTTGACGCCCGAGATGGTTCACAAAGAACTGGAGATGCATCTGATCGCTTACAACCTCCTCCGCGCTCTCATGGGCGAGGCCGCCTTGACCTGCCATGTCCCCGTCCAACAACTCAGCTTCAAAGGCACCCTTGACACCGTCGGGGAGTATGCCCGGACCCTGGCCCAAATCCCCGCTTCCTACCGCCAGCGCCGAAAGGCCCTCTACCTCGAGATGCTTGCCGCCATCGCGGCCGACTTGCTGCCCCTTCGGCCTGACCGATTCGAACCACGCTGCCAAAAGCGCCGGCCGAAGAATTATCCTTTCATGAATCGGCCCCGCCGTGAGTTAAGGGCCGCTCGGAAGGACCGTCTGCCCACCCCGAAAAAAGCCCGTGCTTAACTTAGCGCCATTCGCATAACTGCCGCGCTCCCGGCGCCCTGGCTGACCTTCGTTAGCATCAGTTTGCCAGACAGTTTTAATTTTAATCGCACTCTCCTCTTTCGCCTTGCTTTGCTGCCTGAGCGTCTTAGCATCCTCCAATATTCGTGGGTTCATGAAAGCGATTCTTGCTCTTGAAGATGGCTCGGTCTTCCGCGGCCAGGGCTTTGGCGCCGCCGCCTCAGCCTGCGGCGAGGTTTGCTTTAACACCTCGATGACCGGTTACCAGGAGATTCTGACCGACCCTTCCTACAAAGGCCAGCTCGTCGCCATGACCTATCCGCTCATCGGCAACTACGGCGTGAACCAACAGGATGTTGAGTCGTGGCGTCCGCATGTGGCTGGGTTTGTGATTCGGGAGCTTTCGCCGGTGGTCAGCAGTTGGCGGGCGGAGCTTCCGCTGGCGAAGTACCTTGAAGAAAACGGCATCCCCGGCCTCCAGGGCATCGATACCCGCGCGTTGACCAAAAAGCTGCGAATGCGCGGCGCCCTCAAAGGGTTCATCTCTACGCAGGCAATCGCTGATTCCGAAGCGGTCGCCCGCGCCCAAAACTGGCCTGGCTTGGCCGGAGTGGATTACGTCCAGGAGGTCACGCACAAGAAGCCGTTTCTCTGGGATCCTCAGGACAAGCAGAGTGCCAGCTTCAGAGTGGTCCGCGGGAAAGATGAATCAGACGCCCGAAACATGCGGGAGGCGCTGCCGCCGGCCGACATTCCGATCGTGGCTTACGATTTCGGGATGAAATACAATATTCTGCGCCGGTTGCGCCAGCACGGTTTTAAAGTGCAGGTCGTGCCGGCGTCCACCTCAGCCGCCGAGGCATTGAGTTCCAAACCCGCTGGCGTCTTTCTCTCCAACGGTCCAGGCGATCCCTCCGCGCTCGGTTACGCAGTCCAAGCGGTGCGTGACTTGGTCGAGAGCGGCGTTCCCATTTTTGGAATCTGCCTGGGACACCAAATCCTCGGCCAGGCCTTTGGGGGCAAAACCTTCAAACTTAAGTTCGGCCATCGTGGGGCCAACCAACCGGTCAAGGATTTGGAAACGGGCCGGGTGGAAATCACTTCCCAGAACCACGGGTTCGCGGTGGAGGCAAATTCCCTGCCGCCGGAGGTGGTCGTGAACCGCATCAACCTGAACGACCAAACCGTGGAAGGATTGCGCCACAAGACCAAACCGATTTACTGCGTGCAATATCATCCGGAAGCTTCGCCCGGGCCGCACGATTCCAAACCGTTGTTTGCCGAATTCCGGGCCATGATCGAGAAGGCCTGATGGGTATTGATGCAGATGACCAAACGGTCAAAAGTATTTCTCAAGACGGGTCTTGACTTGACCCGCCGTTGCAGATAATTGAAAACTTAACAAAGACCTATGGCGAAACTTGTCCTCCTGAGCGAAGGTTTGACCGGACGCACTTTCGAGTTGAAGGTGGAAAAGACGACTGTTGGGCGCGTGGAGGACAACACCTTCCAAATTGCCGAGACTTCCGTCTCCAGCCACCATGCCGAAATCCTCCTGCGGGGCGCCGACGTTGTGGTCAAGGACCTCAACTCGACCAACGGCACCTTCATCAATGGAGAAAAAGTCAGTGAAGCCGTTGTGAAGCCAGGCCAGATCCTGCGTCTGGGCATGATCGAGATGCGGTTGGAAACCGAGGAAGCTGCGGCCGCTGCCGCCGCCGCACCCAAAAAAGCGCTGGATAAGACGCGGGTGATTCCGCAAGGAGTGAAGCTGGGCGAATTGGAAGGCACTCGCCCGACGCCAAGCTTCGGAGGCAAATCCGGGTTTGAGGCGAAGAGCAACAAGGGCAAGATGGTCTTTATCGTGATCGTAACATTGATCGGGTTGGGGCTGGCCGGCGCCTTGGTGTGGGTGGTTTTGCAACCGCACGGATGAGCGCGGGCGGTGTTCAGTAATCAGTGTTCAGTGACCAGTAATCAGCGGAGGAGAATCCGGCTGAGAGGCTCTCCCAAACCAGTATTTCCCCCCCTTGAAACCTCGACCCCAGGCCACTGGCCACTGAATACTGATTACTGGTTACTGCTTACTCCGCTACCGCCCACTGAGCCACCGCGCCACTTCCACCGCCGCGTACGTAATCACCACGTCAGCTCCAGCCCTCCGCATGGCGAGCAGGCTCTCCAGTACGACCGCTCGCTCATCGATCCACTTTTTGGCCGCGCCCGCTTTGATCATTGAATACTCCCCGCTCACGGCATAAGCCGCGGTGGGATAGCCGAACTCGGTTTTCACCCGGTAAATGATGTCCAGGTAAGCCAGGGCCGGCTTGACCATGACCATGTCCGCGCCTTCGCCGATGTCCAGCGCCACTTCGCGCAAGGCTTCGGAGGCGTTGGCCGGATCCATCTGGTAAGAGCGCCGGTCGCCAAATTTTGGGGCGGATTCTGCCGCTTCACGGAATGGGCCGTAATAAGCTGAGGCAAACTTGGCCGCGTAGGACATGATCGGCGTCTCGGCAAGACCTTCGCGGTCCAGCCGTTCTCGAATGGCCCGCACCCGTCCATCCATCATGTCGCTGGGCGCGACGAGGTCCGCGCCCGCTTGGGCGTGACTGGCGGCGGTTTGGGCGAGCAGTTTCAGCGTCGGGTCATTCAAAATCCTGGCGCCCTTTTTGTCCCGCTGCACGATGCCGCAGTGGCCGTGGTCCATGTATTCGCACAAGCAGACGTCCGTGATCACCAGCAGTTCAGGCAACTCTTTCTTGAGCAGTCGCACCGCTTGCTGCACGATCCCGTTGGAAGCGAAGGCGCCACTCGCTTTGGAGTCCTTCCTGTCCGGGATGCCGAACAAGAGCACGGCTGGCACTCCCAACTCATGGGCCTGCGCGGCCTCCTTCAGCAGTTCATCGGTCGAAAGTTGGAAGACGCCCGGCATGGCCTCGACTGGACGCCGCAGTTTCCGTCCCGACCGCACGAACAGCGGCAGGACTAATTGCTCGGCGCTCAATCGTGTCTCCGCGACGAATTGGCGCAACGCCGGTGTTTGCCGCAGGCGCCGGAGACGCAACGCGGGGAACCATGCGGTCGAAAGAGAATTCATCTCTGCGGCTTCTCCGGTTTGACGATGGAGATGACCAGCGCGCCGGGGGTCAGGTGTTTTTGGGCGACCGCTTTGACTTGATCGAGGGTGACGGCTTCGTATTTGGCGTCTTCGGTGTCGATGAAGCCGTAGCCCAGGCCGTAGAGTTCGTCCAACGCCGCGGTCATAGCCAGGCCGCCCAAATCCTGGCGGGCGATCTTCTTTTGGCCAATGACCTTGGCTTTGGAGCGTTTGAGTTCTTCGGCGGTCAGGCCTGTTTCGCGGAGGGTTTGGGCTTCTTGGAGCAATTCGTTTTCGACCAGCTCGATCTTTTCCGGCTCAGTCCCGGCATAAAAGGCGAAAAATCCCGGCGTCAGTCCCAGAAAATTTTGAGCGCCGACGTAATAGGCCAACCCCAGTTTTTCCCGAATGCGCATGAACAGGCGTGACCCCAAATCGCTGCAAGCCTCCTGCACCAATTCGAGCGCGAACCGATCCGGATTGTCCAACGCAGCACCCGGAAAGCCGACGACCAAGACGGCTTGCTTTTTGTCGCGTGTTTTGACGAGGTGCTTCACCTTGTGAAGGCGCGGGCTGTGGGGCAGTTGCGGCAGGGGCGCCGGGCGTTTCTTCCAGGCGCCAAAACGCTTTTGGACGGCCGTGCGGACGGCGTCGGTCTGAACGTCTCCGAAAATGGCCAGGACACAATTGCCCGGCACGGCCAGCCGTTGATGAAATTGTTTCACGTCGGCAACCTGGATTTTTTGCACGGTGGTTTCGGTGCCATTGGCGGTCAATCCGTAGCCGGTTTCGCCGAAGAGGCCGCGGCGCATCCGCCGGCTGGCGGTGGCGAGCAACTCGTCGTTTTGCGCTTTGATGGCGGCGAGTTGAATCTGGCGTTCCCGCTCGAACGGGCCCTGGGGAAAGGCCGGCTTTAGAATGACCTCCGCGCTCCGCGAAAAGGCGCATGCCCGTGTCGAAATCTTGGCTCATCACCTCCGCGTTGACGCCGAAACTGTTGTTGCCCCCGTAGCTCTCCATGCTGCCGCCCAGGGTCTCAATCTCGGTCGCGATTTCTTCGGCGGTCTGAGTCGGGGTGCCCTGAAGGAGCATCTTGGCCATGAGGAGCGCCCCGCCATTGTTCTCCGGGGTTTCCGCCAGCACCCCCCCCTTGAACACAGCGCGGAATTCGACGAAAGGCAGGCGATGGTCCTCCTTGACGAGCAGGCGCAGTCCATTCGGAAAATCAAATTTTTGGATCGGGTGGTCGCTGAAGAGATCGGCCTCCCCGGTTGCTTTGGGAGCAGTTCCGCCAGGCAACAATGCGTAGAGGGTCCGGTTCTCGGTCGTCAGATACTCGCAGGCGACGCGTTGGAGGGCCGCGGCGGTGGCGCGCTTGATGGCTTCGAGGTAGCGGGCGGAGAAATTCAGATCGTTGGCGGCCATCCAACTTCCGCCCAGGTCCTGGGCCTGGCCTTGCATGGTTTTGCGGCTGGACAAGTTGGAGGCGGTAAACTGTTTGACCGCCTTGGTCAGTTCTCCAGGCGTGGTCAACCCGCGCTTCATGCGCTCCACTTCGGCCAGCATGGCCTCGCGCGCGGCGTTGAACTTGTCCGCTTCGACGACGGCGCTCATGCCGAACAGGCCGGGGTTGCCCGGGGTATAAGTCCAAGCATCCACCGAGGAAACGAGCCCCTTTTTCTCGCGCACCTCCTGGTAAAGCCGCGAACTGCGGCCGCTGCCCAACAACGTGGCCAGAACATCGAGCAGAGGAACGTCCGAATGGCGCAACTCCGGGATATGCCAGCTAAAGTGGAAATGACCCATCTCGATCGGCGCTTCCTCGATCATTTCGCGGGCCGCGACTTGCTTGGGCTCCGGCGGAAGGAAGGCGGGAGGCATGGCTCGCGCCTTCGATTTTGCAAAGGCCGCCCGAATCTGGGCTTCAACTCCCTTGGCGTTGATGTCGCCGACGATGACGAAGAACAGGTTGTTCGGCGCGTACTTCTCGCGGTAATAATTGAAGACATCATCGCGCTGCACTTCATTGTAGATGTCGGGGTAGCCGATGACAGTGAAACGATAGGGGCTTCGGGTGTAAGCGGTTTCGAACAAGCGCCGCGCCGACCGCTGGCCAGGATCGTCATGGTTCATGTCCATTTCCCGGAGGATGACCTGCTTTTCCTTCGCCATTTCGTCAGCGGGGAGAGTGGCATTCTGGACGATATCGCAGAGGATGTCGATGGCCACGGTGGCGCCGGTGTTGGGAACGTTAATCCAATAGACCGTCCGGTCGAAGGAGGTGTAGGCATTCATGTAACCGCCTGCGTCCTGGACCTCCTGGTCGATGCGTCCGGCGGCCCGGTTGGATGTGCCCTTAAAAAGCATGTGTTCGAGCACGTGGGAAAGGCCCCCTCCCAGCCATTTGCCCTCATCAATGCTGCCGGCCTTGCACCACGCCTGCGCGGAAATGACCGGGGCGCTATGGTCCTCGCGAATAATTAGCGTCAAACCGTTGGGCAGCGTAATGAGATGCACACCGGGAGGAATGGCGGGGATGCCCGGATCGGTCCTGACTTTGGACTTTGTTGTCATTCTAACTCGCGGTCAAGTAGCAGCGCCCTCAAACTTGCGTCGATTTGGTTTCCCGCGCAGGCGCGGGACTTTCGTTCGCCGGCAAAAAGGGGCGGCGAAAGGCCTCGAAAAATTCATAGCCGCTCTTAAAGTCCTCCCGGCTGTCGTTCGAGGTCTTTGCCAGCAAATTGCTCTCCACCATGTTGAAGACAATCTCGCCGAAATCCTCGCACCGGCGCACCCCCCACTCGTTAAAGACCATCTCGGACATGGGGCCGAATTGCTGCAAGGCGTAGCGCCGAATGCCTGCCAGCAACTCCTGCCCGGACACGTGGCGGACCTCGTCCTTGGTTTTCTTGTCCACTATTTTCTGGGTGAAATCGAGGGCCTCGCGGATAAACAAGTAAGCGTTCCGATGGTAGCGCCGATCGGCCAGGATCAGTTTATCGAGGGCATCTTCAGGGTTGACGTTCTGCATAATTTTACCGCCCGGGTCCGAAGGCGGGCTGGGCGAGCGGGTGTGCTGTGCGCCATGCCTTCACCGCCCAGCCGGTCAGGAACAAAAGGATGACCATGACCAGCACGAGTTGTTGCTGCCGGGTCAGATTAAGCATAGGGCCAGTTTAGCTTAGGCATTGTTTGACTATTCTAGCCGAATCCTCAGTTCACGCAATGCTAATTCTCCCTCCCATCGAGGGATGGGCGCATCTTGACGGCACCACCATGCGCATTGGCTTCCTCCCTCTCCCCGGCCTTCCCCTCCCTCGGAGGGAGGAGAGGGAGGCTTCCCGCGACGGAACTGGTGGTACCGTCGAGATGCGCTCTCGAATGGTTGACTCCCCGTCTGGAGCACCGCACAATGCCAGCGTCGGAATCGAAAGCAATTTACCCGAAAGGTTAGCTGATTGGGCGCACAGTGGAAACAAGCCGGCCGCGAAGCCAACGCGCAAAAGCGCGGCCAGATCGTCGTCAAGCTCGTCCGCGAAATTATTGTCGCGGCCAAGCTGGGCGGAGCGGACCCTGACCTCAACGCGCGTCTGGCCGCGGCCGTGGAGAAGGCGCGGAAGAGTTCCGTCACCCGCGACACCATCGAGCGCGCCATCAAAAAGGGGGCAGGGCTGACGGACGAAAAGATCGTTTTCGATTTGGTCACTTATGAGGGATTCGCCCCGCACAAAGTGCCCATCGTAGTGGAGTGCCTGACCGACAACCGCAATCGCACTGCGCCGGAGATCCGCCACCTTTTCCGGACCGGTTCCCTGGGCCAGCCGGGCAGTGTTGCTTTCTTTTTCAACCACCTGGGTGTGGTTGAAGCCACCCATTCGGACCCAAATCGTGACGCCGAGGGCGATGCCATCGAAGCAGGCGCGCAGGAGATTGAGCCACTGGAGGGCGAGGACGTGCCTGAAGGCCGAAAAGGCGCGCGTTTTCTGACGGAGATGAAGGATCTCGACGCGGTGTCCAAAGCCCTTAAGGCCGCCGGTTGGACCATTATCGACGCCGAAATGCGCTACCTCGCCAAAAACTTTCCCGACCTTTCGGATGCCGCCCGCAGAGAGGTGACGGATTTCCTAAACGCCCTCGACGATCACGATGATGTGCATCGGGTTTATGCGGCATTCAAGTAAGAGTATGCGCGTTACGATTGATGTTGATGCAAGTGAACTGAAGCAAATTAGCGCCTCCTTCACCCGCTTCCTGGCCTCGTCGCGGGCTTTTTTGTTGGGTGCGCTCGCATCAGGGGCTTCGCCGGCGCGCATGAAACCGTGGCCGGCGCCTTCATAAACCACCGGGTCATAATTTGTGTGACGACAGGCATGATGGACCCAAATGCCTGGGGACCGCAAGTCATCTCCTTCCGCTGGCGCTTTGGTGGGGCACTGACAAAATGATGGAGGACAAAATGATGCCGATTTCTTGCTTCATAATTTTGTCCCGCATGATTTTGTCATCTTCGTGTTCGCCTTGCCTTCTCTGCGTCCCTCTGCGAAAGACTCTGCGTCCTTTGCGGTAAAAAAAATCGGGATCAAACGCAGAGGCCGCAGAGTCTTTCGCAGAGGCCGCAGAGGAATTTCTCATCGCCTTACTTCGTAGTCCAAAATTGAGAAACGCGGGCGGGTTGCAGTCAGCCCTGCATCCAATAAGCCGATCTCGCCCAGGATTTGACATTCCAGCAAGCCGGGTGACCCGCCGCGCATTTGACATTGCAGCAAATCAGGTGAAAATAGGGGAGTAAAAAGCAACCCATGAGCACCATTGAGAAAGACCGATCTAAAACCAGTCGAAACCCATGAAAACCAGACGAATCCTCACCATCAGCCTTGTGCTCACCTCGATTGCCCGGAGCGCCTTCGCCCAGGGCACCGCCTTCAGCTACCAGGGCCGGCTCAGTGATGGCGCAAACCCAGCCACGGGGATCTACGATTTGCAATTTGCCATTTATGATTCGACCAACCTTCCCGGCGTGGTCATCGCTGGTCCGGTGGTTAACGGCGCCACGAGCGTAAGCAACGGACTTTTCACCGTGGTGTTGGATTTCGGCTCGGATGTCTTCACCGGACCGGGCCGCTGGCTCGAGATCGGTGTGCGCACCAACGGCGGCGGCTCTTTCACCAAGCTGACGCCACGGCAAACACTTGCGCCTGTGCCTTATGCCACCTTTGCTGGCGGGGTGAACGCTGCTGGCATCCGCGGCCCAATTCCTGCCGGGAACATCGCCAACGGCACCATCACTTCCAATATGCTCTCGGCCAGCGCCGTCGGGGCTAATCAGCTCGCCCCCGGCGCCGCCGCGGGGAACCTTCAAAGCGGCGGCCAGAGCGGCGTGGCGGG
>WNFM01276737.1_pt1 | contig 11904 bp, 11 predicted proteins | sample 5400271 | NCBI WGS metagenome assembly WNFM01 (sample SAMN13153352, study PRJNA577476) | soil metagenome | isolation source: 60 cm saprolite on Douglas fir-dominated hillslope | place: USA:California | collected 2013-09-17 | reverse complement strand
CGTTGTAATAGGCCTTTGCCGTTTTTTCCCCCTGCTTCATCAGTCCACGCACCAGGTCCGCTAACGGCAAATTCAATTCCGATAGGTTAGCACTTCCTAAAATCCAGTGATTCATCTGCACGTTCACGTCAAGGTGATAATCTCCGTTCCAGGGTGTCTGTACCTGATTGGCCCAAAGCCCCTGAAGGTTTGGTGGAAGCAAGCCAACGCGCGTGCTGCTGATGGCCAGGTATCGTCCGAACTGATAGTATAAAACCGGCAAACCTTTATCAGCATCCGGAGACGAATAGAAGTTCTTTAGGCGCTGATCCGTTGTGAACTTATCCTGAGCTGTTTTCCCCAAAGTCAGTGAAACACGATCGAACAGCTTGCGGTAATTTGCCAGGTGGTTCTTGAGTTGGTGATCGAAAGACTTTTGTGTTGCACTTTCCAGGATGTCAACAGTTTTTTGCTCGTAAGCGGCATCTTTAAAATTTGTGCCCGATGATATGTATAAGGTCACTTCCGTTGCCTTGTCAACAACCAGATCATTCGCTTCCTCGCGGAGATTTCCGCCACGCAGCAAGGGCTTGATCCGCGTACTGTATTTCATCCCATTTCCATCCGTGCCATTGTTCAGCTGGCCAGCCATAATCAGTTCCCCCTTGCTTACTCTTGTCGTAAAACGTTCGGGTCGATTAAGCGAGATACGAAAATTTAATTTTCCAGGTTTGTCCGCAGCGATCTTCACGATGCTGACATCGTCATCAAAGCTTGTAAAATAGGTACGCGAATACGTCACCACAGCATCACTCAACGACAACTCACGGTGATTCCCTCCGGAAGTGACGGGTTCCTTTTCATATTTGAAATGCAGTTGGAGGTCTCCCAACAGTTGATAGCATCCGAAAGGGACATTGGCACCGTTGCCGTGACCCGATCCCTCGCCTTTGCACACAAAATTTTTGCTAATCAGCGCTTCAGCTTCGTCATTCTTGCCCTCCAATAAAAGGGACCTGATTTGCGGAAGGTGGGCAGCGGCTTGGTAATTGTTGGCATCTTGCGGACCACCCGACCACAATGTGATTTCATTCAATACGATGGTTTCTTTTTCGATGCCCCCATCGGGCATCATGCCCAGTCTGCCGTTGCCGAGGGGCAAGGTTTCTTCCCATTGTTGAGCGGGTTTGTCATACCACAGCCTCAGCGGTCCATTCTGCGCGGACGTCGCCATGGGCAACCAAAATAAAACAAAAAGTAAACGATAGGGTAGTGTTGTTTTCATCATAATTCAATCATTCTTAAAAAGTGTGTAGACATCCCTCTTTCATTTTTTCTCCTTGCCGAGTTACGCAAAAGTGGCCGTTAGCCGAAATGGTTGAATGGAGAATTTCACTATAATGATGGATTTTCTTACGGACAATGGAAAAGATATCAATGTTTTTTAGTTCGGTACCGTAAACTTTGAATTTAGAATGTTGATCGCATGTTAAATTTTGAATATATTCATTCCAAATTGTTACTTGTTTAACAATCCCCTGGATGAAGCACACGAATACAAGGGGCCTATCTGACCAAGGAATTTGTAAAAGGGGTGGTCGAGACCGACAAGAGAAAGTTTTCAGGTTGAATATGCCTTATGACATTTACGCCGATATCATTGATATCCGAGCCGATGATTCCGTGTTCATGATGCCACTCGACGCCGGTATACAGAAAATCGAAATAGGCAAGACAATACTGGTCCCCCGTCTCGCCATGGCCCAAGGAAAAGGAGCTGGCGGTTCCCAAAAAGGAAAAGGTTTATATTTGGACTCCAAATCGCCGCATGCATGTCGAGAGTAAGTGGATTTTTCCTGGCACTTCTGATTGCTTGTAGCGATGACTTCAAGGTGGATCATCCGATCGTATTCACCGGAGAGCTTATTAGCTTGAGCAACGTCGAGGCTACTCTTTCCGCAAGAATTGCGTCTCGAGGCAATCAGCCCCTGACCGAATCCGGGTTTGTTTGGGGCCTCTACCCGGGAGACAATGATGGAATCCGGCTGATCAACCCCGATGTTTCCGCCAACGAATATGTTTTGAAGACCAGCACTCCCTTTATTCAGGAAGAGACTTATTATGTCCGCGCCTATGCCCAATCCCAACATGCTATCACGTATGGTCGTGAGGTAGCATTTAGAGTCGGAGGTACAAAAGACCTAGGATCGTGGACAACTATCACCACGTCAATCAATCAGGGCACCGCATGTGAGTTAACCATATCGTTCAATGTAGGCGCCTTATCCTACTTTTTGTTGAGTAATGGTGCTGTGTATGCCTACAATCCGACAAACAATAACTTGCAAATAAGGGGAACCAATCCACAGCTTGCTAATGCCATGTTTGGCGCTTCTTACCTGGGTCAGGCGTATGTATTTATCAAGAACAGTTTTTATCTTTTTAATCCGGTCGACCTTTCCCTTTCTCAATTGTCGCCAATCCCCAATCAGGCGGAACTAACAGGGTCTACGATGTTCCTACTGGATGATTATTTATATGTCGGATTGGGATACAATTTTACGTCCGGGCAGGCGACCCACGAATTCTGGAAATACAAAATCCCTTCGGACAGCTGGCAAAGGATTGCCGACTTCCCGGGTAATGGTAAAGAGTTTGCTTTTGGATTTTCCTTGGCTGGAAATGGTTTTGTAGGAGGGGGCTCGGATTCCAAAGGGGACTTTTTTGAGACGGCTAAAGACCTCTGGCAGTATGATCCCAAGACGGATCAGTGGAAGCGAAAAATGGATATTCCGGTCAAACCGGTCTATTTCGATTCTGCTGTCGCCTTCAATGGAATGGGCTATTGTTTTTCGGGGGGTGACCTCCTTGAGTACAACGCCGATTTCAATTCATGGCGCAAAATGACCCATTTCGGGGATAAGGGGTACCTCTGCTACCCGAACCTGTTAGCCATCAACCAACACGTATACCTCATTTCTTCAACGGATAATTTCGGAAACGGCAGCCTTAACATTTGGAGCTATGCCAAATAGACTAGGCTATGGAACGTTAATAGTTATATGCCTGGGGGTTATAAGCCCTGCATACGCCCAATGGATTGGCAATAAGGTCAATCTTTATGCCGGTTACGAAATAGGAAACTTCCATGGACCGGATTTGGTGACCAGCGGGTTCGTTAAATTCCCTTCCCTTTTTTCTAATTTGAAGGAGTTGAGCGGTCATTCCCTTGGTGCGTCCTATCTACTAGGTGATTACTTCAGTTTGGGAATAGCCTTTGAACAGCTCACGGGCTCGGGCTGGGAACTGGCCCACCAGGATACCTACTATGGATCAAAGGTAAATTTAACTTCGGTTTCTCCGAGTTTGAGGATTCATAGCAAAGTGGAGCATGAAGGACTGTTCAACAGGATAAAGCTCTTTGCGGAAATTTCACCAGTCCTGGGCTCTGCCAGGTTAACCTTGCCAGACTCGTTGTATACGGTCGTTATGGATGGCACGGTCTTACCCCTCCCTAAAACGGGCTCGAATAATTTTCGCGGCCTCGCAGGAAAGATTGGCTTCGACTTCGATATTACCCAACGTGTTGGCTTTCATATGGACTATGGGATCCATTATAATTGGATTCAATCGCTACTGTACATGGATCAGCATTTTTCCTTCTTGCTGGCCAACATCGGACTATATCTTAGAGTGGGAAAAGACAGGAGATACTATTATTAGAATGAAAAAACTCTCCCTCCTTTTGATCGGTATAATGTTGATGGCGTCATCATCGATCCGGAAGGATCCATACCTAATCTTCCCGACCGGGCACGAGGTCATCTATGATATTTGTTTTTCCCAAAATGGAAGCACCCTGATTGTGGCCGACGGCCGAGAGATTAAGTGGTTTTCCAGCAAAGACGGTCACTTGTTGTCCACACTTTCGGGCGGTCATCGGAATGCCATACTTGCGCTAGACCTTTCTGCCGACAGTTCCCTTTTAGCGAGTGGCGGAAGGGACAGTTTGGTTCTTATTTGGGATGTTTCCAAAAAGGAAGTTATCAAGCGATTGAACCATAAGGGTATTGTGACCACCGTTCGTTGGTCGCCCGATCACAGGTATCTTCTGTCTGGGGCAACGGACCATAAAGTTTATTGCTATGACGTTCTCAACAACAAAATGGCAGCCGAGTTTTCTGATCACAACGACGACGTGACATCCATCGATGCAAGTTCCGATGGAAGGCTTTTCGCTTCGGCAAGTGCTGATGGCACCGTCCGCGTTTATGATCTGGAACAAGTCCGCCTGCTGTCATCTTTTCAGGACCGCAGAAGCTGGGTCCGGAAGGTACGGTTCAACGCAAATACCACACGACTACTTTCGTGCGGCGATAATTCCATCCTCAATTCATGGAACGTTGCCGACCCGAAGACCATCAATAAGTGGAATTCGAGACGAATTGGACATACCTGGCTGCTGTCGGTCGACTGTTTTGGCGACAGTGTGACGTATGCAACCGGGTCGGCGGGCGGAGTTGTTACTATTTCAACGCCCTTTGGAGGATATACCGTGAAGCTTCATTCGGTCGTTAGCAAAGTGATTTTTAAACCAGGGGAGGGTACGAGAATAAAAGTGGCTGTTGCGACACTGGGAAAAGGAGTGATGCTGATTAACGCGAGTAAAATGAAGACCCATAAAAAATAAGGCGGTCGGCGGCGACGACAGACCTGAAATGCGCCCGATTCATCACACTAATTCAAAACACTTTGGATGTTGATTGATTTCAATCAAGCATACTTTCCAATAAAGAAAGTAATTAAGTTGATTTTGGCGCCCAGAATCATTGTTTTTTTAAAACGAGGTACAAATGGGGTACAAAACTTAGGGCTTCTCGCCCCTGAGAAGGTTTACTCGATAGCATTTCTTCCACCCAATTCTTTATATCTCAAATCCCGATAAGGATAGTACTCAAAATCTCCATTGAAAGAGATTGATCCAATAAAATGATCTGCAACGACAACGTAGTACTTCTTATCAATTAGTTCATCCACCTTTTTTTCTTGCTCAGCATCAATTTCTGAACCTACTTTTTTGCCCAGTTCCTCTATCTCATGTTCCATTTGCCTATCCAATTCATAGTATTTTCTTGCATCGTATGCCCAAACGTTGCAACTTCTTTTACAGACTTTCCCTTTGATCTCCCCCAATATCCTTTCAATATTTTCTTTTGCAAAATCATTCGTTCTAATTAACAAATAATAATTTTCAACAGCCGGGTAATGATTAATTCCCAGTATTTGATAACTATAGGCTGATAAGTTGATTTTCCTTACTTCTCCTTTTTTCGTGGGTTCGAGTGGTTTATTGACCCAATGGTTATTGACGTCGGCCAGCAACTTTTTGGCCTCCGTCTCTTGCGGGAAACCCTTGTGTTTGTCTAAGAGTTCTTCAAGAATTGTTTTTGCTCCAAAATATTTGTTTGCAGCGATATGGGATTTAGCTTCCTCTAATAGACGAAGTGGATTGCGGTCCCGTGAAGTTGAAGTGACTGTATCGGTAGGCTGATCTGGCGAGCTTTTGGTTTTCACCATGTCACTTAAGCCCCTTATAACTATTACCCCAAGCACTATCCCCCCAAGGACAAGCCAGATTAATTTTAAGGTTCTTTTCATTGCGAGGTCTTTCCTTTGCTATGAAGGTAAGATATTTTGGCTCTATAATGAATATCCTTTGTCTACCCAAATACTGACACCGCATTACAATTGCGTACAAAAACCTTATAATTTCTGATGTATAAAGCGCCGTCAAATCTCTGATGCAACGTCAGTGACCATTTTTATGAACTGACTTTTAACATCTGAATAGAATTTATCAAACTTAGGCTTTAACTGGTTGTCATTATTCTTAAAAAACTTGTCCGCTGACCAACCCTTAGGAGCCTGCTCAACCGGTGGAACGCCCTTAACAGGGACGTATGTCCTCAATTGGTCAAACTTAATATTTACCGACCCGTCTGAAATATCAAAAGTAACATCCTGGCTATACTTTTGCCTGCCCCCCAATGCCGCCCAGTAATCCGTGATATAAAGAAACTTCAACAAATCAGGATTGACTTCGCCCCGGGACATTGAATTATAGTCCTGAATGTTGATAACAGACCACTTTTTTAGCTTATTGAAAAGGTCTTGTTTAGATCTTCCTGGAAGTGTTAAAGTGGTGTCGATAGTTATCACACCTTTCTGACTAACATACAGTTTTTGTGCTGAAGCCATGCTGACTGCAAATGACAAAATAAGAATTGCAAAAAGTAGTTCTTTCATTGGGGTTACGTGATTTAGGGAATAAAAACTGTCTCCATATGAATTGAGGTATTCAAAATAAGCTCTTCAAAAGGATGCCTTTCTTTTTCTCTTCGGTGTAATTCCTCGTTTAGTATTTATTTCCTTCACTATCCTACCTAGGCGTTTTTCGGAATCATCGTACAATTTTTTGATGATATCCTCAATCAATTCGAACCCGACTAGAAGGTCTCCTTGCGTCAGTTGCTGGCCCACATGGCTCCCATCGTTTCCAATCCACTTAGGGGCCAACATTCTTTCACCCAGTTCTTTAAGCTGGATTCGTTTACTGATGAATATATCGATCCGAGAATGCAATCCTAACTCCTTTCCCCTTCGAAACTTAGTGATAACAGTTCTTTTAACGCTAAGGTCGTCCAGAGTAAGTTCAATCGCCATTCTTATCTTATTCGCACACGCTGAGGTGTCGTTGAAAAAGTGACCAAAGGCCTTACAATTCACTCTTTACAGCTTTAGGGCATCTTTTCGGGAATTCAAAGAACTGCAATGGCGGATTAAAATAACGAGGGGTAAATTCCACATAATCAATAGTCTCATAGTGGTATTGGCCCGTCCGTTGTCAAATTGCTCAATCAACTTGAAAAAGTGCACCTGTTGATCCTAGATGACAACTATCGTAGACTATTGATAACCAATATGTTAATCAACTGGACACTTTTTATTAAAAAAAGTATAAAGTGTTGTAATAAAGAGCGAATTTGAATTCATGCAACCAAAGCACTAATTCGCAAATTTATGGTCGAGACTTACCCTGCAGGCATTCATGGCCTCATCCAAACGAACAAGACCCCGGTTACAGTCAACGGACAATGCCCTTGCAGTCCAGGTCAACTACGGGTCGCAACACTTTGAAATTTCGACAAATTAGGACATTTAGGGTTGCTATGAATAGAGGACTACGAAAAATAATTAACACGATGAGGGATGTAATTCCAATATTGGGGATACTTCCAATAGCATTTTATTATCAAATACATGTGGAGCAAATAGCCACACTGAATCAACATATTGAATTTTTGAAATCTGAAATCGAATCGTTAAAGGAGGGGCAAATTGGCGGTGTATGGGATAAATTTAAGAGTTTGAAGGAGTTCACCGATTTAGAGATAACAGATCTAAGAAATGACTTGAAGCACGCAAAGGGTACTACAGATAGTTTAAGAAAATTTCTTGAAGTCCACCACAATGATTCATCATTAACGATCAGTTTACGAATGGCCCGTTTAATTCAATCAGATTTAGAAAAAAAAGATTTACTTGAAGAATTAGTGAAAACCCAAGATCAGGAAATTAGACTTCAGGGATTACAAATAAACGATTGTAAGAAAATAGTGACCATATTTCACAGGTTAGATACTCTAATGACTGTCCAGCATCCTTGAATTCATTGCCCGCCTTTTTCTATTTGAATTCTTCAATTAGATTAGTAGACGTACATAGCCGTTGTTCTTTACCCGGGTGCAGGGATCTCCCTATCTGAACAAGGAATTTGTTAAAGGGGTGGTCGAGACCGGCCGGGGAAAGTTTTCCGGGTTGAACATGCGTTATGACATTTACGCCGATATCATTGAGATCCGGGCCGATCTTGAGAGTTTCGATAATCCGATGCCCTGTTAATTCTATTTTTTGATGAACAAGCTTTTTGGAAGCATGGCATGCACACCGACAGAACCATCCACGAGTTGTGTGATGCTAAGGTCCATCGCCATGCTGGCGAGCATCAAAGCGTCGGCTTGGGATAATTTTCGCTCCTCCATCAGATAGGTGATCATTTCCCGCGTTGCAATCCTGGTTGCCGTGGTGAGATCCTTGTCCGACCCCATGGTCAGGAAGTGGGTTGGCGTCTCAGCGCGGGGCCATGCCAGTTTCTTGTGTTTATGTACGACAAACTGAAGTAGGCCGCTTAACGCCGTTTCGATGGCAGTCCCGTCTACTTCGCCATTTCCTTGGGCAGCGTGGCCGTCGCCGATCTCGAACAGCGCTCCGTTTACATAGACGGGTATGTAAAGAGTTGTGCCGGCGGTCATTTCTTTGTTGTCCATATTTCCGGCATGAATCCAGGGCGGTGCGCTATTCCATCGACCGGCCTCCCTTGGAGGCGCCACACCCATGCTTCCAAAAAATGGACGCAAAGGAATTTCTATGCCATCGATAAAATGACCGATCATGCGCTCTCGGTCGAAATCAATGAGCTTCGCGCTTTGGCCCGGTATTTTTTCGCCAAGAAATCCGGCGTGTTCGTTATCGAAAAAATTAATACCGTACGGAAAAGGAAGTTCCAGCGAATGGATTCGTACCTCCAGTACATCACCCGGCGCTGCTTCTTCGATGAAGATTGGACCCGTCAGAAAATGCGGACCGGGGCCGCGGTCTTTGATGGACTGAACTTCAATCAATTCCTTTTCCATGTGCGCCGCTGGTAGTCCTGCCTGTTCCAATGTTTCCGGCATGGCGCCGATCACAGAACGAATTTTTACAAATTCCCCTGACCTTATACGAAGGACGGGAGTGGTCTCCGACCAATAGTGACCCCAGACCACTGTTTTTGAAGAAGGATTGAGTAGGTGAGGATCGGAAGCTGAACCTTTACTCTGCGCGCCCGAAGGAATCGAAATCGCGCAAAGCAGGAACGTTACGAAGGTCTTTAATTTGGGGATAAGGGCAGTCATGATTGTGGTTGGCAACAATTTAGTCAAAATCCTCGGGCGTTGGAATTGACGCTGCGACGATAAACGCCAATCGCGACAAATCCCGAACCAGAAGCCAGAATATTGGGTTGTTTTGGGAGGTTACTTTCCGATACAAAACTTCCGAAATATTCGCCAGCAAATCGTCCGTTTTGGTCTCCCCCTTGCTCTCACCAGAATGGTAGTCCCTAACGAATCAGCGGGGCATTCCTCATGAATTCTTTTACAGCCGCAGTATAAGCGTTGGGCAGCTTTAATCGCTTAGCGATTTCCAGGTAATATTCTTTCCGTTCTGGCTTCAGCATACATTCCTTGGCGTAGCCGCTGGCGCTTTTGAACCGGCTTCGCGTGGCACGTTGTGCTTCACTTTGCTTAGAGGGGTCGGGTGCTTGTGGAAATTTAGATATATACTGCCGGCCATTGTAGCTGCGAAACACCAGCTGCCCACCAATCTGCCCGTACATGCCGCGGAAGATGGGATTGTTGTTGTTGATCATATTGGTAGAATTTTGATTGGCTACAAAGAATGCCGTGGAATGGTAAAATTGCCAGCCGATTTCTACGGGCTTTCTGGAATGTTTCCACGGCATGGAAGGAAATGTTGATGAACGGTAGTCGCTCCGGTTCGCTCAGTCCACGAATGCCACCGTCAAATCACGACTACCAAAGGGTTACCTGTCGAGATCCGAAACAAGGGTGGAGCGAGAGTGGAGCAGGAGTGGAGCGAGAGTGGAGGATGATACAGCTAGGTAGGCCAATAGTGGAATTCGAGTGAATTCATTTCCTTTCCATTTATGTAAAGCGTAATGCTCATCGTAAGATCAGTTAGCTATATTGCAAGGATAATACTTCCCAGGCAATTATTTCACAGATCAATTTGCAGAATTTGAAAAAAATAGGATTCTTAAAAATAGGATTCTTATCGTTCGGACATTGGTCCGATAATCCAGGGTATAAGGCCCGAACAGCAAGTGATACCTTGCATCAGTCTATTGAATTGGCTGTTGCGGCGGAAGAAATTGGTTTAGATGGTGCTTATTTTCGGGTACATCATTTTGCAGCTCAGTTAGCATCGCCATTTCCTTTGCTATCCGCTATCGGTGCAAGAACAAGCAAAATAGAGATTGGCACCGGCGTCATTGATATGCGTTATGAAAATCCGCTGTATATGGTGGAAGAGGCTGGCGCAGCTGATTTGATTTCGAGGGGCCGGTTGCAATTGGGCATCAGCAGAGGGTCGCCAGAACAGGTGATCGAGGGGTGGCGCTATTTTGGTTATAAGCCGGCTGATGGAGAATCCGACTCAGATATGGGACGGCGTAAAGCGCTGGAATTTTTGGATAAGTTAAAGGGTGAAGGATTTGCCGAACCTAGCCCATACCCTATGTTTCCGAATCCTCCTGGTTTGTTACGCCTGGAACCTCACTCGCAGGGGCTGCGGGAACGGATCTGGTGGGGTGCTGCTTCGAATGCGACGGCTGTTTGGGCGGCTGAAAACGGCATGCACCTGCAAAGCTCTACGCTGAAGTTTGATGAAAGCGGCAAACCCTTCCATGTACAACAGGCAGAGCAAATCAGGTTGTACAAGGAAGCGTGGAAAAAAGCGGGACACCAGCGCGAGCCAAGGATTTCGGTAAGCCGGTCTATTTTCGCATTGGTTACCGATCAGGACAGATATTACTTCGGGCAGGAAACCAACGGAGCAGATAAAATCGGTTATATCGAAGCTGACAAGCGTGCCATTTTCGGAAGAAGCTATGCTGCCGCACCAGGCCAACTCATCAAGGAATTGGCTAAGGACGAGGCAATTCAGGAAGCTGACACGGTCCTTTTGACAATACCCAATACATTAGGAGTTGACTACAATATACATGTCCTGTCTTCTATTTTAGAGCATGTCGCACCAGGATTAGGTTGGCGTTAAACCTCCGGAGAACTACGCAACCTATACCGACTTCTCCTGACTTCGAGGTTCGGAAATGGGAGACAGTTCGAATTCTTGCACGTTCAGATTATTAGCAATCCATTATTTCCCAATACAAAATTTCCCAAAAATATTCGCCAACAAATCATCCGTCGTGATCTCTCCGGTAATCTCCCCCAAAAAATGCAGCGCCTGCCGTATATCCATCGCCAGGAAATCACCTGTAACCTCGCGATCCATTCCATGCAAGACCCGGTCGAGGGCTTCTTTGGTTTGTAATAGTTGATGATAGTGACGCAGGTTCGTTACCAATACGTCTCCGCGTTTCACCGTGTCAACATGAAAGCGGGAGAGAATCGTATTCTTTAATTCCTGGATGTTGGTTTTCCGGGAAGCTTAGCTTCTGCAAGTTTGGTTAACTGAATTCCTAGGTTTAGGTCTTTAGCAATTTGTTCGATTTCATCAATTGTCACATTAAAGAATTCTCTACGCATATGGATTAAATTAATCCTCTTGTCATTTAGATGTTTGTGCAATTTATTTTCAAGTTCAGGTGCATTATCTGTATAAATTAGTCCATGAACATCAAAGTCGAACGGGACAGAAGCGTTGCCAAGTTCGTCAATCCTCTCTTGCGGATCTAACCTTCTTGTCATTCCAAACTTGTAAACATTTTCACCAAAAGAACCAATATTTGAAATTATATACACGTGTCCCGATTTAGTTTGTTGGGCACGTGATATCGCTCTTTCCTTTTGTTCTTGCGCATTTTGGAGACTAGCTTCTAGGTCTTTTATTTTTTCGTTTAATGTCGCTAGTTCTGCTCCAGTTAGTTTCGAAACTTCAGCCTTGGCCTTTTCCAATGCCTTCTGATAAGTTGCTTCTTCTTTTTCGGCATCTTGCCTGGCTTTCTCCATCTCCTGTTGCACTTTTTGTTCTTCACGCATTTGCTCTCTGATCTTCTTTTGC
>WNFM01008094.1_pt1 | contig 11906 bp, 10 predicted proteins | sample 5400271 | NCBI WGS metagenome assembly WNFM01 (sample SAMN13153352, study PRJNA577476) | soil metagenome | isolation source: 60 cm saprolite on Douglas fir-dominated hillslope | place: USA:California | collected 2013-09-17 | reverse complement strand
CGCTCCACCGCCGGCCCGGACAGCACCGCGTGTGTCGCGCAAGCCGAAACGCTGGTGGCGCCCTTGTCGAGCAGCGCCTCCGTGGCCTTGACCAATGTGCCTCCCGTATCGATCAAATCGTCGACGATGAGGCAATTCCTTCCTTTCACCCGGCCGATAATATGCATCACTTCGGCCACATTCGCTTCTTCGCGGCGCTTATCGATGATCGCCAGCGGCGCTTTCAGCCGCTTCGCGAACGCTCGGGCGCGCTCCACACCGCCCGCATCGGGAGATACCACCGTCAGGTATTGGGTCTCCTGCGGCTTGAAATAATCGATCATCACCGGGGCCGAAAACAGGTGGTCCACCGGGATATCGAAGAAGCCCTGGATCTGCGCCGCATGCAAATCCAGCGCTAGAATCCGGTCCGCGCCAGCCCGCTCAATCAAGCTGGCGATCAGCTTGGCGGAAATCGGAACCCGCGGTTTATCCTTCCGATCCTGTCTGGCGTACCCATAATAGGGTAACACTGCCGTGATGCGTTGTGCTGAGGACCGCTTCAGCGCGTCGATCATCAACAGCAGTTCCATGAGATGGCGGTCGACGGGCGTGCACGTCGGCTGGATGACGAAGACATCGGTGCCGCGCACGTTTTCCTGAATCTGCAGGTAGATCTCGCCGTCGGCGAACTGCCGCAGCGAGGCCTTGCCCAGCGAGAGGCCGAGACATCGGCACAGTTCCTCGGCGAGCGCAGGATTAGCGCTGCCTGTGAAGATTTTGAGGCGGTCGGGATTCATCGCGCGTACCGGCTTCGGGGCGGCCATTCTGATTCTATCCGGTGCTCCGACAGCCACCCGCGCCATTGCGAGCGATAGCTGGAGCGGCCTATCAGCGAGATCGGGAAAACAGCTTCCTTTCGAAAAGATTTCACGGCGCGAGTCACGTCAGATCGAGCGGCAAAGATTCCGAAGATTGAGGAACCGCTGCCGGACATCATCGCGGAACTGGCGCCGAGCGTTATCAACTTGTGTTTGAGGGCTCTCAACTGGGGATGCTTCCGAAAAATCGCGTCCTCGAAATCATTCGCGCCCACCACCCCCGCAGAGTCCCGGACGACGGCCTGGAAACTATCTATGTTATTTTGTAACAATTCCATTGTCAATTGCCCGCGGTTGAGGCTGCGATAGGCGTCGGCGGTGGAGACGTGGATTGGCGGCGTCACGACGAGCGCCGGGTGGGGCTCGATGTCGGGTAGCGGGTACAGTTCGGTCCCTCGGCCGATGCCCACGGCGCGGCCTCCCATCAGGAAGAAGGGCACATCGCTGCCCAATTCACGGGCGATCGCCGTCAGGCGCTCGATCGGGATCACGCCGCCCGCGAGCACGGGAAGGGCGAGCAGCACGGCTGCCGCGTCCGAGGATCCGCCGCCTAGCCCGGCGCCCATCGGGATGCGCTTGTCGAGGCGCAGTTCCACGCTTCCGGTCAGACGCATTTCGTCGAGACAGAAGCGGGCCGCCTTCACCACCAGATTGTCTGGAATGTCGACGGAGGTGTAGAGCGCGATCCCAGTAGCGCGGGCCGGAGTGAAGGAGAGCTCCAGGCGATCGGACAGCGATATCGTCTGGAAGATGGTGCGCAGCTCGTGATAGCCGTCGGGTCGCTTGTCGAGGACGCGCAGATCGAGATTGATCTTCGCCAGCGCGCGGACGCGTGCCCGACGTGTGGCGGCGGAGTGTCCGGAAATGGGATTGGCTTTGGTTGTGTAAATCAATCGTTGCACCGGGTTGTTGGTTTCAAAGCAACGGGATAGCTTCCTGGTTCATGGTACCGCGTAGCATGGCGGGTGCCAGCGCGGTTGGCTGGTAAGTAGCTCGGAATGAGCGGGAGTTTTCGGTTTCGACAGGTGTGAATGCTGGGGGGATGGCCCGCAGTTTACCGGCTGAGGCGCGGTTGAGATCCAGTTAAGTTAGTTCGCCAGAGGGTGGCGTACCACTCCGCCAATGGACACTGCTTCCGGCGCATAACGGGCCGAGACCACGCCCAGAAAAGCGAAGAACAGCAGCGTCCAAAAAAACGGCGCTTTGGTTTTAGCGAACACGGTCTTCATCCAGTGTTGATGCTCGATTTGGCCCAGACGGCGGTAAAGCGCGGCGCTGAACACGCCATCCAGCAATACTTCAGCGAGAAATTCCGGCCCAAGCGCTATGAAGTTGATGACGTGCCAGATCACAAAGAAGATGGAAATGGCGCCGGCGATGAGCAGCGCGATGACTATCAATTCGTCGAAAAGCTCTAATAAATCCAGCCAGGGGAAACCGTCGCCGGGGTTCCCCTGTTTGTGCTGAGTTGGTGTCCGCGCTGTTATTGGTCTCGTACCGTTTGCGCCTACCCGCTGCCAGGTTCTCTGTTGACAAAGAATCCAGAAGCGCACCAGCCCGAGGAATCCGGCGTAGGCAATGGCAACGGAAATCATGTACCGCAGCGCCAGGTTGTGAAGGCGCAGGTGGAGTAGTGCGGTGGAGGTCAGCAAGCCGAGCAAGGCTGTGGCCGACACCAGTGCCAGCATTTGGTTCCTTGGGCTGCTCGTGCGGAGTAGATGAGCTCGCAGGCGCGCGACAAGGTCCCAACGGGTGAGTGTTTTCGGAGAAACCGGTTCCGCTGTCGTGATGGCCACCTCCGTGATCGTGATTCGACGAAAAAACGTACGTAGTTTATGGACTAGATGTTCAAGAGAATCTATAAATCCGTCGCTGCGGAGCACAAGGGAATCGCAACAGAGGAACGCCAGCCAGCGGCGCGAGGTTCAGGTCGCTGTGAAGCTAATCTTCTAGGTTGTGCGTCCATCCACGCGCTTGAACCGAGCCACGCAAAGTCGTACACTGGCGTTCAGGTTCTCCAGGAGGGATTTGATGCCATCGACGTTGAGAGATCGCGGAGTCAACATGAGGATAAAAGCAGGACCGGCACCCGCGAGCACGCTCACCAGTTGATTGATCTGCTACCCGAGACACAGTTGTCGGCGCTGGTCGGATTGCTGGAAACCATCGTCGATCCCGTAGCCATGACCCTGCGCAACGCGCCCATCGACGACGAGCCGGAGAGCGAAGAGGAAAAGCACGCCGTTGCTGAAGCCCGCGACTGGCTCAAACAGAACGGCGGTAAGGGTATCCCGCATGAGGAAGCCATGCGCCGATTGGAATTAGAGTGACAGGCCTGGAGTGAAGCAAGTCGGCGTTTCGCCGAAACCGGCGCCGGCAACGTGAAAAAGCTCCGGGGCATCGATCCGCCCGAGTACCGTCTTCGCGTGGGTGACTACCGGGTTCGCTTCCATCTGGAGGGCGAGACGGTTCGCGTTCTCCGCGTCCGCAACCGCCGCAAGGCCTACCGGTAGCCCTAATATTTTCAATCAGATAATCGCGATTGAAAATAGTTGCGGAAATCTTAAACATTTTTCACTTTTCCTACGTCTAAACCAAAGACCGCGATACCGCCGTGACGCGTACGCTCATACTCCTGACCTTCACGCTGGTGCTCTCGACCGGCTGTTCCCGCACGAGTACCGTGGTCAAGGCCGATGCCTCGCCGCGCGCGCCGGAGCTGGCAGCGCCCCCTCTAGTCCGCATCACCGGACTCGTGCGCGCCGTCCGGGTCTATTCGATTCAAGTACCCCAGATCGCCGGCGTACAGGGGAACCGTGTCACTTTGGTTACGCTCGTGCCGAACGGGACCACGGTCAAGCAGGGCGATACCTTGGCCGAATTCGACGACACCAAACAACTCGACGACGCCCTCGAAGCGCAGGCCAAATTCGACGACCTCGATCATCAGGTCTCCCAAAAGGCTGCCCAGAACCGCAGCGACGCCGCCCTGCGCCTGGAAGCCCTCAAGCAGTCGGAAGTCGACTTCGGAAAAGCGGAGATCCAACTCAAAAAAGGGCCCATCCTCAACGAAATCGATCGCATCAAGAACGAAGCCAGAGCCGAGAGCGCGCAGGCCCTGGTGAAGAGCCTGCAAAAATCGCATGCCGCCCGCATGCGCGCCGAAGCGGCGGCGCTCCGTGTTCTCGAGCTGCAGCGGGACCGCCAGAAAGTCGCTCTCGAACGCGCCAAGTCGAACGCCGAAAAACTGATCATCAAAGCCCCCCTGAACGGGATGGTGGCGCTGGAAAATATCTGGAAGGGTGGATCGATGGGACATGCTCAAGAGGGCGATCAGCTCTGGGGCGGGCAGTCGCTGCTGAAGATCTTCGATCCCTCCGAGATGGTCGTCGATTCACAGGTCGGCGAGCCGGATGGCGCCAGGCTCAAGCCCGGTCTTCACGCCAAGGTGCGCTTGGACGCCTACCCCGATATGGAGCTTGACGCCGAGTTCGTCAATTCCAGCCCGGTTGCCGTCACGGCCCTGGGCAGCCCGGTGAAGAATTTCAACGCGCGTTTCCGCCTGCTGAAAGCAGATCCGCGCCTGTTGCCGGATCTCTCCGCGGCCGTGAACATCCAGCCATGAAGACCCGACGTCTCGCCCTTCTCGTTGCCATGTTCACCCTGGCTGCAGCCACGGGATTCTCGCTGTGGCGTGTTTCGAGCGCGCGGGCCGCCCGCACGCTGGCCACTTCGCCTGTGCGTAAAGGCGAATTCCTTGTCCTGGTGCGCTGCCGCGGCGAGTTGAGGGCCCGAAAGACACTGCAGATCAGCGCGCCGCACNAACAATGGTCAAGGAGGGTGAGCCCGTCATCCGCTTCGATCCATCGAGCGCCCGCCAGCAGGTTCAGGAAAACCAAGCCGCGTTAGAGCAGGCCGAAGCCTCGGTACTGCAGGCCAAAGCCGAGGCGCGCCTGATGGCCGAGCAGGACAAGCGCGATCTGGCGGACGCGGCCTATGGGGTGGAGCGCGCCAAGCTAGAAGTCTCCAAGCAGGAGATCGTCAGCCGCCTCCAAGGCGAGGAGAGCCGCCTCGATCTCAGCCTGGCCGAGGAAAAGCGCACCGTCAAGCAGGCCAAGCTGGAATTCGACGACGCGTCGAACGCCGCCAAAGTCGCGTCCCTTGCCCGCCAGCGCGATAAGGCGAAGGCTGACGTAGACCTTTGGAAACGCCGCCTGGACCACATGGAGCTGAAGTCGCCCATGGCCGGCATGCTCAATTTCCTGCCCAACTACTCGCAGGGATGGATGAACGCCAAGCCCTTCAAAGTCGGCGACCAGGTGTGGCCCGGAGGCGTGCTCGCGGAGATTCCGTCCCTTGAATCGATCGAGCTCGAAGGCAAAGTCGAGGAGATCGACCGCGGCCAGATCGCCATGAATCAGGATGTCCTGGTGCGGATCGATTCCTTGCCCGAGGTCACCTTCCCAGGACGGCTCGCGCAGTTCTCGCCCATGACCGAAATGGGATTCGAATGGCCGCCCACGAGAAGTTTCAAGGCCTACGCCAGTATCCTCAAACCGGATCCCCGGCTGCGCCCCGGCATGAACGGCAAGATGGACGTAGTGCTCCGGCGCCTCCCCAACGCGCTCAGCGTGCCTGCCAAGGCCGTCTACACGCGCGATGGCAAGCCCATCGTCTATATCGCCCGAAAAGGAGAGTACCTCCCGGTGAACGTCGAGGTGGAAGCCCGCAATCCGGATGAGGTGGCCATCAAGGGCGTACCCGAGGGCTCGCAAGTCACTCTGTCGGAGCCGGAGCAGAAACGATGATCCGCTATTTCCTCGTTTTCGCCCTGCTCGGCATCGCCGCCTTCGGCGCTTGGCGGCTGTCGCTGACCGTCACTCCGGCCGCCTCGATTGAAGTGCCGACCATCCCGGTGAAGCGGGGCGACGTCACGTTCACCATCGCCGCTAAGGGCGAGCTGCAAGGCGGCAACACGCAAATGATGCAGGTCCCCATGACCGGAGGCCAGCCGATCTCCATCACCTTTCTTCGCGCCAGCGGTGAGCTGATAAAGAAAGACGATGAGGTAGTCCGTTTCGACACCACCGAGCAGGAATTCAAGCTGCGCGAGGCGGAAGCCGACTTGGCCGAAGCGGAACAACACATCGAGCAAGCCACCGCCGAAGCGGAAGCCAAGGATGAGGAGATGCGCTTCCAGCTCATCAAAGCCAAGGCCGATCTGAAGATTGCCCAGGTGGAGATGCGGCGGAACGAACTGGTGGCCGCCATCGTCGTGCGGCAAAACGAGCTTGCCCTCGACGCCGCCGTGGAGAAGCTCAGCAAGATCGAGAAGGACATTGAGAACAGCAAGGAAACCGCCCGCAGCGGCATTGCCATTCACGAGGCCGCGCGCGGGAAAGCCAAGGTCAAAGGCGAGACCGCGCGCCGCAACATCGCCTCGATGACGATCAAAGCCAACTCCCCCGGCTACGTAGCCCTGCAGCAAAACGACGAGGGGAACCTGCGCTGGGGAATGTATCTGCCGCCCTATCAGGTGGGCGACATCGCGCGGCCCGGTAAAGCCGTCGCCCAGATTCCGGATCTGAGCAGTTGGGAAGCAACGGCGCGGATCGGCGAGCTCGACCGCGGACACATCGCGGAGGGTCAGGCCGCGGAGGCATCCGTCGTCGCCATCCCAGGCGCCGCGTTGCGCGGCAAGATCAAGTCGATCGGCGGCACTACGGGGCCTCCCTGGGACCGGCACTTCGATTGCCGGATCGCCATCGAGAACACCATTCCGGAGCTGCGGCCCGGCATGAGCGTCCGCATCACCATCGCCACGGGCACGCTGAAAAACGCGCTTTCCATTCCGGCGCAGGCCATGTTTGAATCCGGCGGCCGCAAGTTCGTGTACGCGCGAAAAGATAACGGGTTCACGCCGGTCGACGTGAGCCTGGTGCGCCGCAGTGAAAGCGAAGTGGTGATTACGGGCCTGAAGGAAGGCCAGGAGGTCGCCATGGCCAATCCCGATCAGGCGCAAAGCAAACAAGCCGCCGGCGGAGCCCTGCAAAGCCTTCCCAAAAAATGATTACCGACTTCACCCTTGCCATTCAGAATATCTACGCGCAGAAGACGCGCAGCTTTCTGACCGCGCTGGGTATCGTGTTCGGCGTCGGCTCGGTGATCGGCATGCTTGCCATCGGCGCCGGGGCCAAGGAGGAGTCGCTCCGTTTCATCGAACAGCTCGGCGTGCGAAATGTCCTGATCGACTCGCGCGCATCGACGAGCGAAGAAGAATTGCAGCAGCGCCGCCGCTCCTCGGCTGGACTTACCGAGCGCGACATGCGCGTGATCGAAGCCAACATCCAGGCTCTAGAGGCGTTGTCGCCGCGGCGTACGCTGCATCCCGCGCGCGTGTTGCCCAAGCCGACACGCGACCTGCCCGAGCTGTACGGCGTCCGGCCAAGCTATGCTCTAATCCATAATCTGCGTCTTGTGGAAGGCCGGTTCTTCGAGAACGTGAACAACGCTGCGAGCGCGTCAGTCTGCGTGCTGGGCCAGAACGCAAAAACGAATCTGCTGGGTTACGGCAGCGCTCTCGGAAAGTTTGTCAAAGTGAACGACAACTGGCTGCAAGTGATCGGAGTGCTGGCCGAAAGCGTTCCTGCCAGCACGAAATCGTCCGGCGGCAAGATGGAGGATTTGAACAACATCATCTATATCCCGTTCAATACTCTGCAATACCGCTTTTGGGACATGAGCAGTTTCCTCAAGGACGAGCTGGACGGAATCGACATGCGGCTGAAGCCGAATGCCAACAGCATCGAGGTGGCGAAGGTAGTTACCGCCATTCTGAACGCGTCGCACAACGATACCCAGGACTTCATCGTGACCATACCGGCGGCGCTACTGGCCCAACAGCAGCGAACGCAAACAATCTTCACGTACGTGATGGTCGCAATTTCAGCGATTTCGCTGCTAGTCGGCGGCATCGGAATCATGAACATCGTGCTGGCCACGGTCATGGAGCGAACCAAAGAGATCGGCATCCGTCGGGCCACGGGAGCTCGCCGAAAAGACATCATGCGGCAGTTCCTGACCGAAAGCGTCCTGATCTCGACCGGCGGCGGACTGCTGGGCGTCGGCTTGGGATTTCTCATATCCTGGATTATCGCCCTGACGGCCGAGTGGAAGACGATCGTCACCCCGGCCTCGGTAATCATTGCGTTCGGCGTCTCGTTCGCGGTAGGCGTAGCCTTTGGGATCTACCCAGCGATGAAGGCATCGAACATCGATCCGATCGAAGCTCTCCGGTATGAGTAGGGCAGGCTGATAGCCGGCTGATAGCCGGCCCGCACTTGTTCCCATTCCTGAGCATTCTGCAAGAACTGAACAGTGGCCCCAGTTCGTTCAGATAGCCGGAACACTGGGGACGCCATCGTTCCCCGGCCTGATCAGCGTCGCCAAGCCGGCTTATCGGTTCTAATCCACCTTTATTCCCATCAACGGCTTGCCGGCGTCGAGGAGCCTGCGCGGAAACTGGCGAGCCTACCGCGGATAGTCGCCGAAGACATAATCCTTCGGAGCGGCTGCACTGTGGCACGAGGCGCAGGCCTCGTGGGTCCGCCGATTGTCTCCGGAAGTGGGGAAGTAGAGAAACTCCCAGCCGGCAGTCTTGGAGAACTGACCGTCCTTTCGCTTGATCATGAATGCTACGCCTTCAGGCGCGCCATGGGGGGATGGGAAGAGCTTCTCCTTGGCGATTACGGTTCCTGGTGCGAAGGGCCTTCTTTCACCATTGGAGACGGCATTGACGGCTGCCTGATTTCCGTAGACCCGGATAAAGCGTTCGGTATGCGGTCCGTACTTCTGGCGTGCCGCAGCCCAGTGAGCGGGAGTCGGCGACGTACAAAGCGTCCACAGTTCCATCGGCACTTGATACGGTGACTTCAGCAGTTGAGTCCACTGCTTGTACTCCGCAAACTCGGCCGGCAGTCCGAGGGGACTGTTGCGCTCGGCGCCGATGGGGCCAGACCACAGAGCTAACCCGGCTGCAGCGATGCGAAGGAGACTTGCCATCTTCATCATCACGTCTCCCCCAAGTGTAACGCGAACCCGTATCCGCCACCCGAGAAAACACCCTCATCGTCCTCGCGGCAGGGCCTATTATGACCGAATAAACGCGCTTCCGCCCTTTATCCAGGCCACTCGTCAGTGCGCCCGCAAAGGATTGGCGATCTTCAGACCTGCGAAGTGTCTTTCGTTTTCGGTGACAACCACGCAATCATTCGCTTCGGCGATTGCGGCAATGATCATGTCGAGGGGGCTCCGTGGCCGCCCTTTCGCCGTCCCGTCGGCCATCAGTCGCGCCCAGACGAGACCAGCCTTCTGGTCGAACGAGAGCACTCGGCCGGCGAAAAGCGCGAGCGGGCCATCGGGGCCGGAAAACCAACGCTCCAACTTCCTGCGCTTTTTTCCGGCGGGCTTCTCCAGAATTCCTCGCCGGATCTCAGCGACTGTTAGCGAAGAGATAAACAGATCCTCATCGGCTTGTTCCGCCATCCACTCGACGAGGCCTTCCGATGGCACGGGCTTGGTGACGTTGCTGATAATATTGGTGTCGAGGAGGCTCCGGCTCACAAGTCAACCTTGCGGCCCGGCGTCACCGGGCGGTTGAGATCCAGATCGGCGCCGACCAGCGGCGACCGGCGTAGTGCGTTGAGAATACCGCCCTTTTTCCGCCGTTCCTCCGAAATGGCGCCGCGGACAGTAGCTCGAATCCGCGCCGAATCAGAATCATCGCCGGCGAGACGCCTTGCGAGCGACCGGATCAACTCGCGGTCGGCGTCGCGCCCAAGAACCTCGAATCGGGCCATCCCTCGCTGTTTGAGGCGCTTCCGATAGTTGTTCAGCGCTCGTTCTTGCGGCGTTGTGCTCATGGCGGATTCCTTCCGTATATCCAGTAATATAACCAGTCTAGCATTGGCGCGCGGATGCGATCTCCCGTAACCGGACACACGCATCTGGACCAACCCGGCCCCGGTAGTATAATTCCCGCATGCGAAATCTCGCGCTACCCGTCTTCCTGGCCTTGTCCTGCCGCCTCTGGTCCCAAGCACTGAGTGGAACAATCGTCGGCGTCGTCACCGACGAAGCCGGCGCGGTAGTTCCCAAAGCGAAAGTCATCCTGACCAATCAAGGCACGCATTTCGTCCGCATCGAGGAGACCAACGCCAACGGACAATACGTAGCCTACTCGATTCCAACCGGCGCCTATTCCATCGCCGTCGAGATGCAGGGCTTCGGCCGCATAGTGCGCGATGGCATCGAGCTCACCGCCGCCGACACCGTCTCGATCGACTTCAAGCTCACCGTCGGCAACGTGCAACAGACCGTCGAAGTCTCGGCCTCGGCGCCATTGCTTCAATCCCAGACCGCCGTGGTATCGCAGTTGATCACGAACCAGCAAATTGAAGAGATGCCGCTCAACGGACGCACCTTCACGTCGCTGCTGCTGCTGTCGCCAGGCGCCTACACCGGGTCGAGCGGAAACCTCGAAACGTCGCAGTATGCCATCCGCGGCAGCACCAACTACAGCGTGAACGGATCGAGCGCGCAGAATAACAGCTACCTCATCGACGGGATGGTCAACCGCAACCTGTGGCTCAGCACGCTGATCATGGTCCCCACCATCGATTCGATCCAGGAATTCCGCGTCATGACCAGCAACTATTCGGCCGAATACGGCGCGGCTGCGGGCGCCGTGACGGTCGTGCAGACCAAGGGCGGGACCAACCAAGTGCACGGGTCGGCCTATGAATTTCTGCGCAACGACAAGCTGGATGCCAACAACTTCTTCAACAACCGCGCCGGCGTGCCCCGCCAACCTTTCCGCAGGAATGAATTCGGCGCCACCGCCGGCGGACCCATCCGAAAAGACAAGACCTTCTTCTTCGCCGATTATCAAGGAATCCGGCTCCTGCTGCCCCAGACTCTTGTTTCCACGATCCCCACCCTGGCGCAACGCGCGATGCTGACTACGGGCGACTTCAGCGCCCAGGCCGCGACAATCTTCGATCCCGCAAGCGTGACCGAGGGCCAGCGCAATGCGTTCCCCGGCAAGCTGATCCCGGCCAGCCGGCTCGATCCAGCCGCCGTCAAGCTGGTTGGCATGTGGCCGTTACCCCAGAACTCCGCCGCCACGCGGAATTTTACTTTCAATCCCGCGATCGACCAGCGCACCGACCAGTTCGACACACGGCTCGATCAGAACATTGGAAATTCCGACAGGCTCTTCTTCAAGTACAGTTGGGACGACACAGATTACATCACGCCCGGCCTGCTTCCCCCGGCAGCCAATGCGCCGGCGCCGACGGGCCCATATCTCTCGGCCAATGGACCTTCGAGCGGCACGGGGACTCCTCTCCGCAACCAGTCGGGAACATTCAACTACGTCAAGGTCATCGGCCCCAATACGATCAATGAGGTTCGCCTCGGCGTGGTGCGCTGGAACCAGCACATCCTGCCGCTCAGCAACCCCTTCAACACGGCCGCGCAGATCGGGATCCCCGGAATCAATATCAACGACAAATCGGGTGGGTTGCCGTCCCTGACGGTGAGCGGACTCACAGTCATCGGTAACGGCTCCACGTATCCTGAACAGAGCCAGACCACGACGTTTCAATATCAGGACATTCTCACCATGATTCGCGGCTCGCACACGGTGAAGTTCGGGGCCCAGTACGTGCGCAACCGGTTCAACGGTTTCTCAGCCTTCCCCACCAGCGGCTCGTACGATTTCAACGGCCAGTATACGCGGCAAACCGGGACCACCGGAGCGCAAACCGCCCTGGCCGATTTCGCGCTAGGAGTTCCGGACGCAGTCAGCCGCAACGTGCTCGCCGGCACGTTCGGCATGCGCATCTGGAGCCTCTCCGGGTTCGCCGACGACTCCTGGCGCGTCACCAACCGGCTGACCTGGAACTTCGGACTGCGCTACGAGCTCTACGCCCCACCTTTTGAAGTGCACGATCACTGGTCGAACTTCAACGTGATCACCGGCAA
>WNFM01289426.1_pt1 | contig 11907 bp, 9 predicted proteins | sample 5400271 | NCBI WGS metagenome assembly WNFM01 (sample SAMN13153352, study PRJNA577476) | soil metagenome | isolation source: 60 cm saprolite on Douglas fir-dominated hillslope | place: USA:California | collected 2013-09-17 | reverse complement strand
CAGGCACCCGGCCGCCGTCATCGACGACCACGGGTGCCGCGAACCCGAGCACAGCGCCAGCCGCGGCACCGGCGCCAAAGCCGAATCCATGGTATCCGGATCACGCCGTGTTCAACGCGACCAAGGATGAGCTGAAGGCAATGCCTGAGTTCAAATTCTCGACCTGAGGCAAGGTTAGATTGGCAGCGCGTCCGGCTTTTGCCGGGCGCGCTTTGCTTTGCATCATTGCGCCTTTCAGCGCCCAACTCCTGATGTTAGGCTCGCCTCCGGCAGGAGCACCTGCCTCCTGCCTAATGCCGAACGGGAGGACGACATGAGTGAGAGCGTCTACAAAGTCATCGAGCTGATCGGTACCAGCAACGATTCATGGGAAAAGGCGGCCGCTGCAGCGGTGGAAAGGGCCGGGAAAACCCTCCGGGATCTTCGTGTCGCCGAAGTCGTCAAGCTCGATTTGCAACTCGATGCCAAAGGCAAGATCGAAGCCTACCGCGCCAAGCTCAACGTCTCGTTCAAATACGAGGATTGAGGCAGCGGGAATGCGGCTTCTTACCTCGCCCCGCTTGCGGGGAGAGGTCGGATTTTACGCGCTGCGAAAAATCCGGGTGAGGGGGACTTTCCGCGCATTCGGTATCCGTGGAGAGAGCCCCTCACCCCAACCCTCTCAGAGCGAGCTTTGCTCGTCTCGACCCCGCGAAGTGCGGGGCGAGGGAGAAGAAAAGCCTCTAATTCGTCTTCACCAGCGGGCAGCCGCCCTTGTCGAGCGGACGGAAGGCTTCGTCGCCGGGGACGGTGGCGATCAGCTTGTAGAGATCCCATTCGCCCTTGGATTCTTCCGGCTTCTTCACCTCGAACAGATACATGTCGTGGACCATGCGACCGTCGATGCGGATCTTGCCGCCATGTGCAAAGAAGTCGTTGATCGGGGTTGCGCGCATCTGCGCCATCACCTTTGGCGCTTCATCGGTGCCAACAGCCTCGATGGCTTTCAGGTAATGCATCGTCGCCGAATAAAGTCCGGCCTGGATCATGGTCGGCATATGACCGACCTTCTCGTTGAAGCGCTTGGAGAAGGCGCGGGTCTCGTCGTTCATATCCCAGTAGAAGGCGTCGGTGACGATCAGGCCCTGGGTCGCCTTGGCGCCGAGCGCGTGGGTGTCGGTGATCTCCTGCAACAGCGCGATCATCTTCTGGCCGCCCTCGGTGATGCCGAACTCGGACGCCTGCTTCAGCGCATTGGTGGTGTCGCCGCCGGCGTTCGCGAGCGCCACCACCTTGGCCTTGGAAGCTTGCGCCTGCAGCAGGAAGGACGAGAAGTCGGACGAGTTGAGCGGATGGCGGACATCGCCCAGTACCTTGCCGCCGCTCTCCTTGACGACGTTGGCGGCATCGCGCTCCAGCGCCATGCCGAACGCGTAGTCGGCGGTGACGAAGAACCAGGTATCCTCGCCGCGCTTGACCATCGCCCGGCCCGCCACATTGGAGAGCGCGTAGGTATCGTAGGTCCAGTGCACGGTGTTGGGCGAGCAGGCGACGCCGGTGATGTCGGAGCTGCCGCCGCCGGAATTGATGTTGATCCTGTTCTTCTCGCGCGTCAGCGCGGAGACGGGGAGCGCCACCGAGGAGGTCGGCACGTCGAAGATGGCGTCGACCTTATCGTTGTCATACCAGCTGCGCGCGATGGCGATGCCGACGTCCGGCTTGTTCTGATGGTCGGCGGCGACCACCTCGACGGGTTTGCCCTTTACCTTCGCCCCGTAGTCGGCGACCGCCATCTGGACCGCGGCCAGCGAGCCCTTGCCGGTCGCATCCGCATAAAGGCTCGACATGTCCGTGAGCACGCCGATCTTGACGACATCGTCGGATATCTGCGCATTCGCCGCCGTGCCGGACATGGCAAGCGCGAGGCCGGCCGCAAGCGCGGCTGCAAGTGACTTCATGGTTTCTTCTCCCAGACTTTTTGCTTAAGGGCTTCGACTGAAGGTTTGTTCTAGCCGCCTTGGCGGGTGGCTGCAAAGCCAAAGGCGGCGAGGGAATGCATGGCGGGATGATTAAAAGGCGGGCGGCGCTTCTTCTTACCTCTCCCCGCTCTTTTGCGGGGAGAGGTCGAAATTCGAGCACAGCTCGAATTTCGGGTGAGGGGCAAGGCACGATGCAGTTGCGAATTCAGTATTCGCGGAGAGAGCCCCTCACCCCGACCCTCTCCCCGCGGAAGAGCGGGGGGAGGGAGAAGGCGCGCACCGCCCGGTGTTGAGAAGATCTAAAACCCCGGCAGCGCCGTCACCGACACATTGATCGAGCCCGCGGCTTCCGCGATCACGCGCAGCGTCTTGGAATCGTAGGCGATGTCGGCCAACTTCAGGCTGGTGATTTCCGCTGCCACCCGCACGCCGTCTTCGTTCTTTTGAAAATCGGCGATCGCCTCGGCGATCTTTTGCTGCGCGTTGCTGGCGAACGGCTTGAGGTCGATCGTCGCCTTCTCGGCCAGCGTCTTTTGCAGATGCGGCATCGCCGCGCGCGCGGCCGCGCCAAGCAGCCCGAAGGCTGCTTCCGATTCGACCGCGAGTTCGATGTTGGTCAATCGCAGCGTCTGCTGCGTCTCATCGAGCACCGGCTTGCCCCAGATGTGCACGTCGGCTTCGCCGCCAAATCCAAAAAAGCTCTTCTTCTCCTTGGCGTGCACCCGAAGCGAGATCAGGAGCCGGTCGCCCGATGCCGCGACGCTGGCGCGCTTCACGGTGACGTCGACCGAACCCGAGCCGTCCTCGGGAAAGGTGCGCCCCGCGAACTGCGCTTCCAGGATCTTGTTGAGGTCGGTAAACGGCACGTCGATCGGCAGGTCAACCGCGACCCCTCCCGTGGTCGGCGGCACGATGCTGATGGTTGCGGGGAATGGGCAATCGGGCTTGGTCTGCGCCGGCGTGATGCGGGTCTCCGCCTCGATGCCGATGACCAGCGTGACCGCGGACGCATCGACGCGCGGCTGCGCTGCAATCGCCCGCGTCGGCCGCATCTCGAGCCAAAGCGCGGGCAGGGCGGCGGTCGCGCCGGTGCCTTGCAGCGCGATCGAGCGGCAGGCTTTTGTCCATTGTACCCGCGCGTTCCGCTCCAGGGTGGGATCGCTGCGCAGCCGCGTCTCGACGGCTGCGATCTGTTCGCCGACCGTCTTGTCGATCAACGGCTTGACCTGCGCCGGGACGTTGACGCGGGCGCCGGCCACCGCAAGGCTGGTGTCGCCCAGATTGACCTGCGCGGCGAGATTCGGCTCGAGGTGCCAGCTGGCGGCAATTTTTGGGCGCGAGGTGAAGATGACGTTGCCCTTGATTTCCGCGCTGGCGTTGAGCGCCTTGATATTGACGCTGCCGATCTGCTTTCCGACATTGCCGCCGAGCAGCCCGCCGAGCGCGTCGCCGACCGCGCCGGTTGCTTTCGACGACAGCGAGCCCGTGACATTGAGCTTTCCGGTCAGCGCGGTTGCCAGCGACAGCACATCCTGAGCGCCGGTCGCGCTGACGGGGCCGCGCGAGGCGGTCCAGCCGATGTCGGCGTTTTGCAGGACCTGCGACACCGGATTGTCGGCCTTGCCGGCAAAATTACGCGGCGCGGACCGATCGGCGGCTTCGCGAATGGCGGAAAGCGCAATCGCGACCGGCGCCAGGATCACCGAGTTGCGCGAGGCCGGCGGCAGCGGCGGCAGTTGCACCAGCGCCGGAGCGGCGATCACCCCCCGCGGCGACAGCCAGTCCATGGCTTTCAGGCTGACGAAAAACGAAACCCCGACCACGGCGATCGCGAGCAGGATGGTTTTGAGGCCCAACGCCAGACGCATCACGTCCCCGGATTGATTCCGCGGCACAGACTATAGGGCGGGTGAAGTGGGCGCCAGAGCGCGGCAATGGGAATTATCTAAAGAAACCGGGGCCTTACTTGTGGTGATTGGTTGTTGCGAGTGGGGCGGCGAAAGTGCCCCAAATGTCGTCCCTGCGAAAGCAGGGACCCATAACCACAGGACCTTGTTGTTACCCTCGATGGGGCTCCAGCCTGCTCAAATCGATCGGCCGGTGGCTATGGGTCCCTGCTTTCGCAGGGACGACGATGGATTGTTTCTGGACCAGAAACGAAAAATGGCGCGGAGACCGCGCCAATTTTCCGTCAAGTATTGGTCGACCCGATCAGCTCCGCTTGCCGCGCGTATTGTCGGCGCGGCGGTCCATCGGCAGTACGATCACCTTGGTGCCGACATTGACGCGGGAATAAAGGTCGGTGACGTCATCATTGGTCAGGCGGATGCAACCGGACGAAACATGGGTGCCGATGGTCCCCGGCGCATTGGTGCCGTGGATGCGATAGACTGTGCCGCCGAGATACATGGCCCGCGCACCGAGCGGATTGCCGGGGCCGCCGGCCATCTGGCGCGGCAGATAGGGCTGGCGCGCGATCATTTCCGGCGGCGGGGTCCAGTCCGGCCACTCGGCTTTCTTGGTGATCGACTGCACGCCGGACCAGGTAAAGCCGTCGCGGCCGACGCCGATGCCATAGCGGATCGCCTGACCGCCGCCGAGCACATAATAGAGATAGGTGTTGGGGGTATCGATGATGACGGTGCCGGGCGCCTCGCGGGTTGAGTAGCTGACGATCTGGCGCCTCAACCGGGCCGGCAGCGAAGTCACCGTGCCTTGATCTTCTGAGGGAGCGGCCTGCACCGGCGGCGGCGCATATTGCGTCGGTGGCGCGGGGATAAAGGGAAAGAGCTCAAGCGGAGCGGCGACGGCAGAGCCGGAAATGGTGCAAGACAACGAAATCGCGCCGATCGCGAGCGCCCCGAAGGCCAAGGCACGGCGGGAATTACGCTTGAATGCGTCCAGATTGAGCATCGGTGGTCCCCTGTGTTTTAAGTCTTGTTTGTGCGCCCCGGGCGCCAGTTTCGGCACCTCGTTGGGGACAATCCGTACAGGGCGGCCGTTTCAGAACCTTTTCGTTGGAGCCGCAAAATGGTTTCGTCGCGGTAAGGAAATGTTTCGTCAATGTGTCGTGGGGCGCCTAAAAATCTTTAACGGGGGGTGAAAAAGAACAGTTACAGATCGATGACGTCACACGCCTGAAATATCTGTGTCCCAACGTCGCGGCTTGAGAATCAATAAACCCTCAAGGCGCCCTTCATGCGGATATTGATTGCGACCGACGCTTGGCATCCGCAGGTAAACGGCGTGGTGCGCACGCTAACCTCGCTCGCCCGCAGCGCTTCCGCGCTTGGCGCTGAAATCTCCTTTTTGACCCCCGACGGGTTTCCGTCGGTGGGCGTTCCGACCTATCCGGGGTTGCGGATCGCACTGCCGAACCGGCGGGAGATCAAAAAAAGGATCGAGGCGGCTGCTCCTGAAGCCATCCATATTGCGACCGAAGGGCCGATCGGCTGGGCGGTGCGCGCATATAGCCGCCGGCACAAGCTTGCGTTCACGACGTCCTACACCACGCGCTTTCCCGAATATATCGCGGTCCGTACCGGCATTCCGGCCGCGCTCGGTTACGCCGTGCTGCGGCACTTTCATGCGGCCGCCGCCATGACCATGGTCGCAACCCCTTCGCTTCGGCAGGAGCTCGCCGCGCGAGGATTCAAGAAGCTCGGCTTCTGGACCCGAGGCGTCGACACCAATTTGTTCAACCCCGACGATCCAGCCGCGCTCGATCTGCCAAAACCCATTTTCATGACCATGGGCCGTGTCGCAGTGGAAAAAAACCTCGAGGCGTTTCTCGCGCTCGATCTGTCGGGATCGAAGGTCGTGGTCGGCGACGGGCCGCAGAAAGCCGAGCTGCAACGGCGCTATCCGCAGGCGAAGTTTTTGGGCGAAAAGACGGGCGCGGACCTGACCGCGCATTTGGCGGCGGCGGACGTGTTTGTTTTCCCGAGCCTCACCGATACCTTTGGCGTCGTCCAGCTCGAAGCGCTGGCCTGCGGGACGCCGGTTGCGGCTTTTCCGGTCACCGGGCCAAAAGATGTGATCGCCGATCACCCGATTGGCGCGATAGACAACGATCTGCGGAGCGCCTGTCTGCGCGCGCTCGGCATGTCCCGCGAAACTTGCCGGAGTTTTGCGCTCGAGCGTTCCTGGGAAAATAGCGCCCGGCAGTTCATCGGCAATCTAAGCGCGTTGCAGCCGAGCCGTTCGCTGCGGCCTTCGCGCGTGGTGGCAGGCAGCAGGCCAGTGCGCGGCTGATTTTTAGACCCTTCAACGACAAACGAGAGTTACCATGGCAGAAATTATGAAGCTCGACGGCACAAGGCAGTTGGATTTCGACCGCGAGACGGTCGAACAGGCCTATGACCGCTGGGCGCCGGTTTACGACCTCGTGTTTGGCGGCGTGTTCAGCAAAGGCCGCAAGGCGGCGATTGCGGCGACCAACAAGATCGGCGGGCGCGTGCTCGAGGTGGGCGTCGGCACCGGAATCTCGTTGCCGCAATATGCCCCGCATCTTCGCATCTTCGGCACCGATATTTCGGAGGCGATGCTGCGCAAGGCGCAACGACGCGTCGACGAGCTCCACCTGAAGAACGTCGAGGGCCTCGCCGTCATGGACGCCGAAAAACTCGAATTTCCCGATAATTCGTTCGACGTGGTGATGGCGCAATATGTCGTGACGGCGGTGCCTAACCCGGAAGCGGCGCTCGACGAGTTCGCCCGCGTGGTGCGGCCCGGCGGCGAGCTGATTATCCTGACCCGGGTCAGCGCCGACGCCGGGATGCGCCGCTTCATCGAGCAGCGGTTGCAGCCGGTGGTGCGTCCGCTCGGCTTCCGGACCGCCGAATTCGCCTGGTCGCGCTATGCGCAATGGCTGGCAGGGGCGCATGGCATGGAATTGGTTGAGCGCCGCCTGGTGCCGCCGCTCGGCCACTTCTCGCTGGTCCGTATCCGCAAAACTGGAATGGCGGTCGCCGCCTGAGCAGGGCGGCTGAAGTTCGCCTGCCTGCGTCATTCGCGTGATGTCATATGACATTTTGATGATGTCATATCTCCTACATCGAATCCGTGTAAAACGAATCAACCTACTTTTTTGGGGAAGAGCATGATCAAGAACTTCCGGGAGCAGCTGCGCATCCAACGTTGGGATGATCACCGCTACTATCACCACAGCCGCATCAACCAGAGCCTGCACTTCGTCAGCGCCATCAGCTTCATGGTCGGTTACGCCATGATGTTCTTCGATCCCGTGGCGTCCGCGCTGATCGGCTGGCTGGTCTCGATGACCTCACGCCAGGCCGGGCATTTCTTCTTTGAGCCGAGGGGCTACGACCACCTCAATCAGGCGACCCACGAGCACAAGGAAGAGATCAAGGTCGGCTACAATCTGCGGCGCAAAATCGTCCTGATGTCGATCTGGGCGGCATCGCCAGTGGTGTTGTACTTCGATCCGACCCTGTTCGGTCTGTTCACCCCCTGGGCCTCGCCGGCCGATTTCATGCGTCAAGTGGCAAAAATCTGGCTGGTGGTGGGCGTCGGCGGGCTTTTGTTCCGCACCGTGCACCTGTTCTTCATCCGCGATGTCGAGACCGGCCTCGTCTGGATGACCAAGATCCTGACCGACCCCTTCAACGACTTCAAACTCTACCACAAGGCGCCGCTGTACTTGCTGAAGGGCGAACTGATCGACCCCGGCCACGATCTCATCGAGCACAGGCTGGAAGAGCAGCACGCCTGAACGTCGTGCTCGAATGATGAAACTCGTCATGGCCGGGCTTGTCCCGGCCATCCACGTCTTTCTAGAGCGGGATGAGATTAGGTTGAGGCGGTGGCGATCGATCCTCCACCGGTCAACCCGAGCAAGCCGAAGCCAAGGTTCTCTCTCGATCAGTTGGGGTTCAGCTATGCATGATTTTTCCCCGGACAGCCCTGCGCAAGCGGGGAGAGGTGAGTCGGGCGCGGTGCGCTGATTCAACTCAAAACCATTCTGTTCTAATCGTCGGGCCGCAAGGACGTGGATGCCCGGGACAAAGCCCGGGCATGACGGCGAGAACTATCCGATCAGCGCCCGAACCGGCTGGCCAGCATTTCTTTGAGAATCTGCCGGCGGATGGTCTTGTTGGTCAGCGAAGCATCATGCCACCACCAGCCGTCCGCTTTCATTTTTTCGGCCGCAGCGACAAAGCGTTTGGCCACCTCGGCAAAATCCGCATCGGTATAGTTCAGGCTGAAAATCAAGCGCCCGGTACCGACCCAGCTCAGCGCGAGCCCTTCGGCCCGCAGATAATATTGCAGCATCCAATTGTAACGGGACGGCTCGGTGTAATGCACCATCCAGATCGAGGACACATTGGCGACGCGGACCGGCAGGTCTTGCGCGGCAAGCGCCTCGTTCAGCTGCGCCGCGCGGCCATTCCAGGTCTGGTCGAGCCCGTCATAGACCGAACGAAAATTCGGGCTGGCGAGCCGGCTCAGGAATTCGTCCATCGCCGTCATGACGTAGGGGTGCGAGTTGAAAGTGCCGCGCGCGAAGCAGACATCGCCAGGGCGGTCGTCGCGGAAACGGCGCATCAATTCCTTGCGGCCGCAGACCTTGCCGTAGGTCACCATGCCGGCGCGGACGCTGAAATGCTCCTGCGCGCCGCCGGCAGCGAGGCGGAAGCCGACGAACACCTCGTCGAAGATCAAGACGATGTTGCGCTCGGTGCAGACCTGCCGCAGCTCCTTCAGCCACTCGCCATACGCCGCGCGATCGAAATTGGCGCTTCGCGAGCTGTCGACCAGCGCGGAATCGCCGGGCGCATTGGCGTTGGGATGCAGCGCCTGCAACGGATTGACCAGGACGCAGGCGATATCGTTCCGCGTCTTGAGGACGTGAAGCGTGCGCTCGGACATGTCGGCGAGCGTATAGGTCTCGTGCGGCGAAATCGGATTTCCCACGCCGGGCTGCACGTCGCCCCACCAGCCGTGATAGGCGCCGGCAAAGCGCACCAGATGCGAACGCTTGGTGTGATAGCGCGCGAGCCGCACCGCCTGCATGACAGCTTCGGTGCCGGACATGTGGAACGAGACTTCGTCGAGCCCGGAAATTTCGACGAGCCTTTTGACGTTTTCGGCGACCACCGGATGGTAGAAGCCGAGCACCGGGCCGAGCGCCTGCGCGCGTTTCTCGGCACCCGCAATGCACTCCTTGTAAAAATCGTTGCCGAAAATATTGACGCCGTAGGAGCCGGCAAGATCGTAGAACAAATTGCCGTCGAGGTCCGTCAGCGTGACGCCGGCGGACGCCTCCATGAAACTGCCGGCCCCCAGATTCTCGCGGACCAGCCGGCTGTATTGAAACGGCACCCGGTAACTTTGCGTGAATTGCAGGTCGGAAATCTGCCTGGCGGCTTCCGACGTCATTTGCCGGCTGCGCGCAAAGCGGTCCTTGTAGACGGAAGCGAGCTTAAAGAAACCAGCATGGCGCTGCGAGGCCACCGCGGCCGGCGCGCCGTCGGACTTGAAAAAATCGTTGAGGTCGAACTCGTAGAACGGGATCAGCCGCGCCACGGCGCGCGACATCTTCGAGTGCCCGGTCAGCGAGCGGTGTTTTGCGCGCGACAGCGCCAGCCGGGCTTTCACCTTGGGGGCGACCACGGCGGTTGCGGCGACCGCGCCGGCGGCGAGAGAGAGAATCGAGAGCTGCGAATCCATGACAAAAGCGCTAACCAGTCCTTCTGACAGATTCATGACAGTCAAAAGCCTCATTGCGACCTTTACCCAGCAGGAAGACCTGAATTTTCTGCTGACCAACCGCGTCCCCCGGGCGGCCCTGACCCGGTTCATGGGCTGGTTCAGCAAGATCGAAAATCCTCTTGTCCGGGACCTCTCGATCGCCTGCTGGCGGCTGTTCTCCGACCTCGATCTGTCGGAAGCGCGCAAGACCAGTTTCAAAAGCCTGCACGACTGCTTTACGCGCGAGCTTCGCCCCGGCCTTCGCCCGGCTGATCCCGACCCGTCGATCGTGGTCAGCCCGTCCGATGCCATCATCGGCGCCTTCGGCGCGATCGACGATACAAAACTGTTTCAGGTCAAAGGCGCACCCTATTCGCTGCTCGACCTGCTCGGCGATCCCGCGCTGGTCGATCGCCACCGCAACGGTCGTTTTATCACCTTGCGATTGACCTCGAGCATGTACCACCGCTTTCACGCGCCGCATGACTGCCGGATCGAGCAGGTCAATTTTATCTCGGGCGATACCTGGAACGTCAATCCGATCGCATTGAAACGCATCGAAAAACTGTTTTGCAAGAACGAGCGCGCGGTGATCCGCACCCGCTTGCAGTCGGGCGAGGCCCTAACGCTGGTGCCGGTCGCGGCGATCCTGGTCGCCAGCATCCGGCTGCATTTTCTCGATACCCTGCTCAACGCCCAAAGCCGCGGGCCAACGATTTTCCCGTGCGACGTCAGCGTGCGCAAGGGCGACGAACTCGGCTGGTTCGAGCACGGCTCGACCATTATCGTGCTGCTGCCCGATCATTTTGAATTCTGCGCCAACGTAAAGGACGGCGCGCGCATCCGCGCCGGACAGCCGCTGCTGCGAAAGCCGGTTTGACGCGTAGGATGGGTTGAGCTCTTGCGAAACCCATCAACACATCGGCAAAGATGATGGGTTTCGCAAGAGCTCAACCCATCCTACAACTTTACGTCACTTTCGCTTCTTTTGCTTTGGCGGGGGCGGAGCGGGCCGCCGCGGTGGCACCGCGGGCCTGTTTTGCAATGCGGGCCGCTGCACGCCGGGCGGAACGGGCTGCCGCTGCAATCCGGGTGCATTGGGCTCGCGCGGCGTGAGCGGTGCATTCGGCTCATGCGGCGCGCCGGGGGCGTTCGGCTCGCGCGGCGTGAGCGGTGCATTCGTCTCCCGCGGCGAACCCGGCGTCTTGGGCGGCTGCGCCGCGCCCGGCGGTGGCGTCGGTTGTTGCTGGCCTTGCTTCGGTAATCCCTGCTGCTTCGGCAGTCCCGGCTGCTTCGGCAGTCCCTGCTGCTTCGGCAGTCCCGGCTGTTTCGGCAATCCCGGCTGTTTCGGCAACTCATTCTGTTTGGGTAAGCCGTTCTGCTTCGGCAGACCATTCTGCTTCGGCAAACCGGGCTGACGCGGCGGGGTGGCACTGGGCGCAGCAGGCCGGGTCGGATTTTGCTGGCGTTGAATCTGGCGCTGGGTAACGATCTGGCGGCCGACGCTCTGCGCGGCGTGAACCTGGCTGACGATGCCCTGATCGCGCTGCGCTTGCTGCGGCGAGATCGCCAGCTGCGCGGCCGCAATGCGCCCGCCGGCACCCGGCCCGATCGCAAAACCGCTCGCGCCTTGGGTCAGCGCGCCGAGCCGCGCGCCGGTGCGGTCGTTGACCTCGATCCGCCCGACCCTGCCGTCCGGATCGGGATAGAGTTTGATCGCGACATTGTTCGCGCTGGTCGCAGACGCGCCTTCCGGCACTTCGACGAGGCCGGTGGTGCCGCGAATGCCGAGTGATGCGGTCGGCGTCGATATGGTCATGTCGCCGGTTTTTGCCACCGCGGCGGCGACGAAGGCGACGGTGCCGCGGGCGATATCGAACAGCGCGGCGTTCTGCTTGCCGCCGTCCTCATAGACATAAGTGTCGACCGTGATCCTGGCGTTGGCGGTGAGATTGAACGTGGTGCCATCGTTGAAGGTGACGCCGAGGGTGGAATTCGCCGATGTCTGCAGCACGTCATTCAGATAGACGTCGTCCTTCAGCTTGATCGCGATCGAGTTCTTGTTGCGGATCGCGGTCGCGGTGCCCGTCAGCGTCGCGACGTTTCCGATCGGCTCGTCGGCGGCGGCCGGCGCAGCTCCCGGCGCAGCAGGAGCGGGCACCGCTCCCGGCAAGGGCGTGCGCGAGGGCGTCGGCCCAGGCACAGGCGCTGGTGCCGGTTGGGTCTGCGCAAGTTT
>WNFM01241761.1_pt1 | contig 11908 bp, 12 predicted proteins | sample 5400271 | NCBI WGS metagenome assembly WNFM01 (sample SAMN13153352, study PRJNA577476) | soil metagenome | isolation source: 60 cm saprolite on Douglas fir-dominated hillslope | place: USA:California | collected 2013-09-17 | reverse complement strand
CGCCGCCCCCGCCGGCGCCGATCGTGATTTCTTCCAGCTGCATCTGCTACCGTGGATCGAGCGCTTCTTCGTCGATCTCGAAGGTGCCGAACCGGCCAGCTTTTACCGATCTGTTGGCTTGCTTGGGCGAATTTTCATCGAGATCGAAACGCAAGCCTTTGCCCTTCCGGCTTGAACACGGTCTTTTGTCCGCTGGCGCGAAGCCGTCAGTTCCGGAGCGTGCTAGAAAGGCACAAAGATGCGGAGAAACGCGATGCGTGCCTTCATCGCCGCCTGTTTTGTAGCCGCCGCTATTGCCTACGGCGCCGCGGTCATCCTTGAGAATGTCGTGCAGGAACCGGTCTCGGTGGCATTCGCCGAGTCGAGCGCGCGACCCTAGCGCGGCAATGTCGCGCCTGTGAACCTTGCCGCGGTTCCCGCGACACACATTCATCGCTGGGAAATGGAGGCGTTCCATGATGCGTGTAGTGATTTCTGCGGTCGCGGCTGTAGGTCTGATTCTGGTCGCAACCTCCTTGCTGCGTTCACGACCCCCTTCGATCGCTCTATCGACCGCAGCGATGCCGCCGCTGCAAGAACTGCACACCATGGCTGGCGTGAACAAGCTCCCGGTACAGGAAATCGACGATCAATCGCTCGTCTATCCAACGGGGACGAAACGCTAAAAAGCGGGCTTCTCGGGAATGCCGGCTTTTGTGCACAACGGACCTACTAACGCCAGCGCCGGACCACTACGTGTTGGTTGAAGCGCACCCGCAGCAGATGACCCTGGTGTTTTTCATCCGCCTGAGCACAATCTAGGTGCGGTGCGGTTCGATCCGATCACTCTTTCACGACGTCCCTGTATTCCGACAAAGGAAAATTCCATAGTGATCTCCATGCGGCTCGAATCATGAACATGTCGGAATACGCGTTGAATCAAAGCAGCTTGCGGATGACTCTTATTCATCGGGTCCCAGGTTCGAGCCCTGGTGCACCCACCAAGTCTTTCAAGAATTTGGCGATCTGACCGGCGCGAAAGCCAGCCGCGCTTTAAAGCCCATTTTGCAATTTTGTTCGCTGCTAAAGTTTGAGCAGCGAAGCGGCCGTGCCGAAATCATGATGCCGGCGAAGCTGAAAATGCACTGCAACAGACACCCCGGCGAGTGATGGTGCAGTCGCTCTCTGGCGCTTTCCCCTTGTCAAAGGAGCGCGGTCGGGTCAGATTTGAAGCGCACCGGCCGCAAGGTGCCGGTTACAGTCAACAATAAATAATTTGGGGCGGAAACATGAATAGATTTTCTATTGTATGCGCCGCATTGCTCGGCGTGGCCGGTTTGCTCACAGCATCTGTCAGCGCGCAGGAAACCAAGCAGGAAGCCAAATCGGCGTCGGGTCAGGCCAAGGTTTCGCCGGTTACTCAGCAACAGCTCAACTCGGCAGACAAGAACGCAACCAATTTTCTTTTGACCAACGGCAACTACGCGCAGACCCGCTTTCATCCGGCCAAGCAGATCGACCGCGACAATGTGAAGAACCTGCACGTCGCCTGGATTTTCCAGACCGATGTCAAGGAATCGCTGGAGACCTCACCCATCGTCGTCGACGGCGTGATGTACGTGACGACGTCGTTCAGCCACGTCTATGCGCTCGACGCCAAAACCGGCGAACAGCTCTGGCACTATAATCACAAGATGGGCCCCGTCACGGTCTACTGCTGCGGTCCCAATAACCGCGGCGTCCAGGTCTTGGGCGACATGGTCTATCTCGGCACGCTGGACGCCAAGCTGGTCGCGCTCAACGCAAAGACCGGCGACGTTGTCTGGACCACCGACATTGCAGATCCGGAGCTCGGCTATAGCGAAACGATGGCTCCGACCGTCATCAAGGACAAGGTCCTGATTGGAACCAATGGCGGTGAATACGGCATCCGCGGCTTCGTGAAAGCCTACGATGCGAAGACCGGAAAGCTGATCTGGATGTTCAATACAATTCCGGAGAATTCGGTCGGCGTCTGGGCGACCAAGGATGCCACCGGCCGTGACATGCACCGCGACATCCAGGCGGAGAAGGCCCAGCTCGCCAAAGCCGGCGACCCCTACCAGAAGCTCGGCGGCGGTGTTTGGCAAAATCCCGCGGTCGATCTGGCCACCAACCGGATCTATTTCGTCGTCGGCAATCCCTCGCCAGATCTCGATGGCTCGATCCGCCCCGGCGACAATCTCTATACCGACTCGCTGGTCTCGCTCGATCTCGATACCGGCAAATACGTCTGTCACTTTCAGTACATCGCCCACGACGTCTGGGATCTCGATGCCGTAAGCCCTCCGGTGCTGGTGGACGTCAGGGGTAAGGACGGCAAGACCATTCCGGGTGTGATCCATGCCGGCAAGACCGGTCACATCTATGTCCACGATCGCAAGGATTGCAGCCTGATCCGCTTCTCCGAAGCCATGGTGCCGCAGGAGAACATGTGGGTTCTGCCCACCAAGGAAGGCGCCCGCATGCTTCCGGGGGCCAATGGCGGTGTCGAATGGTCGCCGATCGCCACCGACCCGGGACAGGAGTTGGCCTTCGCCATCAACCTGCATCAGCCCATGAACTACTTTGTCGAGAACTCGCCCTATCCGAACGGCAAGTTGTGGCTTGGCGGCGCCTTCAAGGTGATCCCGAGCGAAAAGCAGTCGGGCAACATCACTGCCGTCAACTACAACACCGGCAAGGTCAAATGGCAGGTGAAGACACCGGAGCCGATGATCGGCGGCATTCTTGCAACCGCCGGCGGCCTTGTTTTTACCGGCGAGGGCAACGGCAAGTTCGCGGCCTACAACTCGTCCAGCGGCAAGGAATTGTGGAGTTTCCGCGCCGGCGCGGGCGTCAATGCGCCACCCTCCAGTTACATGGTTGGCAGCAAGCAATACATCGTGGTCGGCGCGGGCGGTAACACGCAGGTCGACTTCCACCGCGGCAACAACATTATCGCGTTCTCGCTCAATTGAGGACGTAAGGATATGAGGAATTGAGGCGGGGCCGTTCGCGGTCCCGCCTTTATTGCGCGCTGGGAATGGAATCGATCGGTGTACCGCAAATCAAAAAGGTCCTCTGCTGTCGCTGTCGCGCTCGCTATCGGCTTGAACCTTAGTGACTGGCCGGCAAGCGCACAGAACATTGAAGAAAAGACGCAGGTCTGCGCGGGCTGTCACGGCGCGGATGGCAAGCCGGTCGACAAGACCTTTCCCGTCATTTGGGGGCAACAGGCCGGCTACCTCTATTTCCAGCTGCGCGATTTCAAGCGCGGCGACCGCAAGAACGACATCATGCAACCGATCGCCGCAATGCTGGAACGCCAGGACATGCTCGATATCGCGGACTATTTCTCGAAAAAGCCGTGGCCTGACCTCGGCCAGCCGCGCGCACCGAAGGAAGTGTCGGACCGGGCCTTGAGCGCCAACCATTCGGTAGGCTGCACCGGCTGCCATCTCGATCACTTTCAGGGCGACGGCACCGTGCCTCGTCTCGCGGGCATGAGCAGAGAGTATTTGACCAAAACAATGACCGACTTCCGCACCCGAGCGCGCGGCAACAATCCCGGCATGTCCGACCTGATGATTGCGACGTCGCCTGAGGATTTGGCGGCGCTGGCGGAATATCTGGGCGGTCTGTGAGAGCGTTAGAGATTATGTCGGTGCGCGGCTGCAACCTCTCCCTCGCCCCGCACTTGCGGGGAGAGGGTCGGGGTGAGGGGCTTTCGCCGCAAATGCTGAAGCACAACGTATGCGGACGCTCCCCCTCACCCGGATCGCATCGCCGAGGCGATCCGACCTCTCCCCGCAAGCGGGGCGAGGTGACCTCGTCCGTATGCCGCCTCAAACTGCACGCATCCCGCGTTACGGCCGCGTCAGCCGCTCGCGCAGCGAGGACAGCACCGTCAGATCGGCGGCGCGCTTTCCCGCCTTGTCCTTGAGAGAGGGATCGGCGCCTTTCGCCAGCAATAGATCGGCGAGCTCCGCATGGCCGCCTTCGGCCGCAATCATCAGCGCGGTGCGGCCGCGGTCATCGCGTTCGTCGACATGCGCGCCTGCCTCCAGGAGATATGAAACGACCCTGACCGCCTGTGCTTCCGCGACCTGTTCATCCGGGCCCGACGCCCACATCAGCAAGGTCAGATCATTGGCATAGCGGGCGTTGACATCGATATTTCGCGCCAGCAGCCGCCTCACGATATCGAGCCTTGCACCGGCCGCCGCGTAGACGATCGGCGGCTTGCCGGTTTCGTCCGGCGCTCGCTCGTCGGCCCCATGCGCGAGCAGCGCCTCGACGATCACATCGTTGCCGGCATAGGCGGCGGCGGCGATCGGAGAGATCCCGCTGCGTCCGGCCAGATTGACGTCGGCGCCGCGTTCGATCAGCCGTTGCGCGATCAGGATCTGGCTGCCTTCGGCGGCAAAATACAGCGCGGTGGCGCCGTCGAGATTTCGCGCATCGATCGGTGCGCCCCGCGCCAGCAGGAGGTCGACCATTTTGGGATGGCCGGATTTTGTGGCGTGGCTAAGGGGCCGGGCGCCAAGCCGATCACGCGCGTCGACCGACGCGCCCTGGTCAAGCAGTTTGGTCGTCAGATCGATGCAGTTGGCATCAACCGCCGAAAACAGCATCAACGACACTTCCATCGCCGTGATCTGCGGCTTTGCGATTTCAAATCGGCGGGATAATCCCTGGCACCGCTCGGGGTCCGTGGCGCGGGCATCCGGCGCGGCGCAAAGCAGGGCGATCGCGATCAAGCATAGAAACGCGGCGTAGCGGTACAAGGCGGTTTCTCCCCGGCGTGCTTGTTGTTCTTGTTGCTTCAGTCATGAGGCTGACGCAAGAGCGAGCCTAGGCCAAGAAGGAGTCCGTAGGATGGGTTGAGCCCTTGCGAAACCCGTCACCTTGCTGCACGTGCATGGTGACGCGATGGGTATCGCAGCGCTCCACCGCTCCTACGAGCTTCGTTCTTCAGTTTGCCGAAGGTTTCCTCCGTTCGCTGCGCCGAAGAGCGAAGATTATGACACCGCAAAGTATAAGCCCTACCATGTATAGTGGAAACAACATAAGAGGGTTGAACCCCCATACGCTTGCAAACCAGGCACTAAATCCAAGGAATCCCAAGGTTGCCGCGATAAGCAAATACGATGCAATTTTTAGCACGATCCGCATCAAGGTAGTGCTCCGAGGTTGGGATTGAGCGCGCCATACGCCAACATGCTCAAACTAAAGAAGATGGTTGGACCACCGATTTGATTGACCTCCGGGTGCGGCCCAGTCCCACTTCCTACTATGTGCAAGCTTACGGCACCTGTCTGACCCTGCACGACGGGTAGTTGCACGGTTCCGGGATAAAACACATGCCCAGGCAATGTGGAGTTTGTAATCGTCAACGCGTTGGGATCAACCATCTGACTGATGGGGTTGTTTCCAGCCCGTAGCTAGCCCGCAGGATGGGTTGAGCACTTGCGAAACGCATCACCTTGCTGCGCGTGCATGGAGACGCGATGGGCATCGCCAATGCAAAATCCAAGAATTACCATGACAGGGCTGGACTGCACCCCATAAGTGAGGCACGGCAATTAGTCACCGTAATTCAGATTGCTAACCGACTCCCGTCGTTGTTCGCCGAACGGGGATGAGCCTATGGTGCACGAGCGCGCGCCCTGATAGACGTACGCTTGCCGATAACAACGCTGCGGCGGCGGGTGTTCCCAAGGAGCTCCAATGCAAAATCCAAGAACGGGCCTGCGGTGGGTGGTCGCCGCGATCGCATCGATCAGCATCACGACCTTCGCGCCCGGCCACGCGGCGTCCGTTGCGCCGGTCGCCGCCGAAAACGGGATGGTGGTTTCCGCCCAGCACTTGGCCACGATGGTGGGTGTGGATGTGCTCAAGCGCGGCGGCAACGCGGTCGACGCGGCGGTCGCGGTTGGCTATGCGCTCGCCGTGGTCTATCCGGCGGCCGGCAATTTGGGCGGCGGTGGATTCATGACCATCCAGCTTGCCGATGGCCGCAAGACGTTCCTGGATTTCCGCGAGATGGCGCCGAAGGGCGCCACCGCCAACATGTACCTCGACAAGGACGGCAACGTCATCAAGGGCCTGTCCACCAAAGGGCACCTCGCCGTCGGCGTGCCCGGCAGCGTTTCCGGCATGGAATACGCCAGGGAGAAGTACGGCACCATGAAGCGCGCGGAGCTGATCGCGCCGGCGCTTCAACTGGCCGAGGACGGCTTCGCACTCGACCAGGGCGACATCGACCTGCTGCTCACCGCAACCAAGGATTTTCAGGAGGACCCCGCCTCGGCCGCCATCTTCCTCAACAACGGCAAGCCGTACCAGGTGGGAGAGAAGCTGGTGCAGCATGAGCTCGCCGAAACCCTGCGCGAGATCAGCAAGAGGGGCACCGACGGCTTCTACAAGGGCTGGGTCGGCAGCGCCATCGTGGCATCGAGCCAGGCTGGCAAAGGCTTGATCACGCAGGAGGACCTGGACGGCTACAAGACGCGTGAGCTGGCACCGGTCGAATGCGACTACCGTGGCTAACACGTGGTCTCCGCGCCGCCTCCGAGCTCAGGCGGCGTGATCATCTGCGAGATTCTGAACGTGCTGGAAGGCTATCCGCTCAAGGAACTGGGCTACCACTCCGCGGAGGCGGTGCACTACCAGATCGAAGCCATGCGCCACGCCTATGTCGACCGCAACAGCTATCTCGGCGACCCGGACTTCGTGAAAAATCCGCTCGATCGCCTGCTCGACAAGAATTACGCGGCCAAGATCCGTGCCGTAATCGACCCGAACAAGGCCGGCGTGTCCAAGGACATCAAGCCGGGCGTCGAGCCGCATGAGGGCAGCAACACCACGCACTATTCGATCGCCGACAAGGACGGCAACGCGGTGTCGGTCACCTACACGCTGAACGACTGGTTTGGGGCCCAGGTGACGGCGGCCAAGACCGGCGTGCTTCTGAACGACGAAATGGACGATTTCACCGCCAAGATAGGCGTGCCGAACCTGTATGGCCTGGTGCAGGGCGAGGCCAACGCCATCGCCCCGGGCAAGCGTCCGTTGTCCTCGATGAGCCCGACCATCGTCACCAAGGACGGCAAGCCGGTGATCGTGGTGGGCACGCCCGGCGGCAGCCGCATCATCACCGCCGTGCTGCAGACGATGATCAACGCCATCGATTACGACATGAGCGCGCAGGAAGCCGCGGATATGCCGCGCTTCCACCAGCAGTGGCTCCCGGACCTGACCAACCTGGAGAACTTCGCGCTGTCGCCGGACACCCGCAAGATCCTGGAAGGCAAGGGCCACAAGTTCGGCCCGCCGCAACCGGCCAACCATCTGGCGGTCATCGTCATCGGCGCGCCATCGCTCACCGGCAAGCCGGTCGGCAACAATCGCTTCTATGGGGCGAACGATCCGCGCCGCAACAGCGGGCTGGCCGACGGCTACTGATCGTTATCGCAGAAATTGCCGTGTCTCACTTATGGGTGCAGTCCAGCACTGCCACCGTAATTTGGAAACGCTGATGACTGATATTCTTGCCGTTGGGCTTTCGTCTTGGCTCATTCAGGACGGCAACTATGGTGATTTTGCACGCGATGCGAACGCCGCCTTCGCCCTTGAGTTCTATGCCTCGCCGTCGCTAGAAGAAGTCGAGCCGGACCCCTCGCGAGCACCATCTCTGACCCATGTCGGGGACGCAAACTACGATGTCCTAGGCCAAGTCGTGCATGTAGCGGATGACTGGTGGGTGCTTAACGTGGGCATCCTCGTCTTCCGGGAGGAGAGGCCACCGACAAACGCGCGGCGGGGCAGATGGTTGCGCGGGAAAATCTACATTGGAATAGATCCCTTCTTCTATTTCGAGAGGCTTGCGCGCCAACCCGGTGCGCCAGCACTGATCTATGACTGGAAGATCGAAAAGATCGAGGTGCAAACCGCGCCACTCATCGAGGTCAAGCCCGGCGTTATGGCGCGTGACCCAGCCAAGCTCGGTTGGAGGGAAATCGTCGAGACAGATGCGCGGGGTGATGAAGGAGAGTATCTTCTCCATTGCAATCGCCTCGATAGCCCACCGAGGGCAACGCGTTACTTGTAGCTCGTAGGATGGGTTGAGCTCTTGCGAAACCGATCACCTGCTGCGCGTGCATGGTGACGTGATGGGTATCGCGGAGTTGTCATCGGGCGCGCTTGGCGCGACCCGTTGGCACAGCGATCCTACGGGCCGATATGGGTCATTGGCGCCGTTTCGACCGCCGGCCGATCGCTTCAGCTCCAGATCAGTAAACAGACATACCCGGTTAAATTTCGGAATTTCAGAAATAGCGCTTGCGGTCCGATCCAAATCAGTTGTATATGCTCACTGTCTCGTCCCACTCGAGGTGCGTATCGCGATCGTCACGGACGCGGGGCGGGATGCGGTGGACGCTGAAGTGCCATTGACGAACGGCACTGAGGCGGACGGCGAAGTCGTGTGGTCCTGACACCCCGACGCTGGTGTCAAGTCGGTGGAAGCAATTCCGCCGGCGACGGTGGCAAGAAAGCCCGGCTCACCGGGGAGAGCGCGATATAAGCCGTAAACCATTGCGCGGGGAGTGCCGGGTGATTCCGGTGTGACCTGACTAACGCGTGTGCTTTCTACCACTACCATTGCACACGCGACCATCGGGCGCATCGGGCGCATCGGGCGCCCGGCATTCCCTGCGCCCTCTTTGGGCGAAAGTTTCATGCACAACTCGGGCGTGTCGCGCCGCGGGATTGCGGACGTGTATCCAGCCGCCATTGCGAGGAGCACTTGCGACGAAGCAATCCAGCTTTCTGTTTCTCGGCGCCAAAGCTGGATTGCTTCGCTTACGCTCGCAATGACGATCTCGAAGCTAGCGCACTTGGCTGTTTGAAATTTTGAATCAGGAATTTGTACGGGCGGCTGCAGCGTCAGTCGCTTCGATGCCTGTCATCGGCAAGCATCATTGCCCGCTTCTGGAATGGTGAGAAAAGTGATCGTGGCTGGCGCGAACGTCACAGCATTGGCCGTCATCGGCGCGCCTTTGAGTGTCGGCAGCTCATCGCTTGTGGAAAGCTCAAGCAGGCGGCCGTTGAGCCGGATACGCTCGTCCAGCAAGTTCGCGGCATCGAGCGTGTAACGCACCGACGCCGTCGGAACTATCAGTGTATGCGGTGCATCGCGGTCGGGATTGATCACCAGAAGCGCCACGCCGCCCGGCCTGCCGCTTTGACAATGGGCGTAGACGTGAAGGCCGGATTGGCTGGGCACTCCAGCGTCGAGCACCGTGGTTCCCATCAGTTGCCGCCAGAGCCACCCGCCCCAATATTTTGACCTCGGTTGCAGCGTCTTCCCGTCGAGCATGCCGTAATCGCTTGCCGCGAGCGTGTTGTGCATGACGATTTGAACGCCGGCCTTCGCCAGCCGTCCGAGTTGATCGAGATAGCGGAACGTATCGAGAAAACTTGCGGCCCACGGATTTCCGCCGCACGCGGCATCCGCGGTTTCGGTGAGCCAGATCGGCTTGCCCGGCTCGAATTTTTCCCGAAGCGTTTTGTAAAAGCTCAACGCCCCGTCTGTCCCCGAAAGCCATTGTTCGGAAAAGGCAGCCTCCGGAGCACTCTTTCCGATGCAGCGCTCCGACAGCGTCCCATAGTAGTGGTACGAAACCACATCCACGCCGGGTCCGGATGCGGCAAGCAGGTCCGATGCAATAGTAGATTCACCAGCCGTGCCGGGGGCGAGGATCATCGTCTCACGCGTCGTTCGCCTGATGAACGAGCGAAAAATTGTAAAATCCGTTCCGTAGGCGGTCGCGTCATAGCCTGCCGGTGCGCCGCCCATCTCGGCGAGATCGGGTTCGTTCATGAACTCGGCGGCGGCGATGCTGCCTCCCAGCGAGCTTGTGTAGGTGAGAAGGCGGTTGGCCTGGTCCGGATTCCAGACGCCGGCGGCATCGCGGGTGCCCGGGCTGATGGCGAACGATGTCACGATCCGCGCGTCCACCGCTTGCGAGAAGTCGACGACGTTCCGCCATTGTTGACGCGTCAAGACGCTTTTGAATCCGGCCGGCGGCGCCGACGGCGCATCGTCCGAGTAGGCAAAATAAGTGCTGTTGGCCCAGGTGCCGCTGACACGCACATAGGCCGGCGCCAGCGCGGCAGCAAGCCTTCGCAGCCGGGCATTGGTCAGATCGATCGGCGGCCGGTATTGATACAAATTCGAATCTTTCCCCGGCGGCGTGTCTGATCCCGTGGGCTGCGGTTGCGCGGACTGAGCGTCCGCAGCCGGTCGATAGGGCTTCCAAAATCTTCCGCCGGTAATCTCGACCATTTCAATATTGTAGGACTGGAAGCGCGGATCGACGCTGCCGATGCGCGGCAGGCTTGATGGTTTGATCGTGGGGGCTGTCTCGGCTAAAGCGGGAGCCAACAGCAGTGCGGATGCCAGGCAGCCGCAAAGCCTCGCGCCGATCGGAGTGAGCATGCGCAATGTTTCCGGGGCAGGGTGCATCGTAAACCTGACCGAATTTGATTTGCGGCAACCACAGCATACCGAATATATTTTCGATATACAGGGAGGCGCGGCGTGGTTCTTTCAATGCGTATTTTTTTGTGCTGCGTCGCGGCGACGCTGGTCGTGAGTTCGACGCGGCCGGCCTTTGCGCTGGACCCGCGGTATCCGGACTGGCCGTGCCAGCAATTGAAGGTCCCGGAGATCTCGATTGCGAGTATCTGGACAGGTCCTCCGATCGAGGCGGCGGATCAGGAAAAACCCACGGAGGCGAAACAAGCCGAGCTCGTCGCCCGACTGGCGGCGCGCCGCACCTCGATGGAGGACGCGCGTAAACTGATCGCGGATTATGTGGTCGGAACCAGCGAGGAAAAGCAGCAGAAGGCGAAGTCGCTGTTCGCCGCGTTGTATTCGACGCTGAACGCGCAGCGCAATCAGGTGATGAGCGGCATCGAGCGTTTTTCTCGCAAACAGAAGGCGATGGCCGGGGACATCCGCGAAATAACCCAGAAGATGCGGGAGCTGCAGGACAAGCCCGACGCCGATCAAGCTTCGAGCGAGCAGCTCGCCACGCAACTTTCGTGGCAGACGCGCATTTTCGAGGACCGGCGGAAATCGACGGCCTATGTCTGTGACGTGCCTGTCCTGATCGAGAAGCGGTTGTTCGAATTGGGACGAGCTATCCAGGACGTCTTGAACGCCAGCTCGCAGGCGAAATGAGGATCCGGTCTATTCGCCCGGACGCGGTTCCGGCGTCGCGTCTTGCAGCGGAAGGAGGGCTGCGAACCAACCGTCGGTGCCTTCCGGGTACCACGCGACGTTGGAATAGCCGAGCGCCAGCGCGCGCTTGGCAGCGTTCCACGACATCCAGCAATTCGCCAGGCAATAGACAACCAGCATTCTGGCGCGATCGCCATGTGTCGCCTTTTCCAAGCCGTTCGAGAAATAGCCGGCCATCGCGGGCGCGAGTTCGCCATAGCCGGTGTCAGGCAGCCAGATGCTGCCGGGGATATTGGCCCGCGGCTTGTCATGCCAAATGGTTCCTGCGGGCAGCCCGCGCGGTCGCGGCGGCCTCGGCATCACATCGACAAAGGAAGCGGAATGGCTGCGCCAGATCTGTTCCGCCTCGTCCGTTCCGATCACCCGGGCGCCGCGCAGCGTAGTGGGCGTCGGCGCTCGATAGTCCTCGAGGCGATAAGCATCCGGTTCGGGCACATCGGCTGCTTGAACCTCAGTGGCAGCCACGATGATCGCAGCGAACGCGAAGCGAATCGCGGTTGCCATCATGGCCGCTTCGACAATGTCTCGGTGGTGATCGGCATGTTGGCCTCGTCGAGGATTGGGATGTTGTAGCTGATCAACAGCCTGTTGATCTCC
>WNFM01113067.1_pt3 | contig 11908 bp, 9 predicted proteins | sample 5400271 | NCBI WGS metagenome assembly WNFM01 (sample SAMN13153352, study PRJNA577476) | soil metagenome | isolation source: 60 cm saprolite on Douglas fir-dominated hillslope | place: USA:California | collected 2013-09-17 | reverse complement strand
GATCCTTGGGCGGCTCTTGTCGAACTGCTTTTCGGAGCTAGCAGAGTCAAGGAAGCAACTCAACTGCCAGCCCCGCCTGCCTTTCGGGTAGGTCATTGGTCAACTAACATGCTTTTAGTCAACATCTTACAACATCATCGAGGTTCGGCTGATACTAGGGATCTGAGCATTGTCCTTAAGGAATTCCACATAGTGGCAATTTGTTACCCCTGTTTTAATTGACTTGACTTTCAGAAATTCTGATTTCTTCTATTTTACTGATAACAATATACTTACTTAAAATTACGCGCCGGAATCAGTTGTGCTTGGCGTCCTCAATCCTACAGATGTGATTTCAAGTTGAATAGTCCTTGAGGTGGAACGAGGAACCTTTCGGGCTCGGGAAAAATACTGTCGGGTATACGATTGAGGATCATTTCGGATTCAATGGCTTCACAGCAACGAGGTCGCAGAGTCACAGTTGGGAGACGGCAGGCATAACGATCCTGTGATTTCATGGATAAGGTCTTAGCGCGCCAAGCAACCGCAATTCTTGCTTTCAAAAATTAATGAACTTCGCGGGTTATACTATCCGCGCAGGTCCACTATGCCGAGTTACAAATAGCGTGTACATCCTTGGGCTTTCAGCAATGGGGCATGACCCCGCGGCAGCTCTGATTGACGATCAGGGTGAAGTTGTCGCGGCCATTGAAGAAGGAAAACTTGGCCGCACCCGGTCATTCGGAGGCATCCCACGTTCGGCGATCCGCTTCTGCCTCGATCGCGCGAAGATCCGCTGGCAGGATATTGAACGGGTGGCTGTTGCGAGCAATCCGAATCTCGCTTTCGTCCGGAGAGCGTTTTTTCGGACGCGACTCGCGCCGTTCGCGCCCATTTCCAGCGCCTATTACTTTAATAAGGCACTGGGAGAATTGGGCCGGGAGTTGAACAATTTACGAATTCTGCGTGAGATGGTTGGGGGAACCGCGGACCGAGTCGTTCATTTTGACCACCATCTCTGCCATGCGGCGAGCGCTTATTTTGGATCGTCGTTTGAAAAGGCCTTGATCGTATCACTCGACAATCAAGGCGACGGCCGGGCCGGACTTGTCGGACTGGGAGAGGAGACACGAATTCGCGAACTCTCCTCGATTCCCTTTCCGGATTCCCTCGCCTGGTTGTTCAGCCAGATCACCAGCCTGCTGGGATTCTCCATCAGGGGCGCGGAACACAAAACTCAGTGGCTCAGCCTGGTGGGCGAACCTGTATACACTGACCTGTTCCTGGAACTGCTGCGACGCAAGCCGGGGGACCGACCCGAACTGAACAAGAAGTTTTTCAAACGGGATTTCGCGGCAAAACTTTCCTTCAGCGGCGAATTTTACCGCCGTCTTGGGATACCGGAAGCCCCGTTGGCGGAGTCCATCCCGGATGATCCTGCAAACGCATTGCGCGTGAACATCGCAAGCAGTTTTGAAAGAGCTTGTGAGAAGGTGCTGACGGAATGGCTCGCTTCGCTTCGAGGCAGGACAGGAACCAAATACCTTTGCCTTGGTGGCGGGCTGTTTCTGAATCCTCTGCTGGTGGCCGCGATTGAGAAGCAGGCGGGCTTCGAAAAGATTTTCGTTCAACCCGCGGCAGGGAACGAGGGGACTGCCCTGGGAGCCGCATGGCTTGCGCGGCACCAGACTCTCGGCCGCGCCCGGGTCGCCTCGATGAAAAGCCTCCATTGGGGACCGGCCTTTTCAAACACGGAGATCAAACAGGTCCTGGATAATTGCAAAGCGCCCTATCGGTGGTTCGATTCCGAAGACCGGCAAATCGAAGAAGCAGTGCAGCTTTTGAACGCGGGAAAAATCGTGGCCTGGTTTCAAGGAGCTGCTGAGTTCGGGCCACGCGCCCTGGGGCACCGCAGTTTGTTCGCCTCTCCCTGGGCAGAGTATGTGCAGGAAAACCTGAACGATTTCGTGAAACATCGCGAATCATTTCGACCGTTTGCCCTGGCCATTCCAGAAGAAAACTGCGCCGAGTACTTTGAGTGTTCGGAGAACGCGCTGTTTATGACGACGATGGCGAGAGCAAAAGAAAATGCGCAGAAACTGCTGGAGTCGCCTTCCTCGGGATTTATTTCCAAGGATGGGCTTACGAGGCTTCAAGTGGTGAGAAAAGAGAACAATCTGCTGCTTTGGAAATTACTAAAGCGTATGGGCGAGAAGGCACCGGCGCCGATACTGGTCAATACCTCGTTCAACCTTTTCGGTGAGCCGTTGGTTGTCGCGCCGCGCGATGCGGTCAGAAGCTATTACTGTTCCGGGGTGGATGCACTTGTCGCGGGAAGTTTTGTCTTGAGCAAACGATAACTCAGCGTCCCGACTCCTGTATGTAAGACGGAAAATGACTTGAACGAAGAATAGAAAGTCGGATATTGAACGCCAGTCCTTGAACGGTATCGTAGGCTCGCTGGATCACACTACAGTTGATTCATTTCGGCGGGAGAGAGGTTGCTATCAAGCGGACGTATTGGTGCCGGGATGCGTTCCGCCAATCGTTTTCCTAGATTAATCATCGGTTCTTCGACGATGTGATAGAAAAGGATCGGCAAGCCGATCACGCAGGTACTGAAGACCAACGCTTTTTCCGCCTTTGAAAAACTTCGCAATTTTTCGAAGGCGAGCCAAATGGAAAAGAAGTGTGTCAGGTAAACGCCATAGGAATATTTCGCGATGGTATGGCTTGCGGCCACCAGCCAAGGATTCTTGAGAGGCACAAACCTTGGGACTGCGATCCCGAGCATCAGGCAGGCCGCCCAGCGGAAGCCCCACCCAGGTGCGGTAAGAAAAAAGATCGTCAACATGACTATAACGACCGGCCACAGGAAGGCGGGCAACTGGAAGCGCTTGGACTTCATCAGTTGAAACGCAATTACTCCGGGCAGGAAACATGGGACATAAAGCAGCAGATCAGGGATCTCCTTGTGACGTAGTGCAATGACGGCGATGCCGATCGAAAGCACCCAGAGCATCAGGCTTCGCCAGATTGCTGTCGTGGAGCGGAGCAAGAGAAACAAGAAGGGAAGAAAAAGATACATCTGTATCTCATATGGCAAGCTCCAAAGAGGCCCCAAGATGGAGGGTTGGTTCGTGAGGTTCTGGATCAACGAGAGATTGCACACTAGTGCCCAGGGTGTAATCGAAGCCCCGACAAAATTCCCTGGCTCAACCACCGCCTGTGGAATATGGAACACCGCGATTAAGCCGACAGTCAGGAGACTCAAGGGGAAGATCCGGAAACAGCGCCGAAGCATGAAACTCAAGAGGAATTTGTTGTCCCCAAACTGAATCCACTGTCTCTCAAGTGAAAACATCAACACCAAAGAGGTATGCACGAAAAAAACAAGGACTCCCCAGAATCCAATCGGAACAACATTTAATGGACCCAAGTGATAAATACCTCGAAAAAATGTGAGGTGAGCGAAACAGACATAGAGCACTGCCACTGCCCGCAAACAATCGAGATTGGAATTAGTCGAGGTTTGCATACTCGGATTGGTGCCGATAGGCGTTCTCAATGTTGTGACTCACCCAGGAAAATCAGGCTCAAGAGGAGTTTCGAGGCCAAACTTGGAGAAGAAGACGATTGTAAAGCCTATGAAAATCACCGTTCGGGCAGACTATTCAGCTGGGAGAAAACGGTGTGACGCGCTCCGCACCCGCACCGGTCCTCAAACTGGTCGTGATTGGACGTAGGTAAATCTTCGCTTCAACTTCAGAAAAGGGGCTTCAAGAAAACGGTAGGAAATCGCCGCAACCAAACTCGTCAGGCCGAGAGCAACGACACTTCGCAGAACTATTCCAAGTAAGCCCCAATGGGCGAACAGAATTTTATCAATTATCCTGATACAAGTTAGATGGTATACGTAAAGGCCGTAGGAAATCTTGCCCAAATACTGAAGGCTCCTCACCTGCAATTGCAATCCGATGACAGCGAATACAATGGCGGTGCATGATAGTGCAATCACGGGATAACCAGCGAGCACTGAAATACGTGAAACTCCGGAGTGCAGCTCATCAACGTATCCAACAGAGGCAATCGCGGCGGCTCCCGTGGTAATCAGGAGCAGCCTGAGCCACAAATCAATTTTAAATACGCGGTCGCGAAGTAGAACCGCCAGCAAGAGTCCGCCAGCCATCGCATCGAGATGGGTGAATGTATTTGCCCAGATCTGCCAACCTGTGCTGTGCTTCACGAGTAGGACTACCCGAGTCAAATTTGCCGCCCCCACCATAATTAGAGCAGCAATCGCAATCCCTCTGCGAGGGAGCAGGGCCACAATAGGAGGCCACGCGAGATAGAATTGTTCCTCCACAGAAACACTCCAGAGCGGCTCCGCCACCGAGCCGGTTGGACCAAAGACGATGGTGCTCCAATTTCCCGCGAGAAGCAGGAAAGGGATTACATATTTCAGCGAGAATGCACCTTGCGGGTTCAGATACGGCACGAAAGCCGCAAGTAGCACAAAGAAAAAATAAAGGGGCCAAATGCGGAGTATGCGGCGGAGGTAAAACGACTTCACATCCAGAGAACCCATGGCATCCTTCTCGCGAAGGAGCAGTTCAGTGATCAAGTAGGCGCTCAAGACAAAAAAGAGGTCTACGCCGTGACTACCAGAACCAATGGCTCCACTTAGTGACTGCGCAAGCCATGCAGGAATACCTCGCTGTGAAAAGTATTCGGCCGGGTGGTATGCAGAATGAAAAAGGAACACGGAGAGGAATGCGAAAAAGCGCAGCACATCGAGTTCTGGCTTATAAAATGAGGAGTTGCGACTTGGAGTCAGAATGTCAGGAGGCTGGGCTGACACGCGGAATTCATCGATTTGAGATGGGTATTTGATAAAAATGCCTGTTCCGGAGAAGAGAGTCGAAAGCTATATGGTCGAAGACCCAATCAAGGGGCTTTGGACGATTTGTCGAAGTGCGATGAGCTCTGACTCGCAATCGTCAGCGATCACGAAGATCATATAAGTAAGCCGAGGCTCCCATTGCCTGGGTCGCGCTTTCTCGCGTTCCCATCTTGTCCAGATAGTCAAGAAAGAGCCGCTCCTCATCCGCACCGCTTTCGCGGTAAACGTGGGAGAAGAGTATCCAGACTCGTGTCTTACCTCGGAGCCGGCTCAAGTCTGGCGGATAAGCCTTCCAGTTCTGCCGCGATTCAATCCCAATCACCGTGGGGATGGGACTGATCACTCCACGCCAGCTGTAATACTTCAACGCTGGTTCGCCATCGTAGTAACAATAGAGGGTATCTCCAGGTTGGCGGTGCTGCTCTATGTATTTGAGCACTTCTCTGATTTCTTCCACGCCCCGGGGTTTGATCAAATTGCGCAGGGCCTCCACCGCAGGCACAAAAAACAGCAGACCGATAAGCAGGCCACCCAGCCCAGGCACCACCGAGCGGGCCTTAAGTCTAATTGAGGCCAGCCCGGCGGCGACGACTAAGAGAATTGGCGGGACAGCAAAGAGAAGTAGGCGGCCTTGGAATGGATAACGATGAAAGGCCGAGGCGACCAAGGCAAGAAAGACTGGCAGTAACAACACAAGCAAATTCTTACGATTTTCGCGAAACATCTCTCTTGCACCGACAACGATTGCCGCGCTGGCGATGCCCACGAAGGTTAGACCCACGGAACTCTCCCAAATCCTGAGCCACGTACTGATAAACCATCGGAGAGCTTCCGGTGAAAATGGTGGCATCGGCATGAACGCACCATTCCAATACCCCAACAGCCATTCATCGCGGGCAAGTTTTCGGAGAGAGACAAGGTAGGACAAGCCAAAACTAACCGAAGTAATGAGTCCAAAGGCTAGAGGCCGACTCAGGGCGGAGAAGTCACGCTTGGCGACAGCGACCCACAGCCACACGATACCGATCGATGCGACAACGAACGCAGCTGGCTGCGAAAACCAGATGGAAGCCCCTGCGATAAACGATAACAGGAACGTTCGCAACAAACTGTTGGGAGAGGTGATAAGGGAATCTGCAATAAGTAATAGGGCAAGGACAATGCTCACGTCCGTGGAGTACTGCTTTATTTCGCAGGAGTAATAGATGAGCGGCCCGGAAATGGCGAACATGCCTACAGCGACCGGTACTGCCATCGGCGTCAAGAAGCGCTTGGCCACCAGGGTGAAGAGGAAGAGACTTACGATACCAGCCAGAAATGGAATCAGACGCAAGGCCATCTCGCTGGTTCCAAGAAAAGAGATGACGCCTTTCTCTAGCATCAGAAAACCAAGTGGCGCCCCTTGATGATAGTCGAGCGGTTTAAGAAGCTCACGTGCCGATCGGCTGAGTAAATTGAGAGACAGAAGACATTCATCGAGCCATAGTGAACGATTGAAGAGATATTGTCTGAGGCGAAGTACGACTCCAAGAAGGAGCAACGCCTGGACCACCCCTTCATTGGATACCTTCATCCGGCGGAAAAGAGTCGAAACCCTATCCAACTTCGGATTTTCGGTGGAGTTGGATTTGTCGAGCGCAGTGTTCATCATATCTTTGAACGGATCCCAGTTGAATGCGAGTGCGGCTTCTGGCTGAAACTGTCGGCGGATATGACTAAGCAAAACTTAATCGGGCGAAGAAGTTGTTACCGATCGCAATCGTGCTTGGGACAACCGATGGCATTCTTTGATCTGGGCAACTATCGCCCAAACCTTGATTTTGGCACCGAAGCGCTGGGCAGGGGCGGTTGCAATCATCCAACGGATTGTCCACATGAGAAATCTTCGAAAAAGGTAGAGAGGGGCTCCTGCGAGGTACCAGGTGGTATCAGCCGGTATTCCAAATGCACAAATGTCAGCTCGGGCCTTGTCATACCACCATTCCAGGAAGTACTCCTTCCGTTGCCGGTTCGGAGGAACGGCGTGATAGACGATAGCTGATGGTTCGTAGCGCAATTTTTCTCCCCCCTCCAACAGGCGATGTCCAAACTCGCTGTCCTCACTTTTCGGGGACAAGCCAGTGAACAGCTGGGGGCCCAAATCTGTGCGAAAGCCGCCATATTTCTGAAACATAGACTTGTTATAGGCCATGTTCGCACCAAATGGTGGTTCGGAAATGGGGCCCGCCGGGACGTTTGGATCGAAAATAGCTAGTGGTGCCAAGGCGTACCGGTCATGCAGAGGAGCCCACGGAGGAAGCTTGAAACTCGGATCGGGGAGAATTCGCCCTGCGACGCCCGCCCACTGGCCATTGAAGAGCGGACCCGTCAGATTTCGCAGCCAATTCTTCTCCACAATTACATCATCATCCGAAAAAGCCAATACATCGCCTCGCGCTTCGCGAATGCCAGAATTGAGGGCGTGTGGCTTACCTTGGCGAGGTTCATATAAATAGCGGAATCGTGCAGGGTGCTGCTGACAAAAGTGCTCGATAACAGCCTTGGTCTGATCGCTGGAATTATTGTCCACGACCAAGACTTCCCAATCGACCGATTCGGGGAATGTCGAATTGGTGATGCTCTCAAGAGCTTGGGCCAAGCTCTTACAGCGGTTGTAAGTGCACAAAATGACTGTAAGTTTCATTTTGGAGGTATGGCGTCTTCAGCAGGAGATTACATCTGCTTCTGATAGATCGTCCCGGCATTGCCGTCCGTCCGCCGGCGCGCTTCAGAATCGCGGGGCGGCTGAACTCGACTCCATAGGTAGCTAAGAGGCCGCTTGATGGCAACCGGATGTGTCAGAAGGGCTCTAGCCGCAGCGATGAGACTCGCCCCGAAACGGCCTTGCTTCCAATACAGCAGCGCGACCGTAAGGTGCAAATCAGCGATTTGCCATCCCTCAACGTGACGCATGTTAGATCTCAGAATTGCACATGCTGCATCTAGTGTGGCCAAGTATTCGCCTGCCTTTAGCATACCCCGAATCCAATTCCGGGAATCTGAAACCAAAGTATTCTGCAGCGCTGGCTCACTGACGCCCAATTCGGCCAACAACGCTGGCGTAATATCTGCGGCCAAGCCGAGCGGGTCTGGCCTTCCGTTTCGTCTTGAAGCCGCGGAAATCTGGGCAGCGAGTTTACAAAGAGTCTGCAGTTCTCGCTTGCGGAATGTTACTTGAGAAGGATGAATCCTGTATTTGAGAACAATTTGGGGAAGATTAGCGCATTTGAAGTATTCCGAAACCCTGAGCTCCAAATCGTAGTCGTGTGCGAATACAAATGACTTTCTGTAGCCCTTAACGAACAAAAAGGCATCGGTTCGAATAACAACGGTTGGATGCCAAAAGGGACAACGGGAGGGGAGGATGGCCTGAATCTCGAGATTTTCACATGGTACTTTATGGACGCCTAACGACCGCCCCTGCTGGTCAATCCATTCAGTGGCGCCGCCTATGAGGCTTATATCTGGATTGCTCTCCATGAAGTTCACTTCCAACAACAGACGATCTGGAAGGCAGATATCGTCGGCATCCATCACGGCAATGTATTGACCATTTGCGCAAGAACAGGCGGCATTGCGCGCTTCAGCCAGCCCACAGTTGGGTATCTCATGGAACTTGATCCTTGAGTCTTTGGCTGCATAGCGCAGAACAATTGCTTTGGAGCTATCACTAGAGCCAAAGTCCACAATAATGAATTCAAGGTTCCGAAAAGTCTGCACGAGAACACTCTCGATCGCCTCGGCGAGAAATCGCTCCGCGTTGCACACTGCCATGGTGACCGAGACTAAAGGTTGGGCCATGGCCGCCTATCGACCTGACTCGGGATTTTGATGGATGTGTTTCGCGCGCTGGAGCTTAAGTGCAGCGAGTACTACACCAAGAGTCAAGCATACGATAAAGGCAACTATCGGCCAGCGCATGAAAACCTCATGCATCGCAGTTCGGATCGGGGAACGCGGTGTGGCTGGAGTGACCAGAATGTAGGGAGCAGCTTGAACTGTGTCCGCAGAATCGAAATCGTCGCTAAACACGACGGCGTTCCCCTGCGTGACTTTGACGTAGTCAATAACTGTTTTCCAAGGGAAGGTGTCGTTTTTGACGGGCCCACCATATTTTCCCACGAACATACTTATTTTCACGTACATAGGAGCGTACGGCACATACTTCGCTGAAATGTTGCAAGTCGGAATTCCATCTATGGCAAACACCAGTTTGCCGGGAGACCAATCAAGCCGGTAGATGTGGAAATTCTGGCTGGTGTCCGAGACCGTGGGGGTGCAGCCATCATTATAGGCGAAACTGTTGATATGGATTTGTTGATTAACCTGCTTAAAGTTACCATCCAGGATTTCGGCGATGTCGATCTCTTGCCCATTGCAAGGATCATCAGTCCCAGTCGGATCGCTTGCCTGGCAGGATGCATCCAACATCCAGACCGCAGGCCACGCTCCCGTGCTATCACCCCCTCCGAACTTCGCGCGAAATTCCACCGTGCCATAAAGAAAATTGAATGTACGCATCGATACGAAGCCCGACGTGTAATCATGGGTTGCTGAAGCGAGATCAATACTGCTGCAGGTGGCGCTTTCTTTTTTGGTGGTGATTACCAAGCTTCCATCCGCGGTGTACACATTGGCGGGAATGAAGCATTGGAGATCGCTGTTTCCCGCCCCAGCCCGGTTAAAGGCAATCCACTGTTTTTCGGTGGCTCTTTGTGACTGCGCCGTCACAGGTAAACAAAACACTAAGACAGCCAACGCTCTCGGGCCAACGTTGGCAATACTCTTTGTGAATCTTGAGCTGTTCATATTAACAAACGGCGATCGACCCTGGGGATGCAGATTGCGTGAGGCATACGTCACGCAAGTGATCATTTTACTTTTATTCCGTTCGATGATGGTTTTCTTAAGCAATCAATCGAATCGATTTTTTTCTGGGTATCAGAAGCACGCGACAGACGGTCTACAACATTGCGAACTGTGGCACCCGGATTGGCTACCTTCCAGAACAGTTCCATGGCGACCTGACCAGCCAGGTAGGGCCAATCAAGCGTCTGCCCGAGCGAGCGAAGTCCCATTTTGTGATACTGCCAAAATATGTCCTTTCGAAATCGCAGTGCCTGGTGGGCTAGCGCCTTGTAGTACTCTTGCTTGGAACTTTTCTGTATTGCCGAAGCTTCGCTTCTCTCCAAAAATACCGGCGCATACCGTTGTGTAATCATGTACCAGTCGAGGATCTGGGGAAGAAGTGATCGAACCGAGAAAGAAATCGATTCATTCTCGAGTCGCAAAAAAGAAAGTATCTGCGGGACAAAACCAAAATCCCATCGTTCCAGGAGTTGCATGCATTTTTCGGTGTCCTCATGCAACAACGTTTCATCGAAGAACGGTGTTTCGTTTCGGACGACGGAGGACCGGTACATCACGGTAGTCGGTGAACCGAACATATAGATACCTGATCGAAGATATAGGCTGGCGAGTTCCCTTCCAGATAGCCAGGTCGCATAATGAGGAAACCCGGAACCCCGAACTGCATCTCCCTTCAACCAGTATGAACCCACAAGTCCAATGGTCTCGGATTGCCCAAACGCCTGCACCATTGATTGCAGGCACTCTGGAAAGATGCAATCGTCAGCCTGGACAATTTTGCAATACTCGCTCTCAATGGAAATTTCCTCAAGGGCAGCGTTGTAATTTTGAACCTGAGAGAGCAAATTTGAGCGACGAATGAATCGAATCCGAGAATCACGCCGGGCGTAGCTTTCCGCAATACTCGGGGAATCGTCTGAGCTGCAATTGTCCACCAGTATGTATTCATAGTTGTGGTAACTTTGTTGCAGCACGCTCTCGATACACTCGGCGAGGTATGGTGCTGTATTGTGGAATGGGGTAACGACACTGATCAGAGGTTGATTCACCTTGTTACCTCAGCGCGCTACTTGCACACAATAAGAGTTGGAAGGAAGCAAATTGGACCCGCTGAGAACGCAATTGTAACTCATCTTTGAATCGCAATCGTTTCAATCTTCGCCTCCTCGACCTCAGACGCAGCCGTTTTGATACGATCCAGCCAAATCTCGCGCCAATATGAATAAATGCTTCGCGGGCAGAACAGTCGACATTCGCTGTAACGAGACTGACAAATTACAGAATCGAGTATGACGCAGGGAGTTTTCATTTCCTGCATCTTGCCCGTTTTTTCGTTAATAATCCTCTCGACTCGTTTCAACACTCGAAGAGTCTTACCGCAATAGGGCACCTCTTCGGCGTCCCAGTAGAGGCCCCGATTCCGGCTTCTCGTGTTCAGCGTCTGTAATATCTCTCGGTAAGGTTTAATCTGTACAAGCTCCCCAGGCTGAAGATTGAGGGTTTTCACGGGAGTAGGTTCGCCGTCCGGTATTCCGCCTGTCCGACGAGGATAAGGGGCACCCCGCCAAAGCGGATAAAACTGGTCGTAGAACCACCTGATGGGTCGACCAAGACCTACACCGGCACGCGAGAGTGAGTGGGCGAGCATGTAAATCGCACCGCTCAAAATTCTGCCTATACCGACATTTCCAGATGTCAGATCTTCCCAATATTGACGAACATCCCACCACTCCAGATTCGTTGTTGCGTACGGCAGTTGTGTTGCCTGACACCGATACCGCAATTCGCCATCCTCAGGGTCAATCGTCGTAGTTGAAGCTTGAACATCAACTTCTGTACACCTGTCGGTTCTCAAATCAACGTCAGGAGTTATCTCTTCCGTTGTTTCCAAGGGTTTCAGCCATTCCAGCTTCCAAAACAACAAGCAGCTTGCATCACAGCCACCGTGCCCCTGCCCACTGCAACGTGTATCCAAATGGATGGAATCTTTGACACGCCTCCCTCTTACGGGGAAAACGGTGTCGCAAGTCTTATGGGCGCGTTTGTAGACTTGAAATTTCTTGCCGCAGAACTCGAACATCTCGGGCATAAACGGCATGCCATCGAGTGACGCCTTAC
>WNFM01117173.1_pt1 | contig 11911 bp, 9 predicted proteins | sample 5400271 | NCBI WGS metagenome assembly WNFM01 (sample SAMN13153352, study PRJNA577476) | soil metagenome | isolation source: 60 cm saprolite on Douglas fir-dominated hillslope | place: USA:California | collected 2013-09-17 | reverse complement strand
GTCGATCAGGCGGCGGGTGTCGCGATGGTGCAGCCCGATGGTCGGCTCGTCGAAAACGTAAAGAACGCCGCTCAACCCCGAGCCGAGCAAAGAAGCCAGGCGCAGACGCTGGGCCTCACCGGCTGAGAGAGTCGGCGAAGAGCGTTCCAGGGTCAGGTAACCGGCGCCGACTTCGACCAGCCGCGCGATGCGCTCGCTCAGATTGAACAGGATAGGTTCGGCGATGATCATTTCATCAGGGCTGAGAACGGCGGGGAGACCGTCCAGCCAGGCGCCGAGATCGCCGAGCGGCAGGTGCGAGACAGCGATGATGGTCTGCCCGTTGACGGTCACGACCCGGCTTTCAGGGCGCAGGCGCGTGCCGGCGCAGGCGGGACAGGTTTGGGTGACCAGGAATTCTTCCAGCTTGTCGCGGTAATCGGCCTCATGGATGTGTTCGTGGATGTGTTCAGCGTAGCGGCGCAGGAGATTGGTGGTGATGCCTTCGAAGTGTCCCTGGCGGACGGTGGTTGGCGGCTCGATATTCGGGAAGTGGTGGCGAAAGAGGGGGCTGTCTACGCCAAAGAACAGCAGGTCGCGCTGCGGCGGGGTGTAGTCTTTGACCGGGAGCGAGAAATCGAATTCGAACCCGTAATGGGCAGCGGCTGTCTGCAGGGTGGAGGTGTGGTAGTTGATGTGAAAGAGGTTCCAACCAGCAACGGTGCCATCCGGGATGCTCTTTTGCTCGTCGACCAGGCGCTTGATGTTGGCCTGGTGGACGCTGCCCAGCCCGGTGCAGGTTGGACAGGCCCCGGCGGGTTTATTAAAGGAGAAGTGAGCCATGCCGATCTCCGGAATAGGTGCGCCGCAGTGTGGGCAGGGAAAGGTTTCTTCCGGAGTGGAGGCATCGTCGTCCGCGCTGGATTCACTCTCCCATTCCGCGTTGGAAGGGTCGAAGGAGGGCGGGACGTCTTTTCCACAGGTCGGGCAGGGGCGGTGTCCCAGGCGAGCAAACAACACGCGTAGATAGGTATAGACTTCGGTGGCAGTGCCAACCGTGGAACGCGGGCTGCGGTTGGTGAGATGTTGGTCCACGCTGATGGATGGGGAAAGCCCGGTGATGGCGTCGACCGGGGGTTTCGCCAGCCCAAAGGCAACCAGTCCGAGCGATTCCAGGTATTGGCGCTGGCCTTCTTTATGCAGGATGTCGAACCCGAGGGTCGATTTGCCCGAACCGGACACACCAGTCAGGACGACGAGCTGGTTCTTGAGGATCGTAAGGGTGACATTTTTCAGGTTATGCAGCCGAGCGCCGCGAATAGTGATTTGAGCAGTCATCTGACCTCCAGGGTTTGTAACAATTGACAGAAATAGCTAGCAATGCTATATTACTTACATCTTTTGATGCGCATGAAACGCATCCTATACCTCTTCGAGAGAGGTATAAACCTCTGCCGTATACCGACGGGGGTGCGACGCTGCTGTTTCCGTCGCCGAGCTAACCAGGCTCGCCCATCTCTCGATGGGAGAACATGGTGTTTAAAGTGCATTCTGTCACTTCGGTTCCAGGATGTTCCGATAGTATCATGTTTTAGAAACGGTAGATAGATTGGAGACGGCACATACTCCGTCTCCATATTGATTCTATAACCCTGGTGTGTAATGGGAGGGTTGCAATTAATTCTCAATCCCATTGACTTGGAAATTTGGCTGAAAGGGTGGAAACCGACGCACGACATGGTTTGCATATAACGTTAGTAACCGTTGCAGCAAAATCCGTAGCTGGCTAAGATTGGGGAAAACAAACCTGATATCTGGTCACGGCAATGAAAGAAGCAGAGGAGGCTCTCGGTTACTCATGGACCTCTCCCACCCCGAATTCGGTCAAAACAGGGTAATGATCACTCGGATAGACAGGGGGTTCTGCATCCCGTATGATTTCACAGTAGATGGGATACAGGCGCCTTGAGGGATCTCGCAAGAGAATCCAGTCAAACCGCCTTACCCTCTCCGGCTCCGCCCCCGAAGAGAGAGGAGTGTTACAACCATAAGCATGAAAGGTGGTTGAATGTTCACCGTCTCGATTCCCTGTCGCCAGATAGGTATCGACGAACCCACTTTCCAAAAGAAGGCCATACACTGGACTGTTGGGATGACAATTGAAGTCACCTGTCAAGATGATAGGATCGTTTGCTTTCTGAAACTGCGCGATTCGTTGAAGAAGAAGTTCAGTTCCTTTCTTGCGCGCTTTTCCATGCAGATGATCGAGATGAGTATTCACATGAAGAAACTCTTCTCCACCATCTGTGATCCGGAAGTGTGTCCAATTTGCCGCTCGGATACAGGTCGCGTCCCAGCCAGCAGAAGGCCTTTCCGGCGTCTCACTCAACCAGAAACCGCCTGTATCGATTCTCCGCAACCGTGATGGCTTCCAGAAAATCGCATTGTAGTCATAGGGCTCCTTGTTGGCAGTTTTCGGCCCGAGCACATAGTCAAACTCAGCTAACCGCTGCTGGTAAGCGATAAGGTTCTCCATTTGCAGCTCCTGAAAACCGATGAGATCAGGTCTGGCGCGCTTGATGGCCTTGATGTTCAGCAATGCCCGAGACTCCCAGGCATTCACGCCGTCTTCTCTGTAAGAGGCGCCACGAATGTTAAAGGTCATCACACGGAGCATGGGCACAGAGCACCTCCTTCTCCTCGCCTCAACACACAAGAAACTAATGGTGGAAGAGTCTCACCCCTGAGAAGATCATCACGATCTCATAGGCATCGCAGGCGTCAACAACGTCTTGGTCTCTGAGGGAGCCACCTGGCTGAACGATATACGAAACTCCAGAGCGGACGGCACAATCAATCGTATCCTGAAAAGGAATGTAGCCATCCGAACCGAGAACCACTTCCCGTAAACCTGCGAGCCACTCCTGCTTTTCTTGGGCCGTCAGCATCTTTGGAACATCTTCAAACAGTTCCAGCCACTGTTGCTGTTCGATGGGGGTCATGTCTTCCCCGAGATACTGATCGATGGCGTTGACGCGCTCTTGTCGTCGTACTCCAGCTTTCCAGGGGAGGTCAAGGACCCTTGGATGTTGGCGCAGATACCAGAGAGCAGCTTTGGTTGCGGCGAGCCGTGTACACTGAATACGTGATTGTTGTCCTGCGCCAATGCCGATACACTGTCCATCATAGGTGAGAGCGATGGCATTTGATTGGGTGTACTTCAGGGTCACGAGTGCCACCAGTGCATCTCGTTGAGCCGTTTCTGGAAAGGTCCGATTACGTGTGGGGATATGCTCAAGGAGATGGACACCAGGAAGGATCGTATTGCGTTTCTGCTCGAGCGTAATCCCAAAGATCTCCCGCCTTTCCATCTCCTCGGGCTCATAGGTCGGATCGATTTGCAAGATCACATACGCTCCCTTTCGCTTTTGACGGAGCAAGGTCAGCGCCTCTGGCTCATAGCCCGGAGCAATAATTCCATCAGAGATTTCGCGCGAGAGGAGCTGTGCTGTCGAAAGATCTACGACATCGCTGAGGGCGACCCAATCGCCATAGGACGATAAGCGATCTGCTCCTCTTGCGCGAGCGTAGGCGCTCGCCAGGGGCGAAAGGTCAAGGTCCTCCACGCCATAGGCTTCTCTCAAGGTAGAGCTCAGAGGATGACCAACCGCTGCTCCGGCGGGACTCACGTGCTTGAACGAAGTGGCTGCAGGAAGGTGAAGCACCTGTTTGAGTTCTTTGACCAGTTGCCAGGAATTGAGCGCATCAAGCAGGTTAATATACCGTGGCGTCCCGTTCAGCACGAGAAAAGGCAGGTCTCCTTTCTGCACAAACACCCGTGCAGGGGTCTGATAGGGATTGCATCCATACCGCAGGGGAAGTTCGCTGTTCATGGCTGTCCTTTCTCTGTTGCTCCTAGCATACGAAATCGAGATCCTTGATGGCGTCGCCCTCAACCAGGTATACTCGCTTTCTCTATCTTACGCAACTTTTCTTGTCCAGACAAGAACGTTATTGCAAACGGTACTGCACACCGAAGTTACCAGGGGTTTTGATCGAGGTGGGATGGGAAAGTCAGCAATTCCCAAAAGGCCAATTTTGCAAGACAGCCATCGACGCTCCTACGGAGCTACTGCTGCGCAGTCAGATGGCTGCAAGGAACGTAGTCTGTTTTTGGATGATCTCTTCAACCAGGGCGATGATCGTGTGGGCGCGTTGCTCCTGGCCGGTGAGGGTTGAGATCAGGCGGTCGGAGGCCATGTAAACGTCTTCGCCGGGGCGAGGAGTGTCGAGCGCGCGGCGCAGATCGGTCTTTTCACCCCGGTCGAGTTGGATAAGCATGCGCAGGATGGCAGGCAGGCTATAACCGGCGCGGGAAAGCAAACGGATGACGCGCAGACGGCTGATTTCCTGCGACCCATAGCACCGGTAGCCGTTGGAAGGGTCGCGCGGGATGTCGATCAACCCGTTGCGGTCCCAGTTGCGCAAAATGTCGATCGTAACGCCCAATAAGTGGGCTACCTGCCCAATCTGAAGCGGTTGGATGGTGGCGCCGGCGGTCGCACCAAAGGCCCAGCGCTCGAGCAGACCGGCGGCGACGGCTGACGGGGGCCTGGATGATGCGAATTCCCGATTGATGGATAGCTTTGCCAGGATAGTGGTTGCAATAGACCTGGTGAGCCAGGCGCAGGCAATCGAGGTGGCGCTGAGTGAAACGGCGGTAGCCGGACGGGCTGTGCTCAACAGGAGGCAGTAAGCCCCAATCCGCATAGCGACGCACGGTATTGGGATGGACGCCAACGGCTTTGGCCAGATCGGACGTACGCAGATTTTTCATGCTGGAGTCTATCACAGCGCTGATCTTTACGCCAGCCTTGCTCTCAATTCTGACGCTTCCCCCAACCGGCCAGTGGCAGAAGATGGCGCTGGCACTGGCATTGATGAGCCAGGCCCCTTTCATCATCTTAGATGAGCCGACCGCAACGATTGATGCTGAAGCCGAGGCCGATATCTTTCGCAACCTGCAACGCATGGCCTCCGGTACGACCACGCTGCTCATTGCACATCGCTTTGCAACGGTCAGAATAACAGACAGGATTGTAGTGATGGATCAAGGTTGTATCATTGAGGAGGGATCGCATCAGGAACTCATGACGGAACGGTCAACAAAGCAAGGGTGTCTCTTTTTGATCCTCACGTTCGTGTAGAGACTGAAAGCTATTTCTCTCGTTATGAGAGTAATCGGGGAAGAAGGATTCATGCCATCCGATGACACCCAGACAAACGCTTCGTGGCCACTGGAGGAGCCAGCAACCTCCAACCAGGGAAGACCACTCACGCGCGGCATGCATCCTCTGATCTACGAATTGTTTGTGCTTGGCGAACTCATGGTCCAGCCAATGTCCGGTTCGTTTCTCCATGAGACGGCCCGGCACATCCTGGGACCATTTCGTCCCTTGAGCTGGGGGATCATCTCTCCCCTGCTTCGCCGGTTGAAGCAGCAGGGGCTGGTGACTTCGGTCATCGAACAGCGGCGGCCAGGCTGGCCACCTCCGGGACGTGGCCAGCCACCACGCAGCTATGCGATTACCCCAACCGGTCGGGAGCGCTTCTTGAGCTTGCTCCTCACGCCAAGCGCGTATTGCCGAGACACGCCTGAGGAGTTCGTCATCAAGTTGACCAAGTTTCAGTTTCTGACCCCGGCGCAACGGGTGACGGTCCTCGAGTGGTATCGGAGCTACCAGGATATCCTGCGCAGCTCCTATCAAGAGGCTTGTGACTATGTGAGTCACAACCCGGAGATTACAGATGGAGAGCGCGCCTGGATCATGCGCTCCATCGATTACCGACTGCACCGGGTGCAGGCAGAACGCTCCTGGCTCGACCAGCAGATCGCCGGAGAGCAAGATGCAGGCCGCCGGTGACCGCTTTCTTTAAGAAGAGAGCATCTACGCGACACACAGAAAGGAAGGACCCTATGAACCAGGAACAGATGGAACAAGAGGTGGTGCGTCTTGCAGACGCCTGGGCCGCTGCCGAGTTACAGAGCGATACCGCTTTCTTTGAGAAGCGACTTTCAGATGACTTCGTGGGCATCGGACCGCTCGGATTCCTGCTGACCAAGCAGGAGTGGCTCGCGCGGCTCCAGTCCGGCGATTTGAAGTACAACGCCCTCACTTTGGATGAGGTCAAGGTGCGCGTGTACAACGATGCAGCTATCTTGATCTGCCGTCAAGTCCAGGAGGCAGCCTATCGTGGCAACCCCATCATGGCTCAGTTGCGCACCACGCTGGTGTTTGTCCAGCACCAGGGGCAATGGCAACTGGCAGGTCTCCACTTGTGTAATATTGGCCAGCCCCCGCCTTTTGCGCGATCCTAGGCCACACCTACCAGCGGCTCACTCACAGCGGACAGCAGAACGGAAAAAAGAGGAATCATAAGGAGGTATTGCTTTATGAAACTGGGATTACATCTCTACGATTTTTCCTGGCCACAAGGCGCGAGTCAGCTTGGCCCGACGTTGGTCCGCATCGCACAGGCCGCCGAGGCCGCCGGATTCGACCGCATCAGCACCGTGGACCATGTGTGGCAAAGCCACTATCTGGGCGGGCCAGAACACGAGGTGCCCTCGTGCTATCCAACCCTGACATATCTGGCTGCCCACACCAGCCGGATCAAGCTGCTCGCCCTGGCAACGGGAAGCCCGTACTGGCACCCCGTCTTGCTCGCCAAGACGGTCACGACCCTGGATGTGCTTTCTGGTGGCCGTGCCTGGCTGGGCATTGGCGCTGGCGATTACGAAGAGGAGGCACGAGGCTCGGGACTGCCTTTCCCTCCACTCAAAGAGCGCTACGAGCGGCTGGAGGAGATGGTCCAGATCTGCTTGCGCATGTGGCATGGAGAGCTTGGAGACCAGCGTCCCTACGAGGGGAAACACTACCGCATCGAACGCCCGCTGAACCTCCCGCAGAGCCTCACGCGTCCCCATCCGCCGATTCTGATTGCGGGCTCCGGCGAGCAAAGGACCTTGCGGCTGGTCGCACGCTATGCTGATGCCTGCAATGTGAGCCCTGGCCCGCAGATCCCACAGAAGTTGGAGGTCCTGCGCCAGCATTGTGAAGCCGAAGGGCGGGATTACAATGCGATTGAGAAAACCTGTGCGTGTGCCTTCGACGTGGGGGAGGATGGCTCCAAAGTAGACGAGCTGATCGAGTACCTGCGTGCGCTGGCAGGTCAGGGCATCCAGACCGCTCTGGGGGTGGTCCCCCAGGTGCATCGGATCACGCCGCTCGAGGTGATCGGTCGTAAGGTCATTCCGGCCATCGCCGACCTGTGAGAAAGAGCGCTGTATAGCGACGTTCCTGTTCCCCGGTGACGAAATCAACTGGCATGGGCGCCCCTCATCATTTCGTATGTTGGTCGCCGGGCCGTTATCAGACTGATCGGCGGGGTTGGGGACAGATCAATGCGTTCGACCGCCTCGTAGCCAACCTCTCGGAGCCAGCCCACATACGTCGAGAATGGATAGACCTGACCGCGGTTCGTGCGCAGCAGCAGGCCGAGTGCGTAGAGAACGACTGGTCGTGGACCATCGAGCTGCTCGTTGGGCAGGGCATCCAGAATCGCCAGCGTGCCGCCGGGACGCAGGGCGTCGAAGAGTCGCCCGAGCAGGCGACGATTGGTCGCTTCATCGAACAGGTGGCAGAGGTTGCCGGCGATGGCCAGGTCGTATGCAGAGCGGCCCAGGTCGATGGTAAACAGGTCGCCGCTCAGGTAGTCGAACTGGGTGGCGTAGCCGCTGGCCGCTACCACTTGCCGGGTCACTGCCAGGACTGCCGGCACATCCACGGCCGTCACGCGCATGTCCGGGTTGCGGGCGGCGAGGGCAAGACTCCAGGGTGCAGCCCCGGCGCCGAGGTCCAGAACGCGGAGTCTCCTTCCAACCAGGTGATCGGCAGCTCGCTCTGCCGCGGGGGCAAACCAGGCACCGAGATGAGCAACCACCTCAGGATACAGGATTTCAGCTCCGCCAGGAGTATCGCCAGCTCTGGCTGGCCGGTCGTCACGGATCGCCCTGGTGAGCTGGCCCCAATGGGTAATCCACATGGTCATTTGAGCCAGGTTGGGCAGAGCAGGACGGTACAAACCGTCCGAGTCCTCCTCAATCAATCTCAGGCTACTCAGAGCGGCCAGCAGCAGGCGGGCACCGCGCTCGCTGATGGCGCAGTCGTGTGCGAGAGTTATCGAATCGGCTGGGCCAGCATCGAGCCGCGCCAGGACACCCAGGTGGTCGGCGGCGGAGAGCGCTGCGGAGATAGCGAGGGCCTCTTGAAGAAAGCTCCATTGCTCGGGCGTGAGCCGTTTCTGTGGACCTGCGGAAGCCATCATCATTGCACCTCCACCAGTCCGGTATTCCCGTCTACCAGCACCATCTGTCCATCCTGTAGACGCGCCGTGGCGTTGCCAGTGCCGACGACCGCCGGAATACCATACTCACGAGCGGCCAGCGAGGCATGAGCCAGGGGGCTGCCGGTATCGGTCACTACGGCTGCTGCATGAGCGAAGAGCGGCGTCCAGGCTGGTGTCGTCAGCGGTGCGATGAGCACGTCTCTCGGCTGCAGGCGGCCGAACTCTTCAGGGGTACGGATCACACGGGCCGGTCCGCTTGCGCAGCCAGGGCTGGCTGGCAATCCGGACAGTCCATTTCCAATTGGTGGTCCTGCCTCCGGCCTGAACATGTTAACAGTCCTTTCGAATATGCGCTTCATCATCGGTGTCATCTCGCCAAGGAAGAGCGGAGGCGTCAGGCGACGCTGGCGCTGCCAGAGCTTCCGTCGCTCCATCACTCCTGGCACCAGGCTCCCGGCCTGTGAGCTTTCAGTCAGGGCAGCCAGGAGTTCGGCGCGCCTCAGGAAGAACACGTCGTCCGCGGTGAGCAGGGCACCTCGTTCCACCAGTATCTCACCCAGGCGCAGCAGAGCACGCCGCATCAGCGGCCAGCCGAGCGTGAAGGAGGCGACCTGCTCCTCTCGAATCTGGCCGAAGCGCTGTGCGGTGACCAGGAGCTGCTCGAAACGTGCCAACCGCTTCGGTTCGTGTGCCAAAGCCGAGCGAGCCTGGGCCTCGGCCTGCAAGCGTTCCCTCTGGGCGCCACCGAGTTTCGCCTCGGCTGAGAGATCAGAGCCGGTGGCGGACTGGGTCCCTAGTTCGCCCAGGGTAGGATGGAACCAATCGAGGCATGCGACGGCGTGGCTGGCCGGGACAGGCGAAACAGTTGAGAGCCCGCAGAGGAGCCGCTGATGGCTCCCGCCGACGTGCGAGAAAAGATACTTGTGATAGAAAGCAGCCAGGGGCATTTCTGCTTTCCAGGCAAATCCGGCCACGGCCGTGATCGAAGTAAAGTAGTCGCCAGCAACGCCCACCAGTTCCTCGACGAGGCGAATGAGGCCGGGTGCATCGAGTTGATCCACGCGCGAGGCGTTCTGCTGGACAAGTGCCTGATAGTGTGGCAGGAGTCCCGCGCGCCACTCACGCATGAACAGCTCGACACCGAACCGTGCTGTAAAGGGCATCGTCATGGCCACCCGACGCGGCTGGCCCAGCGCCTTCGGCAATGCATAACGCAGGAGCCTCCAGAGCATGCTGGCGGGACTCGACGGGAGAAAGCTGAGCGAGCAGAAGTACCAGCCGTTGACGAGCATATGCATCGGCTGCGGGGCCGGGACGCCGGCGAGCTGCCGCTGGTTGGCGCCGAACCGTTCCTCTACCCGTGAAAGCCCCCAACTTTCGAAGAGCGGCGTCACCGGATCGCCCAGCCACTCACCGAGCCGGATGTGGCGTGCCCAGGCGCCCGGCAGCGAGGCTTTCCATATGACAGGCTCCGGCAGAGCAGTGATCGGACGAGCCTGGAGGAGAAACAGGTCATCCCCGACCAGCGCCCACTCAATGTCCTGGGGTGTCCCGCCGAAATGTGCTTCGACGCGTCGAGCGAGCGCCGCTACAGCCAGCGCCTGGGCTGCATCGATGGCCCCTTCCCGTGCAGCCCGGCAAACTGCTTCCTGGTCACGGACGATCCATTCGTCCGATGTCGCCTGGCCGGAAACCAGCCGCTCGCCAGAACCTCGAACAGCGCTGATGACCGTCTCGGCCCGGTCGCCGGTCACCGGGTTGGCAGTGAAGGCCACTCCGGCCGCATCTGCTGCTATCATGCACTGGACGAGGATGGCCATACGAACGGTAGCCTGCGGCGCCTGGGTAGCACGGTAGGCGGTGACACGATGACTGAAGGCAGAAGCAAAAACTTGTCGCACAGCAGTCATCAGGGCTTCCGCCCCGCGCACGTCGAGGACCGTCTCGTACTGCCCGGCGAACGAAGCATCAGGCAGGTCTTCGGAGACCCCGGAGGAGCGGACTGCCAGAGGGACATCGCCGAGTACCTCAGCTGCGGCGAGCAGAGCAGCGGCAACATCTGTCGGGAGCGTTGCAGCGGCCACTGCTTCCGGGGAACTGTCCGGTCCAAGGGCGTTGGCGGCCAGGAAGTGGTCGAACGCAGCGGTGGTCAGGACAAAGCCATCCGGCACCGGGAAGCCAGCCCGTGCCAACTCACCGAGATTCGCGGCCTTCGCACCGGTACGTTCGATATCGCCTTGTGGGATATCCGTCAGGTTCAGAATATAGTTCATATGCGCGTCATTTTGTAGCAGGCTGGTCATGATTCGTACCTCCATCCATTCAACTGGAAATTCTCATTTTCATCAGGAACGCTTTCCTGGATCCGTAGATATGGCTATGACACCCAACCCGTGTCAGCTTTTGAACTGATATAGCCGCCTCCCCGAGTAGTTTTACCCAGGCTCTGCTATGTCTCCTCAAGTCTCCCATCTCTTCCTGCTATTCCGTTCAACTGCGACAACTGATTGCTATTGGGTTTTCTCTCCTGGCTGGGAGTGCGCAACCAGAGTGAGACAGAAGCTGGCTGCATGGTCTCCTGAACGACTGCGACTAACTGCTCACTCAGTTGGCTTAAGTCCACTTCATTGCGCAGGGTGGCATTGAAAGCAGCCAGCGTGCGGGCGGCATCGTACTTGCGGCGGTAGAAACGGCGGTCGATGAACTTCTGGATACGATGCCGGAAGGGTTGGACTAGCGCGGCAATGACCAACGTGGAGATAACAATCACCAATGGCGACGCCCCTACCTGCCCGGTGATTCCTTTGATGAGCGCCTGCAGCCCGATGACCAGGCCAACGTAGACCAGGGCGAGGAGACCCGTCAGCGTGCCATAGACCAGCGTACGATTGATAAGGATGTCGATGTCCCACAGACGATAGCGCAGGATGGCGATGCCAAGTGTCAGCGGAATGAGCATCAGGCCAAGCGGGTAGACATAGGTAGAGAGCAAGAAATAGAATGAGCTCGAGGTGCTGAGCGATGGGAAAATCAGCAGCGGCACTAATCTGCCAAGAATCACCACCGCTGTCGCTGCTAAGCCGAATACCACCCACTTGGTTTGCTGGCGCTGAACCGGGCCGGAAACGCGAGCATAGCGGTAGATTTGTGCGACAACGCCCGAACCACCATTGATCAGGAAGATGGCACTGAGCATCCAGGGAGGGAACGTGGAGATTGGAACAGGGGAGGCGTCCAAAAAAAGGTTGCTAACGACCACGAAAACTGCCAACAGGCGTGTCCAGCGGGGAACAAACCGTCCGTCGGGAAAGAGATACAAGAGCAGGCTGAGCGAGACCCACCCAAGGCCGATCAACACCGTGTGTGACCAGTACCAGGCCGTTTGCACGTTCGTCACCAGGATTGCCTGGGCCTGGACGCTAAAGTTTACCCCAATGATCACGAGGAAAAGCGAGACAAACATGGCCATCCAATCATCAGACCTGCGCCAGAAGAGCACGTAAGCGACTCCGAAAGAGACCAA
>WNFM01004656.1_pt1 | contig 11911 bp, 16 predicted proteins | sample 5400271 | NCBI WGS metagenome assembly WNFM01 (sample SAMN13153352, study PRJNA577476) | soil metagenome | isolation source: 60 cm saprolite on Douglas fir-dominated hillslope | place: USA:California | collected 2013-09-17 | reverse complement strand
GGTGGGGCACCTGGTACGGCAAGGGCGGCTTCCAGTACTACCACATCATCAACGACAGCCTGCTGCTCGCTCAGACCTTTACCGGCACCGCAAGCTCCTTTCCAACCGCGCACCGCGAGGTGTGGGTCGGCTATGCGGGCTTGGGCTTCACGTTCTGAGCTTTCGCCATGGAGCCGGATGTCTCGAGTCTCGGATCGTCACTACCCTCTGCGGTTCCGAGATCGGGATGTCCGGCTTCTCCTTTGTAGCCTGCCCGGCGCGCGAAGATGGCGAGGACGCCCAGCGGAATCTCAGGCCAGAGCGCTGACCATCCCCGAGCCGTTATCTACTACTGGCCGACGAGGTGATCGAATAACTCTGCCTTCCGCGCACGCGCGTTGCTGCATCTGCTCACGACCGCTTTTGGCACAAAGCGACGGATCACATTTTGATCGGCAACGGTCGCTTTCGGGGCGAAGCGGACATGCCGCGGATTAATGTCCGCATTACCCCCGAAAGCGGCCGTAGAGGTCAGCCAACAATGAAGCGGCGCTAAAGGCCCGTCCTAATAGGCGCCGCGACGAACAGCACGCCGGGTTTGACGGAATTCGCGACGTTCCACTCGACGGCTTACACGCCGCGCGTGCCCATAGGTGATGGCCTTCGCCCCATCGACGCTCAGTTCTAGACCACGCGGCGTTACTTGCGCTGAGATCGGGATCGTTGCGAAGATCGCGGCTGCGAACAGCAGACCGATGACTGACCAAGCCTTCATGACTGTATTCCTCCTTAGCGGAACGAGGGGCTCCCTCCCTAAAGGACCTAGCTGAATGGCCAACTCGCGTCTGTATAGAATTGCTCACGCCGGGCACGACGGCGAGCATTGATCGAATAGAGATGCTATTTGCTGCGGTGCATGAGTCTGGCACTGAACGACATTTCGCGGCATCGCATAAATTTGGACGCTTTGGGGAGGACAGCGGACATGCACGATCGCCTGGCTTCGACCGCCTCAGTCGCGGATGACCCGAAGCGGACATCAGCCTCCCGAAATTGTCTGGCCGCGTCACTTGCGACCCCCGCCAAGACGCCGAAGGGTTGCCAATAAGCGCTCAAACTGAATCGGCTTCGCATCAACCTCGTCACAACCCGCCGCAAATGCCTTTTCGCGCTCGCCGGCCAGCGCATGCGCCGACAGAGCGATGACCGGGATGTCGCGCGTTTGCGGGTTACTCTTCAGCCAGCGCGTGGCTTCCCACCCGTCGAGAATGGGCATTTCGAGGTCCATGATGATGATATCAGGCCGCTCGCCGACGGCCATCTCGCATCCTTTTTGGCCGTTCTGTGCCGTTAGAACCTCGAAATCGCCGAGCAACTCAAGCCGCATCTTAAGCATATACACATCGTCTTCGTTGTCTTCGACGTAAAGCACTTTAGTCACCATGCTGTCTCTGTCCTCTTGTGGACTACCAGCGCTCCACGGTCGGCGGGCTGAAACATTTCTCGATCTGCAGTCACGTCAGCGCCATCGCTAAGTATTAGGAAACTCGACACCCACGTCATCGCGGAATAGTCTTGAGGCTCGTCGAGAAGGCCGGGAGATCCACATGGAACAGATTTTGATCAACCTCGTTGCAGGGGCGCTTGGTGGTGTGGGCGTAGGTAAGTCATCGCCGACCTTGGATCTTGGAATGGTTGGCAACATTATAGCCGGTTTGATCGGCGGTGGAGTGCTCGGGCAAATCGTTACCTTATTGCTGCCGGCGATCACGGCCGCAGCGCAGTCGGGCAATCTGAGCGTCCAAGGCATCATCTCACAGGTAATCGCCGGAGGTGCTGGCGGCGCCATACTCACGGCGATCATTGGCGCAATCAAGAACAAAGCTGCTGCCTGACAGGCGGCGCTGCTTCAGCCTCGAGAATGGTCACGCCAGGGGCGACTTCGGTTCGTGGGTTCACGGCGCCCATACGGATCAGGAAAAATAGCCCCACTGGGAAAGAGGAGGACGTCATGCTGAAGCTAATGCTCGCGCTCGTTGCTATGCTGATCGTGGCCGCGTCGCTTACGTCTCGGTTGTCGAGGTGCGCGCCGGTTCGAGCTTGTGATTAACCTCAAGACCGCTAAGGCGATTGGGCACGAGGTACCGCCCGGGCTCGTGCTCCGCGCTGATAAGGTGATCGAATGAAGCGACGCGAGTTCATCACGCTGCTGGGCGGTGCGGCGGCTGCATGGCCGCTTGCGGCGCACGCGCAGGACGGTCGGATCTGGCCAAAGGACAGAATCATCCGAGCAGTCGTGCCTTTTGCGGCCGGCAGCACGATCGATATCATTGGTCGCATCGTGCTCGATCCGCTGTCGAGTCAGCTCGGCCAAACCATAGTAGTCGAGAACCGAGGCGGCGCTGGCGGCACCATCGGTTCGGCCGCAGCCGCTAAATCCGATCCAGACGGCTACACACTATTGATCAACGCTTCGGCGCATTCCGCCGCACCCGCTGTCTATCCGAACCTGACTTACGATCCGTCCAAAGACTTTGCCGGCGTTGCCATATTCGGCGTGGTGCCGAACGTGATGCTGGTGGCTCCGTCGAAAGGCATCAAGACTGCCGGAGAACTTGTCGAGCGTGCCAAGGATAGCACTATGACCTTTGCATCTGCCGGCGTGGGTAGCGCCACGCACTGGGCAGCCGAACGCTTTCTACTGGCGGCCGGCGTCAAGGCGACCCACGTTCCGTTCAGCGGTGGACTGGCGGCCCTCACCGAAGTGATGGCCGGCCGCGTTGACTTCTGTGTTATCGGCATCTCGTCCGCGATGGCGTTCATTACGGACGGCCGCCTAATGCCGCTCGCGGTCAGCACGGCGAAGCGTTCACCAGCCCTACCGAACGTACCGACCACGATTGAGCTCGGCTTTTCCGACTCTGATTACACCTTTTGGAACGGCGTGTTGGTGCGAGCGAAAACTTCGCGGTCTATCGTTGAACGATTGCACGCCGAGGTGCAGAAGACGCTAGTGCTGCCCACGGTGCAGACAAAACTCGCCCAGCAGGGCGTCGAGCCCATGCCTGTCACCCCGCAAGAGTTCGATGCCATGATCGCCAACGAGATCATCTCGAACGTCAAACTCATGAAGGCGGCCGGGCTGAAGTTCAACTAATAGCGCGGCACGGGCGAACGGCCGACTAAGAGCGCAATATCGCCTATGTCAGCTTTTGGCATTCCGCGTCAATTCGCTTCTCTGCCGAGATTCGAACGCTATTGGAGGTAAAGCGGACATCCAACGAAGCCGTTGAGCGCGTTAATCCGACGTGATTGACCCTGAGCTGACATAGGTCCAGTCAAAATTCCGCAATGCAGCGGTCTCCTCCTGCACGTGTTATTGTGAAAAACTGGCAGCATGGACAAAACTTGAGGCACGCAATACTGAACCCTATCCATTTAGATCAAGGCATCTTGGTGGAGGAGTGGAATCGTGCGTTGAATGGCGCGGGAGGGTGGGATGCGAGATCAAGAGATCCGTACGGCGCTGGATCAGCATTGGGCTGCGTCCGATGTCAACGATTTTGAAACGGAGCATTCCATCTATCACGAGGACGCGGTGCTGGAATACCCACAGTCAGGCGAGCGAATCCGCGGTCGACGCAACATACAAATTACACGCACTAAACAGCCGAGCAAAAAGCGTTTCGCCGTCCGGCGAATCATTGGCGGCGGTGACCTTTGGATCACCGAATACATCCTGACGTATGACGGCAAGCCGTCCTACACCGTGAGCATCATGGAGTTCAGGGGCGACAAAGTTGCGCGGGAAACACAGTACTTTGCGGACCCATTCGAGGCGAGCGCATGGCGCGCTCAATGGGTTGAGCGGATGGACACGTAGCCACGGCAACCCTCGCGATCACTAGGCACCAGAAAAAAACGCCGACACATTGGCCGGCGCTTCAAGCACTGCTAAGTACCACTGTATTCGACGGATGGGGCTTTAGGCGAACGACATGTCGATTAGACTTGCGGAAGCAAATCGGGCCATCCAGGCCGCCCTGGCTAAGGCACATAACCTGGCCGTCAACATAAGCGTGACAGTCTGTGACGCCGATGGCCGTCTCGTTGCCTTCCAGCGTATGGACGGCACTTTAGCTGAAGCTCATCGTGCATCATATGGAAAAGCGTTAGCCTCGGCCACATGGGGACGCCCAAGTGGCGATGAATCAATCGAATTCTCGGAGCATTTGCGAACCGGAACAGTCATTGGTGAAGGAGTTGCGCTAATTAGACGGCCCGGCGGTCTGCCCATCATTCGCGCGGGCCAGATAGAGGGCGCACTCGGTGTAGCCGGCGCCACTGATGAGCAGTGCGTGGAATGCGCACTTGCGGGAATTGGCGCCTTCACCTCTTCGGGTTGAAAATGTAACCTTTTGCCACCCGTCGTGACCGGCGAGCGGCGTGATCAGCAGGGACGCCTCGGTGTTTGTCTCCTCACGGGTTTAACGGGTCAAGTTCCGGCCGGAATGCCAGCAATGAAGTCGGTCGCCAAACACGAGCCGCAAGACGTAGGGTTATCGGTCCGTTTCGATGAACACGTCGCAACCAATATCGCCTAACGCCTGCTTAATCCTATTTTTCGCTTTGTCCGCGGCCGTTTGATCGAAGTCCGGTGACGTTTTGTGCGTTTCAGTCGAAATGCGGACAAGAAGTCGTTCGGTTGTTTTGCCGCCTCCGAGCAAGGTGGATAGAACAGAAATTCGGGTTACTAATTTTTCTTCCATCAAAGAAGCAAGGCGCGTCTGAGCTTTGATCTGAAGCTCCTGCGCTGCGCTGACCTGCGGCAAATGGATACGGTCCTCTAATTCAGGCTATTGAAAATATCACAAAAGAGCCTTGCGGTCCCCCCAAGGACATGCGGTGCGCTTCATTGTGCTATTGGACCAGATGGCAATTCGCCGTTGATAATCACGCTCTCGAATGCGCACCGGGCAAGCGATAAGGACTGCGTGAAGGCCTTCGGGTCGAGCTCGCGCGCCGCATGTACTACTTTGCTCCGCCAGCGGTACATTTCCTCGACGGCCTCGTGTGCCTCCTCCCTATCTTCCGACGATGCGGCGGAGATATCCACATCGGCGCGCGCGTGGCGAGTGTTGCCGCGCCGGGTGAAGTCCTGGTTTCGCAGACCGTGCGCGACCTGGTGGCCGGATCCGGGCTGGAGTTCGAGGAGCGCGGCCCGCATAGGCTCAAAGGCGTTCCGAACGAGTGGCATCTCTTTCGCGCGGTTCCGAGGTGACTCGCACGCTGAAGGCGGCCGGACGCGTTGCCCAACACGTTTAGATCGGAGGTTTGTTACAAGGATTTAATGGCAGGACAATGCTCCGCCGATTTCGGCCGGCTCGCGCAAGTATTAGGCTGATCGGGAGTCCGCGCGCCATTCAAAATAGAGCAAGAGGCTGCCATGAATCGGCGACACTTCGGATTGAGCATTGCCGCTGCAACTTTCCTCACCCGGCAATTGCGCGAAGCCATCGCGCAGGACGCCAGCCGGTCATCTTCCAGCGCGGATACGGATTCGACACGGCGCATGCGCGACGCCGCGGCCGCCTTCCTCGAATCCCTCGACGAAGCGGGGCGCAACGCCGTCTCATTTCCGCTGGACGCCGATCAACGGGCATCGTGGAGCAACCTGCCAGTCGCAATTGTTCCGCGGATTGGACTAAGCGTCGGCGCGCTTGGCGTCGAAAGCAGGCGTCGACTGCACGATCTGCTCCGCGCATCTACAAGCAGCCAGGGCTACCATAAGATCGCAGCACTGATGCGCCACGACGATGTTCTGCGGGCCGAGGAGCTGGAATATCTGCGACATAATCCGCCACGACCCAGGGCCGGACGCAGCGCGATCGAGAGCATGGGATCGGCAAACTATTGGATTGCCGTCTTCGGCGAGCCGGTGCGCGGCAAAGCCTGGGCCTGGCTGCTCACGGGCCATCATCTCGGCGCGACCTTCACCTGTGCCGACGGCCGGGTCACTGCGGCGCCCCTGTTCCTCGGCGCCCAACCCTCGGAGGATTTGACCGGCCCATATGCCGGTTTCGTGGTCCTCAGTCACGAAGCCGCGCGCGGTCTTGATCTCGTGAACTCGCTCCATCCGCAGCAGGCCAGGGTCGCTGTCGTTTCCACCGAACCCTTTTTCTCCGACGTGCTCACCGGCGTCGGGCGGCGCAACAGCTTGAGCCGATTTGAGGGGCTGCCTGCCGGCGACCTCGATGCAGCACAAAAAAAATTGCTGCTCGCGTTGGTCGATGAATACGTGCGCAACGCAGACCTAGACGCGGCCGAGAGGCACCTTGATGCCATTCAGCGCGCAGGTCTCGATCAACTGCACTTTTCCTGGCGCGGCCCGACAAGCGACGTGCGCAGCCCCTTCTATTACCGCGTCCACGGACCTCGCTTGATTATCGAATTCGCCGTTCAGGAGCCTAATCACATCCACACGATGATGCGAGACCCACAAAACGACTACGGCATGGATTGGCTCGGCCTGCACTATGAGGAACATGCGTATAGTGCAAGGTGACCGGGTTCAACCGACCGATTTGGCTCGACTCGGATCAAAATGGCGCATCGATGCTACGGTTCCGCTTGTGGAAAGAACTCCAAGGATCCTGGCGGGCCGCCGGCACAAGCCCTCAGGCGAGAACGGCAGCCGCGGAAAAACGTTAGACGCGGCATGCGTGGCATTTGGCGCCGGCAGGACGCTGCTGAGCTAACGTGCGCTCGCTTGCCATGCGATCCGGCTGCACAGCGAAGCCGCCGCGGCCGATGTGGCGCGCTCACGGCTGGTTAACCAAGCGTGGTGGCGGGAAAGCTGCCGCCCTTATTTTGGCCAAATGAAGCGAACAGGAAGATGCGGTAGGCGCCCGAGCACCCTGAGGAGGACGAGATGGGACGGATTCTCACCGCGTTTGTCGTTGCCGGTTCTTTGCTGACGTTGGCGCCCTCGGAGGCCTCGGCGTGGGCTTGCTTTGCGACCGGACTCGGCTCGAGCGGGTTCGCGCGCGCGTACGACATCATCGATGCCAAGCTTTTTGCGCTGCGGCAATGCGAGCGCAACAGCCCGCTGCCGGTCTGCACGGTCCTGTGGTGCCGTCCCGGCCGCTGAGGCGCGCGCGTTTCACGTTTATCGTCCCGGCTCTCGCGCCGGGGGTTCACTTCGAGAATGCCTCTTCGATCGCGGCCTTGACGCCCACGAGCGCTTCCGGCGTGTCCACGTCGACGAGCGCCGCCCTACCCTCGAGCGGCACCTCGACCACCGCCTCGCCGTAGCGGGCGATGAAATGGCGCGCGCCCACGTCACCTTCGATTGCCATCAGGTCGGGGAAGAACCGCCGCGACCATAGCACGGGGTTGCCGCGCTTGCCCTCGACGGTCGGCATCACGATGAGCGCGCCACGGTCGGGATCGAAGGCAGCGATCAGCCGGTTGAGCAGGCTTGCATCGACTTGGGGCATGTCGGCGAGGCAGACGATGGCGCCATCGGCTTCCGCCGGCACGGCCGCAATGCCGGCTTTGAGCGACGTGCCCAACCCCTGTGCAAAGTCCGGATTGTAGATCAATTGCACGGGCAGGTCGGCGAGCACCTTCTCGACCTCGCCGCGCTGGTGCCCCACCACCACGATCACCGGCTTGGCGTGCGAAGCCAACGCCTCCTCGACGACAATGCGCACCAGCGGCCGCCCGCGAATCTCCGCGAGGAGCTTGTTCGGACCGCCCATGCGCGTCGAGCGGCCGGCTGCCAGCACGACCGCGGCGAGGCGGCGGCCCGCAATCGCCGGCGGCTCGGCGCGCGGCTGCGGCCGCGTGACGATCTCCATCAAGAGCCCGCCGACGCCCATGCCGGTGATTGCCGCGCGCGGCACCTCGAGGCCGGCGAGCAAGCGCATGAGCACCCAGTCAAACCCATTTTCCTTCGGCGAGCGCGCGCAGCCTGGTGCGCCGAGGACGGGATGGCCGCGCGCCTGCGCGATCAGCAGGAGATTGCCGGGATCAACCGGCATGCCGAAATGCTCGATACGCCCGCCGATCGCCTCGACGGCGGCGGGGATCACATCGCGCCGGTCGGCAATGGCGGAGGCCCCAAACACGATGACGAGCTCGGCCCCCTCGCCGAGCACCTCCTCCATGGCGCGCGCGAGCGCGCGCTGCTCGTGCGGTACGCGCCGTTCGGCGACGATCGTGGCGCCGGCTGGCGCCAGCCGTTCCTGCGTCACCTTCAAGGTTTTGTCGATCACTTTGCCGGCGAGCCCCGGCAACACCGTCGAAACGACGCCGATCTTGCGAATGCGGTAAGGGGCGATGCGCACCAGCGGGCGCGCGGCCTCAGCGACGGCGAGGGCGGCATCGCGTGCTTTCTCAGCCACCGCGAACGGGATGATCTTGACGGTGGCGATCATCTCGCCCGCAACCACAGGCTTATAGGCCGCAAGCGTCGCGAACGTGATCGACTCGTCGACTTGGTTGAGGCGGTGGATCGCGTCCTTATCCACGACCAGCACGCCCGCGGTTTCGGCGAAGAGGTTGGCGCGGCCGGTGAAGGCGCGTTCGACGTGCACCCCTTCTCCTGCCACCGCCGCCGCGATCTCGGCCGCGGCTGCGTCCTCCGAGACATCGCCCGGCTCGATCCGCGCCACCACGATTTCGGCGATGCCGGCGGCCCTCAGCGCGGCGATCTCGCCCTTGCCGATCAACGTGCCCTTTTTCAGGACGAGGCCGCCCTGGCGGATCGAGTGCACCGCAACGGAACCCTCGGCTTCACTCACTGCCACCGCGCCAAACTTCATGCGCTCTTCTCCGGCGACTGGCGCAGCTGGGCCGTAATCTCGCCCATGATGGCAACGGCGATCTCCGACGGCGACACCGCGCCGATCGCAAGCCCAATCGGCGCATGAATGCGCGCGAGCGCGCCATCGGACAAGCCCTGCGCTTTGAGCCGCTCGATGCGCCGGGCATGGGTCTTCTTCGAGCCGAGCGCGCCGATATAGAAGCAGTCGCGCGCAAGCGCATGGGTGAGCGCAGGGTCGTCGATCTTGGGATCATGGGTGAGCGCGACGAAGGCGCTATAGCGATCGATGCCGAGCGGCGGCAACGCGACGTCGGGCCATTCCGCGATCACCTTCACGTCGGGGAAGCGCTCGATTGAGGCAAACGCAGTGCGCGGATCGACGATGGTTACGTCATAGCCGAGAAGGCGCGCGATGGACGCAAGCGCCTGGCTAATATGCACCGCGCCGGTGATGACGAGCTGCGGCGGCGGAACGTGCACGGTCAAGAAGACTTTGCCCGCAGGCGTCTCCACCATGCCGCTCTTGCCACGCCGGATATGCTTTTCGATTGGCTCTTTCAGGGGATCGCGAGCCAACTCCGCCGCCTTGACCAGGCGCTGCTCGCCAGTCGTCACATCGGTGACCACCACCGCAGCGCGCCGCGCCGCCCGCTCGGCGTTCAGGATTTTCAGGATCTCGAGCTTCATGGCGATCCTTTCCCCGCGCTCGGTGGATGCCCTTGCGGCAGATTCGGTGTGTCTCCTCCCCCCTTGCGGGGGAGGGTTAGGGAGGGGGGTAGCGGCTGGTTCAGGGTCTCGGCAATACGCTCGAGCACTCCAGTGAGATTTGTCAGTACCTCGTTATTCCAGAAACGAAGCCAGGCATCACGCATTCTGTCCCTATTGGCTTCGATTAGAGCGTGCTGGCCGCCATCAATCTCGATAATCAGTCGCGCTTCAGGGCAGATAAAATCCACGATGTAGGAACCAATTGGAAACTGCCGTCGGAACGAAAGACCTTGAAGGCGGTGCGCACGCAGCCGAGTCCAAATCCGTCGCTCCGCCGCCGTCATGTCGCGTCGAAGCGCCCGGGCACGCGACCGTTGCTGGGAAGGAACGAGTCGATGGGGCACGGCGGGTTACCCCCCTCCCGGCCGGCTACGCCGGCCCACCTCCCCCGCAAGGGGGGAGGTGAACCGAGTACGTGGCACATGCATTGCTCCGCACATGCCTCCTCACTCCACCTTCTCCAAGTAAACCCGGATCGTGCCGCCGCAGGAGAGACCGACTTTCCAGGCGGTCTCGTCGGCGACGCCGAATTCCAGCGTCTTTGGCTTGCCGCTCTCGATCACGTCGAGCGCCTCGGTCACCACCGCGCCCTCGACGCAACCGCCCGACACGCTGCCGAGGAAATTGCCCTCGTCGTCGATTATCAGATTTGAGCCGACCGGCCGCGGCGCCGAGCCCCAGGTCTCCACCACTGTCGCGAGCGCAACGCCGCGTCCTTTCGCCCGCCACTCCTCGGCCGCCCTCAGGATGTCTTCATCGCGCGCCAACATCTGCACCTCCTAGTCCATCGCGTCTATTAGATGGATGGCCGTAACACGTCCGGCAATGACCATCACGCGACCTTGTCCAACCATGCTTTGGGATCGCCGCTGCGGCCTCCAGTCGGCGAGAGTGCGCGCACGAGCTGCGCCATCGAGTCGAGATTATGGATCGGCCGCAGTTCGTCGACGTGCGGCACCATCGTGCGAATGCCCTTGGCCTTGGCTTCGAATCCGGAGAATCGCAGCAGCGGATTGAGCCAGATCAGGCGCCGGCAGGAGCGATGCAAGCGGTCGATTTCGAAGGCCAGCCGGTCGTCAGGATCGCGCTCGAGCCCATCGGTGATGAGCAGCACGATCGCGCCCTCGGTGAGAACGCGGCGCGCCCACAGCTTGTTGAACGCGTGCAAAGAGGTTGCGATGCGGGTGCCCCCCGACCAGTCGGCGACGTTTGCGCCGACGGCAGCCAGCGCCTCGTCCGGATCCTTGGCCTTGAGCGCGCGCGTGACGTTGGTGAGCCGGGTACCGAACAGGAAGGTGTGAACGCGTTTGCGGGCATCCGTCACGGCGTGCAGGAAATGCAGGAAGAGCCGGGTGTACTGGCTCATCGAGCCGGAAATGTCGAGCAGCGCCACGATCGGCGGGGACTTCGAGCGGGGCCCGAGATATTTGAGGTCGATCACCGCCCCGCCGGCTTTCAGGCTCGCGCGCAGCGTGCGGCGGATGTCGACCAGGTGACCGTGACGATGGGGCGCAAGACGGCGCGTCTTCACTTCGTCGAGCGAGAGCACCAGGCGCTTGATCGCATCCTTGGCGGCGGCGATTTCCGCCGCCGTCATTTGCGCGAAATCCTTCTTCTGCAGCACCTCGCGGTCGGAGACGGTGAGACGCGCGTCGGCCTCGAGCTCTCGCGGTTTGCGCTCGGCTTCGCGGAGGCTCGAGAGCAGCGCCTCCTGGATGCGCTGCGCGCCGGGCGGCGCTTTTTCCTCCTCGCGTGCCGGGGCTTGCGGCAGCATGGCAGCGAGCAGCTTGTCGAGCAAACCGCGCCGGCGGAAGAAGATGCGAAACGCCTGGTCGAAGATGAGCGAGTGCTCGTGGCGCTTCACCAGGACGGCGTGCAGCGTCCAATAGAAGTCTTCACGCGTGCCGACGCCCGCCGCCTCGACGGCGGCGAGCGCGTCCATCACCGCACCGGGGCCGACCGGGATCCCCGCCGCACGCAGGGCGCGGGCGAAGTGCACGATGTTCTCGGCGAGACGGCCGGCTGTGCGCTCCGCGCGAGCGTGCGCCCCGTCAGAGCCACGCACGTGCTCCGCGGCGAAGAGCGGCTGATGGGCAGATGAAACGAATGGATCCATGACGTTGTTGCCCGCTGCCCTTCAAGAAGTCACTCCGCAGCACGCAGCTCCGCGCGCACCTCGTCGATAAGCTCCTTCGCCTTGCCGCCCTCGATCCGCGCGATGTCGTCCTGATACTTGAGCAGCACGCCGAGCGTGTCGGAAACCGTCGAGGGATCGAGCGCCACCACGTCGAGCTCGGCGAGCGCTGCGGCCCAGTCGAGCGTCTCGGCGACGCC
>WNFM01001879.1_pt1 | contig 11912 bp, 10 predicted proteins | sample 5400271 | NCBI WGS metagenome assembly WNFM01 (sample SAMN13153352, study PRJNA577476) | soil metagenome | isolation source: 60 cm saprolite on Douglas fir-dominated hillslope | place: USA:California | collected 2013-09-17 | reverse complement strand
TGGCGATCCCGAAGTCAGTCAGCACGGTACGCCCGCGGCTGCCCTCGAGCAGGATGTTGTCGGGCTTCACATCTCGATGGATGATGCCTAGTGCGTGCCCGGCCCCCAACGCGTCCGCGGTCTCCATCAGGATGCGGCGGGCCTCTTCGGGCGGCAGCCGTCCCCGTCGCTTAAGGCGCGCCCCAAGCGACTCGCCGTCCACGTACGCCATTACGAAATAGACGAGCCCCTCGGGTCCCTCGCCGACGCTGTGGATCGGGACGATGTGCGGGTGGGAAAGCCGAGCGGCGGTCTCCGCCTCGCGCAGGAAGCGGATGCGGATCTCCTCCCGGAAAGCGAGCTCGGGGGGGAGCACCTTCACCGCAACCTTCCGCTTCAGTCGCTCGTCGCGAGCGTGATACACGACGCCCATGCCGCCCCGCCCGATTTCTCCCTCGAGGGTAAACGAGGAACCGAGGGCCTGCGTCAGGCGCTTCGCCAGCGGGTCGTTCATGCGGAGTCGACAAGCATGCGCGGATAAGATTTAGCCGCATCCGCGCGGCCTTGCAACCTGTTTCGCGAACAGCCGTTAGGCCGAGTTGGCAGGTTCCGCCGCTTTGGCGGCGTTTTCTGGAACGTCGCTGCCGCCCACGACGTTGTCGGATGGCACGGTCGGTGCTCTTGCCGCACCGCGTATTGCCGTGTGCCTTCCACAAGAAATGGAGTCCTCATGTCTGACCGCATGACGCTACCAGTGCTGCCGCTGCGCGATGCTGTGCTCTTCCCGGGTGTCAGCACCCCGATCGGCGCCGGCCGCCCCGCCACATTGCGGGCGATCGAAGCGGCGCTGAAGCACGAGGGGCGCCTCATCTTCGCGGTGGCGCAAAAAGACAATGTCGAACAGGTCACGCCGGGTCTCCTCTATACAACCGGCACGATCGCGCGGATCGGGCAGGTCCAGCGGGGCCTCTCGGGGGTCCAGTTGATCCTCACTGGTGAGGCCCGTGGCACTGCGATCCATTACACCGAAACGAACGGTCACCTCGAAGCGGTGGTCCGCGAGTTGGCGGATCTCCCGCCCCTGAAGCCTGATGATGCCGCGTTCATTGCGCTGCACCGCGAGGCCAGGCAGCGCGCTGCGGAGCTGGGCGAGAAGTCGGGTCTCCCCGAGGACGTCGTGAAGCAGGTCCTCGAGGGCGTAACCGACCCCGGCCGCCTCGCAGATCTGGTGGCAGGCTACCTCGATATCAAGCCGCTCGAGCGCCAGCAGCTCCTCGAGATGCTGCCGGTCGAAGACCGCTTGCGTCGGGTCCTCGTGCACGTCCAGCGGCAGATCGCCGTCGCGGACGCACAGGACGACATCAAATCGCAGGTGCAGGAGGAGCTCGGCGAGCGCCAGCGCGAGATGTTGCTGCGTGAGCAGATGAAGGCGATTCAGAAGGAGTTGGGCGAGGGGGACGAGGGCACCGAGGTCGAGGAGCTGCGCAAGCGGCTCGCCGCGCTCGAGCTGCCCGAAGCGGCCCGCAAGGAGGTCGACCGCGAGTTGAGCCGCCTCGAGCGGGCAGGTCGCGAGTCGATGGAAGCACAGGTCATCCGCACCTACCTCGAGACTGTGGCGGAGCTGCCCTGGGGCAAGCGGTCGGAGGAGTCCCTCGATCTGAAGCGGGCCGGGGAGATTCTCGAGGAGGATCACTACGGTCTCAAGGACGTGAAGGACCAGGTCCTCGAGTTCCTGGCCGTACGTCAACTGCGCCAGCGTCAGCCGCAGGCCGACGCGCCCGGCAACGAGGACGATAAGCGCGCCAAGGGGCCGATCCTGTTGTTCGTGGGGCCCCCAGGCGTGGGTAAGACATCCATCGCGAAGTCGATCGCGCGGGCGATGGGGCGGCAGTATGTGCGCATCACCGTCGCAAGTACGTGGGCGCGATGCCGGGCCGCATCATTCAGGGCATGAAGCAGGCGGGGACCAAGAACCCCGTCTTCTTGCTCGACGAAGTGGACAAGCTCGGGATGTCGTTCCAGGGCGACCCGGCGGCAGCGCTGCTCGAAGTGCTCGATCCGGCGCAGAACGACTCATTCACCGACCACTACCTCGGCGTGCCGTTCGATCTCTCCGAGGTACTGTTCATCGCGACGGCAAACTTCCTGCAAAACATTCCGGGACCGCTGCTCGATCGGCTTGAGACGGTCAACTTCGCGGGCTACACCGAGCGCGAGAAGCTGGAAATCGCGAAGCGCTATCTCGTACCGCGGCAGTTGCACGAGAATGGCCTGGTCCCCGAGCAGCTCGCGGTAGCCGACGAGGCCCTGAGCGAAGTCATCTCGAGTTACACGCGCGAAGCCGGCGTCCGCCAGCTCGAGCGGGAGATCGGCAAGCTCGGCCGGAAGGTGGCTCGCAAGATCGCCGCCGGCGAAGCGGAGCGTGTCAGCGTGCTGCCGGCGGACATTCCCGAGCTGATCGGCCGGCCCAGGGTGCATCCCGAACGCAAAGCCCGTGAGGACCAGGCGGGTGTCGCGACGGGGATGTACTACACCCCCGTCGGCGGCGACATCATGTTCGTCGAGGCGAGCGTGATGCGCGGCAAGGGCGACTTGGTGCTCACCGGACAGCTGGGCGATGTGATGAAGGAGTCGGCCCGAGCGGCCCTCACGTACGCCAAGTCGCACGCCGACCAGCTCGGCATCGATGAAGAGACCCTGGTCGGTACCGACGTGCACATCCACGTGCCCGCCGGCGCGATTCCCAAGGACGGACCCTCGGCCGGCGTCACGATGGCGACGGCGCTCGTTTCAGCGCTGTCGCGGCGGCCCGCGCGGCACGACATCGCGATGACCGGGGAGGTCACGCTGCGGGGCCGGGTGCTGCCCATCGGCGGAGTGAAGGAGAAGGTGCTCGGCGCCGTACGGGCGGGAATCAAGACTATCATCCTGCCCAAGGAGAACGCGGCGGATCTCGAGGATCTCCCGGAGGACGTCCGCAAGAGTCTCGACGTGCATCTGGTCGAGGAGTTGGGCGATGTCCTCACGCTGGCGTTGCGGGGGGCGAGGTTCGAGGCCGGCCATCTCGTGTTCGAGGGGGATGCTCCCCTCGAGCCGAGGATGGTATCGAAGAACTAACGAACGGCGACGCCGGCGACCACCAAGTCCACGGCGGCTTCCTTCCAGCGCTCCCTCAGCGCCGGCTCATCGGCGCCGAGGGGGCGCGCGCTCGCGGCGATCACCGATTCCATCCCGAGGTAACCCACCATCAGGACGAGGGCCTGGGCCGCGGTCAGGTGCGGATCCAGATCATCCCGCACCTGGCCAAGCCCCTGGCCCTCGGCAAGCAGGACAACCAACCGCTTGATGGCGGGCGCGAAGGCTCCGCCCGACTGCGCTAACAGAGTCGCGAGTTCGGGATGGCGCGCCAGAAAGTCGAACTGTGCTGCGAGCGCGAGGCGCAGTCGGTCGAGGGGTCGGCCGGTCGGAAGCGCGAGCGCAGTGAGGGCGGCTTCAAGCTCACCAGCCGCCTGGGTCAAGACGGCCTGAAAGAGGCCGCGCTTCGAGTGGTAGTAGTAGAACAGCAGCTGCTTGTTGACGCCGGCACGGCGCGCGATCTGGTCCACGCGCGCCCCAGCGAACCCGCGATTGGCGTACTCCTCTCGTGCTGCGGTGATGATCAGTAATGCCCTGCTATTACTCAACTTAGGTGCCACGATGTGATTTCCTCAACCACTTGGTTGAGATAATCTAGCGCACGGGGGTGGCGAGCGCCAGGTTCTCTGGAACGCGGGGAAGGCCTTCCTTCAGAAAACTGATCAAAAGCTTGTTGACCTCATCAGGACTCTCCTCCGCGGCGGCGTGACCGGTGCGCGCGACGACGACGAACACGCCGCGCGGCAACTCCGCCGCAAGCCGGCTGCCGTCCCGCACAGGGATCAAGCGATCCTCGGCCCCCCACACGACCAGCGTAGGTGCGGCGACCGCGCCGAGGCGTCCAACCAGGGTGTCGAACCTGAACTCCCGCAGCACGCCTCGCAAAGCGCGGCCGTATCCGGGCTCCAGGACGGGGGCGTAGTACTGGTCCACGTCCTGCTCCGTCACCTTCCTTGGCTCCGCGTACATGAAACGAACCAGGCGCTCGGTGACCCACCGCCCTCTTATCGCCGTCGCCACTCCGCCGGCGCCCGGCCAACGTCCGACCTTCAGCATGCCGGGCCACCGCACGCCGAAGCCCGCGGCGTCGATCAGCATCAGGCCCCGCACGCGCGCGGGGTATCGTAACGCCACTTCTGCGGCGATCGCGCCGCCCATCGAATGTCCCACGAGCACGGCGGACGGCAGGTTGAGCGAGTCGAGGAGGGCCACGACGAGCCGGGCGTAGGCGGCATTGCTGTAGCTTGCGCCCGGTCCCGGCGCGGGCTTGTCCGAGAAACCAAATCCGCGGTTGTCGAACGCGATGACCCGATACCCGGCGGCGAGCACGGGGAGCAACGTCTTGCGCCAGCTGTAGATCGACGCCGCGAAGCCGTGAATGAACACGACCGGCGTGCCGCGCCCGGTATCGATCATACGCAGCTGGGTGCCGTCCACGATGCGGTACTGTGCGCGAAACGGCGAACCTGCCGGATAGCGCTGCTCAACGGGGATCTGCGGCGCACGGCACGCTGTGGCGGCCGCGAGGGCCAAGAGCACGACGACGCGCCCGGCCATCATGCTGCGGTCCCCAACGCTCGACGCGCGAGCATGACGATCAAGGGATGGGAGGTCCACACGCCGGCGACCGCGTCCCCCGCACCGGTGGCGACGACGACTTGGGCCTCGTCCACGACGAGCAGTGTCGCCGCGTCGGCAGGCAGCGATCCCGAGACGAGCCCCTCGGCGCCAGGTGGCACCCCACCCGCGATGCGCAGCTCGACCGTCGCTCCGCCCGTTCGCGTGGCGTGTCGCCACGCGGGGAGCGTGGGGCGCCATAACTCCGCCGCCAGCACCCCTTCCACGCGCCGCTCGGCGCGTGCCACGAGTTGAAGGATGAGATTGGCCACCGCTCGGGCGCCGGCGATCTCCTTCGTGGCCGGCTCGCCGGGATGCGACGTGTCTCGTAGCGACCGCGCCAGCCGGTCCAGTGCTTCGCCCTGAAGCGTGGCCAGATGTGCGAGCAATGCCTGTGGGTCGGTCGGGCGGTAGCGCGCGGGTCGGGCAGGAGGTGGGGGCGGCACGCGGCTGGCCGCGCCCCGCGTGACCAAGCCCTCGAGGGCGCCGTACGCATTCGCTCTGGCCAGCCGCGACGCGCGTGCCACGGCGTAGCCCGTGGCGGGTCCCAGGCGCAGCAGGGTCGCGTACACCAAGGACTCCGTGGGCGTGAAGCCGAACGGAGTGAGGTCGATTGCCGCCATCAGTGGTAGCAAATACTACTACTAAATCGCCTCGATGGGAATGCCGAGCAGTCGTGCGATCAGGCCCAACCGGAAGGTCACGTCCGTCTGACGTTGCGCCGGGCTCTTGCCCGCCCCTTCGAGCGGGAAGTAGTGCGACGCCACAGGATTCGGCGACTTGGGCAATGCCCGCAGACTCTTGGGGCTCCAAATCCCTTGGTCGTCACACTCACTGTACAGCCGTGCCAGTACTTTCGAGGCACTGGGAATCAGGCGCAGGATCCCGAGTCGGGCCAGCAACTCGAGCCAGTACACCGCGAACGGGACATCGGTGATCCGTCCTTGGGCGTCCGCGTGAAGCGGGTCACCCAGGATTTCGAACATCGGCCTCAGGAACTTCTTCCCAGCTTGAATGAAGAAGGCACGCCGCGGCGTCGGCGCTGAGAAGTAGTGTGCGAGGCGCTCCAGGAATGCCGCTCTCTCTCGTTGCACCGCTGGCATGAAGGCGAGGGTCTCCACCGAGAAGATGGTCGGGGGGTAGGCGAGCGGATCGAGCACCGTCTTCCCATGAGCCTTCTTGAACGGCTTCAGGGCCAGCTCGCTCCGCAAGTAGAGCGAGATGTCGCTGGCGAGGCGGTGCGCCGCGCCGCGCAGTCGCGGGTCGTCGGTGTGGGTGCCCCGGGCCAAGGCCGCTGCGGCCGCCTGTGCCCCCATGGACCGGGCCCAGAGGCCCAGACCTGGGTCGGTCTTGGCGGCGCGTTGGAACTCCACCAGCAGGGTGGGATCTTCGTCCCGCGACAGCAGGCGAAACAGAAACCGGTCGGCGAAACGGAACGGCCGCAGATCGCCGGGCCAGCCAAGCTCGAGGAGACGCCGGTACTGAAACACCGTCCCCGTCTCCTTCCACCCCATCGCCTTATTGGGGCCCGGAGCAAGGAGGTTTCCCCCCCACAACCCGGTCTCCTTCTGTTTGCGGACGATCGCAAGCGCGTCCTTGTATTGGAAGATCTCTGCTCGCAATTGAACCACCCGCTCCGGGTCGCGCGCCGATTCGGGCGCCACTTCGGTGAGCGCCCGATACTGAATGGGGACACTGGCGGCCTCGAACAGCCACGAGAGCGGCAACTTGTGCGCGGAGGGAATCTCCAAAGCCGCTCCAGAGGTGGAAGGGGAGGGTCGGTTGTCAAAAACGGGCGCAAACTTACCCGAGACGGGTGGGATAGGCAATCTCCGGGCGCGCCACAACTCGTAAACCCCTATTCTATCATACTTTATTACGGTCCTGCTTTAGCGCAATTGCTTGCACTCAGCGGCACAGGACGGAGTGAATCGTCCCTGCGCGCCGCCGCAGGGCTAGTCATCGAGACCACCGGGCTCGTTGATGCCGCTCAGTTCGCAGGCGCTCCGCCGCCGCGAGTCGGTCGCGTACACAACGCGGATAGAAACATGGCCCCTCAAGAGAATCGGCTTGCTGCGCCTAGGGCAACGGGTGATAATTCGCAAATGCTCGATGCGTTGCGGGCGCGTCCCGTTGAGAAACTGCCGGCCCGGGTCGGGCTCGAGGGACGGATCCTGTTCCTGTGTGAGAACGCCGCCCTAGTGCGGCAGCAAATCGCCGGCGGAGATCTCGCGTGGTCCCCCGCGATCAAGTTGCGCGACGACATTTCCACCGACGAAATCACCCCCGCCTACATCTGCTACTACTACGACGAGACGTTGGGAGAATTCCCCTACCTCGGTCTCAAGTGCGGACAGGAGTTTCCCATCACCCGCGGCTCCGTCAAACGCGGCGGTTTCGTGGTGTCGGTGAGCGGCAAGCGGCGCGGCAAGGGATCCTCGCGCGAGCAATCACCCTATGCGGAGATGTGCGCCGGCGTAAAGCTGGTCGTCGCCGAGAACATCGAGCGCATCTACCGCGAGAACTGCCAGAACCTCGGCATCTTCACCACGACCGACTTCGGGATCCTAGACAAGATCCGACACGGCGACGCGATCCCGCTTTCGACGTTCACGGACGGCGAAGGGGAGATCACCCGGGGGATCGTCGAGTACGGCGGCCTGTTCAACTACAACGTCGCGCGACTCCAGGGTAAGGTGGTGCTCACGCCGCCCCGCACCGCCAAGCGCCCGATGACGCTGGGCGAGAAAATTCTCGCGCGCCGCTGGGTCGTGGATCCCGCGAAAGGGAGGATTGGCGTCCCCGCCGTGAAGCCCGGCGACGAGGGGTTCGTCCTGACCGACATCCGTTTCAGCCACGAGTACGTAACCCCGATGGCCGCGATCTTCTTCGAGCAGCTCGTCGGCAAGGACGCCAAGGTCAACGACCCGGGCTCGATCCTCATGTTCCGGGACCATCTGACGTTCCTTCCCGAAGCGATGACACCCGAGCGCATCAAGGAAGGACTGCTCGACGTCGAAAAGAAACAACGCGCGTTTGCCGAAGCGCAGGGGATCAAGCTGTATGGCGAGCTGCGCCTCGGCCACCACGGGTCCGAGGCGATCTGCCATTCCAAGATCCTCGAGGCCCACGCGTTGCCCGGTCAAGTGATCATCGGCTCTGACTCGCACACGCCGCACGCCGGCGCGGTCGGCTGCGTGGCGTTCGGCGTGGGCACGACCGCGATCTTCAACTCTTGGATCACGAAGGACGTGCGCCTCCAGGTCCCCGAGACGGCGAAGGTGGTGGTGCGCGGGAAGAAGCCGGCCAACGTCACGGCCAAGGACTTCATGCTCGAGATCCTGCGGCATCCATACGTGAAAAGCGGCAAGGCAATCGGCAAACTGGTGGAATACTGTGGCGATGCTGTCGAGTCGCTGTCGGTAGACGAACGGGCCACCATGACCAACATGACCGCTGAAGTCGGCGGCTTCACCGGGTACGTGGCGCCCGACGCAAAGACCGTCGAATACCTGATGGATTATCGAGGCCTGTCGCGCCCAGAGGCCGAGCGGCTGGGAACGGGGTTGGCGAGCGATCCTGACGCCGAGTACTGCGAGGTGATCGAGATCGATGCCACCGCGATCCGGCCGATGATTGCGCTCCCCGGCGATCCGGGGAACGGCCTGCACATCGGCGAGCGCGAGACGAAAATCAAGGTGGACATCGCGTACGCGGGCTCCTGTACCGCGGGCAAGAAAGAAGACATGGACATGTACGCCCTGGTGCTGCGCGAGGCGACCGTGCGCGGCGCGCGCGTGGCCCCCTGGGTGAAGTTCTTTATTCAGTGTGGCTCACAGGACGTGAAGCGCTACTGCGAGGAGCGGGGGTACCTCGACATCTTCCGGCAGGTCGGCGCCACGTTTCTCGAGCCGTCGTGCGGCGCATGCATCAACGCGGGGCCAGGCGTCTCCAAGACACGCGATGAAGTGACCATCAGCGCGATCAATCGCAATTTCCCCGGTCGCTCGGGGCCCGGCCAGCTCTACCTCGCCAATCCGTACACCGTCGCGGCATCGGCCCTCACGGGCTACATCACGCCGTGGGATCCTCCGGCGAACTAGCTACGTTCCGCGGATTCGCACCTTCAACGCCCGCGCCCCGCTCCCGAAGTCCTTCAGCGACGTGACCGTGCTCAGCGTCGAGTCCGGCACCTGCTTGGCCGTGATCCCGAAGTTGCCGGTGATGCTCCCCCGATACGTGGTCCAGGTCAACCCGGCTCCGCCGAGCGTGCGGCCCGCGCCGTAACTGCTCGCGGTCGTCCTGAGGTGCCCGCCCCGCGCCAGCCATTTCGTGATCGAAGAGTCCGTGCCCTCGTGGATCACGAGCGCCGTTCCGCCCCCGGCGGTGTCGATGGCGAAGTGGGAGCGCAGCGAGTCGTTCACGGGCGCGCGCCCCGAGCCGACGATGAAGAACACGGAATCGATCGTCTTGGTCAGCGTATCGAACCCCGTCCACCCGAGCAGCATCGTGAAGTCGGCGATGAGGGAATCGCCGGTATCACTCGGCACCCGGATGTCCATCTCGATCCCGACGACGCGCGTGGTGTCGGATCCGGTCCCGACGCGGGATGCGCGGTCGATGTAGGGGAAGACGAGCGCCGCGATCGTCGGGTACAGGGTGGTGTCCTTGCTCAGCAAGGTGTCGCCGACCAGCGCTGAATCGAGCGCCCGCCGCACGGCGGCCAGCTCGCGGCCGTTGATCGCATCGGGATCCACACCGCCGGCGTCGGAACACGCGGCGACGACAGCGCTGAGCGCCGTCAAGGTGAGCAACAGTGTTCGCATGCCGGAAATATGGCGCTATTGCGGCTCGTCGGAAGACGCCGTCCGCACCTGTGTGCGATACGGCCGCAGGGAGTCGCGCTGGTAAACGCTGCGCGGGTTCCACAGGACCCAAGACTCGATTCCCAGGTCTTCGGCCGCGCGGATCTGTTCGCGGATCTCGTGTGGCGTGTAGCGCGGCAGCCGCCGCCCGAGCGTGAACGCTTGGAGAAACGGCCGAATGGCAGCCGACTTGGCCTGCGTCCGCGAGCGGGCAATCGCTTCGCGAAGCGCGTTCTTGACGATGGCGTACGGATTCGCGTTGGGTCGGTCGTAACCGTAAGCGCCGCGATAGTAGTGACTCGGGTACACCATCGGCAGCACCACGTCGGCGACGGACGTGAAGTCTTCCCACACCTGTCCGATCCCCAGGTCGCCGGTCGCCGACGCCGTGAGCCCGAAGATATCAAACGTCACCGGCACACCGAGCGGCTCGAGGCGCCGCGTGAGCATCGCCACGCTGGACCGCACGGCCGCGCGCTGCGTCTCACCCGCCCGCCGCGACGGGAAGACGGCGTTCGCCAGGGCTTCCCTCGGCTCATCCGGGAAGCGGACGTAGTCGAACTGGACCTCGTCGAACCCCATGTGCACCGCTTCCTCAGCGATCTGCGCGGCGTAGATCCACACGGAATCGTTATACGCGTCAACCCAGGCGCTGCCGATCCGGTCGCGCCATAGGCCCCCGACGTCGCGTCGCTGCACCGACCACTGCGGCTTCCGCTCGGCGAGGAGCGGATCCTTCGCGACGACGATGCGCGCGATGGCGTAGATGTCGTGCTCGCGCAGCGTGTCGAGCCGAGCGCGGGCGTCGCGGGCGCGAATGCAGCGCGTCGCGCCAATCTGCTGTGCGACTTTCAGCTGCGAGTCGTACAGCAGGCAGCCCGTGTCGTCCTTCACGTCCACGACGAAGGCGTTGATCTCCGTCGAGTCCGCAAGCCGCACCAAGTGCCACAACTTGGGCGAGGCGAAGGCCCAGGCGTTCACGTACAGCGCTTTAATCGGCGGCGGCGGCGGAGGCGCGTTGAACAACGGCTCGGGGAGGACGTAGCGGAGCTCCACGCCGCGGAGCTGTAAGTTCTCCGGCGCCGCGGGCAACCCCTGCGCAAAAAGGCCGCGACTCGAGATCGCGGCCCAGAGCAAGAGAGCGCTTGCCTGCCGAGCCATCTTCATAGGGGGTATCACTATAGGAAACGGGCCCCAGGCCAGCAAGCCAGCCGTTCCCTACCTCGACTGTAAGCTATTGAACAGCAACGGGTAAGTCACCAAGCTCTGGCCCCGGTATTGGGGCCGGAACCCGAACAGGATCACACGTCCAGCACCCTGCCGCACTTCGAGCAGACACGCCTTTCCCGCCACCCGATCGGGATGCAACACCCAACCGGAGAGCAGCAACCGCTCGGGGTCCTCGGGCCAGCGGCCGATCACGCGCACGACGGTCGAGTCGAGCACGTCGAAGGCGGGGCCGCCCTGAAACCAGGCGACGGTCTCGTGCGGCACGCCGCGCGTCAGCGGATGACTCGCATCGAGCTCCATCCGGAAAATCGATCCAGGAGCGTAGAAGTCCTCGTCGGGCACCGCCTCGAGCACGTTGCGCACCGGGAGAAGCAGCGCCTGCACGGCGAAGCGGCTCGCTTCGTTCAAGGCGACGAGGGTGCCGCCATCGAGGACGAACTGACGCAGTGCCTCCGCGCCGTCGGGACCGATCCCGCCTGCGTACGGCGCCGGGTATCGAGGTACGGAGGCAGGAACAGCCGCGCGCCTTCCGAGCCCATCTGGTGGATGTCATGCACGATCTGCGGATGCCACACGTTCTGCAGCGAATCCACGAGCGACGTGTACGGCACCTTCCACGTATCGAACACCCAACGCGTCCACCCTTCATCAATCGCCGCGTCGTACGATCTGTACAACCCCACGCGCTGCACCGGCGTGAGGTCCGTCGCCGTGAACCCGGGATATCCCGGCGTGGCGCGCGGTGCGGCGACCGGCCGGGACAGCGGCACCCGCAGCGAGTCCGTTGCGACGATCGCCGTCAGGCCCATCAACAGGGGCAGCGTGTGTGCCGTAACGTCATACGGCCGCTCCGGCGGTCCGCCGGGATAGAGCCGCCGGTCGGGATAGCGCTGCGGCTCGAGCAGCGTCTTCGCGAACCCTGCGTAGGGCTGGCGTAGGACCACCACGTACGTTCCCGCCGCGTGACGCTGCCCTTGCAGCGTGAACGCCTGCTGCGCCGTACGGATCTCCACCTGTCCCCGCTGCAGAATGCCGAGCAGCGTGGCGAGCGCGATCGAATCCTGGTGCGCCGGGATCACATACGCG
>WNFM01321873.1_pt2 | contig 11916 bp, 12 predicted proteins | sample 5400271 | NCBI WGS metagenome assembly WNFM01 (sample SAMN13153352, study PRJNA577476) | soil metagenome | isolation source: 60 cm saprolite on Douglas fir-dominated hillslope | place: USA:California | collected 2013-09-17 | reverse complement strand
AACAGCTTGCCACACCGCGTCAGGATTACAGCTACGGCTTTCTTGACGCCTTTGCCAAACGCGAACTGCGTCGCCGCATCCTGAAATCTATTGCGATCCCTGGCTATCAGGTTCCTTACGCCAGCCGCGAACTGCCGATTGCACGCGGTTGGGGAACGGGTGGCTTGCAGGTTACGCTGAGTCTGGTAGGACCTGAGAGCGTCGTGAAAGTCATCGATCAGGGTGCTGATGATTCAGTCAACGCCGCAAACTTGCGCCGCTTCATTACACGGATGTCGGGCGCGGCAACGACAACCGACACATTGAAGGCTACGCTGCTTCAGAGCCGCCACCGCATCCCCGAAGAGATCATGCGTGAAGGCCAGACGCTCATCTTGCAGGTTCCCGATCCTGAACCGCTGCGTGGCGTCGAAGCCTCGATCACCAAAGCCCGCGAGATGCACGCTGATGCCGATTATGGTCAGATGTGGCTTGTATTGTACGAGCAGCTAGTCCGCTATAAGCAGTATATTCAGGGTGCGAGTTATCCTTCAATGGTCAACGGGCGCTACATTATCAGCCCAAGCCCGATCCCGCGTTGGGACACGCCCAAACTGCATCAAGCCGAACACCTGACTCTGCTCTCCGCTGGCCGCGAAAAACGCATGTATGCGGTTCCGCCCTACACCGATGTTTATCCGCTCGAATTCTCCGACGTGCCGTTCCAGGTCGAGGATCAGCGCGGTTGGGTGTGCATCAAGACCGGCGCAGAAAACAAGTTTATGAGCGAAATTCCGCTGATCGATGGCTCATCCGCTTATGAACTTTCGGATACAGGCTATCTGGATAAGCTCGTGGCCCGCAACAAAGGCGAAGATGTAACTGTCGGCTCAACCTACTTTGACAATGAGGGAAATTTCTATTATGACGGCTATCTCAAGCGCGATTCCGCTTGACGCGCCCATTCTCGATACTCGCCAGCCGCTGTTGCGTGCCAGCGGGTTGGTCATGCGCTACAACCACATTCTGGCCGTCGATCACGTCGATCTGGATGTGTATCCCGGCGAGGTGCTTGGCATTGTCGGGGAATCCGGATCAGGCAAATCGACGGTCCTGCGGCTGCTGAATCTCGAAGAGTTGCCCAACGAGGGAACATACTCCCTGAACATTGCTGGTCTAGAGGGCAAAAATTTATTTGAGCTAGAACGCTACAATCGGCGTGAGGTGCGAACTCTGCACATTGGCATCGTCTACCAGAATCCCTATCTGGGATTGCGAATGCGTTACACCAGCAGCGGTAATGTCGCTGAGCGCTTACTCATTACGGGTGAACGCAGCTTTAACAAGCTTCGACAAGCCGCAAAGGATTCATTGAGCGCGTCTGAATTCCCATTGGACCGCATGGACGACGCCCCGAAAGCACTTTCCGGCGGGATGCAGCAGCGCGTCCAGTTGGCTAAAGCGATTGCGCTCTCGCCTGAACTGCTGCTCCTTGACGAACCAACTACCGGGCTTGATGTGTCGATTCAGGCGCTAGTGCTGGACACCCTGAAACGGTTACAGCGTCAGCGCGGCATGACAATGGTGATTGTCTCGCACGATCTCGGTGTAATCCGTACACTGGCAGACCGCGTAATGGTCATGCGTCACGGACGCGTCGTGGAAACCGGCCTGACCGATCAGGTGCTGGAAGACCCGCAGCACTCCTACACGCAGCAGCTTGTCCATGCCAAGTTATAGGCGAGGAACTGGTTATATGAGCCGTCCATTGGCCTCGCCCGTGGCTAAAGCCAACAGGCTCAGGCTCACGAAGCCATCTGAAGATGGCTGTCCTCGGATTGTTGTATCAGATGCAGCCTGCTTGAGCAGGCTTGGTGTCCTTCAGCCCGATGATTTATCGTCGGGCAACGGCAGTCTTTATAGGCGAGGAAAACGATGCCTTTGCTACATGTGACCAACTACACCAAGCACTTTTACATCTATCATCTGGAACGCGCGATCCCGGTTTTTAGCGAGCTGAACTTTGACATTGAACCGGGGCAGTTCTTACTAGTCAGCGGACCCAACGGTATCGGCAAATCGACATTGCTGCGCTGCCTGTACCGCAGCTATCGTCCAACAGACGGACAAGCTCTGTATGACTCCCAGCATGGCGTGATCGATCTGGCGCGCGCCGCTGACGCCGATATTGCGTTACTGCGCCGCGAAGAGATTGGGTTCGTCTCGCAATTTTTGCGGGCGCGGCCCCGTGTCAGTGCGTTAGAACTGGTCGCAGAGCCATTGTTAGCCTCCGGCACGTCCTGGGATGAGGCAATTCGCGTTGCACAGGACACGCTGGCAACTTTCGGCCTCAAGCCTGAACTGTGGCAAGCGTATCCGACGACATTCTCAGGCGGGGAGCAACAGAAGGTCAATCTGGCCCGCGCGCTGATCCGGCCCTTCCGACTACTCCTGCTTGATGAGCCAACCGCTTCATTGGATCGCAACACGCGCACTTCGCTTACCAGTTGGATTGCTGACCTCAAGCAGCGGGGCGTCGCCACCATTGGCATTTTCCACCATCCCGAAGAGGTTCAACATCTGGTTGACGACGAGATTCAACTGACCGCACCTGACGGTTTATCTTCTATGCTGACCGACGAAAGAGAATCCTATGTGGTTGAGTGATCTGAAACTGGTCCTGCCGGATCGCGTCGCTGAGCACGGCGCAGTTCACATCGAAGACGAAACGATTGTCGAGATTGTCGAAGGCGATGCGCCAGCGGCCAGTGCTGGTGTGCTGAGCGTTCCAGGCATGACGGCGATGCCCGGCATTATTGACCTGCATGGCGATATGCTTGAACGGGATATTGAGCCGCGTCCGGGCGCACGCTTCCCGACTCAATTGGCCTTGTACGAACTGGATAAGCGGTTGGCGGCTGCCGGTATCACGACAGCCTACGCCGCAATCTCGTTCGCCTGGTCAAAAGACGATCTAAGATCGCAGGAAAAGGCGCAAGAGATCATCGGTGTGATCAACGAGCAGCGTCACGATCTGCTGGTCGATTTTAAGGTTCACGCTCGGTTTGAGATCACCAATCCTGATACAGGCTCGCTCCTGCGAAATTTGGTGGAGCAAGGTCAGGTGAATCTTGTTTCGGTGATGGATCACACGCCGGGGCAAGGTCAATATAAGAATGTAGATCGCTATGTGAACTTTATGAGCCGCTGGCTGGGTTTCGATCCTGACCAGATCGGTGATGATATTCTAGACCGCATCAAGGGTTCTATCATCCAAAAAACGGCGATCCCTTCGGATTGGAATATCGTCCGTAATGTCACCGAAATCGCGTTGAAGTATGATATTCCGGTGGCCTCCCACGACGATGATACAATCGAAAAGGTCGGCAAGATGGCTGACCTGGGCGTGACGATCAGCGAGTTCCCGGTGACATTAGAGGGGGCGCAGGAGGCCAAGCGACGCGGAATGCACGTGGTCATGGGTGCGCCCAACGCCTACCGGGGCCAGTCTACGAGTGAGGGCAATTTGAGCGCCCGCGACGCAATCAAGGCTGGTGTGGTGGACGTACTCTCTACTGACTATTTCCCGGCAGCGCCGTTCCATGCAGCGCTCCTGCTGGCAGTGCAGGGCGATATGCTGTTGCACGAGAGTATCAAGCTGATCAGTCAAATTCCAGCGGATGCCATGCGGTTGCATGACCGGGGCCGTTTGGAGGCAGGACTCAACGCCGATCTGGTCCTCTATGACAATAGCGCTAACCATCCACGGGTCCGTGCCACGTTTCGCCGGGGCATCCCTATCTTCTGGGATAGCACGATGGCACGGCTGGCCGCGCAGCAGGATTTCCGATTTCCTAATGTTAGAGTGGAGTCGGCTTAATGCTCACCTACATTGACAAATACGCACCAGCGGTAGCACAGGGCGAAGATTACCAGCCAGCCCAACTCGGCGAACAACCGTGCATCCATCCCACAGCCCGCATTTACGATAGCTACGTTGGTGCATGGACGGACATCGGCCCCAACAGCCTCCTGGCTGAAGCTACCTTTGGCGACTACAGCTATACTGCCGGGGATGTCTCGATGATTTACACCGAGATCGGCAAGTTTTGTTCAATTGCCTCGCATGTGCGCATTAATCCCGGCAATCATCCGATGGGCCGCGTCACCCAGCATCACATGACTTATCGCCGCAAACAGTTTGGCTTTGGCGATCAGGACGATGCCGAGTTCTTCGCATGGCGCAGAGCCGATAAATGTGTTATCGGGCACGATGTCTGGATCGGGCATGGCGGGCTGGTCATGGCCGGTGTTACCATTGGGACAGGCGCAGTCATCGGCGCGGGGGCAGTCGTGACGAAAGACGTTGCACCCTATGAGGTGGTGGTCGGCGTCCCTGCTAAACCGATCCGCAAACGCTTCACGGATGAAGTGATTGAAAAGCTGCTGAGCATTGCATGGTGGGATTGGGACCGCGCAACCCTCGAAGCCCGTTTTGACGATTTGCTTGATCTACCAACGTTTCTTGAAAAATACGCGAAGTAAACGAGACAATGACAACTTCCGAATCATTCTCACGATTTCTTGAACTTGAAGGTATCTATAACTTTCGCGATATAGGTGGCTATCCGACGCAGGATGGTCGCCTGACACGCTGGAAGACCATCTATCGCTCCGACAGTTTGCAAAATTTGACGCCAGAAGGAGAGAAGGCGCTCCTGGACGCTGGATTGCGCACGATCATCGATCTGCGGCGGCAGGACGAGGTTGAAGCAGAACCCGATGTGCTGATGAACTCACCCCGCATCCAATTCTTCAACCTGCCGATCTTGCAGAACCCCGCTTCGTCAGCCAATATGCAGGCGTTCGTTACAATTGAAGACCTTGTGGGTCTCTATACAACAATTCTCGATCACTTTCAGGATCGGTTGTTGCCCGTCTTCCAGCAGATCAGCGACTCAGTTACAAGTCCGGTATTGGTACACTGCTCCGCTGGCAAAGATCGCACCGGGCTGGTGATTGCCCTGTTGCTTGATCTGGCAAATGTCGCGCCTGAGACGATTGCTGCGGATTATGAGCTAACCCGTGCGCGAGTCGCCCCTATGCTGGATGGCTATCGGCGCAAGGCGGCAGCAATGGGCATTGATCTTGAACGTCACGAGCGGATGCTTGAATGTCGCGCCGAGACGATGCTAGGAACGCTTGAGCATTTGCATAGTCACTACAATGGAGCGCGAGCATACTTGAAGCAGATCGGGCTATCTGAACAAGCTGTCGATACCCTGTACACAGCGATTAGCGTAGATAGCTAACCTCACCCCGTCCTTTGGGGTCGATTGACGTTTGTTAGCCGATCAATAGTCGACCCCTCTCCGCAAACAGGGAGGGGGAACTTCTAGGCGAGACTCCGCCTTTTGTTCACTCATCTTTTTGCGTATTTCTCCCTTTCCCTCTTAACGGGGAAAGGGTCGGGGATAGGGGGCTATTTTGCCTGCAACTTATCCTTGAAAACATCTATTTGGGCGCTGTGTTCGCGTTTGTGTCCGTAAAACGCATAGACGAGATAATCGTCTAGCGCATATTCAGCCCCATACCACGGCAGCGTACCGACTTCACGTAGTTTCTCTGGCGCGATTTGCCCTACCAATGTCATTACTTTTTCATGTGCAGTTGTATATTCTGCTATGGTATCGTCCGGCGTTTTCGCCCGCCGCACATTTACTTGATCGTCGTTGAACGTCCTCGTCGTCAAATATTGATGCAATTGTGGCGTCTCGCCGCTCTGAATGAATGAACAAAAGACATCAACAAGCACTAATTCATATGACGCTAAATGGGCGACGATGTTCTTCATGGTCCACCAACCACAGACTCCCTGTGTGTCCCACTCCTCTTTTGGGATGGCGCTCAAGGATCGTTGAAACGTGATATTGCCATATTTCAAAATATCGTGGGCATTCATAAGTTTGGTTCCTTGTTGAGAATACACCCACTATAGCACGTAAGTTGCATGTCGCCACAGGGATTACACAGACGGCGTATGTGACCGAACAAGTTGCAGACGATTGATGACGGCGGCATTCGCGATACACGCGATCATGCTGTTGGTTAGCAAGAACCACGGCAGTATCAGTGCCGTACTGATGAGCACGATGATGAGCACACTGAAAAGTAGGACCAGGGTAAAGAAAGGGTTTTGCGCCATCATCACGGCAGCGTTGCGCAATCCGCCGCGCAGCGTTGGAATTTCCATCTCTTCAAGGATCGGCCACAGATAAAACTGTAGGGTGAGCCAAACTACCAGCACAATGATCCACATGGCACGCAGAATCGTGAACAGTATGTCTGTCCGAGCGCTGTATGCAGTCAAATTCGACCAGAAGATGCCGATGATGACGACGTTTGCAGTGCCGACAATGATTCCGCGCCAGAAATGGAATCGGAAGCCCGACCAGAAATCGCTGAAGGCAGCCGTCGGGCCAGTCATGGCTGTGTGACTGAGGTGAGACAATCCAGCGAAAGCAGCAGGCGCTGTGATGATCGGGAATGAGAGTAATACCGCAACGACATTCGCGGAGATAAACAGCCAGTTGTAATCCTCAAACTTGAGCACCGCCCGCCACAGCACCCGGAATGCGTCGAGCACGCTAACCCTTGATCCCCGTGTAGGTCACGCCCTCGATAAAGAATCGTTGGAAAATAAAAAACAGGATTGCCATCGGTATTGTGGTGATGACCGAGCCAGCCAGCAGTATGTCCCACTGCAAAACATCGCCTGTGCTGCCACGCAAAAAGGCAAGCGCCAACGGCAGCGTGTATAGGCTCTTCTCTGCGCCAACCGAAATTAATGGCCCGGTGAAGTCGTTCCATGCTCCCTGGAAGCCGAAGATTGCCAGAGCGGTGAGCGCCGGAGTAGCCATCGGCAATATCACCGTGAAAAACATTCGGAACCGCCCCGCTCCGTCGATAAATGCGGCTTCCTCAATATCAGCCGGGATGCTCTCAAAGAACTGCTTCATCAGGAAAACGCCAAAGGCATCGGCAACCGTCGGCAGGATCAGGCCACCGTAGGAATTGACCAAACTCAACTGTTTCAGGATCAGGAAGCGTGGGATCAGCAGTACGATGTTCGGGACCATCATCGTGCCGACCAACAGTGCAAACGCGATTGTCCGCCCCGGAAAACGTATCCTTGCGATAGCATAGCCCGCCATGCTGTCAAAGATGAGATGACCGAGCATCGTCAATATGGCAAACAGAAAGCTATTGAAAAGAACATGCAGGAAGTCTAATTGGCCTGTTTGAACGACCTGCGTATATCCATTCAGAGTCCAGCCATCAGTAGCATAGAGCAATTGAGGATTCTGATTGATGTCGGGCAGCGTCTTGAGCGAATTTGCGACTGTATAAATAAACGGCACAATCATCGCAATCGCAAATGCGATTAATATGGCGTAGGTGAGCACCACGACAATGGCACGCCAGATTGGTCGGATCGGATTGGCGTGCGTTGTGACCCGTGTGCCAGCCAGAGGTTGTGTTACCGTTGCCATTGTGGAGCCTCCATGTTCATTCTTGTCTCGAACCGACCAGGCGGCGCTGCATCACAGTAAAGATCATGATCAGGACAAACAAAACAAACGCGGTGGCCGCCCCTAATCCTGCTTTTGAGTCGTTGAAGGCATTGCGATAGGCGATCCAGGCGACAACCTCCGTCGTTCCCGCCGGAGCACCTTTAGAAATAACATAAACTTGATCAAATACCTGAAAGGTTCCGATCAGGCCGATGGTAACGACAAAAAATGTCGTTGGCCTGAGTTGTGGCACGGTAATGTATCGGAAACGCTGCCAATTGTTAGCGCCATCAACCGCTGCGGCTTCATACAATTGAGCGGGAATATCCTGCAAGGCTGCCAGAAAAATGATCATCAACGTGCCCGATGTGGTCCAGATGTTGAGCAACATGATAGTCATCATCGTCACGCTTGGACCGCTGATCCACTGCCAGATGGTCTGACCCAGGATGTTGGTTTTCACCCAGGCAGGAGCATTCGCTATTGTTATCCCGAATAGTGCCAGAAAGTTCTGGAACAGCCCATGTGGATCGTTGAGCCAGGTGATAGGAGTATATCCGCCGAGCGGGGCAGCCAATTGTCCAATGAAATAGTTAACGATGCCAAAACGATTAAACATCCACAAAAAAATCATCGAAATCACAACGGACGACGTGATCGATGGAAAATAAAATGCCGTGCGAAAGAAGCCGCGCCCTTTTAGAAACTTTTGATTAACAATCATTGCTAGAAGCAGTGCCAGAATTGTTTGGGTGGGGACAACTCCCAGAACATAATAAATCGTGTTTTTGAGTGCCAGAAAGAAATCTGTACGGATATATCCATCCTGAGTCAGCAGCAATTGGTAATTCTGAAGGCCAACATTCTGCGCTTCGCTTGGAGGTTGTAATCCTGTCCAATTCGTGAAGCTGATGAAAAAGGCATAGATCATCGGCACGAACACAAACAAGAGCACGATAATCAAGCCGGGGGCGACAAACAGGAATCCGGCTATTCTCTCCTGCATATTTTTATTCAACATTGTCTGATGGGGAACGGGGCTGGACGGTTTCTGTATACCAATCGTACTCGTAGCCATAAGTGTGTGCTCCAATTAATCTATAAAGTCGTGAGCATCGTCAGGGATGGCAACTACAGGCGCTTCACAATCATGATTGTGAAGCGCCTGAATAATTATTGACGCCTATTGCGAAGCCGTCGCTGCCTGTGTAGCACTGCCCTTATTTTGAGCAAGCACCTGATTACCTATACTCTCGATGTCCTTGAGCGCATCCTCCGGGGTCATGCTGCCGGAGAAGACCGAGAGGATATCGTTGTTTGTCTTATCGAGTACCGCCTGGAAGCCCGGAACAAACTGCCATTTGTGCGCATATGCCGCGCCATCCAGGAAGGGCTTTAGATTCGGGAACTCTTGCAGCCAGCCAGCGCTCAAACTCTGGCGGGTCGGCATGGCGAGACCAAGGTCAGTCCAGGCTTTCATGCCGTCGGAGCCAGCCAGGTAATTGACCAGTTTGAGCGACGCATCAGCGGCCTTGGCGGCCTTTGGAACAGCGTAGCAGACTGTGAAGGCCATTGTGGCTTTGCCTTTAGGCCCAGCAGGCAGTTCGGCAACGGTATATTTGATGTTCTTGTAATCTGTCGTCAGAGGAGGAACCAACCAGTTACCCTCGATTGCCATCGCAGCCAAGCCTTTGCCGAATGCTTCGCCAGCCCAACCAGCACCCAGGTCCTGCGGAGTCTTGGCATTGCCATTGAGGTACAAGTCAGTATAGAACTTCAATGCCTGAAGACCTTCGGGACTGTTGATGGTCATTTTGGTGAAGTTGTCGTCGGTGACTGAGCCGCCAGCCTGGTACAGGAACGCAATCCAGCGGGCCAGATCATTCGGTATCACGATTCCAGCCACTTTGCTGCTCGTCATGGCCTTTGCGGCTGCTGCCAGTTCGTCCCAGGTCGTGGGAACTTTCACATTTGCCGCTTTCATCATATCTGTGTTGACAAACAGCGCTAGTGTCGAGAAGTCTTTGGGCGGGCAGTAAAACGTGCCGTTGAAGGTGAAGGCTGCTTTCAATGTTGGGTAAAAGTCCTCAACATTCTGCATCTTGTCACCTATCGGTTGAAGTGCGCCAGCATTTACCAGGTCGGGCAGCCTGAACTCGTCAACGTAGAACACATCGGGCGGGCTGCCGCTTGCCAGGTCTTTCGCCAGCGTGGTGTCGTAGTCCGGCACCTGATTGAGCTTGACCACAATGTCCGGGTTATTCTTATTAAATGTATCGACGATTTGTTGAAGAAGCTTATTCTCGTTCGGGCTTGATGACCAGCCTTCTAGCGTCAGATTCGTAGCAGCACTAACACGTGACGTCATCAGCGCCGATAGGCTGAGCGCCACAGTTGCCACGACCATAAGAATACGGGTGATTCTCTTCATAGCTTTCACTCTCTCCATTCTTTACTTCTACAATGCGGAAAAATGTAGCGTCGAAGGTATGTTCGATACGGTCTCCTTTCATTGCCAGTCGAAAATCGGCAATAGAGCCGCTACAAACAGTACAGGAATGGGGTCGTGAAACGGTGCTTGAGTGAAAGGTGTTGAGAGAGTGGATGTAAAAGTAGTATGAGGATTGTTACGCTTGCTGTGAAGCACCTATTGATTGCACGCCCTGCGGCTCCACAAGGCAAACAGCAAAAAGCGTGCAATCACTTTATTCGGCGGACAGGCGCACAGTCTGCTGCTTCCCGTTGACGCGCACCCGGAAGGTCATTTTTTTCCAATGTGCGGGCAAATGCGGATCGACAACCAGTTCGCCGTTCTTAACGCTCACGCCCGCAAATCCGAACACGATTGCTTCCCACAGACCACCCGAAGCAGCACCGTGAATGCCGTCACGCACATTGCCTTTGCTATCTTCCAGGTCAATCGCCGCGCCACGCATGTACAAGTCATATGCCTGATCCACCAGACCAAGCCGGGCGGCAACCCAGGCATGGATCGACAGACTGAGCGATGAACCGTGATCGGTGACGGGCCAATATAGTTGCCAGTGGCGCAGGCGTTCTTCAACGCTTCCAAATTCATCGCCGAGCAACGCCATCAACATAACGATATCCGCCTGCTTGATCACCATAATATGCTGGATTGGCTCGTGGCCTAGAATCCAATCCATATTAGCGGTGCGCGGTTGCCAGTGGGCCAGATTAAGCGGCTGCAAATTAAAGAAGCCGTCGAACTGCTCAAGAATGCCGCGCTGTTCGTCATGCGGCACATACATTTTGTCGATGATCTCCCGCCAATGGGCAACCTTGTCGTCGGTCAGTCCAATTGAACTGAATAGCGCATTTGCTTCGGCTGCCCGATGCTCAAGCAGCCAATCGCGAACCTGAAGTGCGGATTGCAGGTGCCAGCGTACCATGCTATTGGTAAACGCCGAATTATTGACATTCTCGTGGTATTCGTCCGGGCCGATCTGCATAGATAACTCGAACCGGTCTTGCCCGTCGTTATACTCGATCCGACTGCCCCAAAATATAGCCGTATCCAGCACGATTTCGGCTCCGTACTTGGCAAAGAAGTCATCGTCGCCGGTCCAACGCCAGAACTGTAAAACGGCATAGGCAATGTCGGTTGAGATGTGCTGCTCCGTGTCGCCTGTCCAGATACGAAAGCGCGTCCCATCCGGCTCTGGGAGCGACCAGCGTGGTGTCGTTTCCTCACCCGTATCGGTGCTTTCCCACGGAAACATTGCCCCTTCAAAACCGTTTTCACGGGCTTTTTTTCGTGCGCCCAGAAGCCTGTGATAACGGTACATAACCAGATTTCGCGCCAAATCCGGCTGCGTGACGGTCAAAAATGGCAGCATGAACAGTTCGGTATCCCAGAAGACATGCCCCTTGTAGCCCAGCCCGGCAAGGGTCTTCGCGCCAATGCTTACGTTTTCATCATGGCGCGGTGCCGCGATGAGCACGTGGTACATCGCAAACCGAATAGCGCGCTGCGCTGGCTCGTCACCCTCAATCTCGATATCGGAGTCGTGCCAGTAAGTCGCCCACTCGGCTGCGTGAGCCGTCAACAGCGCATCCCACCCGCGTGCCTGTGCATCGTCCAGCGTTAAATGTGCCGCCACTAAAGGATCGCCCGGATCGCGACTTGTGTGAAGCGCGTTGAACTTATCGAAAGTCGCTGCCTGATCCACGTCCAATGTGAACTCACTCATCAAAGCCGGTTGATGGATAGGCGATGGCAGAATGGTAATCGTATGTGCAGGATCAGCGGCAATGAGGCTTGACATCACGGCAACACGGTAATGGCTTTGGCCCGTTTCGCCGAAAACATAGATTCGCTGCTTATCGGCAGGTCCAGAAT
>WNFM01116951.1_pt2 | contig 11916 bp, 9 predicted proteins | sample 5400271 | NCBI WGS metagenome assembly WNFM01 (sample SAMN13153352, study PRJNA577476) | soil metagenome | isolation source: 60 cm saprolite on Douglas fir-dominated hillslope | place: USA:California | collected 2013-09-17 | reverse complement strand
AGGCGCGGCAACATGGTCATCTGCGCGCGGCTTTCCACCTGAAACACGCCGAGCGAATCCGCGCGGCACAGCATGCGGTAGACGGCGGGATCCTCAGATGGAATGGTGGCAAGCGTGCGCCGATCGCCGTAATGCTTGTCCACCAGATCAAGCGCCTTGCGTAGGCAGGACAGCATGCCGAGGCCGAGCACGTCGATTTTCAAAATGCCAAGCGCGTCGAGGTCGTCTTTATCCCATTCGACGAAGGTGCGATCGTCCATGGCTGCATTGCCGATCGGCATCACCTCGTCGAGCCGGCTGCGGGTGATGACGAATCCTCCGACGTGCTGGGAAAGATGACGCGGGAAGCCGCTGATCTCTTGCGCGAGCGCAAGGATCTGGCGCATGCGTCGGCTTTGCGGATCAAGGCCGGTGCGGGTGACGGCATCTTTCGATACCGCGCTACCGCCACCACCCCAAATCGAGGATGACAGCGCGCCGATGGTGTCTTCAGAGAGGCCAAAAGCCTTGCCGACTTCGCGGATCGCCGAGCGGCCGCGATAAGAGATCACGGTGGCGGCGATGCCGGCGCGTTCGCGGCCGTATTTGCCGTAGATATATTGAATGACCTCTTCACGCCGCTCGTGTTCGAAATCGACGTCGATATCGGGTGGTTCACGGCGCTCCGGCGAGATGAAGCGCTCGAACAGGAGGTCTGCGCGGTCGGGATCGACCTCGGTCACACCGAGGCAAAAGCAGATGGCGGAATTGGCGGCAGAGCCGCGGCCCTGGCAGAGGATGCCCCTCGCGCGCGCAAAACGAACGATGTCGTAGACGGTGAGGAAATAGGGTGCGTACTGCAATTGTGCGATCAACTTGAGCTCGTGCTCGATGTTGATGCGCACCTTATCGGGCAGTCCTTGCGGATAACGGTGGGCAGCACCCTCATAGGTGAGGTGTACCAGTGCATCCTGCGCGGTACCGAAACCATCGATCTGTTCGTCGGGGTATTCATAGCGCAATTCATCGAGCGAGAAGGAAAGCGCGTCGCTTAAATATATTGTTTCCTCGATCGCCTCCGGCGCATCGCGGAACAGGCGCATCATTTCTTGTGGCGGCTTCAGATGGCGTTCGGCATTGGTGGCGAGCTTGCGCCCGGCATGGTCGATGGTGGTCTTCTCGCGGATGCAGGTGAGCACGTCGGCGAGCGGCCGCCGGTCGGGATGGTGATAGAACACGTCATTGACCGCAAGCAGAGGCACATTGGCGGCGCCGGTGAGGTCTTTCATCCGCGCCAGCCGCGAACGATCACGTCCATGATAGGGCATGGAAACGGCGAGCCGCACGCGGTGCGGGGCGGCTTCGCGCAGACGCGCCAGCAGCTGCGCATGGCCGCCCGTGGCGATCAATTCCAGTCCGAACGCATGCGCCAGCAGATCGTCCAGATGGATGATGCAGTTGCCTTTCTCGGCGCGCAGATTGCCGGCAGTGAGCAGGCGGGTGAGCCTTCCCCAACCGGCGCGATTGCGCGGATAAACGAGCACGTCGGGCGTGCCATCGGCGAACACCAGGCGGGCGCCTGGGTGATAACGCAGCGACAGGTTCTGCTCGCGCTTGGCCAGATGCGCGCGCACTACGCCGGCGACGGAATTGCGGTCGCACAGCCCGATCCCGGCAAGCCCGATATGCACGGCCTGCACCATCAGTTCCTCAGGGTGCGAGGCTCCGCGCAGGAAGGAGAAATTTGAGGCGACGGAAAATTCGAAATAACGCATGGACTTAAACGCAACGCTTTCTAGGCAAATGTGCCGTGCAGGAACCAGACCGGTGCGGTGGCGCCTGGTGTGAGATCGCGGTAGAGGCCGGCGCGAAACAACCAGAAGCGCAGACCGCTTTTGTCTTCCACGCGGAAGTAATCCCGGGCGGGGCCGCCGTGCTCGCTCCACCAGGTCCCCTCGATGCGTTCGGGGCCTTCGGCGGCAATGACTTCGTGCAGCGCGCGCCGCCATCGGAAGCGCAAGGGCGGGCCATCCGGCACTTCCGCCACCGCCTCGATCGGCTCCGGCCGCGCGAACAGACGCAGCGGACGCGGCGGAAGTCCCACCGCCTCACGATACCCGCGGAACGCATTCCAGCCGGCATCGCCATTAATGGCCTGCGCGGGTAATACGGCTTCAGCCAGCTCCGGAACATGGCTGTCTTGTGCAGCCAGCCGCTGCACGCGGCGCGCACCTAATCGTGCGCTCAGACGATCGACCAGGCGGCAAAGCTCGGCCGCGTCTTCGCCGCCGCCAATGTCTATTTGGCCGATTTGTTCGGGCGGACAGGGCTCGGCAGCGATGACGGATAGCCGAGCCATATCGAAGCCGAATCCGGGATCGAGTGCATCCGCGAGCGCGGCAAGCCGCTCCACAAATAGCCGACGGATTTCCCCCGGATCCCGTAATGGCCGTGAGGTGCCGGCGGCGATGCGGCGCACCACGCCGTCAGTGCGGAACAAGATCAGTTCGATGCGGCGGGCGCCATCGCCGCGCCGTTCCAGCGCGAATTGCAGCCGGCGCGCCAGCCGAACAGTAATCGCCAGCACGTCCTCCTCGCGTGCAATCGGTTCAGGAAAACGTTGCTCGGCGACATAAGGCGCAACCGGCAACCGCGGTGTCAGGGGTTCGTGTTCATAGCCCAAGGCACGATCGAGCTGGCGCAGCACCTCGGATCCAAACCGCGCGGTCAGCGGCGCGCGCGGCAGATCGATGATATCGCCGATGCATTTCAAGCCGACGCGAGCGAGGCCTGCGACGGTTACTGACGGAAGCCGCAGCGCGGCCAGAGGCAATGGCGCGAGTACGGCGCGTTCTTCGCCGCAGGCATAGCTTGCCGGCTCGCCGTAACGCGCAGCGGCCCAGGCGGCGCCGATCGTGCCGGCAATAGCAAGCGAGTAAGCGAAACCGGCATCTTTCAGGCGCGCGGCCAGATCGGAGACCAGCTTATGTTCGCCGCCGTAAAGATGCGCGCAGCCACTGATGTCGAGCAGCAAACCGTCAAGTGCATCGCAAGTCACCAGTGGCGTGTAGCGCAGGCACCAGTCGGCAATGGATTCGAGCAAGACAGCATCAGCCTCGGCGTCTTCGGCCATCGCATCGATGCCGGGGTGCATGGCGCGCGCCTGTGCCAATGCGAGGCCCGGCGAAAGGCCGAGCCGTTCGGCTGCATCATCGACGGCGGTAAGGACATCGGCATTGCCGCGCTTGCCATAGATGACAAACGGCGAAGACCGCTCACGCGACTTCTCACGCGACCTGGCGATGCGGTCGGTCGAAAGCTGGCGTAACCAAAGGCTGAGCATGCGTTGCGAGGGTGAATCGCTCATCACTACTACTCCATTCGAGAGTCCATGAGCCGACCGGGCCGCGGCGATTGCGGACGAGTTGTGCGTTAAAGCGCGGAGCACCGGGGCCGTGCGCGGTCAGTGAAGTTGCGCCTCCGACGATCCAGCGGGTGGCGGCAGTGGAGGCATCGTTCGGGGGTTCAGCACGCAGCAGCAATGCCAGCGCACCACTGTCCGCCGCAGCGAGCGAGAGCCGCCGCACCGCGACGCTGTCGATTCCGCCGGCACGCATTTCGCCGATCACCGCATCGACGGCGCGGGAGCGCAGTGCTTCTTCCATTGCCCACAGCAGATCGCGACGATGCGCGGTGGAAACTCTTACCAACCGCTCGGGTGCAAGGCCAAAGGCATCGAGACCGGCACCATGGGGCACGCCGTTTTCGGCGAGTGCCATGTCTTCGGCGATCCAGAATACGTGAGGCGAGGGAGCCGAAACTATCGCCAGACCCAAAGCAAACCCGGCCGCCGCGGCGAGATGGGCTTCACCAGGTGCTGCAATTTCGTGCAGAGCGCCGCGCATAAAACCGCCGCCAAGCACCGTATCGATGGCGGGAATAGCGAGGGACAGGGCGCTAGAACCGTCTTGGATACCGGTTGTTCGTTGCAGGGCCAGAAGGCGTTGGCGGAGCTGCTCGATCATCTGCAAGCCTTTGAAGACACGGAAACATTCGGCCCAAGGGTGGGCCGTTCTGACTTCCCATGTTCATGATTTGTTCTAATGTGGTCAACCGTTCAGTCGACGTCAAGCCGCAAGGGAATGGGGTTATGCGGGACGAACGGACCCCAAGCCTAGATGTGGGCGACGTAAAGGACACACACAGCCACCGCCAGCACGGTGGCCAGCCATACGAGTCGAGGATCGGCGGGCTCATTCATGACGATTCCTGCACATACAAATCATGTGCCAGAACCCTGACCGCAGTCTTAACTTCCCTGGAAGCCGTCCAATAAATTCAAATCGGCCGCTCGAATGTCCTGATCTCTATCTCCGACTTGAGCGTTCGGTGGACCGGACATTTGTCGGCGATTTCCATCAACCGCTTGCGCTGTTCGGCGCCGAGCGCGCCTTCCAGTGTAACATTGCGATCGATGCGGTCGAGCATGCCTTCCTTCGTCTCGCAATTGAGACAATCCTCGGCATGGATCTTGTTGTGAGTCAGACGAACCGACACTCGATCTAGCGGCAGCTTCTTGTTTTCAGCGTACAGCCGCAACGTCATCGACGTGCAAGCGCCGAGACTCGCCAACAGGAGATCGTAGGGACCCGGTCCGGAGTCTAGTCCGCCAGCCTTGACCGGTTCGTCGGCAAGAAATCGGTGCGGGCCACTCACGATTTCCTGTTGGAATTTTCCATTTCCGGTTTCACGCACGAGAACGGTGCCGCCCTCGATTTGCTCGCTGCTGCGTTCCACAGGCTGTTCCAGATAGCGCTCGGCCCACGCGGCGATCACGTTGGCTACGTAGATCGCATCGGTTCTTTTGCTCAACAAATGATCGGCCCCCGCGAGCGAGACGAAGCTCTTCGGATGTTTGGCGGTGGTGAAAATGCGCGAAGCATTCTCGATGCCGACGGTGTCGTCGGTGGGCGAATGGAAAACCAGCAATGCCTTGTGCAAGTTGACGACGTGCTCATTGAGACGCTGCTCAGCGACGTCATCGAGGAATTCACGCTTGATACGAAACGGCCGGCCTGCCAACGCGACCTCGACTTCGCCCTGCTCGCGGATTTTATCGATGTGTTCCTTGAACAGGTCGGTGACGTGCGCTGGATCGGAGGGAGCGGCAATGGTGACGACGGCACGCGCGTCGGAAATGCGATGTGCCGCCGCAAGTATAGCGGCGCCGCCGAGGCTATGGCCTATCAGGATCGCAGGCGCGCCGTGGGTTTTCCGCAGATGGTCGGCAGCAGCAACCAGATCCTCGACATTTGAGGAGAAATGCGTGTTGGCGAATTCGCCCTCGCTCATGCCGAGCCCCGTGAAATCGAAGCGCAATACGCCAATGCCACACATCGCCAGCCGCTCGGAAATGCGTTTGGCCGCGAGATTATCCTTCCCGCAAGTGAAGCAATGCGCGAACAGCGCGAAAGCGGCAGGCTTGCCGAGCGGGAGATCGATCAGCGCCGCCAGCTTCTCGCCTTTGGTATTGGCAAAATCGAGCCGCTCGGTGCGCATGGTGTGCCTTTCTCTTTGGTTATGCCTCGCCCGCGATATTCCTGCGCCGGATACGGCGCACCACCCACCAGACCGTCACAGCCGCTAGCGGGACGAACAACGCAGTGGCGAGCGAAATGTCGATGGGCACGCCCGTGTCGTGTACGCCCTTCACCAGGTAGCCGAACAGCCCGACCACGTAATAGCTGATGGCGGCGACGGAGAGCCCTTCGACCGTGGCTTGCAGCCGCAGCTGCAATCGCGTGCGCTCGTTCATCGAGCGCAGCAGGTCGCGGTTCTGTCGTTCCAGCTCGACGTCGACCCGCGTGCGCAAAAGGTTCGCGGCGCGCGCGAGCTTCTGCGACAGAGTCGCTTGGCGCTCTTCGGTGGTGATGCATGTGCGCATCGCCGGCGCCATGCGCCGCGCCAGGAATGATGACCAAGTCGGGAAATTGGCGACCTTGCGCTCCCCGATCGTTTGCAAGCGGAGTTGCACGATTTCGTTATAGGCGCGGCTGGCGCCGAAGCGGAACAGGCTCGCCGCAGCACCGGCTTCCAACTCGGCGGCAAGCGCGGTCAATTCGTCGAGCAGCCGATGATTGTCGACAAGCTTGTCCGTACGCCGCATCTCCTCAGTCGCATCGACGAGCCGTTTCTCGATACGTCCGATGGACGGGGTGAGCCGCTGTGCCTCCGGTAGTCCAAGCAACGCGAGCGTACGATAGGTCTCCAGCTCGATGATGCGCTGCGCCAGTGCGCCGGCACGCTCCGGCCCGAGTCCGCGGTCAATCACCAGAACGCGCACGAATCCGTTTGGGTCGGCATGAAAATCTGTGGCAAATAACGCATCGCCCTCCGCGTTTTCCGCCACGGCCAGACTGGCGCGATCGAAAATGCGTTCGGGCGCGATCTTTTTTTTCTTCGCTGCCGTCAGGTGCAGATCAAGCGCGACCAGCAGTGGCCCGGGCTGTGGCACTGCCGCCATGGGCGCCGCCAGCGATGCCGCCGTCGGATGGAACGGCGTGTCCGATTCCGATACCAGCTCCCAGGTGTAGGTCGTGAATTCTGAATGCTGCTCCCAGCGCAGAATTGCGCCGCCGACAGCAACGCGGTGTTGCTTGGCGGAAGGTTTCAAGGGCTCGAGCTGGCGGCGGGCACAGAAATCGGCCAGTGCCGCGCGGTCACTCTTGGCGGCATCACCCGCGGTATCGAATGCAAAATGCAGAATTCGGCGCGGCGTCGTGATGGCTGTAAACGGGCGCGCGTGTAGCTCACCGAGTATCGCGGCGCGCATAGGATGCGGACTGAGCCGCGCGCCGTTACCACTGCCAATGGAAACTTCTGCGGTCATGGCAATCGGATCGCATGCGATGCAATTTTTGACAAGCGTGCCGAAGATTAGAGCGTTTGCTCAAGAATGTGGCAGATTCTCACCTAAGCCGGGGGCAAGGGCTATTTCCACCGCATAAACTGCCGCACAATTTGGCAGCGGCTCTGGCACGTCGATTGCAATTCCAGCGTTGAATTGCCGGTCCGGGGCCGGCCCAATAGGGGCGCGTAGCCATGTCCACGTTCGATAATCCGTTTGACTTGTCACGTTCCTTGAATCGCAGTGGGTGCTCGTGCGGCCGCCATGCAAGTCAGGCCGAGCACACACGCGACACGGAAGCGCAACTGCAGTGCGTGCCGGTCGAAAGCGAGGAGAAGCGCTACGAGAATGTCGTTGCTTCCGCCGTGATGCGCGCGATGTTTCCGAAGGAAACCGGCCGCCGAACCTTTCTGCGATCGCTTGGCGCGTCGACTGCTCTCGCCGCAATTTCGCAATTTTTCCCGCTGAAAGCAGCAACTGAAGTTTTCGCCGCATCCGGCCCGATCGAGAAAAAAGACTTAAAGGTTGGCTTCATCCCCATCACCTGCGCCACGCCGATCATCATGGCTAAGCCCATGGGCTTTTATGAAAAGCAAGGGCTCAACGTGGACGTGATCAAGACCGCTGGATGGGCGGTGATCCGCGACAAGACTCTCAATAAGGAATACGACGCCGCCCACATGCTCTCGCCGATGCCGCTCGCCATCACGCTGGGTGTTGGATCTAATGCGATTGCCTATACGGCGCCCGCGATCGAGAACATCAACGGTCAGGCGATCACGCTGGCCATCAAGCATAAAGACAAGCGCGACCCGAAGGATTGGAAAGGATTCAAGTTCGCGGTGCCGTTCGATTATTCAATGCACAATTATCTACTGCGCTACTACCTCGCCGAGCACGGCATTGATCCCGATCAGGACGTCCAGATCCGCGCGGTGCCGCCGCCGGAGATGGTGGCTAATCTGCGCGCCGATAATATCGACGGTTTCTTGGGTCCCGATCCGATGAACCAGCGTGCAGTCTATGACGGCGTTGGTTTCATTCATCTGCTGTCCAAGGAGATCTGGAACGGGCATCCCTGCTGCGCCTTTGCCGCTTCGAAGGATTTCGTCACGCAAACGCCGAATACGTACGCCGCCTTACTCAAGGCGATCATCGATGCCACCGCGTTCGCCCACAAGCCGGAGAATCGAAAGCAGATTGCCGAAGCGATCGCACCGGCGAACTACATCAATCAGCCGGTTACGGTGTTGGAGCAGATTCTGACTGGCACTTACGCTGACGGTTTAGGCACAGTGAAGACCGACGCCAACCGGGTCGATTTTGACCCGTTCCCCTGGCAGTCGTTTGCTGTCTGGATCATGACTCAGATGAAGCGCTGGGGTCAGCTTAAGGGTGACGTCGACTACAAGGGCGTGGCCGCACAAGTATTCCTCGCGACCGACACCTCAAAATTGATGACCGAAGTCGGCATGAAACCGCCAGCGGCAACCTCGAAGACCTTCGTGGTCATGGGCAAGACGTTCGATCCGGCCAAGCCCGAAGAATACCTCAAGAGCTTCAAGATCAAGAAGGCAGTGTAATGACGGTGCCGCCGGGCACAGACGTTGCAGTTCAGCCATGACCGTCTCGCTCAATTTGCGCGCGGCGATCGTGTCACTTGTCCTGTTCTGCGGCTTCATCCTCGCTTGGCATCTTGCCACGCGCGGGACCGGGCAGGTGGCGCCGATGAGCCCGGAATACGCAAAGTTGATGGGCGTGACGGCGACGCAGGGCAAATCTGCGATGCCTGGCCCACTCGAGGTCGGGGCAAAACTCTGGGAACACGCGCGGCGGCCATTCTACGACAATGGCCCGAACGACAAGGGTATCGGCATTCAGCTCGCCTATTCGATCGCGCGCGTGATGCTCGGCTATTTGTTGGCGGTTACGGTCGCGGTGCCGATTGGATTTCTGATTGGCATGTCGCCCTTAATGAGCAAGGCGCTCGATCCGTTTATCCAGGTATTGAAGCCGATCTCGCCGCTGGCATGGATGCCGCTAGCGCTCTACACGATCAAGGATTCCAGCCTGTCCTCGATCTTCGTGATCTTCATCTGCTCGCTATGGCCGACAATGATCAACACGGCCTTCGGCGTGGCCTCGGTGCGGCGCGAATGGCTGAACGTAGCGAAGACGCTCGAAGTCGGAATCTTCCGCCGCGCATTCACGATCATACTTCCAGCGGCGGCGCCCACGATCCTCACCGGCATGCGCATTTCGATCGGCATCGCCTGGCTGGTGATCGTCGCGGCCGAAATGCTGGTGGGCGGAACCGGTATCGGCTACTTCGTCTGGAACGAATGGAATAATCTGTCGATCACCAATGTAATCACGGCAATCCTGCTGATCGGCGTGGTCGGCATGTTGCTTGACCTAATTCTGGCGCGGCTCACGCGGCTCGTCACGTTTCCAGAGTGAGTTATGAGCAATCGCTTCATTTCCATTGAAGGCATTTCGCGGCGGTTTCCGGCGCCAGGCGGTACAACTACCACGGTGTTCGAGGACTTGTGGCTGGCGATGGTGCGCGGTGAATTCGTATGCGTGATCGGCCATTCCGGTTGTGGCAAGACCACAGTGCTCAACATTCTCGCCGGCCTCGACACGCCCTCGGCCGGCACGGTCATCGTGGACAACAAGGAAATCGAAGGTCCGAGTCTCGACCGTGCCGTGATTTTCCAGGGCCATTCGCTGCTGCCGTGGCGCACGGTGATGGGCAATGTCGCCTATGCGGTATCGTCGCGGCACCGCGACTGGAGGTCCGCCGAAGTCGCCGCGCATGCGCAGAAATTCATCGATCTGGTCGGCCTCACCGGCGCCGAACACAAGCGTCCGGCTGAGTTGTCCGGCGGCATGAAACAGCGCGTCGGCATCGCCCGCGCGCTTTCGATTGAACCCAAGATTCTGCTGATGGATGAGCCGTTCTCGGCACTGGATGCGCTGACGCGCGGTACGCTGCAGGATGAAGTCCGCCGCATCTGCCTGGAGACTGGACAGACCGTATTCATGATCACGCATGATGTGGATGAGGCGATCTATCTCGCCGACAAGGTGGTTCTGATGACCAATGGTCCGGGCGCGGTGCTGGCTGAGATCGTCGAAAATCCATTGCCCAAACAGCGCGCACGCGGCGACTTCCACAAACACCCGCTTTATTATGCGGTGCGCAACCACATCATTGATTTTCTGGTAAGTCGGAGCCGCTGCTTCATCGAGGAGGCTGGCGATGGTTACGATCCGCGCCATGTGACGGTTGTGCGGCCCGGTCTGCCGGAGCCCGCGATTGCCAGACCTCAGGACCCATCCGCAAAACCGAACCGCGGCCGGCAGGCCACCGTGCGTTGATCGCTTTTTGAGGAGGAAACATCATGAACCGTGCCGATCTCACTGAAAAGCTTCTCGACATCAAGCGCGAGAAGGGTTGGACCTGGAAATATATCTGCGAGCAAATCGGGGGCATGTCGCCGATTCTAGTCACGGGGGCGATCCTCGGGCAGCACAAACTGACCAAGCCACAGGCGGCCGCCGCCGCCAAGCTGTTCGGACTCTCGAAGAGCGAACAAGCATTGATCAACGAAGTGCCGATGCGCGGCACTGCCGCGCCAATGCCACCGACCGATCCGCTGATCTACCGCTTCTACGAGCTAATCCTGGTCAACGGCCCGGCACTGAAGGTGCTGATCGAGGAGGAATTCGGCGACGGCATCATGTCCGCGATCGATTTCGACATGGACATCACCCGCAAAGCCGATCCAAAAGGCGACCGGGTCCAGATCGGCATGACCGGAAAATTCCTGCCGTTCAAATATTACGGCGCAACGGGCAATGCGTTGGCGTATGGACTAAAGGAGGAGTGAGTCTCAGCCTTTGCGCTTGCGCGCGGGCTTTTTCGTCGGCGCGCCGCCGACGAGGACGTGAGGCCCGATGCCATCGATGCTGGTGACGCCGGTGAGCGCCATGGTAACGCTGAGCTCTTTCGACAAAATATCGATTGCTTTTGCTACGCCCGCCTCGCCACCCGCACCAAGCCCATAGATATACGCGCGGCCAATCATGCAGCCACGCGCGCCCAGCGCAAGCGCGCGCACGATGTCGGCGCCGGTTCGGATGCCACCGTCGAACAACACCTCGGTGTCTGAACCGACCGCCTGTGCAATCGCCGGAAGCGCCGAGATGGATGACGGCGCACCGTCAAGCTGACGTCCGCCATGGTTCGACACGACAATGGCGTCAGCGCCGAGCTTGACCGCTGTCTTGGCGTCATCGACGTCCAGAATGCCCTTGATGACCAGCTTGCCCGGCCAGATTTTCTTGATCCATTCCACGTCCTTCCAGTTCAGCGCCGGGTCAAACTGGTCGGCTGTCCATTTGGAGAGCTGGGTGACACTCTCCATACCCTTTATGTGGCCGGCGAGATTCCCGAAGGTCTTGCTCTTGCCCTTGAGGATGCTCCAGGCCCAAGCCGGCTTGGTGGCAATGTCCAGGATATTTTTCACGCGAATTTCCGGCGGAACTGTCATGCCGTTTTTGATGTCGCGGTGGCGCTGGCCGAGGACTTGCAGATCTACGGTGAGCACCAGCACGTTGCACTTGGCATTTGCCGCGCGCGCGAGAATGTCCTTGGAGAAGCCGCGGTCGCGGATGACGTAGAGCTGGAACCAGAACGGCTTGCCAGTTGCTTCTGCCACGTCTTCGATTGAGCAGATCGACATGGTGGATAGTGTGAATGGGATCCCAGCTGCATTAGCGGCACGCGCGCTCAAAATTTCGCCGTCGCCAAATTGCATGCCGCAGAGCCCGATTGGTGCCAACACAAGCGGCGCCGACACTTTCTGCCCCAGGATTGTCGTGGCAGTACTGCGAGTGGAAACGTCAACCAGCACACGCTGGCGCAACTTGATCGCTTCCAAGCTGGCCCGATTGGCCCGCAGGGTTTCCTCGCTATAGGAGCCGCTCTCTGCGTATTCGAAAAAAGCGCGTGGAACCCGGCG
>WNFM01233195.1_pt1 | contig 11917 bp, 10 predicted proteins | sample 5400271 | NCBI WGS metagenome assembly WNFM01 (sample SAMN13153352, study PRJNA577476) | soil metagenome | isolation source: 60 cm saprolite on Douglas fir-dominated hillslope | place: USA:California | collected 2013-09-17 | reverse complement strand
TTGGCAATGCCGAAGTCGGCGATTTTGGGCTGTCCGCCGGCGGTAACCAGGATGTTGGCGGGCTTTATGTCGCGATGAACGATGCTTTGGCTGTGGGCGTAATCCAATGCGTCAGCAATGTGACTGAGCAACTCCAGCGAGGTCTCACGAGCGAGCAGCCCGGACGGCTCGGCGGCCACAACCTCGGCCAGCGATTGGCCCTGGACGCATTCCATCACAATGAAAGGCGTGTGCGAAGGCTCGTCCTCGCCCACGTCATAGATGGTCACAATACCGGGATGGGAGAGCCGGCCCGCGGCTTGGGCTTCACGGAAGAAGCGCTGGCGATAATGCTCGGCGTCTGTCGTGCTGGCTCCTGGAACAGAAATGGTTTTGATGGCGACGGTACGGTCGATTTTGGGATCGCGCGCGCGAAAAACCGCTCCCATGGCGCCGCGGCCAAGTTCAGCGAGAATTTCGTAGCGTCCCAGCTGCTGCATTGTTTCCATCGCGCTTTAATTTTGTCGCTCTGCTCCACACCACCAATTTTGTCGCTCCGCTCCAAACCGCCGACCGCCAGACTTCTTCGACTGTCATTTGTCTGCGCTTGTTGCAGTCGGCTCGACGCGCAGGTCGGCCTCGCCGAGCTTGAATTACCGGGGCCGGAAGGGGGCAGATGGGCCGATAATAGCACGGTAAAACACGGGCTTTGGCCGTCACCCTAAGCCATTGGTGCATTGTCCATTAGCGTGATGGATACGTTTGCTGCGGGTGAAAACGGACGGTCGTACGGTCGCACCGGCCTCGCTCTTCAGGAGCCGGCAGCGGATCCGCCTTCCTTGGCGCCTGCATGTCGCAGATCGAACGCCAGCCGCCAAACATAGTGGACGCCGGACACGACCGTAAGCGCCACCGTGAGATAGAGGCTCCATCGCTTTCCCAGACGGGCCCAATCAGAGCGATTGATCTGATAGAGCAGCGCCAGCGGCACGCTGATAATCTGGGCCGCCGTATTGGCTTTGCCGAACCAGGTTGGCCGGAAGACTTTCATGGTGCCGGTGGCGTAAAGCAAAGTGCAGACGATCAGGATGATGATGTCGCGGCTGAAAACCAGGATGGTGTACGGCCAGCGAATAATGTGGGTGATGGAGAGCATGAGAAACATGGTGCTGAGCAGCAGCTTGTCGGCGATAGGATCAAGGTACTGTCCCAGCGTGGTTTTTTGCTGCAATACGCGCGCCAGCAGGCCGTCAAGCCCGTCGGTGACCCCGGCGGCAACAAAAATTACCAGCGCCCAGGTGTAATTTTGCTGCTGGATGGCAACCACCACGAAGGGAACGAAGATCAGCCGCATCAGCGTGAGCAGGTTGGGGGCGGAGCGAAGCTGGCGCAACATTACTGCTGCTCCTGAAAATATTTGCTCACGTTTACTCCGGTCTTGGCGGCGAACTGGTCGGCCAGAGAAGGCAATTCTCCGGTGCGCGCGTCCACCTCAATCCGCTGCACCCGATGCATGGGGAAGAAGACGATGCTGGCTGTTGCGGCTTCACCTGACTTCACCAGCTGCGTGAAATCATCCAGCGATTGCAGGTCCACTCCGCGCAGGCTCACGCCCGCAGGCGTAAGCGCCATCATGACGCCCCAGAACTTCTCCCGCGGATTGTGCAAGGTGACCAGGACCAGTTGTCCGGAGTTCATGTTTCGAAGCCTCCGCCCTATCCACTGCGCGGCATGCGATTGAAAATTGCATTTAGGGTATCACGCAAAGGGCGGGCAAAGTGAATCAGACGGAGACCGTGCTGGAGCGCTCCGGCGCAGCCGCCAGGGCCTTGATGCATTGCTCCGCCATCAGCGCGGCGCCGGCCCGGTTGGGATGGCCCGCGGACGAGAGAAAGCATTGCTGCCACTGGAAGAGACCAGCGGACACCTGTTCGCTGGCTGCCAGACGCTCAGCTGCAACTTCGTCGGGAGCTTTGCCGGGGTCATTCAAATCGAGCTCCCACAGCAGTGACTGAGGAGCGTAAGCGGCGTTGCTCTCATCCATTCCGGAATCGACGAAGATAGCGCGGGTCGCGCCTGCAGCGCGATTGACCTGCTCTACGGCAGCGCGCATCAGGCCAGTGGACAATTTCCAGAAGCGCAGGCAATGCTCCACAATTTCATTGCGGAATGCGTCCGGATCAAACAGCGGCTCAAACCTGACTCCGTGCACCAGGGAAAACAGCAGCTCAATTCCCTGCGGACAGCTTTGGTGGCTTAGTCCGGGGTAGTATCCCAGCACCAGGACGAGCGCATTGGGAAATTTGACGGCTACCTGCTGCAATAAGGTCAAGAGGTCGCGTCCGCAATAATTCCTGGTATGAAGGTCCAGTTCAAATTGCGGAGTCATGGGATTGAAGACGCGCTGGATTTCCACGTCATTGATGCCGCCGTTCATCAGCACCCATCTGACTTCAGCGGCGTCCCCGGTAAAGCCCTGGAGCTGTTGCAGGATGGTAGGGAAAAAGCACGGGACTTCGGCCGAAGGCATGGTCACGCTGTAAGAGTCGCGGATGCCGATCTTGGCCCCGGCGTGCGCAAGCGTGGTCCGTTCCGCCCCCAGGTGACGCGCGAGGATAGCGGCGGTTTTGTGCCCGTCCGCCANNCCGAGTCACCAATAACGAGAAGGCTGCTCATGCCGTGCGGCCAGTCTATCAAGCTTTTTGTGATTTACGTGAACAGCCGTTTTTGCGAGGTGCCGATATCTTCGAACATCGACCCTGTCGCACACCGGGACGCTCTGATCTGAATTTGGTAGGCCCGAATGGACTCGAACCATCGACCTCTTCCGTGTCAAAAACGAGGTCACATACCTAAAACCCTTTGGTTGCCGTTGTTTTCCGCTTTGCAGTACCCCTAAAAACACCCTTTTTTTGACGAGTTTTGTTGACGAATTGTTGACGAGTTTTTCTGTTGAGTTCGTCTCCAATTTCTGCAACAGTGAAACAGTCTTTTGGAAAAGAAAAGCTAATTGGAAATTTTCTGGAAGATCAGCGGGACGCGCCCGGTGGTGAGACCGAACGCGGCCCTGACCAAAGCAACCTGTATGAGAGGCGACAATGGCTGACCTTGACGTTACCAAAAAAGCAGAGATTTATCACATTCTCTATCAGATCAATTCCTCTTTCGCGGCAATCGTCGGACACTTCGCAGCATTGCGGCAAGCGGGAGTTATCACGTCCGAATCCACACGAGAATTTCAGGGGTTCACTCAAGAATTACAAGCAGAATTCAATCAAGAGTTTCTGCTCGACTGGCACGACATCGAAATGGCAGATTGGAGCCGTTTCGGCAAAGTGCGGCAAGCGCAAGAAAAACGACTCAGAGACCCTGACGATGTTTTCATTCATGCGAGAGAGCGTAGAAAGGAATTGGCAAACCTACGCAAGAAGTCCGACCGTAAGCGATAGCAAGTGAAGAAACCTGCTCAGAAGCGGTTTTTTCATGTTTCCTTGCTCGTTATCTAAGTACGCGCCATATCAACGCGAAAACAGCCCCGGCAATGAGCAGGAACGCTAATCCCTTAGCTACTCGAAAAGAAAGCTCTCCAGAGCGAACGCGATTCCACTCCCGTTTTAAAAGAACCTGCGCATTTGCTAATAACCTCTTGTCTAGTGCATCGAGCTTACTAAAATCGGGCGGATTGCCTGTGACCGATGGAAAGAGCGCCTCGTACTCCTTGAGTGTTTCCAAAACAGCGATGGAAGGTTGCTCTTTCGGATTTAGTCTCAGTTTAATTCTTGCCCAGGCTTCGTTAATGCCCACGAAGTCTCCTCTTACATTATTCCAAAGCTCGACCGTGCTGTTATATTTTGCTAGATAAGCCCCATGAATCGCATGGGCATGTGTGATCACAGCCGCAAGGTCGATTCGGAGCGCATCAATCCACTCCTGCCGAAACTCAGAGACCTTTTGCTCTTTGCTGATTATCAATCCAAATAACGAAACGAGACCTGCTATGAGAGCCGCGACGATTGCTCCCACAGCTTGATCGGATAATCCAAACACAAATATCACCCATTGGAAATTCTTGCCCGATGATAACATTGGACTAAAATTATTCAATTGCTTCAACACAGACTGTTACCGGCTTTTGACGTTAGCGCGCTTGTCCAAAAGCCTCGCAATTGGCAGGGTTAATGAAAAGAAATGTGATTCTTCACATCACTGATCTCCATTTTTCGCAGGACAGCACCGCAGAAAATGATGCCCGAAAAATTGCGCTCTCTACTGTAATCCAAACGATCCTCGACCAACCGAGGGAATGGCGCCCCACAGTTATTTGTTTAACCGGCGACATCGCTCGTCGCGGAAAGGATACAGATTTCAAGATAGCCGAAGCGTGGCTGCTCTCTTTACTAGAGAAACTTTCATTGGAAAAGGCTGCATTATTTATTTGCCCAGGGAATCATGACATTGATCGTGCCATTGTCAGTCCCACACGCCCCCCCAAAGCCGATGAAGCAGACAAAGCGTTAGCATTCCCGCCAATTGAAGAAAATTGGAGTAAAGCATTCTCTGCTTTCTCCAATTGGGCAAAAGAATTTGGCCTCGCCCCCTATGATCTCGGCAGCGAAAAGAATTATCTGGTAGGCCAGAGAACTTACAGAAATATCTCGTTTATTGGGCTCAATACAGCTTGGTGTTGCAGAGATGACCACGACCAAGGAAAGCTATGGATAGGCTTGCCGCAGATCCGGCATTTGGAGGCTAATGGCTTGTTCTCATTTGCGCATGACCGTTCAAGGCTACCGATTACCGTTACTCTACTTCATCATCCGAAAGAATGGCTTCATCCGGAAGACTCTAATGCGACATTCAAACGGGTGAGCGTATGGGATTATCTTAGCCAACGAACCGACATATTGCTTTCTGGGCACAATCATGGCGAAGTGAGGCGTGTTGATGTTGTCGCGGAGACTGCTTTGCATTTCACGGGAGGCGCAACATATGGAGGCAAAGACTATGCCAACAACTTCCGCCTAATACGGCTAGAAAATAACAGAATTTCTTATAAAGCATTCGAATTCGACCCACGTTCCGCTGAATTGAGTTGGATAAGCAGAATGGCAGGTGCTCCCGCGTTTCAGCGCAGAAGATCTTCGCGTCCAAAACGTGGACGCAAAGCTCAGGGCCGCGAAAAGGCTTCAATTTTAGAATTGCTCCGAACGAAATCGCAGGCTCATGCTTCAAAGATTATCGAGCGAAAATCTCGTGCAATAAAACCATTTGGGAACTTACCGGATTTGGCAGCATTAACCGTTTCGGTGACGGTCGAATCAGAAAAAATTGAGGAGCGCCTCACACCTACTGGAGAATGGAAAACTGAGAGATCACGTTCTGAGCACGAGCTTCAACTTCCCTTCATCGAAGCGATAAATAAGTCTCGAAAAACTCTGCTGGTTGGGGAGTTGGGGATGGGCAAGAGCACCCTCGTCGCGAGTGCCGTAAGCTCTTTACAAAATGCCACGACGAAGGCTGTTGCCTTTGTAATTCCTGCGGCGCAAATCGACATTCCGAACAGAATCACCCCTGTCAGTGTCTTAGACGCCATTTCAGCATATGTTTCTAACGCAATTGCGCCCTCCATAGGTCCAATAAGACTCCAAATCCTTCTTAACGAACATGTTGAAACAACGCTGTTCTTGGATGGCTTGGATGAGGTTGAAAGCGATAAACGAGGCCCTTTGCTAAGCGAGTTTGCTGCATTAACAGAGCATTTCCCAACCATCAGTGTCGTCGCTACCGGACGCCCTATCGAAATGGGGCTGATCTCCTCAGATTGGAAGGTTGTTTCCCCAATAACACTGACTGAGGATGTAAAGGAGCAGCTATTTAGGAATGAAGCGCTGGCCACCGGTAAGAACCTGGAACAAAGCAAAAAAGAGGCTTCCGAACTCGTCAAAAAGCTCCAGGACATGCCAACCGTGGGAGAAGTAATTTCTACACCCCTTGCTGCTCGCCTCTTTTATTTCAGACTCGCCAAAGGCTCGGTGACGGAGGAAACGACCCTCGGTGATCTCATCTATGACTCGATTCATGAGCGTCTGGAAGGATGGGAAAAAAGAGACGCCAAACGCAAAACCACTAAGATTTTTGAATCTTATTTTCCTGACAGTGAGTCTAGAGCAGCCTTGCTTGGCAGTGTTGGCCTGACGCTTACTGCGGCTGGCACAAGCGCTTCTAATTTTCGGCACTTGATTGATTCTAGACTTAAGGAAATTGGATTAGGCCCATTGAGCAGCGCTTGTGCAAATGAGGCAATCGAATTTTTTGCTAAGTCCGGAATTGTTGCTGTTGATAAGATCGTTCAGTTTCCAGTTCAGGTGTTTTTGCAGGCCTTGAGAGGCCTTGCCCTGGGGGTAATTTGGGAGTCCTCGACTCCAGCAACGGAAATCTCAATTGACCGTTGGCGCGATGTTGCATTTGCCGCAGCCGCAGCCCGGCGAAAAGCGACACCGTTAACACAGCTGCACCGTTTCAATTGATCTGGCTACATACTTCATCAGCGAGTGCCGCGAGCGAAAATCGACCCGGATAACGTTTTTTGAGAACGACTGGCACGAATCTGCAAGAGCAATTGCCAAGGCGATCAAAATCGCTGGTCCTGATGGATTTGACTGGTTTTATGAAACATATCTCAATCCAAAATACCCTTTTGTCCAAGCTGGGAGTGCATTGACAGGTGAAGTGTTTCAAGAATGGTGTAGACTCGCGCTCCATGATGCCCGGCCTGAAGAGAAAGAAAAGATAAAGAAGGTTGTAATTCCGATCTTACTGGCAGAAAGCCTGCAGGTGCATCAGATCGTGAGCTCTGCTGTGTTCGTTGTGCCGGAGGCTTTCGAGCAGATGGATCGTTTAACATTTCTGGTTCGGGGCTTAACTACCACCGGATTCGCAGATGCTGCCGATGCCGAGTTGCGCAATGCGTTAAGGTCTGATGCGAGGCCTTTAGCTGAAAGTGCTATTCTCTCCCAAATAACACCTCCAGGTGCTTTGATCTGGCTGGATTTCAATTCAGGCGAGCCACCGCTCCCTGTTATTCATGCTGCTCTCCATTCAATCACGCGAATGAAAGACGCTTACGCTGAACGGCTCGTCCGCATTTGTATAGAGAGACTTGGTTCCCCAAAATGGCTTGCAGTTTCGCGTTTCAATTTGACCAATCCGGACAATGTAGTTGCTGCGGGAGCAGCCATTGCGCTCTTTGACTCCGGGGAGCGGAATATTTCAATTTTACGGGAGCCACTGGCAAAAGCCTTGCATGACGGAGGGTATATTCGGCGTGCTGAAATCCTTTTGGAAGAGTTATTAAATAATTCGAGCACTGATAATGTGAAATGGCTCGCAGAAGTCATTCACGCTCATTCAGAGAGGGACATGTTAGGAGGACATTCAGGGGAATTCCGGCTGCTACTAAACAATATTGAAAAATTTAGTGACGGTCCTTCCTTATTTGCTTGGGCAATTATCGGTCTTGGCGAGTTCGTATTACCACGTTATCCCGCTGTGCGCCAGCAAATTCGAGACCTATTATCGGGCCCTCAGGGGACAGCATATCGCAATGCTTTACGTGACAAGCTCAGCAGTACAGACTCAAGATGGCGGAGAGCAGCAGCAGCAACACTGGTAATCTCATTTCCAGACGAGGAATCATCCGCACTTCAGGCAGTTGTGAGGGCAACAGCGGCAGGCATCGGTAACCGATGGCATGAATGGGAAGATTATTTGCTGAGCATCAATTTCGGTCCTATTCCCTTGGTTGCACTCAAATCCAAGCTGCCGTCCATGCCAATAAGTGCTGCCAGATTTGGATATCGGCTCCTTCTCAATAACAACATAAACCTCACTGACAGCGAACAAGAACAAGCGATAGAAGCTATGCTGGAGAATTATTACCGTATCCGAGAACCCGAACTGGCGTTTCTCAAAACACCCAAAGCCGCCAATTTTCTCCTCTCCAAGGTTAAGGAATTTTCAGGGCCACTCGCAACGCAGGCAGCAAGCTTTTTATTACAACATCACAAAGCTGCATTATCAGTTGAAGACCTTGCACGATGTGCGGCCTTAACAATAACAACCACCCGGTGGAATAGATTTGTGTTGGCAGACCAACTCGATATGTTGCGGGCAAACGCTGACTACTCTATTGCCGTTGAAAATCTGGGTAAAGTGTATACAGCAAGAACTTCTCAGCGTTTGTTTTTAGATCTTTTACGTCTCTCCCTTACTGATCCTGCCAAATGGGATGATATTGTTTGGGAGCTAATGTGTAAGGAACGCACCATTTCGGCAGGCCTGGACGAGCCAGGTTTTTGGCTTTTGGAAATGGGTCAACGTGACTCTATAGCCGGTGCTGCAATAGGCAACGCTGCAAGGAAGATTCTGGCACAACAAAATCAACGACAATATTGGAACGGAGATCTCTATCAATGGTTGGCGCTTCTTTCCGATGAATTCGGAGGTCTACCCCAGGCGGAACTGGAGAGCATTATCTCTATTCGTGCCATTCATCGTGAAATTACTGCTGCTCTATTGAGCCGTGTGAAAACAGTACCGGCTGGTTTTGCAAATCAGCAATCGAGTACAAGGCGGTCAGGAACTGTTCCGGCAAATCCCGAACCTGTATATACAGAAGCAAGTCTCAAAGATGCTGTTCGAGAGATAGATATCTCACGAAATACGAATTTGTGCACGAGGCTGGAGGTGACTTTATCACAACGCGTAATCAGAAAAGCTGAAATCATCACTATTACGCAAACAAGCAATTTTGGCGGGGTTGTGGGGGCAGTGCTTGCATTCACGCAGAACATGCGTTCGCGCCCTGAGTATGTTTTGTCTGCGTTGCCTTTTATGTCAAAAGCATATCGGGAGCAACCACCTGGATGTATGACTAGGCTGTTGACCATTGCAAACATTCAGTATGAGATTCTTCGGGCTAATCCAGAAACTCGACCGCAATTGATCGAGGCGCTTGCATCTGAATTGATGACAGGGAATGTTCTTGAATCGACATTGCTGCTATTAGAAACCCGTGGATATCTCATTGGCGCGGAAGCTGGCAAGCTCATCGGGTATGTGGTTGACCACACATATGCGGTGGATACTGAGCTGCTCGATGCAATTGTGCTTTGGTTTGAGGGAGCAAAGGTGCATGCCGAGCATCTCACGGCGACCATTCAAGCGATTCAACTGGGGCTCACCCAAATAGTGGAAGACACTCCCGATAGATTCCCCGCATTATTTGGCAATGCAGCAGTAAACATGATTTTAGCTCTGGGCTGTTGGCATCTGACTGACACAGACAATCAGAATGCAACAATTGCGTTCTGGCGCGGCCTGAAAGGGGTATTACAGATTCAGAGTACCCAGTCAATTCAGCCAATTGCGGGCCTGTTTAGAGTCGTCGAACCGTTACTCAAAGTCGTGGATAAGGATTTGCTTCGGTCGGCAGTTTCTGCTGGGCAAAACGATGACGATCCTATTGTCCGGGCTGCATCAGTTGTTTTTTGCAGCTTTGCCGGGAACGATTAAAAACTCGGTAGTGATCTTGTTATGTCATGATTCTTACTCAAGCCATCTCTACCTTAAGGCATTGTTAGAATATCCACAATGGAGCATCGGCATTCGACCGACGAAGAGATTGAACAGGCAGTAGCTCAGTTTATCGAACTGCTTTGTTTTCCATTTCGTCAATTAAAACCAGGAGAAGACCCGAAGCCGATTGTGGCGCTGATGCTCCGGGCGCTTGAAGACCCGGAGGGACTCAAGCGTGATTTGATTGCTCACGCTCGTTCGCAAGACCCCGAAAAGATCAAAGGTGATATATCGGCGCTTGCTGATATGGTACGGTCACCACGAAAATTCATTGCTGATCTTGTAAAAGGTTCTGTCCCTGCTGGCACCCCGGGCAAACGTCCGCAAATTACCGAAGCAAAAGAACAGCAGATGATTCAGCTTGGACGGTCACTCTTGCCCGCTGCTGAAGCTCTTATTCATCTCCGTCAATCAGCAACCAAAAGAAGCATCAGGGACAGTGTTGAATATTTGGCAGCAGATTACCCGGAACAGGCGCAGCTTTTATTGACTCATTTGAATGCTGTTGAGGCATTTTTCTTTCAAAAGATCAAACACCCAAAATCTTCAGCAGCACGAGCGAAGAAGCTGATTTTTCAGGTGCTGGCGAGGCACTTCGGGATTACCGCTTCGTATGCGGAAAGATGGCTTGGCCCTTCGCTCAAATCTTCTTAGTGTTATTGAATCGTGTTTAACTCGCAGATGCCCCCTTTAGGCCCTTAAACATTTCGATGACTGGTTCTATTGTGAAAAACAGTTTTTGGAAATCTGCCCTGCTGTACATATTGCGCTGTTCGGCTGCTACATTTCTGAATTGCCCAAAAACATCAGCTGCTCGTTTCGCAAGATTGGCATTCTGCAACTGTTCTTGAATCACAAAGCTCTCCTGAAACCGTTTTGCATTTTTAGTACCTGTATCAATCCATGCCCAGATATCGGACGGCGCAAAATTGTTTTGTGAGCGCAGCTGCAAAAATCGTTCTTCCAATTGCAAAAAGAATGCTCGAAACCCAGGGTTCAGATCGTCTTTAATTTTCATTTTCAAAGATCGGAACTCGACGCAATCTGCACATTGGCACTGCTTATCATCGGCCCAATTCCACGCTGTTTCGGTCGTATGTTCTGCTCGTCTTGCTTTTAAATCCTCATATCTGACAACTTCCCACTCGCTTAAACTTTCAATGGCGGCAGCTTGTTCGAATGCAGTTCGAATATCACTAAAGAGTTGGTCGCATTTGTCGCTAAATTGGGCAATGGTTCCGCTGTTGAAACTGAATCTTTCTACCTCAGTAACCCTGCGTATTAAAAATTGGAAATTCTGTCTGGACTCTTTTATTCGCGCCACTTTTGGCAATGCTATGCAATCGAGCAGGAGCGGCCGCAGCTTTCCCAATATTGATGGAAAATCATTTACTATTTGCGTCGTCTCAAGTTCTGCTTGAATTCTATTTAGCACCGCGTTTTGGTCTTGCAGCCAACGATTAGAGAGCAGTCCGGGATTAGCCGCATTCTCACGAAATCGTGCAATTGCCTGTGGCAGATGAACTGTCAATTGCTGTCGAAACTGAGCAGGCGATTTGAAAACCCAATACAACCCATTGTTAAGGGACTTTTTATATTCTCGCACTTGGTCAATTTTGATCGTATCGGCATCGTGGGGGAGTCGAGCTTCAGAGAAATACAGCATCACTGGTCGGCCAGAGTCCCTAAATCGTTCAATTTCTTCTATGGTTCCAGATGGCGCTACACCTGTCGGACTACCGATACTTTTCCAGAAAACAGCTATCAAGAGATCGCATCGATCAACAAGTTGCCTGTTTATGACACCCTGCGGCCTATCGCCAATTTCTGGAAAAGCGTGAGTATCCCAATAAACTGCTTGCAATAATGTGTTCTCAGTGTGCGAATGTGCAGCGTTCCAAGCCTCGATGACATCACGAGCCACCTGAAGCTCTCGCTTGACATCCGATGGACCCGCCAAAAGGATTTCTATTGCATGAGCATTTTTTCGCATTGTGTCCTCATATTACGTCCATTCACAACTGCGTTTTGAGAGCAGATTCTCTCCGCCCCGTCGGGGTTTGATGTGAGTGTGTCATTTTAGGTTGCCAGAGCAGGTTAGCTTGCTTCCGGTTTTGCCTACCCCCAGTATTCCGGTTACACGGTTACTCATCCTGGTTTTCAGACTGAGTCTGCGAAACCCGCATAAAATCAGGGGTATGTCAAAGCACTAGAATGGAGTTGACCAGTCTTCGGAGCATCCTGGTTGCGCATCGGCATGAGAACGGCATCCAGCGCCTGCCCGGCCCACGGCCAGCCCGGC
>WNFM01338726.1_pt1 | contig 11919 bp, 14 predicted proteins | sample 5400271 | NCBI WGS metagenome assembly WNFM01 (sample SAMN13153352, study PRJNA577476) | soil metagenome | isolation source: 60 cm saprolite on Douglas fir-dominated hillslope | place: USA:California | collected 2013-09-17 | reverse complement strand
GTCGGCTACACGATGATGTCATGCGCCAATCTGGTCGACGGTTTCGAGCGCCTGGTCCGCTACATGCTCATCCTCAGCGACGCGCTGACGATGATCCTCGACGAAGAGCGCGGCGTGTACCGCGTGACCTTCGAGCTCTTCGGCGGCGACCGGCCGGTGCCGCGGCAGCGCATCGAGTTCATCCTCATCACCGTCCTGACCTTCTGTCGGTGGATCGCCGGGCGGGAAGTCCCTCTCCTGGCGGTCGAGCTGGCTTACCCCGAACCGGCCGATCCCGCGCCTTACCGCGATGCATTCGGCTGTGAGCCGCAATTCGGCGCGCGGGGCAACAGCCTGGTGTTTTCGCTCGCCGAGCTGAAACAGCCGCTGCCCACGTCCAATCCGATCCTTGCCGAGCTGCACGAGCGCTATGCCGGCGAGTATCTTCGCCATTTCGACCATGCCCTGACCAGCTATCGGGTGCGCGAGGTCATCATCCGTCGGCTGCCCGACGGCGAACCCAGGCGCGACACGGTCGCCGGCGCGCTTCATATGAGCGAGCGCACGCTGCAGCGCCGTTTGGAAGACGAAGACACCACCTTCCTCCAGCTGCTCGACGATACGCGTCGCGAGCTCGCCGAGCAGTATCTCGGCCGGCTCAACCTCTCGCTCGCGCAGGCGGCCTATCTGCTCGGTTTTGCCGATCAGAGCAGCTTCTTCCGCGCCTGCAAGCGCTGGTTCGAGGTCTCGCCGGGCCAATACCGCAACCAATTGCGCCGAGCGTTCGGCCCGAGCGATTCCTGGCAAAGCTGATCGCCATCGGCCGCTCAAATGAAATGCTCGTCGGACATCGCCAGCACGGATGCGGAGCCCTTCGTCACCGTGGCGGCGAGGCCGGTCGCTTGCGCGAGCACGTGATCGCCGTAGAAACGCGCGGTCGTGATCTTCGCCTGATGGAACAGGCTATCGGCATTCCTCCCGGTCTCCAATTCTCGCTCGGCGACCAGCGCCGCCCGCGCCATCTGCCAGCCGCCCGCGACGATCCCCATGAGCTTCAGGAAGGGAACCGCGCCGGCATAGGCCGCATTGGCGTTCTTGTTCGCCGTGCCGAGGATGAAATCGACGCAGTCGGAGACGCAAGCGACGCCCGCGGCAAGCGTGCGGCGCAGGGCCCGAACGTCCTGACTCCGCGACTGCGCGAGCTCGGCATCGAATTGGCGCAGCCTGGCGAGGTATGGCTTGACCGCGGCGCCCGAATCGCGCGCGATCTTGCGGCCGACCAGGTCGTTGGCCTGGATGCCGGTCGTGCCCTCGTAGATCGTGGTGATGCGCGCATCGCGGTAGTACTGCGCTGCGCCGGTCTCCTCGATGAAGCCCATGCCGCCATGCACCTGCACCCCGAGCGATGCGATGTCGATCGCGGTCTCGGTGCTCCAACCCTTCACCACCGGGATCATCAAGTCGACGAAGGCCTGGTTGTCCTGCCGCGAAACGGGATCGGGATGCCGCAGCGCCGCGTCGTGCGCCGCCGCGGTGGCATAGGCGAGTGCGCGCATCGCCTCGGTCTGCGATTTCATCAGCATGAGCATCCGGCGGACATCCGGGTGGCGGATGATGGGAACCGCGGCGCCGCCCGAGGCCGGATCGCGTCCCTGCAAGCGCTCCCTCGCATAGGCCAGCGCGCGCTGATACGAGCGCTCCGCGATCGACAGGCCTTGCAGCCCCACCGCGAAGCGCGCGTCGTTCATCATGACGAACATCGCTTCGAGGCCGCGATTTTCCTCGCCGACGAGATATCCGATCGCCCCATCGCCGGCGTCGCCGAACACCATCACGCTGGTCGGGCTCGCATGGATGCCGAGCTTGTGCTCGATCGAGGCGCAGCGCAGGTCGTTGCGGCGGCCCGGCGTGAAATCGTCGTTCAACAGGAACTTCGGCACGAGGAAGAGCGAGATGCCCTTGACACCCTCCGGCGCGCCCGGCGTGCGGGCGAGGACGAGATGCACGATATTCTCGGCAAGGTCGTGCTCGCCATAGGTGATGAAAATCTTCTGCCCGAAGATCCGGTAGTGGTCGCCCCGGCCTTCGGCGCGCGTGCGCACGAGGGCGAGATCCGAGCCTGCCTGCGGCTCGGTGAGATTCATCGTGCCGGTCCATTCGCCGCTCACCAGCTTCGGGCCATAGGCCTTCTTCAGCGCCGCCGAGCCACGCGATAGCACGGCATGCAGCGCCCCCTGCGAAAGCATCGGACAAAGCGCGAAGCTCAGATTGGCGCTCCCCCACATCTCCTCGACGGCGGCCGCGACGAGCTTCGGCAAGCCCTGCCCGCCCCATTCCGGCGCGAAAGGCAGCGCGTTCCACCCACCCGCCACGAATTGCCGGTAGGCGTCCTTGAAGCCTGTCGGCGTCGTGACATCGCCGTCCCGCCACCGCGCGCCTTCCTGATCGCCGCTGCGATTGAGCGGATCGAGGATTCCGGCGGCGAACTTCGCCGCTTCCTCGAGGATGGCGTCCACCGTCTCCGGCGCGGCGTCCTCGTATCCCGGCAGCGTCGCCACCTCGCGAATTCCGGCGAGCCGGGTGAGGACGAATTTCATGTCCCTCACGGGCGCCGCGTAGGTGCTCATCTCTTCGCCTCCTCCTCCTCGCCGGTTCGCTGTCGCCGGTCGATGCGGGCCGAACGCTAGACCTGGTCGCGCACCACGTCAGTCGCCGGAGCGGCCAATTTGATGGCTTGGCAAGGCCAGAGTGCCGGCCGGGCTCGCGTCCCGCCCCACGCCGGCTGGTGGATTTTGCCTGTGCGCGGCGGCGACCGCGGCGCATCTTTTGATGGAGAGGCGTAGCGCGCGGCGAGCGCCCCCTTTATCGTGGCAGAGCCGCCGCCGTCGCCCGCCTTCGGCGCCACATCTGCGAGGAGCCATGTTCTACGAGCCGGACAAGCGCAACCACGGACTGCCGCACGATCCCTTCAAGGCGCTGGTCGTGCCGCGGCCGATCGGCTGGATCTCGAGCATCGATCGCGAGGGACGGCCGAATCTCGCCCCCTACAGCTTCTTCAACGGCGTCGCCTCCGATCCGCCTTGCGTCATGTTCGGCCCGTCGCTGCGGCCGCCCGAGCGCGTGGGGGGCGGGCCGGCGGGAAGCGAGCGCGCGCTCAAGGACAGCCATCGCAACGCCGAGCATAGCGGCGAGTTCGTCGTCAATCTCGCGACCTTCGCGCAGCGCGAGGCGATGAATGCGAGCTCGGCCGGCCTCCCCGCCGGCGAGAACGAGTTCGTCGCCGCCGGGCTCGAGACGCTGCCCTCACGCCTCATCACGCCGCCGCGCGTCAAGGGCGCCCGCGCCCATCTCGAATGCGTCTACCTCAAGACGGTCGACCTGCCGCCCTCGCATCGCGGCGCAGCCAATTTCATTGTCATCGGCCGCGTCGTCGGCATTCACATCGACGACGATCTCATCGTCGACGGTCGCGTCGACATCACGCGGGCGCGACCGATCGCCCGGCTCGGCTATATGGACTATTGCGTCGTCGACGAGGTCTTCGCGATGGACCGGCCGGATTGAATGGAAAGGCCCTCTCCCCTTGCGGGAGAGGGAAACTCGCCATTGTTTCGAGTGATTGCCTACTTCACCGACGAGAACGAGGTCGGCTGCAGGAACGAATTGCTCAGCGAGGCGACGATCGGCCCGTCGCGCTCCGTCTCGGCGCGCTTAGCATGCCACTCCGGGTCGGCCTGGAAGGCATTCCATTTCTTCTCGCGCTCGGCGAGCGACTCCCATTGCACCAGGTAATAGAGGTCCTGGTTCGACTCGCCGATCAGCACCGTCCAGAAGCCGGCCTGCTTGATGCCATGCTTCTCCCACAGGCCGAGCGTGATGGTCTCGAACCGCTTGAGCAGCGCCGGCAGCCGCCCGGGCACGCAGTGATAGACGCGAAGCTCGTAGATCATGGATGTCCTCTCTCGCAATGGGGCCGCGCCCTAATCTATCGCATGGCCTCGTCGCCGTGTGACCGTAATTCTTGTGCTTCCGCGGCGGTGACGTCGTAGGATCGGACTCCCATCGAGGGGGCGCAACTCATGATCTTCGGGATGACAAGTTTCACCTTCGTGCATGTCGTGTTGAGCCTGGTGGCGATCCTCTCTGGCTTCGTCGTCATGCTCGGGCTGCTCGCCGGAAAAAGGCTCGACGGCTGGACGGTCCTCTTTCTGGTGACCACGGTGGCGACGAGCGTGACCGGCTTTGGCTTCGCGTTCGATCATCTTTTGCCGTCCCATGTCGTCGGCATCGTATCGCTGGTGGCGCTGGCGGTTGCGATCGTCGCCCGCTATCTCTTCGACCTCGCCGGTGCCTGGCGCTGGATCTATGTGGCAGGTGCCGCGGTCAGCCTCTACCTCAACGTATTCGTCTTGATTGTGCAGTCCTTCCTCAAGATACCGAGCCTCAAGATGATGGCGCCGACGCAATCCGAGCCGCCCTTCGTGATCGCACAGCTTGTCGCGCTGGCGCTCCTCATCCTGCTGGGTATCGTCGCGGCGGTCCAATTCCGCCCCAGCCGCCCCGCTGGCGCGATCTAGACGATATTCGCCTTGCCATAGCCCCAAAAAGAACATATCATGAACATTGTGATCATGAAGGTGGTTATGGCGGCGCAGCTGGGACACGATGGGAAGCACGATGCACGCGGGCGGTTCGTGCCCGGCCGGGAGGCCGTCTCGCGGGCGGTTCACCTGCATTCCGCCTGCATTTTGCTGGCCGATGGGTCGCCGCGGCACTGCCTCCACCGACCATCGAAAGGAGCCGCCATGCGTCCAATACCGATAGGGGCCAAGGGGAGCTTCTCGCTGCTCGTCGCGCCGCAGCATCTCGCCAACCAGTTCAAGGACGAGCGGCTGCCGCCGGTGCTGGCGACGCCGGTCATGATCATGATGATGGAGAACGCCGCGCTCAACGCGATCAGACCGTTTCTCGAGCCCGAGGAGAGCGCGGTCGGCACGATGGTCAATATCCGCCATCTCGCCGCGACGCCGATCGGTCATCTCGCCCATGCCGAGGCCGAGGTGACCAAGGTCGCGGGACGGCTGATCGAGTTCACCGTCAGCGCGCGCGACGAGGCGGAGGTGATCGGCAGCGGCACGCATGAGCGAATGGTCGTCGACGTCAAGCGGCTCAGCAAGCGCCTGACGGCCAAGGGCAAGGCTTGACTTCTGCCGGCGCAACTGGCGGGATCGCCGCCGGAAAACAAGGAGGATCGAGGGATGCGGGCGAATCGCGTACGTGACATCTGGCAGGCGGGCGGTGCGGTCATCAACGGATGGTGCGGCATCCCGAGCGGCTTCTCGGCGGAGGTCATGGCCCATATGGGCTGGGATTCGCTGGTCATCGACACGCAGCACGGCATCGTCGGCTATGAGACGATGGTCGCGATGCTGCAGGGCATCTCGACCACCGCGGTGACGCCGATGGTGCGCGTGCCGTGGAACAGTCCGGGCGACGTCATGAAGGCGCTCGATGCCGGCGCCTACGGCATCATCTGCCCGATGATCAACAGCCGCGCCGAATGCGAATCCTTCGTCGGCGCCTGCCGCTACGCGCCGCTCGGCTATCGCAGCTCCGGCCCGATCCGCGCGACGCTCTATGGCGGGCCCGACTACCACGCCAAGGCGAATGACGTGGTCGTCGCCATGGCGATGATCGAGACCACCCAGGCGCTCGAGAATCTCGACGCCATTCTCTCGACGCCCGGCCTCGACGGCATCTATGTCGGCCCGTCCGACCTCTCGATCACCATGGGCCATTCGCCCGGCCTCGACCGCAACGAGGAGGACGTGCTCGCCGCCTACAAGAAGATCCTCGCCGGCTGCAAGCGCCACGGCGTCTTCCCCGGCATCCACACCGGCAGCACCGCCTATGCCAAGCGGATGATCGAGATGGGCTTCCAATTCACCACGCTGCTCGGTGACGCGCGCCTCTTGACGATGGCCGGGCAGCAGGTCGTCCAGGAGATGCGCGCCGGCGCCCCGGTGAAAGCCGCGGCAGCGGGCAGCTCGACCTATTGAACCCGCGGGAGAGCGGCGATCGCGCCGCTCTCCCCCTCTTCTATTTCGCGAAGCCGCTCCACAGCGCCGCGAGATCGTCGAGAGCGGCGGTCGAGAGCGCGCCCTTGTTGATGCAGGACGCGGCATATTCGAGCTGTTCGATCGTCGAGTAGCCGACCAGCACCGTCGTCATCGCCGGGTTGGTGATGGCGAAGCGCAATGATGCTTCGATGACGCTCCGCGCATGGCCCTTGCGGACCAGGGTCTCGAAGCGTTTGGCATGCGCGACATCGGTGCGATAATCTGCCCCCGAGGCGATCGGCTCGAGCGTCTGGACACCGAGCGGATGACGGGTCTCGGCACCGCTCAGCGCGCCGCCGGCGAGGACCCTTATGCCGATCGTCCCCATCTCGGCCGCCCGCGCGCGCTTGAGGAGCCCGGCGAAATCCTGGCCGGGAAGGCCTTGTGGCAGCGCCCCGCCGGCGCTCGGGTTGAGCAGATTGTAGCAGATTTGCGCGCTGTCGAGGACGTGCGCATCGACGACGCGGTGGAGATCCGGCGTGTCGCCGAGCCCGGTGATCCCGAAGAAGCGGATCTTGCCTTGCTGGCGCAAGCTCCGCAGAGCCGGCACGACCTCGTTGAGCACGATGTCGGCCGCCAGCGCTCGGGTTGAGCAAATTGTAGCAGATTTGCGCGGTATCGAAGGTGCGCGCATCGACGACGCGGTGGAGATCCCCAGTCGCGCCGAGCCCGGTGATGCCGAAGAAGCGGATCTTGCCTTGCTCGCGCAAGCCCTGGAGCGCCGGCACCACCTCGCTCAGCACGATCTCGGCGGCGAGCGCCCTCTCCCTTCCGTCCGGCGCGATCCGGTTGTGCAGCTGCAGGAGGTCGACCTGGTCGCGGCCGAGCCGCTGCAAGCTCGCCTCGAGCGACGCCGTCACCGCCGCGCCGACCTTGCCGTGATCCTCGGCTAGGATGGTGAACTTGGTGCTGACGAAGACCTGTGGGCGAAGCGTCTTGAGGACGCGACCGAGATTCTTCTCGGATTCGCCGTTGCCATAGGCCGCCGCGGTATCGAAGAAATTGATCCCGAGCTCGAGCGCGCGGGCGACGGCGCGCTCCTGATCGGCGGCGCTGCCGCGCACCATCAACCCGCCAACAGCGCCGCATCCGAAGCCGAGAACCGAGAGCTTCGCCCCCGTCCTGCCGAGTACGCGTTGCTCCATCGCCGTCCCTTTCGTCGTTTCCCGTTGGTCGTTTCCGGTTGAAAGCCGCGCTAGGCGCCGGGGCCGCGCTCCATCGAATAAGGCTGCCAACGCCGCAGCGCGCTCTTCTCGAGCACCGACGGGTTGACGCAACTCATCGGCCAGCTTCCGCGCAGTACCAGCGCCATCTCCTGGCCGACCCTCCGCTTGCGCGCGGGATCGAAGCGCGACGACGCCGAGGCGACATGCGCGGTCAGGATGACGTTGTCCATGCCGAGCAGCGGATTGTTGCCGCCCGGCGGCTCCGTCTCGAGCACGTCAAGCCCGGCGCCGGCGATCCAACCCTCCTGCAGCGCCTTGATCAGCGCCGCCTCGTCGACGGTCGGACCGCGGCCGGTATTGATGAAGAGCGCCCCCTTCTTCATCAGGCGGAACTGCTCCTCCTTCAGCATATGCTGGGCATCCGCCGTCGCCGGCGCATGCATCGAGACGATGTCCGAACGCTGCAGCAGCTCGCTGAGGCTCACCGGCTCGACACCGTAAGGGCTCATGACGAGCTCCTCGACGAAGGGATCGTAGGCGACCATGTGGAGCCCGAAGGGGCGGGCGCGCAGGGCGACGGCGCGGGCGACGTGGCCGAAGGCGATGAAGCCGAGCGTCTGGCCCATCAGGCGGGGGAACTCGTAGAGCATCGGCCGCCCCTCCTTCCACCGCCCGTCGCGGACCAGCCGGTCCTGGAAGACGAGCCGGCGATAGGTCGCCAGGATCAGCGTCATGGCGTGATCGGCGACCTCCTCGATGAAGGTATCAGGAATGTTGGTGACCGGGATGCCGCGCGAAGTCGCCGCGGCCACGTCGACGAGATCGGCGCCGACGCTGCCGAGGGTGATGACCTTGCAGCGTCGCAGCCCGTCGATGATGCGCTTGGTGATCGGCCGCCCCTTGGCGTAGAGCGCGTCGGCGTCGCGCGCGGCGGCGATGAATTCGTCCTCGGAGGCGGCGGCGACCTCGACGATCTCGGCACCGATCGGCCGCAGCGCCTCCATCTCGAACTCGTAGCCGATGCCCGCGACCGGACCGCTCGGCGTGACGATCTTGAATTCGGCCACTTCATCCTCCCGGCATTCGATCTGCGATCGCACGCTTGAATGGGACGCGCTTAATCGATTTCTATAGATTTTCTCCCGCTTGACCAAGAGGCGACCGACCAACCGGAGAGAAACGCATGCTACCCATTCCAGCGACCAACAAGAAGACGCTGCTCCTGCCGTCGACGATGACGCAGCCCGGCTGGGACGTCGTGGCGAGCCGCGAGGACGTCGTCGGCGTGCGTTACGCGCCAGGCGTGCCGACCGCTGATTTCCTCGCCCTGCTCGCCGATGCCGACGCCGTCGGGCTCTCCGTGACGCCGTTCGGCGCGGCCGAGCTCGCCGCCGCGCCGCGGCTGCGCGTCGTCGGCAGGCACGGCGTCGGCTACGATGCCGTGGACGTGCCGGCGCTGACCAGCCGCGGCATCCCGCTGATGATCGTCGGCACCGCTAATTCGGTGACCGTCGCCGAGCATGCGATGTTCATGATGATGACCCTGGCCAAACGCGGCGCCGCGATGGCGGCGATGGTGCGCGAGGGACGTTGGGAGGACAAGTTCATCGATCGCTCTGTCGAGCTCTTCGAGAAGATCCTGCTGATCATCGGCTTCGGCCGCATCGGAACCCGCATCGCCAAGCGCTGTGTCGGGATGGAGATGACAGTGCTGGTCCACGATCCCTATGTCGCACCGGCGACCATAAGGGCGGCGGGGTGCGAGCCGGTCGGCGATCTCGACGCGGCGGTGGCGCGGGCCGATTTCGTCACTATCCACTGCCCGAAGACGCCGGAAACCACCGGGCTGTTCGACGCCGAGCGTCTGGCGCGAATGAAGCCGTCCTCCTACCTCGTCAACACGGCGCGCGGCGGCATCGTCGACGAGACGGCTCTTCACGCCGCGCTCACCGGCGGCAAATTGGCGGGCGCTGGTCTAGATGTCTTCGACCGCGAGCCCGCGCCACGCGACAATCCGCTGTTCAAGCTGCCCAATATCGTGCTGACGCCGCACGCCGCCGGCGGGACGCGCGAGGCCGGCGATCGTTCGGCGATCGCCGCGGTGCGCAATCTGCTCAGCGTGCTCGACGGCCGGCCCAATCGCGAGAACGTCGTCAACAAGGAAGTGCTGGACGGTCAGAAATCGTAGAGAAGCGCCGGATTGTCGACGAGGATCCGACGGCGGAGCGCCGGCTCGGGCGCCCATTCGGCGACGAGATTGAGCGTCCGCCCGTCATCCTCGGGAAAGAACGGCTCGATCTCGTCGAGGCTCTGGCCGCGCTTATGGCCGCCGCCGGGATGCGGCCAGTCGGAGCCCCAGAGCATGCGCTCCGGGTTGGCCGCGATGAGCGGCGCCGCGAGGGCCGCGACATCGGCATAGGCGGGACGCTGCGATGAGCTGCGGTATGGCGCCGAGAGCTTGACGTAAGCCTTGCCGGCTTGCACCAGGGCGAGCAGGGCGGCGAAGCCCGGTTGCGCCGGACCCGGCATCGCCTGGGCGCCACCGAAATGGTCGATGACCAGCGGCACGGGCAACGCCGCCATCTCGTCTTGCAGCGCGGCGATCGCGACGCGCGAGGCCGCCGCCGCAAGCCACCGGCGCGCGATATCGGGGTCGTGCACGCCCGCCGTGGCGAGATTGAGCCGGATGCCGCGAATGCCCGCGCGGTGCAAGGCCTCAAGCTCGGCTTGCGGGATATCGTCGGCGATGACGGCGACACCCCGTCCCCGCCCGTCGAGACGACGCAGCGCATCGACCGTACAAGCATTGTCGGTGCCATAGACGCTCGGCTGCACGATGACGACACGATCGAGAGCGAGATCCGCCTGCAAGGCGAGCAGCTCGTCGAGCGACGCCTCGCCGGGCGTGTAGCTGCGCTTCGGCGTGAACGGGAATTGCGCCGGCGGACCGAAGACATGGGTGTGGCAATCGCAGGCGCCGCGCGGCACCGCGAAAGCGGGTAGCGTTCGTTGGATCATCGCGAGCCTACTCGCGATACGATGAATCCTGCTTGTCTAGCCTGCGCAGCAGCGCCGGCCATTCGAGAATGCCATAGGGGCGCACGACGGTCGGCCCATACATTGCGACCGAGCGGTCGACGACGTCACTCGGCAGCGTATTGAGCTCGGTGTTGCAGGCCATGGCGGCGATCTGCGCCTGGCAGGAGCGCTCGAGCCCGTACATGCGGTTGAAGGTTTCCGGAATGCTCGGCCCGACGGTGAGCAAGCCATGGTTGCGCAGGATCATGATGTCCTGTGCACCGAGATGCTCGGCCAGCCGCTCGCGCTCGCCGGGATCGCGCTCGGGGCCGGTGAAATCGTGATAGGCGATGCGGCCATAGAACCGCGTCGAGGTTTGCGTCAGCGGCAGCAAGCCGCATTTCAGCGACGACACCGCCATCCCGGCCACCGTATGGGTGTGCATGACGGCCATGACATCCGGCCGCACCTTGTAGATCGCGCTATGGATGACGAAGCCCGCCAGCTGCAGGCCGTAGGGCAGGTCCGGCTTGTAGGCGACATTGCCTTCGAGATCTACTTTGAGCAGGCTGGAAGCGGTGACCTCGCTAAACAACATGCCATGCGCGATGATGAGGAACTGGTTCGGCTCGTGTGGCAGTGGCGCGCTGATATGGGTATAGATCATGTCCGACATCCCATAGACGTCGGCCAGGCGGTAGCAGGCGGCGAGATCGACGCGGGCCGTCCATTCGGCCTCGCTGACGGAAGGGCGGATCGGCTTCAATTGCGTGACGGCATTCATGGCGTCTCTCCCTATCACGATCGGCCCCTATCACGATCAACGCTGGGCAAGCGTCGCCGCCTGCAGCGCGGCGGCCAGCCCCACGGCCGGGCTCGTCAGCGGACTTCCTTCCCGGCACAGCTCGGCGGCACCTGCCATCGAGGCCTGGGCGAGGGCGACGATTTCGGCACCACCTCGAAAGGCCTGGTCGGCCGCTTCGGCGATCGACGCATGATAATCCGCGATCCGGCCGGCCTTAAAGGCTTTCCATGCGCCGGGGACCAGACGGATTTCCACCGCCGCCGACTTCTCCGCCGCCGCGGCCTCGAATAGCAGGCGGGTCGGCGCGACGGTTGTCTCGACGGCGCAGAGGACGACGACTCGCCCGCCCGAGCGCATCGCCGCCGCGGCAAGAGCGGCATCGACGCGCAGAACGGGAACCGATGCCGACGCGGCGACCTCGCCGGCAACCGGGCCGAGCGTCGAGCATGTCAGGATCACGGCATCCGAGGTGAGGCTCAGCCTCGTCAGGGCATCGGCCGTCCGAGCGGCGATCTCCGGGGTAACACAACCGGCGTGCTCCGCCGCCGCCAGGAGATCGGCGCGCACCTCGTGGTCGAGCTCGACGGACGGATCCGGGCACGCCGCGGCAAAGACGGCGATATTGCTTGCAGCAGTATGTAGGCAGGCGATGCGCATGCAGGGATCCAGCGAGTTGCCGCCTACCCTACCCCGCGCGACGAGACCCGGCCAGCGTGCTCGATGCTGCGCTCAGGCCGGTGGTTTCAGCCAGCTGACATGGGCGGCGACGATGCGCCAGCCGACCGGCATTCGGACCCAGCTCTGGCTCTGCCGTCCGGCCGCGCCGTTGCGC
>WNFM01139254.1_pt2 | contig 11919 bp, 12 predicted proteins | sample 5400271 | NCBI WGS metagenome assembly WNFM01 (sample SAMN13153352, study PRJNA577476) | soil metagenome | isolation source: 60 cm saprolite on Douglas fir-dominated hillslope | place: USA:California | collected 2013-09-17 | reverse complement strand
CTCAGTCCGGATCTTCCAGCCATTGGCAACCCAGTGTGCCATGCGTTCAGCCATGGCTGCCGTTGCGTCCCAGATACGCGGTGCAATCGATTTCGGTGCGTAGCAGGCCCAGTCGGCGAGGCCGAGCGTTACGGCCGGTAGCAGGTCTTGCTGATCTGCGAATGCTGCTGAGAACGCGTCTCGCGCGAAGGTATCCACGTCCGACTGAGCTTGTAAGAGTTGGCTGATGGTGCGGAGTTGCCGGATCTTTACACGTCTTTCAAGTTGAGCATGATCTTCGATTTCATCAATGGCACGCATGCAAAGATAAGCTGAGGCGACTGCCTCCTGTAGTCCTGCCGGTAAGCGAAGAATGGGAATGAAGAATGTTCGACTGGTTGTTTTAAGCATGTCCATTACTTTTTCATATACACTCATAAGCGTGACTCCTTACGATGGATGACCTTATATGCTTTTAGCGGCTGAAAGCCAGGTAAGAGCAACACCTGTAATGAATAGTATGAAAGAACAAGGTAAAAGTCGGCTTATCCAGGCGCTTTTGCCAGTCTATCCTCCTGTTGGCTATGATAGCCCATTTCTTTCTCTTGTAGGTAGATTATACCCGAAGAGAGCTATCATTGCTTGACAAACCTGCCTGGTAATCGGTATTGTAGAGAATGAGTCAAGAGAAGTACACAACAGCGGGTTTGGAACTATCCTCAATAACAGCAATAATTCGGCGGAAAGAGAGCAATACTCAATGCAGCCTGACCCATCATCAGAAATCTTCGACTTCTTTTTGCCTGAATTTCGTCAGAATCCCTATGCCTTCTACAAGCGCCTGCGTGAGACCGATCCCGTTCACTGGGGCATCTCGTTCGAGCCAGGTATAGCAGGTATGTGGCACATTGCCCGCTATAGCGACATTCTTCAGATTTTGCGGGATCAGCGCTTCACCCACCAGGCGCCACCCGGCGACTCAGCCGGTACCATGTCGGTAGACGTCGATGATCCTCGTCAACTCTATTTCTCTCTTTCGCGCCTGTCACTGCTTTTCGCGGATCCACCCGCCCACACCCGCCTGCGCACTCTAGTGAGCCGTGCTTTCACTCCCCGCATGATCGAGAGCCTTCGTCCATGTGTGGAAACGACAGCTTCCGCCCTCCTCCACACAGCTCAGCAGCGTGGCCACCTTGACCTTATCAACGAATATGCCTTGCCCCTCACCATCGCCATCATTGCTGAAATGCTGGGAGTTCCTCCAGAGGGTCAGGCCCAGCTCACTTCCTGGGCGAACGTGCTGGTCCGTGCAGTGGATTGCAAACAATCTCCAGATATCTATGCCGCTGCTGCCCAGGTCTCAATGGAAATATTTCAGTACTTCACTGAACTGCTGGCTCATCGCCGCCAGGCATTAGGCCCGGACCTGCTCAGCCAGATGCTCATCGCCCATGATCAAGAGGATCGTCTGAGTGAAACCGAACTCATCGTGACCGCCACAACATTGCTCATTGCCGGCCACGATACCACGGTGAACCTCATTGGCAGCGGCACATACGCGCTTCTACTTCACCCCGACCAGCTCGCCTTACTGCGCCAGCGGCCGGACCTCATGCCATCAGCTATCGAAGAGTTTCTGCGCTTTGAATCGTCCAGCCAGATGGCTTCGCGCCGCGCCACTGAAGATATAAAGGTCGGCGGCATGACCATCCAACGGGGTCAGATTGTCAACCTGCTTCTCGGCTCCGGCAACCGCGATCCAGAAGCCTTCAGCGATCCCGATCGCCTCGATATCACTCGTAAAGAGAACCGTCATCTCGCGTTCGGAATGGGTATCCATTATTGTCTGGGTGCCCCGCTGGCCCGCCTTGAGGGCCAGGTCGCTATTGGACTATTGCTCCAACAATTTCCCGGCCTGCGACTGCTCGATTCAACGCCGCAATGGCGTGACACCATTGGCTTCCGTGGTTTGCAACGTCTCAATGTAATATGGGATGGGTGAAGGGTGCTATTACAACTACCCCTGGGCTTGTCTCGTATATTGATTCAAATGTGTCGAAAATATATGACAGGGAGGGCTTTAGCCCACCACAAGCCCCTGTGGTTTCAACCAATGGGGTGAGGTGTGTTCGGCTTTAGCCCTTGCTAGGCATGAACGTCACTTTGCAGGAAGAGTCCTACACCAGCAGAACATGCCCGCACTGTGGCTATGTGCGCAGCAAGGTGAAAGGACGAGTGTTTCGCTGTCCCACATGCCACTGGACCTACCACCGTGATGGAGTTGGCAGCATCAACATCAGACACAAGTATCTGGGTCAATTCCCAGTAGTTGGCGCGATGGCACCGCCCACGGGCATACGGTTCCGACCGCATACCTGGGTAGCTCGTTCTGGTTCTTCGGAGCAAGGGCGAGAAAGCGTCTGTGCTGGTAACGGCACGGAAGCCGCTACGGCTTTAGCCTAAGCGGAGTGTCACTATAATGCAAAGCAAAGCCTGCAACAAAAGAAAGAGTCAATAGGAGGTGTACGCCCTGAGTGAACGCGCCAGGTTAGGCCTGCTCTGCTTTCTATCGCTCCTCGTGCTGGGGTTTCTCGCCTTTACTACCGTAAATACCATGCAGGCGGCGCGAAGTTTCCAGCAGCAGTATAGTGCTGTCAAAACAGGTGATGTGAGAGCTATTCGTCCCTGGATGACCATTCATGTGGTCTCCCATATTTACCATGTTCCCGAAGACTACCTGTACCGCTCGCTCAATATAGGTAATCCTCTTTCACTCCGTCACCTGACGCTCTATGACATTGCGAAGCGTAAACATCAGTCTGTAGATCAGGTCATACGTAGCATTCAACATGCGATTTTGGCATACCGTAAAATACACCCCCATTTTTTAACGCCGGCACCAACGCAGCACACCCATATGAAACCTACCCCTGCGCCAGAAAGGACGAAATATTGAACGCCTTCTATATCAGTGCGTTGCAGCAGTATGGATACCTGGCGCTCTGGTTAATCGTTTTCGTTGCCGCCGCTGGCGCTCCCATCTCCGGCTCCCTGCTACTTTTTGCGGCGGGAGCATTTTCCGCTCTGGGTGATCTCAATATCTTCATCCTATTTCCGGTTGCTTTGAGCGCAGCCGTGATGGGAGACAATCTAGGCTATTTCATTGGTCGGCGTGTAGGCATGCCTCTACTGACATGGCTTGAGCGACAAAAGCGCTTCCGTTGGATCTCGCCGGAAGCGCTAGAGCGCGGTCGTGTCTACTTCAGGCGTAGAGCAGGATGGGCAATCTTTATTACACGGTTTCTTATAGTAGTTCTTGGTGGCCCGATTAACCTCCTTGCGGGACTGGAACAATATCCATACCGTAACTTTCTGTTCTGGGATGTGAGCGGTCAAATACTTGGGGCAATCATTCCCCTCGGCCTGGGCTACATCTTTGCCGCAAGCTGGGAGGAAGTGGCAGGTCTTTTTGGGGCTTTCTCAGGCCTTTCCCTTGCTTTCCTGGCGGCTAATGTTTTCTCCGTCTTGCTCATGCGAAAAATGCACCAGCGTAGGCGTGCTAGCGCCGCCAAAGCCGTAGCGATCGACTCGCTCCGACTGCTAGAAAGTAAAACCAGACCTGACACTGGCCCCCTGCCCGTTCCCGATTAGTACTACTCTGCTAGTTTCTCACGGGGTGCAGGGGCAGAGCCCCTGCCGGAGCGCGAGGTGTCCTCGCAAATCCCTTTTTTCTTTCGTTTTGTGCCGCCGCAGGCGGCACAAAACGAAAACTAACGAAATAGTATTAGGAGGCCAACCATGAAAGTATCGAAGCCGACCATTTTGATTCTTACCACTCACATCGGAGGTGGACATCTCAATCTCGCGCAGGCCCTGAAAGATATGCTTGAGACACACCACGAAATTGTGATTGCGGATCCACAGCCCAAAAGTGTCGAACAGTTCTATACATTGGTGAGCCGGCATTTTTTGAAATTTTTAGATTGGCAATTTGCCCTCATTGACAATGAAATCACTTCATCATGGCTGCACCGTGTGCTTACGCCTTTTAGTTACAGGCGATTACTCGACATTATTGAGCATATCCAGCCTCAAATTATTATATCCACCCATGCGCTGTTATCATATGTCACTGCTCGCGCCAATGAACGTCGTCGCAAACGTGTCCCGCTGGTCTTCCAGCTCACCGACCTGGAGCGGCTACACATGACCTGGTTCACTGAGAAACAGGCCGATGCCTACCTTGCTCCGACCCGTGAAATTTTTTCCCAGGCACTGGCACAGGGTATCCCTGAAAGCCACCTCTACCTCACTGGGAGGCCTGTACGACGCCAGTTTTTAGAAGTCTCAAACAAGAGGGGTGAAACGCTCGCGGCCCTGGATTTTGATCCTGCTGTATTTACAGTCTTTCTTCAGGGAGGCGCAAAGGGGTCCGCCGGAGTTGACCAGACTATCGAGAGCCTGCTGAGCACAAACATACCCATGCAAATTATCCTGGCGGTCGGCAATAACAAGAGCATGGCATCGCGTTACACAGGCGTTGCGCAAGTAAGAGCCTTGTCTTTTACTGAGACAATCGCTTCCTATATGGCAGCTGCGGATGTGATAGCTGGTAAAGCAGGGGCAAGCTTTATCGCTGAAGCATTCATACTGGAGAAACCATTTATCGTCACTGCATTTATCCCAGGCCAGGAAACCCCCAGTCTTCAATTCATCGAACGTCACAACCTGGGTTGGGTTTGCCCGGAAACGACAGCCCAGAAAGAGCTGTTTACCAGGATAGCAAGCAATCCAGGGATAATCGCCGCAAAGATAGATGACATTCGGGCCTACAAAGCCTGGAATATGCAGGCGAATCAGCATATTCGTCCGCTTATTGAGCAGTTACTCTCGCGAGAGCATGATATCCCTGGTCGTCAGGAATCGGCCTGAGAAATCTCGTTTTTGGTCATGCGCCAGTTAACAGTAGGCATGATCAAATTTCTGTCGATGCGCTCGCGGTGTTTGATGGCGAGTCCGATCAGCGATTCAAGCACAGCCTCGTCCAGCAGGTGCGGCTCGAGTCCCAGGTCGATGAGCTTTGTGTGAGCGGCGTTGTAATAATGCCGCTCGGCCTCGACACGAGGATTGGGAAGATGCTTGACCTGTACCTCTAACCCAAAACGCCTGCTTTCCCTGAGAACCATTTCTGCCAGTTCGAGAAGCGAGAATTGCTCGGTGATCTGGTTGAAAACGCGGTACTCGCCTTCTCCAGGTGGTGAGGTAATTGCCAGCTCGATACACCTGATGGTATCCCTTAAGTTGATGTATCCGCGAATCTGCTGGCCCTTGCCATACACGGTCAGGGGATAATCGACAGTGGCCTGAGCGCAGAAGCGGTTCAAAGCCGTGCCATAGATCTGGTCGTAGTCGAAACGGGTCGCCAACCGCGCATCTTGCATGGTCTCACCGGTCTCAACACCATACACGACGCCCTGATTCAAATCAGTGGCGCGTAGCCCCCAGATCTTGCAACAAAACATAATGTTGTGGCTATCATAAGTCTTACTAAGGTGATAGAATGATCCTGGCTGTTTCGGGAAAGGCAGCACATCGCTCCTGCCTTTGTGATGAATCTCGATAAAGCCTTCCTCGATATCGATGTTTGGCGTGCCATATTCGCCCATCGTCCCCAGTTTCACGAGATGGCAATCGGGTGAAAATTCTTTCATCGCGTATAGGACGTTGAGCGTCCCAACGACGTTGTTTGTTTGTGTGAAAACGGCGTGCTTGCGGTCAATCATAGAATAGGGCGCGGAACGCTGTTCGGCAAAGTGTACCACTGCTTCGGGTTGAAAGTCTCGGAAGATAGCAGCTAGCGCCTCATAGTCCATCGTATCGCCAATACAAAACTGGATCTGCCGTCCAGAGACCTCTTTCCACGCTGCGACACGTTCATGAAGAGTATAGATGGGCATCAAACTATCGAAACCGCGTTCAAGGTCGAAGTGCCTGCGCATTAAATTGTCGAAGATGACGATATCATGCCCTTTGCTGGAAAGGTAGAGTGATTGGGGCCAGCCGAGGTAACCATCGCCGCCCAGGATGAGAATACGCATATTTCCTTCCTCATTTTTTCTAGTTCATAGGTAGGAAGAGCCTGGCCTGTCCCCCTACTGAGCAACTCGCGGGTAGAGACGTGCGCCAATCAATACCAGTACTATCATAACCACGAACATGACGGCGAAGTCAATCACCAGCCCTGCTGCATTAATCGACTCGTTGGCAAGCATCATGCTGCGAAGCGCATCAACCTCGTAGCTCAGTGGGTTGCCACGTGCGATTACCTGCAGCCAGGCGGGCATAATAGCCACAGGATAGATCGCATTGCTGGCAAAGAATAACGGCATGGTCAGCACCTGTCCGATTCACGTGTTTTCACCAGGCAGGCGATAATCAGGGAGAAAGTCGAGAAAGCGGCGGCGCCCAGCATAATAATGATAAAAACTCCCAGCAGTGCCAGCGGGTCCCAGTTCATACGGACGCCCAGCACCAGTGCCAGCACGTAGATAATGATGGCCTGCGATAAGCCGCGCACGCCTGCCGCCAGCGCCTTACCCAACACCAGCGCGGTACGAGGAGTAGGGCTTGCCAGAAACTTGTGAACGATGCCCAGGTCGCGTTCCCAGATAATTGCAATCCCTGAAAAGATGGCAATGAACAGGACACTTTGGGCCAGGATACCTGGTGCCATGAAATCCAGGTAACTCCTGCCACCGGTAGGAATAGCACGAATGTGGGCGAACACTTCACCAAAGATGAGCAGCCAGAGCATCGGCTGTATTGCACGTGTCACCAGGTCAGTTGGATCATGACGAATCTTGCGTATCTCCAATCCAACAATCGTCAGTGTTTTCTTCACAAAGCGCGCGAATGCAGTGAAAAATGATGTTCGGGGAAGGGTCCTGGCTGTTTCAACGTTAGCCAAGTCTTCGGGCGGCGCGACGGGTACGTGCTGTTTCACGATAACTCCCTCCTGTTTCCAGAGTATTGCCGGTATAGTGCGTAAACACTTCATCTAACGTGGTATCAGGCCCACCAACACTTGCCTTCAATTCAGCGGGTGTGCCCATCCCCATGATTTTGCCAAGATGCATGATAGCTACGCGCTGGCACAGGCTGTCAGCCTCTTCCATGTAGTGCGTTGTTAAAAGCATGGTCATCCTTAGACGCTGGCGCAGGGACTCAAGGTGCTCCCAGACGGTTTTTCGCGCGATGGGGTCCAGTCCGACTGTCGGCTCATCCAGAAAGAGAACCGCCGGACGGTGAAGCGCTGCCTGGGCAACCTCCAGGCGGCGGATCATGCCGCCAGAGTAGGTCCGCACAAGCCTGTTCCCTGCCTCTTGCAGGCCCATGAACGCCAGCGCTTCGCGCACGCGCTTGCTCTGCTCAGCGCGCGGGATGTCATACAATTGGGCGAAGACCAGCAGATTCTCATAGCCTGTCAGGCCCCCATCTGCCGAAATCGCCTGCGGAACGTAGCCGATCAATTGCCGCACTGCCGTGGGCTGCCTGGCAACGTCGTATCCCGCGACTAACGCTCGTCCCGAGGTCGGCGGCAAAAGCGTCGTCAGCATCTTGATGATGGTGCTTTTTCCTGCCCCGTTTGGACCCAGTAGGCCAAAAACCTCGCCCTCGCCGACTGTAAAGGTAATGTGATCCACTGCCACGTGTTCACCGAAGCGTTTCACCAGGTCATAGGCTTCAATGCTGCGTGGCAAGGAGTCCCCTAGATTGAGCCACGAGGAGGAATTGCTACCACCCGCAGGCGCATGCTGTTCTTGCATCGTTCTTTTCCCTCTTGCATCTTTCGAACACTCGTGCTATCATTGGTGTGTACGCTCAGGCACTTCCGTTCGCGGAAGAGAGACGGTTCGCGTACAGGCGCACCTTCCCAACTGAACAGAGGAGGTTCTGAAAGAGAACCCGCTTTCAGGTAAAATGTTCACGGTCGAACAACGCTGCTCATTCGGCATGCTGAGTGAGCACGGGTGGCTTGTCAGAACGCCCTGATGTGTCGGCCATTGAAGCCAAAGCAGCATCCGCAAGGGTGTCTGAGTTGCGGTCGAGGCTAGACACAAGCCCCTGCGTTTACGCATGGGTCTCTGACTGCTCTTCTGCATGTCCCCTCTCTTTCAATACGGGATCCCCGGCTGCTTGCAGCATATGTTCAAGAATGTGTTGCAACTCGTCCTGTTCACGGCTACCGAGTGGAGTAAGCAGACGAACCAGCAGCTCACGTCGCTGCTTCTGCCACGCCGCAATGCGCTCACGCCCAGCCTCTGTGAGGCTCACTCGCACCATGCGCTCATCATCAAGCTGGCGCTCGCGAATCACTAGCTCGGCTTTCTCGAGACGTTTACATGCGGTCGTTGCAGAGCTACTCGTGATGCCAAGTGCATCCGCCAGCTCACCGATACTTTGCGCGTCGGCCCGGTTGAGCCTGCGCATCAGCCAGTACTGCTCCTGCGTGATTTCTTCCCGCCCCACCGGGTGTGAAGCACGACGAATCAAGTGATACAGGTCGAGCATGTGATCAATCAAACGCTCCGTCTCCATCTCCCTTTCTCCCATGTATATGAATATAGTTCCTTGATAATCAAGTATATTGACAATCAATATTTATGTCAAGTCGAGATAGCCTGACATCCACTCAGAACTAGGGGTGCAGGGGACGCAGTCCCTTGCCGGAGCGCGAGGTGTCCTCGCACACTCTCTCCTCCCCAAGCGGGCCGCAGGCCCGCCAGAAGCATGATGAGTGGATCTCAGGAGATAGCTTATTGACAAAAGAAAAAAGACAATCTACAATTCAGATAACATCAACTATTCTCCAATCAGCAAAAATGGGGGAATGCGTACATGAAGACGCACATAGAGACACTATTCCATTCTTCCCAGCCCTTTTTTTGCTCTTCCACCCATGCACCTGGCATCGTCCTCCACTGATACATTCGTTGGGCATCCATAAGAGACCACTTCTCACGCCCACCTATGCCCCACATTTCCAGTATTCTCACACAAATTGGTAAAGTCTGACTCATATGGATCAGCCATATGGGTTGATCCATTTCAATATTTTGCGTGAGAAACTCTCCAGTATTTACTTTGTATACCCATAGAACAGGGATGGGGTATATGCACCAGAACAGCTCATTGAGCCAGCCAGAAGCGCTGGACAATTGCACATTTCAAACAGCTGGGAAGGTTAAGTCAGATTTGCTGGTGTTGCGTTACATGACACAAAAAATACATGTACATCTGCTTAACCTGCCACCCGGCACGTTGCTCCCCTCAGTTGATTATGCCGAAGAGCGTCATAACCACGTACATCGCATTGTCGTCTACAACCGGCAGGAAATCCTGCTAAAAAAGAGTCTCATCTTTGTTGGATTCATAAGCGCGATACGAGAACATGTCAGTCTGGCGACTCTCCAGGAACTGCACAGAGTGGATAAGCTGCTTATTACGGAGCTGGCTGACCACTCGGGCCTTCTCAGCTACTCCTCATTAGGATTAAGTAAGGGCCATTGGTATAACCTCGTCCTGCTCAGCGATCACACTGCTAAAGCCTACTTCAAGCACAATAGCACACACAAGTTTGCCGCCTACGAGTTAGCAACCCACTCCTATGCCTGGATACGGCTCCATAACGGTGTTATGCCAGGTGGACTGCTACACGACCAGGTGATTTTACACAGTACGAAGTACTACACCTTTCCGGGGATAGGACAGAAACATATCAGGCGAGAAGTGCCATATGAAGGTGTAGAAAGTAGCTTTTTTAGTGCAAAAAGGAGCAGCGATAGATGAAAGAGGATATTCAAGATCTTGTGATTATCGGAGGCGGAGTGATGGGGTTGTTTACTGCCTATGCAGCAGCCCCTTTTGCCAACAAGATCACCATTCTCGAGAAGTCGCGTATTGGCGATAAGAAGACAGCCTCCTTCGGCTACACGCGCTCTATTAGAAACGATTATCTCGACCCATGCTACGCCAGCCTGGCTTACGAAGCGCGCAGGCTCTGGCTGGAGCTGGAGCAGCAGGCGGTAGAACCCTTCATCGTCAACTGTGGTTGTTTAAACATTGCCAGAGAGGATGTGACGCCCAATCTTTCTGAAACCTACGCGGAGCAGAGTTACCATACACTAACCGGCCTCCACCTGCGAACCGAAACGTTCACACGCGGCGCACTCCGGCGGCGTTTTGAGGCTGGCTTCCTCTACGTTCCAACCATCACCCGCACACTGCTAGATGCTTTACAAGAACACCGGGTGAACATAGTGGAAGAAGTCGAGGTCGTCGCGATTGAGCAGCAATATAACGGCTTATTCGTCAGTACCGCTGCCGGGCAGTTTGTCACGCGCAAGCTTGTCATTACAGCAGGTTTGGGCACGAATGACATACTCCGGCGTGTAGTGAACTGCCATTTGCAATTCCCCCTCAGGCCGGATCGGCCCAGCCAGTGTAAGTATTATATTCCCCCGCCAGAAAAGCGAGCGTTGTTCACGTCTGACGTTTTACCTGTCTTTGCCTATCTCGACGTGGGTATTTACGGCCATCCCATCTATGAAGGCAGGACGCCCGGTGTAAAGATCGGCTTTTATAATCCACCCGGCATCGATGTCATGAATACGTGTATCCACGATGTTGCCAGCTTTGTGGAAGAATGTATACCCGGTTTGCAGGATGCTGAAGCGGTCGAGGTGACAGAGGTTGATCAATGTTTCTATGATCTCGTGGCTGACGATAATTTTATCCTCGGCTCTCTGCCTGAATTCCCCGCTATCGCTGTTGGAGTGGGGTGGCGCGGTACCGGCTATAAATACGCGCCATGGGTAGGCCAGGTACTTATGCAACTGGCTCTATGGCAAGGTACGGTCTACGATATCAGCCGTTTCTCCCCGTGCCGGTTTGACTACTCGTAGGGGCCGGTTTACCGCGCCCCCGTACCGAGTAGGGGCGGGGCTTGCCCCGCCCTGGGGGCTTGGCGAGGAGCGGCTTATTACATCCACAGGAGGAGTTCACCATGAGAAATACCACAACCAGGGGCATCCTGCAAAGACTGAGCGAGGGTATTGTCCAGGGAGCCGAGGGCTATGTATTTGAACTTGAACGCAGGGGCTATATCAAGGCTGGCCCTTACGTTCCAGAAGTCGTCCTTGATTTCCCTGAGGCGGTCAAAGAACTGCACCGGGAGTTCCTCCGGGCGGGAAGCGAGGTGATGGTCGCCTTGACCTACTATGCCCATCGCGAAAAGTTGAAGGATGTAGGCAGGGAGAATGACCTCGAACGGATGAACCGTCAGGCGGTGCAGCTTGCCAACGAAATCGCCCGCGAGGGTGACGCGCTTGTCGCAGGCAATATCTGCAATACCTGGGCATATGATCCCGGCAATGCCGTGGCGACCTCCCGTATCGTGAGAGCCATGTACGAGGAACAACTGACCTGGGCGGTAGAGGAAGGCATAGATTTCGTCATCTCCGAGACAAACGACTACCTGGGAGAAGCCTTGATTGCCCTGGAGGTGATCAAGCAATTTGGCCTGCCTGCCATGGTCACGCTGGCATCGGTGCAGTCGACCGCGACCCGAGATGGCTATGACTACGTCGAAGCCTGCAAGATGTTGGAGCATGCCGGGGCAGATATCGTTGGTCTGAATTGTGACCGGGGACCGGAAACGATGTTACCCATCGTCGAAAAAATCCGCTCTACAGTAAACTGCTACGTTGCCGCCCAGCCAGTGCCATACAAAACCACCGCGCTCAATCCTACCTTCGAGTCCCTGCGTACACATGCTGGAGAACAGGCCTTCCCGCTCGAACTCGAACCATTCTTATACAACCGCTTTGAAATGGCCGCGTTTGCCCGCAGGGCCAGGGCCATTGGTGTCAATTACATCGG
>WNFM01116619.1_pt3 | contig 11919 bp, 7 predicted proteins | sample 5400271 | NCBI WGS metagenome assembly WNFM01 (sample SAMN13153352, study PRJNA577476) | soil metagenome | isolation source: 60 cm saprolite on Douglas fir-dominated hillslope | place: USA:California | collected 2013-09-17 | reverse complement strand
CTGGCCTTCGTGTGCCTTCCCGGAATGACGTTCTTGTGAGCAACCTGTTGCCCATGCACCCCCCTTTGTCCACACTCGACGAAGATGCGTGGGAGGACCTGCTCAATTTCATCGAGGAGCGGCGTGTCATCCCCATCCTGGGCCCCGAGCTGCTGACGGTCGAGACGGAGACCGGGCCGCGCCTGCTCTATGACTGGATCGCCGAGAAGCTCGCCGCCAAACTCAACGTCGACACCGCGCAACTTCCGCAGCCGTACACGCTGAACGACGTCGTCTGCTGGTTCCTGTCGTCGCGCGGCCGGCGGGAAGAGGCTTACACGCGCCTGCGCAGCATCCTGCGCGATGCGAACTTCGCACCGCCGCTGGCCCTGCGCCGGCTGGCACAGATCACCGACTTCGACCTCTTCGTCACCACGACCTTCGATCCGCTGCTCGAGCAGGCGATCAACGCCGAGCGCTTCGGTGGCGCGCAATCCACCGAGGTGATCGCGTATGCGCCCAATCGCGTCGCCGACCTGACGACCGAGCGCGACCAGTTGCAGCGCCCGGTGATCTACCACCTGCTCGGCCGCCTTTCCGCGTCACCCACGTACGTCATCTCCGACGAGGACACGCTCGAGTTCATCTGCGCATTGCAAAGCGAGCACCTGACGCCCGAGAAGCTTTTCCACGAACTCGAGCACAGCCACCTCCTCTTCATCGGCAGCAGCTTCACCAATTGGCTTGCGCGCCTTTTCCTGCGGATGGCCAAGCGCCGGCGCCTGTCGGACCCGCGTGATGTGGGCGAAGTCCTCGCTGACAACCACTCCGGCAAGGACGGCCGGCTGATGGCGTTCCTGCAGCAGAGCTGCACCGCCGGTGGCTGGCGCGCAGCAAGCCAGGCGAAGTCATCCCGTTGCGCGCAGCGCCGCAGCGCTTCCTGCCACCCGAGCATGAAATGCCCGACCACGCGGTCTTCATAAGCTATGCCCGCGAGGACCTGCCTGCCGTGCAGAAGATCAAGGCCGGTTTCGATGCCGCCGGCATCAAGACCTGGTTCGACCTGGACCGCCTCGAAGGCGGCGACGACTACGACCGCAAGATCCAGCGCAACATCGCCCGCTGCTCGTTTTTTATTCCGGTGATCTCGGCCACGACGCAGCGCCGGCTCGAAGGTTACTTCCGCCGCGAATGGAGCTACGCGATCGACCGTGCCCGCAATATTGCCGAGGGTGCGCTTTTCATCCTGCCGGTATGCATCGACGACACCGACAGCGCCGCGGCGCACGTGCCCGACAAATTCAGGGCGGTTCATTTCACGCGGCTGCCCGGCGGCGAGGTGCCTCCCGAATTCGCGAGCCGCATGCACGACCTCATGTCCGCCCGCAACGGGTGAATGCGTCCGCCGGTGAAAGACCGCAATGAATGACGCCGCGCCAACCGCCGCCGAAGCGTCACAGTTGTCGGTCGATGCCGAGCACCCGTGGCTCGGCCTCGCCTCGTTCACCGAAGAAACGCGCGGCTATTTCTACGGCCGCGAAGACGAGGTTGCCGAACTCTGCCGCCGCGTGCAGCGCAAGCAGCTCACGATCCTGTTCGGTCAGTCGGGACTGGGCAAGACCTCGATCCTGCGCGCGGGCATCGTGCCCCGGCTGCGGCCCGAAGGCTATTGCCCGGTTTACGTGCGCATCGACTATTCGCCGGAGTCGCCCGCGCCGACCGAGCAGATCAAGCTCGCGATCTTCCGTGCCACGCACGCGGCGGGCGCGTGGACGCAGCCGGGTACCGCGGTCACCGGCGAGTCCCTCTGGGAGTTCCTGCACCATCGCGACGACGTCCTTCGCGACCAATCGGGCAAGGCGCTCATTCCGCTGCTGATCTTCGACCAGTTCGAGGAATTGTTCACGCTCGCGCAGGGCGACGACTTTGGCCGGCAACGCGCTGCGCAATTCATCGAGGACCTGGCCGACCTCGTCGAGAATCGCGCGCCGAAAGCGCTCGAAATGAAGATGGACGAGGACGAGTCGGCCGTCGAACGCTTCGACTTCACGCGCAGCGACTACCGGATCCTCATCGCGTTGCGCGAGGATTATCTGGCCAATCTCGAGGGATTGAAGGCCGCGATGCCTTCGATATCCCAAAACCGGATGCGGCTCGCACGCATGACCGGCGCGCAGGCGTTGAGTGCCGTGCTGAAGCCCGGCGGGCCGGCGGCGCGGAGCTCGCCAACGCCGAAGTCGAGCCCGCGCTGTTGAGCCTCATTTGCCGCGAACTCAACAATGCGCGCATCGCGCAGGGCCGCAGCGAAATTTCGGCGGACCTTCTGGCCGGATCGCGCGACACCATTCTCAGCGAATTCTACGAGCGCGCCCTCGCCGACCAGCCGTCCGGCGTGCGGCAGGTCATCGAGGACAACCTGCTGACGGAATCCGGCCACCGGGAAAGCCTCGCCGAAGAGCGGCTGCAAAAGCTGCTGACATCGGCCGGCGCGCCACCCGATGCACTGGCGACGCTCGTCAACCGCCGCCTGCTGCGCATCGAGGAGCGCCTCGACGTGCGCCGCGTCGAGCTGACCCACGACGTGCTGTGCACGGTGGTGCGCGCCAGCCGGGATCTGCGGCTCGAACGCGAGGCGCGCGACGAGGCCGAACGCAAACTCGCCGCGCAGCGCGAACGCGAGATCGCCACACGCAAAGCTCTGGTGCGCGCGCGGAAGATCGCGGCGGTGTGCGCCGTGCTCGCCGTCGCGGCACTGGGCAGCGCGGTCTTCGGTTTCTTCAGCATGAAGCGCGCGCAGGACGCCGAGGCCAAATCCGAGCAGACGCGCCTGATGGCCGAACAGGCGCGCGGCGAGTCGGAAAAGCTCGTCGTCTACCTGCTCGACGATTTTTACCTCGAACTCGCGCCGGTCGGCCGGCTCGACATCGTCGGCGGGCTCGCCAAGCGCGCGCTGGACTACTACAACGCGCTTCCGGAAGCGCTGCGCACGCCGCAGACCGAACGCAACCGCGCGCTGGCGCTGGTGCGCTACGGATCGGTTCTGCGCACGCAGGCCAGGCTCGACGAAGGCAACAAGGCGATCGGCGAGGCGGTCAAGGTGCTGGGGACCATGCGCGAGCAGGGCGATCGGTCGGAGACCACAGCCATCGGCCTGGCCCTGGGCCTCAGCACCCAGGCGCGGCTCGCGTCCAGCGCCAACGATGACGGCCGCGCGCTCACGATCAGTTCTCAGGCGGTGGACGCCCTCAAGCCGCTGGCAACCGCGCCGAACGCGTCGGCCGGGCTACGCCGTGCCTACGGCGAAGTTCTCAACATGAATGGTTTTCTGCAGCTCCGCGTCCGCAAGGAAGACGCGGCGATCGTCACCCTCGAGGAGGCGCGCGCGGCGTACCGTGCCATCGACGATCTGGGTCCGAACGACCTGGCGGCAGCGGCGGGCTATGCCGAGGCGTCGTCGTGGCTGGTCCAATCGTACGTTCAACTTGGGCGCGGCGAAGACGCGAAACGCGCCGGCAGGGAAGGCCTCGCCGTCGCCGAAAAGGTTCTGGAAAAGCGCCCCGGTCACATGCAGGCGCTGCGCGCGCAGGCGCTCTCCACGTCGCCGTTGGCCGGCCTCATGGCGGACGAAATGCACCTCGCCGAGGCGCTGATCATGGTGAACACGACCGAGCGTGCGTGGAGCGAGTTCGTCCGCCTGGATCCGGGCAATGTCATCTCGTGGAACAACCTGGCAGTCTCGAATTTCATCAAGGCGAACATCCTGGAAGCCATGGGGCGCGCGAACGACGCGGCGGCCACCTGGCGATCCACCCAGACTTTGCAGGGCCGAGCCCCAGTCAGCGAAATGACGACGAACAACCTCGCGTTGCACGCCTATCGCCTGGCGGTATTGGAGGCCCAGCGCGGCAATCGGCGGGAGGCCGATGAAGCGCTGGCACTGGGCGCATCGCACATCGAGTGGGTGTCCAAGAACGCAGCTACCGGCTCGTGGAACCAGTTGTCGCGGCCGGTCTACCGCAGGATCTGGCCGGTGACGGTCGCCGAAGCGCTGGGCGACTATCGCGGGGCGCTCGAGCAGGGCCGGGTGGCAGCACCGGAACTCGACCGGCTCAAGCCGCCGCAGGGGGCCGAATTTTTTGGGTACACATTTAGCCGCCTGATCCTGCACAACGCCATGGCAACGTCGGCGTATGCACTTGGCGACTTTGCCGCGGCCGACCGCGAGATGGCGCTGGTGATGGAAGCGCGCAAGCAACTGGGCGACACGGACCTCGGCGTTGTTCGCGCCGGTGTTGCGGAGCGCACGTTCGCGGCGCTCGTGAAAGTGCGATTAAAGCAGCCGGAGGCGGCGCGAGCTCTGGTCGGGCCGGCGCTCAAGTTCCAGCGCGAGCTCTCGCCGCGCAATCTCGACGACCCGACCCAACGATTGGATTTGGCCGCGGCGTTGTATGTCTCGGCGATGGCAGGTGTCGGCAACCCCCCTGCGCAACTTGCCGAAGCAGCCGCGCTGGTCGACAAACTGCCCGCCGAGATGAAGGGTCTGAAGTTTGTCGAAAACTGGCGCAGTCGCATCGCCGAGGAACAGAAAGGCCGGAGCAAATAATCGCTTCCTGCGGCAGGTCGAGGCGTCGCCATTTCGCGATACGCAACGGCCAGCACCCAGACCGATTGTCGGAGCGCGGGGACTCACGTTGAGCGACGCTGCAGCCACGATTCGCGAGGCGCTCGACGCCGGCCTCAACGTCCAGGCGCTCGACCTTGCGCGCGGCGCGATGGCCGATGGCGCGAATGATTCCGAGATCCATTACCTCGGCGCATTGGCGTCCGTTCGCATGGCCGCGATCGGTGAGGCCGAGAAATGGCTGGCGCGAATCGACCGCGACCGGTTGAGCGACAGCGCACTGGCCGTCGAGGTGTGGGCCCTCGCCGGCAGGATCGCCAAGGAACGTTACGCCAGCGCACACGAGCGAGGTCATGCGGCCGCCGCAAAGGATTTCGCGCGCGAGGCCATCGAATGCTACCGGCAGGCCCATGCGCTCGACGGAGCCGCCTACGCTGCCGTCAACGCAGCGACGATGGCGATGCTCGCGGGCGATGTTTCGGCTGCGCAAGCGTGCGCGCAGCAGGCGCTTGTGGCGAGCGGCGCGGCCACCGATCACTGGCATCATGCGAGCGCCGGTGAGGCACTGCTCGTTCTTGGCCGCCACGACGAGGCGCGCGCGCGATACGCCGAAGCTCATCGATTGGCCGGCAACAAGTTCGGCGACATTGCGTCGATGCGCCGTCAACTGCAACTGATCGGATCGGACACCGCCCGCGAACTGATGGCCGTCGTGCCCGCTCCGCAGGTCATCGCCTTTTCCGGGCACATGATCGACCATCCCGGACGTGCGACTCCCCGATTTCCTGCGGACCTCGAGCCGCGGGTCGCCGGCGCGCTGCGCGAGACGATTGCGCGCCTGGGACCGTCGATCGGATATGCGCAAGCGGCGTGCGGCGCCGACATCCTGTTTCTCGAAGCCATGCAGGACGCGGGTTTGCAAACGCAGATCGTATTGCCGTTCGCCCCGATCCATTTCATCGAGACCAGCGTGAGCTTCGCCGGGGAGGCATGGACGCGCCGTTTCAAGCGCGTCGTGGCAAATGCGACTCGTGTCGTCATTGCCACCGAGGAGGCCTTCCTCGGCGATGACGTGTTGTTCACGCATGCCGCCAACCTGATCCAGGGCATGGCGGTCCTGCGTGCAAGGGAACTCTCGACGCACCCGTTGATGCTGACCGTTCGCGAGCCCGATTCGCCGGAACTTGTCGGTGGCGCGGCCGCAACGGCACGCAACTGGGTCCGCAGCGGAGGCCTGATCGAGAACATCGACGTTGCCGCACTGCGCGGCGGCGATGGAAGCCCGCAACGGAGCGAAGTGGCCGGGATCACCAACCCATCGGCCGCAACAACCGGGCGCAGGACCCTGCAAAGCCTGCTGTTCGCCGACATCAGCGGCTTTTCGAAAATGCCCGAACAATTCGCGCCGGATTTCGCGGAAAAATTCTTGAGCAGCTGCAGGACGATTCTTGACGCACTCGAACACCATCCGCTGCACGTCAATACGCACGGGGACGGTCTGTACCTCGTGTTCGAGTTGCCGAGCCACGCGGCAGATTTCGCCGTTCGACTGCAGCAGGCGATCGCCCGTTTCGACTGGCCCGCGTTGGGGCTCGCGCCGGAAACCGGCGCGCGCGTGGCCCTTCACACCGGCCCGCTGTTTCGCATCTTCGACCCGGTCACCGACAGGTTCACGTTCTACGGAACCCACGTGAACCGCACCGCGCGGATCGAGCCAATCGTCGTGCCGCGGCACATCTTCGCCACCGAGGAATTTGCGGCGTCGCTCGTCGCAGAAGACCAGGATCGCTTTGCGTGCGATTACATCGGCACAATGCCGCTCGCCAAGCAGTTCGGCGATGCCCGCCTCTACCGGTTGCGGTCGACGGACGATGCCGTCAGTCGCCCCGGCCAACCTGTATAGAATCCCGCATCCCCACCCTGGCCGGAAGCGATAACCGATGACCCATGTGACCGACTACCCGCTGCTCGTCTTCCTGCTCTCCTTTCTCGTGCTCTGGCTGTCAGCGTGGATCGGGGCGACGTTCCTTCGCAAGCGGCGGCAACTCGAGGAAGGCAACCGCGAGGACTTTGGCGTGATCCTCGCGGCCACGCTGACGCTGCTCGGTCTCATCGTCGGATTCAGCTTTTCGATGGCCGTCAACCGCTACGACCAGCGCAAGAATCTCGAAGAGGAAGAGGCCAACGCCGTCGGGACGGAGTACGTGCGCGCCGGACTCCTGCCCGCAGCCGATGCGGCAACGATCCGGACGCTGCTCAAGAGCTATCTCGAGCAGCGGGTCGCGTTCTATACGGTCCGCGATTCGGAGCAAAACCGGCAGATCAATGTTCGCACCGCGCAGTTGCAAACCGAGTTGTGGTCCGCGGTCCAGGCCCCGGCCGTGGCGCAGCCATCGCCGCTTACCGCGCTCGCCGTGACGGGAATGAACGACGTGCTGAACTCGCAGGGGTACACGCAGGCGGCGTGGTGGAACCGCATTCCAATCGCGGCATGGGCTCTGATGGTAGCCATCGCAATCTGCTGCAACCTGCTGATCGGCTATGGCACGCGCGACATCAAGACGGAGGGATTCCTGCTGCTCATCCTGCCGCTCGTGGTCTCGATATCGTTCATGCTCATCGCCGACATCGACAGCCCGCGCGGCGGCTTCATTCGAGTGAATCCGCAGAACCTCACGAACGTTTCCGATTCGCTCAACGGACCCTGACCGCTCCGATTTGTATAGAATTGCCCGTTGGCCGGGTACAACGCCCGCACCAGACGAGCCCACCCGCCCTTTGAGGAGATCCCGATGATCCGCATGACCCGCAGAATAACGCTCGCGGCCGTCGCCGCCTGCGCCTTCGCACTGGCAGCGCCCGCCGCAGCGCAGACGAAGGAACCGCTCAAGATCGGATTCGTCTATGTGAGCCCGATCGGCGATGCCGGATGGACGTTCCAGCACGACAGCGGGCGCAAGGAAATGGAAAAGGCGCTGGCCGGCAAGGTGACGACCAAGTATGTCGAGAGCGTGCCGGAAGGCGCGGACGCCGAGCGTGTTATCCGCGATCTCGCGCAATCGGGGCACAACCTCATCTTCACGACGTCGTTCGGCTACATGAATCCGACGCTCAAGGTCGCGACGTCCTTTCCCAACGTCGACTTCGAGCATGCGACCGGCTACAAGTCGGCAAAGAACGTCGGCATCTACAACGCGCGTTTCTACGAGGGCCGCTACCTGGCCGGAATCGTCGCGGGCAAGATGTCGAAGTCCGGCGTCGCCGGCTATGTCGCCGCGTTCCCGATCCCGGAAGTCGTGATGGGGATCAACGCCTTCGCGCGCGGCATGCGCAGCGTCAATCCCAAGGCCGAGGTGAAAGTGATCTGGGTCAATTCGTGGTTCGACCCGGGCCGTGAGAGCGAGGCATCGAACACGCTGATTTCGCAGGGCGCGGACGTGCTCACGCATCACACCGACTCGACGGCCGCCGTGCAGACGGCCGAAGCCAAGAAGGTCTATGCGATCGGCTATCACTCCGACATGTCGAAATACGGGCCGAATGCGCAATTGACCGCGGTGACGCACCACTGGGGCAACTACTACACGAAGGTCGCGCAGTCGGTGCTCGACGGCAAATGGCAGCCGGACAACGTGTGGGGCGGCATCAAGGACGGCATGATCAAGCTGGCGCCATTCAACAAGGTCGTTCCGGCTGACGTGCAGGCGCTGGTCAAGAAGGCGGAAGGCGAAATCGCCGCCGGCAAGCTTTCTCCGTTCACCGGACCGATGAAGACCAACGAAGGCAAGGAAGTGCTGGCCGCCGGCAAGACGATCACCGACGCGGAGTTGTCGAAGATGGACTACTACGTGGAGGGTGTGGTCGGCAAACTGCCTGCGTCGAAGTAGCACCGCCAGATGGAGCGTCGCGGGTAGAAGCTCTCCACGACGCTCATCTGGCGGACTCGCGCCGTATCGGGCTTCCTTCCGGGTTCATAGTCTTCGCGAGGTGAAGGTCGCTAGCTGTTCAATCTTCTGAGCAGCGCCAGCACCTTCTCAAAGGTCTTGCCATACGGCGGCCGCAGCAGCGCGGTCGCCGCGAAGCGCCGCTGCGTGAACACCGGCTTGCGGTGCGTGAACGTGAGGAAACTCGCCTCGCCGTGGTAGGCGCCGATCCCCGAGGCGCCGACCCCGCCGAACGGCAAATCCTCGTGCGCGAAATGCCATAGCGTGTCGTTGACCGTCACCCCGCCCGCAATCGTTTCGCGCAGCGTGCGGCCGCGGCGGGCCGCGTCGCTTCCGAAGTAGTAGAACGAAAGCGGACGCGGGCGCGCGTCGATCCTGGCAATCGCGTCGTCGAGCGACGCATAGGCCTCGATGGGGAGAATGGGTCCGAAAATTTCCTCGCGCATCACCGCCATCGTGTCGTTGGCGCCGGCGACCAGCATCGGTGGCATGCGGCGTGATACAGGATCGGGGGCATCCGCGGCGCCGCCCAGTGTAATGACACGCGCGCCCTTTGCGCGGGCATCGTCGATAAGGCCGGCCAGCCGCCGGTAATGGCGTTCGTTGATGATCGCCGTGTAGTCCGGGTTTGCGGCGAACGACGGATAGAGTTCGTGCGCCGCTGCCTTCATCGCGTCGATGAATTCGTCGATGCGCTTCGCCGGCACGAGCGCGTAGTCGGGAGCAATGCACGTCTGCCCGGCATTCATGAGCTTGCCGGCCATGAGCCGCGGCGCGGCGAGCGCAAAGTCGGCATCGGCGTCGAAAAGCGCGGGCGATTTGCCTCCCAACTCGAGCGTCACCGGCGTCAGGTTTTCCGCCGCCGCGCGCGCCACCTGCCGGCCCACGGCCGTCGACCCTGTGAAAAAAAGATGATCGAAGGGCAACGCACTGAACGCGCGCCCGAGTTCGGGGTCCCCCAGCACAACGGCGAATTCGTCTTCCCGGAACCGCGCGGCGACCAATTCCCGCAGCAAGGCCGACGTCGCCGGCGTCAGTTCCGAGGGCTTCAGCATCACGCGATTGCCCGCGGCGAGCGCACCGATGGCCGGCGACAATGCGAGTTGCACCGGATAATTCCATGGGCTGATGATCCCGGCCACGCCCAGCGGCTGTCGCGCGATGCGCGCGCGAGCCGGAAGCAGATGCACCGGCATCGCGACGCGCTCAGGTCTCATCCACCGGGCGAGATGCGCATGGGCATGCCGGATGCCGGAGGTGACGATGTAGAGTTCGGCCAGTCGCGTCTCGTGCGCGGAACGGTGGCCGAAGTCCTGGTCGATGGCGTCGACAAAACGCGCCTCGTTATCGACGATCAGTGACGCAAGTTGCGCGAGCCGGTCGCGCCGCGTCGCGAGGTCCGGATAGCGCTCGCGCGCGAAAGCCGCGCGCTGCAGCGCGAACAGGCGGTCGAGTTCGGCGGCGGGTATCGACGTCACGATGTCGTGCGGCTCCCGCTTTGTTATTTCACGACCGGCGATACCGCCGCGGACGGCGGGACGACGCGCGCGCCCGTGTCCTTCAACAGTCGCTGGAATTCGGGCGAATTGACGATGATCTTGCCGGCCGCGGCGCGCAGGCGGTCGACCGCCTCGTCGCTCAACACGAACGACGTGGGCAGATTGTTCAGGTATTCGAATTCGGCCGGATCGTCGAGCGCCTGGAACGAAACGTCGATCGGATAGATCTCGATGTCGGGAACGTCCGCGGCCTCCCGCAGGTTGCCGCTCGCGCCCACCTTGAAATCCGTCGAACTGCGCACTTGCCGGAGGAGCTTCCAGCGCGCGACGATGTCCTTCAGCAATTCGACCGCCTCGTACGAGTTGCGGTCGATCGGAACACCCGTTGCCTTGAGCAGGATGACAACATCGTTGGGTGGCCGCTCGCTCCGGTCCCAGTTCGTCTTGGGGACCGACAGCGAATTGACGACGAAGACGATCAACCGCCGCACGTCGTCCAGCCGCGTTCGCCGGTGGATCGCGCGCACGGCCTCGAGTTCCTCCAACGATTCGAGGACGCCGCGCATGCCAAGATTGTCCGAAATCCCTCCGTCGACCAGGTGGATGTACGGCCGATTCGCGCCATCGGAGAGCGCCTCCAGCTCCTTCAGCCTTTGCACGGAGCGTCCGGCCGGCCGCACCCGTTTTGCCGGGTCCAGCAGCACCTGGGCCCATGACGGGAGCCGGTAGTTGCACCCGCCGCCGTAGTTGTTGAGCGTGACGGGCGACAACACGAGCGGCACCGCGGACGACGCGGCCGCGGCGCGCGACAGCGGCACGGCGTCCAGGTTGGAGCAGATGATGTCGAACTCGGACTGCACGAACGTGAACCGCGATCCGGTCGAAATATCGGTGGCCGTGGCCATGATGAGTGGACCATCACCACGATCGAGGTCGCCGAATGTCGCGCCGTTGAAGAGAATCTCGTCGTACATCTGCGCCGCCATCTCCGACCGGCCCCAGCCGTCCGACCACAATGCGCTCCAGTTGGAAGGGCTCAGGAACCGCGACAGCAGGTCGCCCTGGACGTTGCGCTTCAGGAACCGCTGCTCGTAGTCGTCGAAGAGCTTGTCGCCGTAGAGTCCGTACGCCAGCGCGGTGAAGCTGCCGCCCGAAACGCCGGTGATCACGTCGACCTCGTCCAGCAGCCGCGCCTTCCTGCCTTTGCTTCCGACAACCTCCGTTCGCCGCAACTCTTCCAGCACGCCGTAGGAAAACGCGGCAGCACGCGTGCCGCCGCCGGAGAACGCGAGAATGACGAGGTTCTCCTTGTCGTCGTCGTGGAGTTGGCGTGTCTGGAAACGGTAGCCGCTGTTGCGATTGATTTCGCTTATCGGTGGATTCACCGGACGGCTGGCGCATCCGGCGACGAACACTGCGACGGCGAGCGCGTGCAGAAACGTGAGGCGCGAAAGGTTCATGGCCAATGAAACGACAGGATTTCAGGCGACGCGGCATTCTACCGGCTTCGCGTCCCGCGTGATGCGGTAAATTCCGGCATGGGCATGGCCGGACGCATCGCGTGATCATGGAAAATTTCGAAGTCATCGTGGTGGGTGGTGGTGTAATCGGGGTTTCGATTGCCTATCATCTCGCGCGCTTCGGCTGCAAGCGCGTGTTGCTCCTCGAACGCGGCCAACTGGGTTGCGGGACGACGGCGCAGTCCTCGTGCATCCTGCGCACCCACTATTCGGTGCCGGAAAATGTCGCGCTGGCCAAGGCGGCCATGGCGATTTTTCGTGAATTCCCCGCCTATCTGTCGGATGCCGAAGCCGAATCCGGCTACAACCGCTGCGGCCTGATGCTCGTCGCGGGTCAAGGGCCGCGCGCCATCGCG
>WNFM01054160.1_pt1 | contig 11919 bp, 10 predicted proteins | sample 5400271 | NCBI WGS metagenome assembly WNFM01 (sample SAMN13153352, study PRJNA577476) | soil metagenome | isolation source: 60 cm saprolite on Douglas fir-dominated hillslope | place: USA:California | collected 2013-09-17 | reverse complement strand
CTAATGTAACGGCGCTGGAACTCGCGGTGCTCAGCATCATCCGTGCCCGCCCGCATCGTGCGAAACTTGTAAAAGAGAAAGACGCGGCCGTCCATCCCGACCCGTTCCTGCTTGTAAAAAACCGGACCGCGCGAATCCAGCTTGATGAGCAGGGCGATTAGCAGCCACAGCGGCGCAAGTATCGCCAGCGCCAACGAGGCTATTATCAGATCTGAACCCCGTTTTGCCACCCGCGCAGTGCTCGACAGCGGCGAGCGAAACAGCGTGACCATCGGCAGCGATCCAACCTGGTCGATTTCAGTCTTGCTCGGCAGGCAATTCAAGAGGGTTGGGGCGATGCGAAACTCTACGCCGCGGCGGCGTCCGGTCTGAATCATGACTTCAAAAAGAGCTTCGCCCGGAACATTCGGATCAGAGATGATGACTTCGTTTGCTCCTGAGTCGCGAATCGCTTCGGGCAGACTGCGGAGGTCGCCGATGACAGGCACGCCTTCAAAGCTCGAACCCGTTGCCGCATCGCTGGGTCCATTGTCGACAACGCCGATCACGCGATAGCCAAGTTCAGGCCGCGCGCGCATCTCTTGTATGCAAAGCACTGCCTCGGGTCCGCGGCCGACGATCAAAGTCGGAATCAGATTGACACCGCGCCGCCGCACCAGGATCTGGCCGCCCCGCAAGAGCATGCGCACGGCGCCGATGCTCGCCAGCGCCAGCAGGAAATCAACCAGAAACACGGCGCGCGAATAAGAAAAGGCGCGATAAGCGACCCCGCCGCGATACATAAAGGTCGCTGCCACGATCAGCAGCGAGCCAATCGCCGTCGCCCGGAAGACGCGCGCCATGTCTTCGACAAAGGAAAACTCGCCGCGCAATCGATACAGATCATAATAGCGAAGCAGGAGCAGCCGGATCGGAATCACCAGCGGCAGCAGCAAGGCGTAGGGAGCAAACTCTCTGCTCCAGGTGAAGCCACGCAACGGCGTTCGGCGAAAGATCAGATCATGATGGCGAAGATAGAATGCCAGCATGAACGAGGCGATCGTGAGCACGATGTCCGTGGCGGCCAGCAGCGTCTTAACCAGAGGGGCAAGCCAGCGGGGCGCGCGCGCGGGAACTCGCACGGCGCGGGCGTCGGTGGCGAGATCTTTGACGGGTTCAGCCTGCATTCGCTCGATGATAAGTGATCATGAACCGCTTTCTTAAACGCAAAGGACGCGGAGGAAGAGAGGGATTGAACTCCTTCTCCCTTTGGGAGAGGGTTGGGGGTGAGGGATTTGAGGGCGATTCCTACTTTGACCTCAAGCTGTCCTGGCCTAACACGGCGTTTATTAGGAATGCTTTCGCGGCTACTCTTTGCGCCCTCATCCCCAACCCTTCTCCCAGAGGGAGAATGGAGTTGCTTTGCGTTCCTCTGCGTCTAGTCAGACTGCAAAATCAGCTCGACAATCCTTTCGCGTACGCTGGTCGCATGGCGAAGCCTCAAGCCGAATTTCTTCGCGACTCGCAAAGCATCAATGTCTTCGCGTGCCGAGATGCGTTGCAATCTCCCCTCATCCATCAAAGCTTGATCGATCGCCGCCCATTTGCCGGCATAGACACTGACCGCCGGCACTCCCAGCGCCGCGGCTTCGCGGTTCATCGTCCCGCCGGCACTGACCACCAGATCGGCCCCGGCGATCAGGTTCGCGCCGTCGAGAGCTTTTCGCGGCATGATCAGATTGGCTAATTTGCGCGCCTCATAGTCGGCACGTTGCCCCTCGGAACGCGGCAACAAAACGATCTTCACTTGTGCGCGGGTACTCAAGTTCACCAGCAATTCATCAAACAATTCATTTTCAAACCGATGATAGAGCGCTTCGCGCGCGGGTGGCCGCGCAACGACCAACACATCATCACTCGCGATGCCGAGCTGGAGCAATGTTTCGGCAAACTCAGGGTCAGATGCAAAGTCCGCGAGATAGACATCTTCCTTCGTGCCTTCATATCGCTTTACCTTGCGGGTCGCGGCTCCGTACTTCTTCAACTCCGCCGCGGGGAACGCTCGCGGCACGATCACGCGCGAGGCCAGGCGAAACGCCAGGTGGTTCGCCGGCTGGTGTTCGTAATCCATCAAGGTCACGGACTTAATTCCCAGCGCGGCTGCCGCGGCGATGTGCGCGTACGAGTTATGACTGACGGCAAGATCAAAGCCGCGATCGCGGCCCCACTTGCGCAGCCCGGACGCGCGCCCGATCAGGTTACCGGCCTTGCCGGTGATTGACGCGCCACCATGCCCGCCGATGACGTGCGGCGTCATGCCCGCATTCAACGCCAACTCGACCGTCTGCGCAAAGTCGCGCGCAGTGATCTCGACCTGATGCCGGCGCGCGACAAACTCCGGAATCAACGCGCGAAAGAAAGGCACGTGCGGCGAGTTGGCCAAGTCGATCCAAATGCGCATGAATTATTTCTGATCTGTTTAGACGCTGGCCTTGTTCCGCCGGATCGGTGCTGGTCAAGTTTGAAGGTTCAGTCCAGCCGTCTTCAGACGGCTTCCCCGAAGCCCGAAGGGCTACTAGACCAGCGCTTTAGTGCTGGGTCAAGCGCTAAGTGGATTCAGCGCGCTTCAGCGTGCTTGGAAATTGGCCTGGCTCGAACCACGCTAGAGCCTGCAAGTCTAAAGCCCGTTGAAACGGGCTTTGAAATCGGATAACCGCGCCCCGGGCGTAAACGCCCGGTCTAGTAACCCTTCGGGAAAGGCGCCTGAACGCGGCTTAAACGGAAGAGACTTTCTTTTCGCTCGCTTCGAGAAGCCTGGACAGCGCGTACGCCATCCATGCTTCAGACCAACGTATGTACGGCATGCGCACTTTGTAAAAGCGCCGGCGTTGACAATTAAAGAAGCCGCGCGAATCCCACAGATTATCGATGGCCCAGCGCGCGATTTGTTCCGCCAGGCTCATCGTGCCGGGAATGCGGCCGCGCAGATCTACCAACGTCACGATCGCCGAAGCGGCCGAGTGCGTGTCGGCTGGATAAAGTCGATCCGGATAGTACTTGGGCCAACCGTTCTCCAGGAAAAATCTCTCTTGCCAGAATTTGTAACCTCGACGCAATGAGTTATCTAATTCATCGATCAACCCGGCCGCTATCGCTCCCGGCTCTGCCTCCAGGCTGTCGATGATGCGAGATAGGCTACAGAGGATGAACGCCGTATGAAAGCTGTCGGCCCATGATTGATAATCATTGCCGCCATAAGCCCACGAACCGTCCGCTCGCTGGTGGCGGACCACATAACGCGCTGCACGTATCGCCCAATCGCTCAGGCTCACTTCCCCAGTCAGCCGGCCCACGGCGGCCAGAGTCTCGCCGGCCAGCAAACTCGCATTGAAAACTCGCGTTTGATCCAGCGGCGAATAACTGAAGCAAACTTCGTCACTAGACTCATCAGTTCGATTCAGATCGTTGAGGATAAAGTCACAGATGGTGCGCGCGAAGGGCAGGTATTCCTCGTGACCAAAGGCTTCGGCCGCTTCACAGAGGGCGCGCGCCGCAAAGGCTGTAGGCACTATCGTCGGTGTACCCCTCGGGGCAAAGAAAGACCGCGACTGCCAGTCAAAGTTGTAGCCCCAGGCAGCTCCTTTGAAACCCTTCAGACGCATCCACATCAGGTCATCCAGCAGCTCTCTCGCTTCGACCTCCGCTGCTTTCGTTTGGGTGCGTCGAGATTCAGCCAGGGCCGCCAGGGCGAACAGCGCGATGCCTTTAGCATTTCTTTCGCGCGGAATACGGACCAGAGCGCGAAAGTTTATCGGCGAGCGTTTGTGGAACTGAGTCCAGGCGAGCCGCGCCCAACGCGAGCGCTTGAAAGGTGTCGCTTGAAACCAACGGCTGTTCAGCGCGTCGTAAGGATCATAACCGGCGAAACCTTGTTGGCGGCACCATTGCCACAGGTCATGGTGCGCGCGTATGAGCTCAACTGCCATTTTGGATTGTTTGGAGTTCCGCCTTTAGGCGAGCTTGTTTTCCAACACGAATAGACCGCCTGAAGGCGGAACTCCAAACACTCCGCACTCCAAATCACTGGCTCGCGCTTACTGAAGTCTCAATCCGCCGCGGCGTCTCGACAAAGCTTTCGCGCCACAACTCAAATGACAGCAACGTCCAGAGGAGCTTGCGATGATTGGCGACGCCGCGTTCGTGTTCATCCTGCAAGCGGGCGACGTACTCGGGATTAAAGAGGCCACCGCGGCGCAGTCGGTCGGGTGAAAGTAAGTCGTGCGCGAGCGGTCGCAGCTCACCTTTCAGCCATTGGGCGAACGGAACGCCAAATCCTTTCTTGCCGCGGCGCCAGACAAATGGTGGCACCAAGCCTTTGGCCGCGCGCTTAAGAATGTACTTCGACGTGAAGCCGTGCAGCTTGTAACGCGACGGCAGGGCCGCGGCAAACTCGGCCACGCGCGGATCGAGATAGGGCGCGCGCACTTCCAAACTGACCGCCATGCTGGCGCGATCGACTTTGGTCAGGATGTCTTCGGCCAGATAAAGCTGTGTGTCCAGGCTCTGCATGCATTCAGTCAAATTATTCGAGTCGCATTCCGCAAACAGCCGCCGCGCATCGCGATAAATGTCGGGCTCGCTTGCTCGCCTCACATCTTCGGAAAGTAGTAAATCCTGATCGCTGGGAGTGAACGAGCCAAACCAAACGTGATGCCTGGCAACTTCGTCGTAATGGGAAGCGGTGATAAATCTTTTCGCGCGATAGTCGAATGAAAGGTTGCTGGTCTTAACCGGCAAATGATTCACGACTGGTTCGATTAAGCCGCGGCGCAAGAACGCGGGCACGCGGTTGTAAGCGCGGGCCATGCGATGGCCGAAGTACATGGGATAGCCGGCAAAGATTTCGTCGCCACCGTCGCCACCCAGTGCTACGGTGACGTGCTTGCGCGTGAAACGAGACAGCAGAAATGTCGGCACCACCGAAGGATCGCTGATCGGTTCGTCCATCCAGGCGCCGATCTCGCTTACCAGGTTCGCCGCCAGACTGACGCTGAATCTTTCTTCGTGGTGATCGGTGCCGAGGAATTTAGCGACGGCCCGGGCGTAATGCGATTCGTCGAACGAGCTTTCCGCAAACGAGATCGAAAACGTCTTTACAGTTTCTGACGACGCGCGCACGGCCAGAGCCGCGACGACGGAAGAATCGATTCCCCCCGAAAGAAAAATCCCCAGCGGCACGTCGGAAACCATGCGCATGCGGACCGAGTCGGCCAACAGTTCACGAAGTTGAGCGGCGGCCTCCGCCACATTCGGCACCGGCTGACGCGTCTGGTAGCTGAGTTGCCAGTAACGCTTTACTTCGATCTTCCCATCTTCCAGCGTGAGCGTGTGTGCCGCCGGCAGCTTGCTGATGCCTTCGTAGATCGAAAGGGGCGCCGGCACATAGTCGTAGGAAAGATACTGGCGCAGCGCGTTCAGACTGAGATTCGGCCGCACCGACGGATGCGCCAACAGCACCTTTGGCTCTGAAGCGAACAACAGCGTACCGTCGAACACACCCCAGTACAGCGGCTTTTCGCCAAACCGATCGCGCGCGATGAACAAACTGCGGCGCCGATCATCCCAGAGTGCGAAAGCGAACATGCCGTTGAGGTGCTGGACCATTTCGCGGCCGTATTCTTCGTAAAGGTGAGGCAGGATTTCGGTGTCTGAAGCGCTGCGAAACGTGTGGCCACGTGTTTCGAGGTCAGCGCGCAACTCGCGATAGTTGTAAATTTCCCCGTTGAGAACTACGGCAATGCTTTGGTCTTCATTGAAAGTAGGTTGTTCGCCGGTAAGGAGGTCGATGATCGCCAGCCGCCGCATGCCCAGCGCGATGCCGTCATCCAGCAGATAGCCTTCTGAATCAGGACCGCGATGGATCATGCGGTCGCACATCAGGCGCAGAAGCTCTTCGCCGCCTTCAGGTGGCGGTGTGCGCGGATCGAGATTGGCCCAGCCTGTTATGCCGCACATATTCTGTAACGCAAGTTGTTAACTTGCGGCTTAAGCAAAATCGGCAAGTTAACAACTTGCCCTACTCAAATCCGATTCTTTCCCTTACCGAATAGATCGCCTTTGCCTGTGACTCGTGATAAGTGCGGACCTGCATTTCCGCCAGCAACCCCATCAGGAAAAATTGTACGCCCAGCACCAGCATGACCGTCGTCAGCACCGGTAACGGCGTCTGGACGAAGTCAGCATGATGCGGCCAGTTCGCATACTTCATCACGAAGGCGAGAACCGCACAGAACAACGAAACGAAGAACGTCAACAAACCACACCAACCGAATACATACAGCGGTTTTGTCTGATAGGAAGCCATGAACTTGATGGTCATCAAATCAAAGATGACTTTGATCGTGCGTGACAAACCGTATTTCGATGTGCCCATCGTGCGCGCGTGATGCTCAACCGGAATTTCCGTAACGCGCGCTCCCGACCAGGACGCGTAAATCGGGATGAAGCGATGCATTTCTCCATAAAGATGTACGTCGGCGAGCGACTCGCGCCGGTAAGCTTTCAGAGAGCAACCATAGTCATGCAAAGGCACGCCGCCAATCCACGAGATGATTCGATTTGCGATCATCGAAGGAATCTTGCGCGTTAACAATTTATCCTGCCGGTTCTTTCGCCAACCTGAAGATCGTTTTGCAAATCAGCATCCATCGGAATCAGGACTTTGCCACGCGCCGCGTCAATCCCCGCCGCCATCGCCGGTGTCTGACCATAATTTCGCCGCAGCGCGATCACGCGGACGCGCCCGTCTTTTGCGGCGAGCTCGCGCAAAACCGACAGGCTGCCGTCCGTCGAGCCGTCATCGACGTAGATGATTTCGGCGGTGCGGCCAAGTTGAGCCAGCGCGCGATCCAACTTCTCATGTAGCGGGCGCAGATTCGGCTCTTCGTTGAGCACCGGCAGAAAGACGGAGATGTCGGGAGCATCGGCGGAGGGTAAACTGACACCGGCGGCAAACGATTTAGTAAGAGTTTGTCCTTCGTCGACTTTGAGCATTAGGCTGCGCTTCGTAGCTTTTCCTTTATCCAGCGGCTCACAAGCTTGTCGGCCGGGATGCGTTTTTTCCTTGCGACCGCACCTCGTCATACAAGCTGCCATCCATTGAGATCAGGTGTGTCCGCTTCTTTATGTCACACGTACACTCCACGTCACTAAAGTACTTTTCATAGTTGCCGCTGTCGTGAGTATCCCAGAACTCAGCAGCTTCTTCGAGGCTGCCGAAGTGTTCTGGCAAAGGGTCGCGACGTTTTGTTGTCTTATAATTCGGCGTCATCTCTTCTGGCCACGCAAATGATCGACACGCCAAACGGAAAACTCATCCGCCGCAGCCACCAGCTTTCGGCGCCCAGAACCTTACCGAGCAAGCCATTCAGCGCGCCAACCGTAATGTTGTTCTCAGAAGCCGGCCGCAGGCCTGTAACTCGCATCATCACCCGACCGATCAGAATTGGGACAAAGAAAGTTATGTTCGCGTAACTCGCGCACTCAACCGTCAAACCCGCTTCTCTAAGTTTCTGCTTCAGTTCGGTTAAAGTGTAGCGCCGCCGGTGATGGCTGATGTCATCCTGCACCCCCCACAGGAACATGAACGCCGGCACGAACAGAACTGCGCGCCCGTCCGGACGCAGTACGCGGCGTATTTCGCGAAGCCCGGCAACATCATCATCGAGATGCTCTACGACATCAAGCCCGGTGACCAGATCGAACGAGGCGTCAGTGAACGGTAAACTCTCAGCCGCGCCTTGTTTCACTTCAGCCAAACCGCGCGCGCGGCAGAAGTCGAGGGCGTCGGTCGAGACGTCAACTCCTTCGGCGGCGCCAAACCGTCCGAGCATCTGTAGATTTGCGCCGGTGCCACAGCCCACATCGAGAATCCTCGGCTGCACCTTTCCAATGTCGCGGCAAACCTTTTCGACAAACCCCGCGATGATGCGCCGCCGGCCCACGAACCACCAGTGCTTCCCCTCGACCTCGTACATGATCGAGTAGGTGTGCTGCTCCATCTCGCGCGGCAGCGGGCTGGTAACGTTGTCAGCGGTGGTGGCCATTAGGTCCAGTTCAGATCGCTATAAGCTGAGGTTCACATTGTAAGACAAATCTTTCACTAAGAGGACTCGCGGCAGATGTGAAAGCAGTGAGCCTGCGAAGCAGGCGGCATATTAGTAGCCCCGGGCGTAAGCCCGGGGTTCCGAATCCCCGTAAGCAATAAAGCCCGCTTTAGCGGGCGACAGAGAGCTTTCCAATATTAATATCTGCCGCCCGCTTAAAGCGGGCTGGTAATCAAATTGAACCCACTACCCAGGGTTCCGCTCGCTTCGCTCGCTCACCCTGGGCTACTATTATGCCGCCTGCTTCGCAGGCTCATCGAGCAATCTCTTTCAAGGATAGGATCTGAAAGTCAGACTACCTTAGGATTACTTTCGCGAAACCACTCAACGAACTTCCCGATCCCCTCTTCGATTTGCGTTTGCGGATCATACCCCAGCAACCTTCGCGCTTTGGAAATATCCGCGAACGTCTGCGTCACGTCGCCTGGTTGTAATGGTTGCCGGTCGATCTCGGCGTGCCGATCCAAAGCTTTCTCGATCAACGAAATCAATTCACGCAATTCGACGGTGCGCGACTCGCCTAAATTAATTACCTCATAGTCGCTCTGGTCGTAATCGATCGCCGCGCACACGCCGCTGATGATGTCATCAATGTAAGTATAATCGCGGCGCGTCGTGCCATCACCAAACACTGAGATGGGCCGGCCCGCGCTAATCAACCTGGCAAATGTGTGAATCGCCAGATCGGGTCGTTGGCGCGCACCGTATACCGTGAAGAAGCGCAGGCATACGACGCGCAGGTCGTACAGGTGGGTATATGAATGGCAGAGCAATTCGCCGGCGGCTTTCGTTGCGGCATAAGGTGAAATCGGATTGAAGATCGGATCGTCCTCGCTGAATGGAACCTTGGCGTTCATCCCGTAAACGGAAGATGACGAACCAAAGACAAATTGTTTCACGCCGTGAATGCGGGCCAGCTCGAGCAGGTTCAGCGTGCCGTTGATGTTTGTCTCGACATAAAGCCGCGGCTCTTTCAAAGACGGCCGCACGCCGGCCCGCGCCGCCAGATGCACAATGCAGTCAAAGTTCGTTTCGCTGAATGCCGGGGACAGTGCTTCCAGATTTCGAATGTCGGCTTCGACCAGTTTGAAATCCGGATTAGAAATCAGCGCGCTTAGATTCTCACGCTTGATCGACGGATCATAAAAGTCGTTGAAGTCGTCGACCACCGTGATGCGCCAAACACCTTCGCTCAACAAGCGATCGACGAGGTGCGATCCGATGAAACCTGCTCCGCCGGTGATCAGGATGTTCTTCATAGTTCTTAGTTTTCAGTTTCACTTCGTTGCATAAATCCACAAGTGCCAGCCCCAGCGCGACGCTAAAGCTGATTCAAACGACCGCGGCAGCAGCCTGCCAATTAGCGGGACGAATCGCTTATTAAGAAAGTGAGCGCGCAATTCAACTTCGCGAAAGTTCTTGAAGAGCTCGCGCGCCTCGCGCCGCGAATACACCCGCGCCAAAGGATTTCCCGCGCCGTCCGTGCTCTGGCTGAGAAACTCGTCGTTAGAAACCTGGGCCCGGTTTTTGGTCAGCAAACCCGCGTGCTCGCGTAGCGACTCTACCGGCTCGCCCGTCATCTGATGAATAATTCTGATGCCGACTTCACGCTTTAACAAACGCGCGCCGGCGCGACGCAAGATCCGAATACCGACGCGATAGTTATAACTGCCCCGATGGTACAGCATGACCATGGCGCGCCCGCCCGGTTTCAGCACGCGATGGATTTCGGCAACGGCGCGCGCGGTGTCGGGCGTGTGATGCAGCACGCCATGAGAATAAATTCGATCGAACGATTCGTCTGCAAAGTCCAGGTTCTCAGCGTCGGCCACGCGGAACTCGCCCGGCAGGCCGGCGATCTCAAATCGTTTGCGCGCCAGTTCGATCGCTGCCTCGGTAAGATCCACGCCGGTGTAGCGCGCGCCCGCTTTGGCAAACTGCGCCCCGTCCGTGCCCAGCCCGCATCCGATTTCCAGGACGCTCAACCCGCGCGCGCCCGCAAAATCCGCCGCCTCGGGAATATGCCACTCTTTAGTGTAGCGATGCGCTTCGATCAGCTCGAAGAATTCGGGCGTACCCATTTCGGCGTCGCTGAACTTGGTGCCGCACGGATGCGCCTGCCAAAAAGCGCGCACGCGTTCTTTGAGATCGGCGTTCGAGTCGATTGCTTTTGGAGTCGGTTGCGACATTGCTATCGAAGAATATTTGACCTCTCATTAGCACCTCGCTTCAGCGGGGTGACCAGGTAGATGTCTTTTTTTGAGTCTATCCGTTTCAACGGCTTCCCGTAAACCGTTGGAGCGGTTTCGTCTTCCAATCGCACGATCAGTGTCACCTCTCCGAAGCGAGGTGCTGATGAGACTTTGTGAAGATGACGTCTGACAACCTTAACGATAGACTTGCCACGCGGGCTCAGCTAGGATTGGACGCGAACGCTCGAATCGAAATGATTACTTTTCAGATCTCAGGTTACTTGACCGAATTCACCGGCGGGCGGGCGGAAATCGTTTTGGACATTTCGCCCTCGAACGTTGGGGAAGCCCTGGATCATTTATGGAGAGAACACACCGCCTTGCGCGATCGCGTGCTGAACGAGTTGGGCGCGGTGCGCCCGCACGTCAACGTTTTCGTCAACAGCCAGACCGTCCCGCGAGATAAGGTTTTGCAGACTGGGATCTCAGGCGACGCCGAAGTCTGCATCATGCCCGCTGTCAGCGGCGGAGTTTTGAGTAACCAGCGTTAAGAGTACCAATTTTAGTTGGGCTTTTATTGAGACCGAAGAGCCCGACTGAAGTCGGTACTCTAAACGCGATCCGGCGGAACTACTAACTGAGATCGTCCGTATAGCTCACCGACTATGTTTTGTCCCAGCTGTGGATCCGAAGAAGTTCAGGCGACGCAGTATTGTCGCGCCTGCGGCATTGATTTGCGGCCGGTGCGGGTGAGTCTCGAACAGCCGGATTCAATTACCGCTTCAGCCGTGTCTGCCCGCGAAGAGATCGGGCGGGCGATGGCGGACAAGATCCGCGAAGTGGAAGACGTACACGATCTGAAACGAGTTGCCGAAGACGTCCTGCCGCAGATCGAAAAGTTCCTCGAGTCGTATGAAGAAAAACGCCTGCGGCGGGTACGGTGCGGGAGTCATTACGGCAGCAAGCGGTTTCGGAACGGCCACGCTTGGGTTTGTAATGGCGTTGGTTCTTCGTGCGGCGGATATCGAGGCCGCCATGTTGATTTTGGGATTGGGCTGCGTTGCTTTCGCCGTGGGTCTTGGTCTGGCGCTCAATGGCGCATGGTTCACCCGGCCACGAAAGGGATTGGAAGACCTTTCGTCTGATGCTCGGGCTCAGAACCTGCTCGATGCGGGACACGGATCACCACAACTGAGACTTGGCAGCGAAGCCGCCCCATCATTTCGATCGCAGACTACTTCAAATCTCGCCAGATCGTCGGGGTCTTCAGTCACTGAACACACGACCCATCATTTGAAGACGGACCGGTAAATATGTTTTGTCCAGGTTGCGGATCAGAAGAACGCCAGGCCAACCAGTACTGTCGTGCCTGCGGCACTGACTTGCGAGTCGTGCGTGTCGGTCTTGAACATCCCGATTCGGTCACCGCCTCAGCAGTGTCAGCTCGCGAAGAGATCGGCCGCGCCGTTGCCGAAAAGATTCGCGAGATGGAAGATCCCCGCTACATGAGACGCTTTACGCAATATGTGCTGCCAAAGATCGATAAGTTCCTCGAGTCTCACGAAGAAAAGCGTCTGCGCCGA
>WNFM01347331.1_pt1 | contig 11920 bp, 9 predicted proteins | sample 5400271 | NCBI WGS metagenome assembly WNFM01 (sample SAMN13153352, study PRJNA577476) | soil metagenome | isolation source: 60 cm saprolite on Douglas fir-dominated hillslope | place: USA:California | collected 2013-09-17 | reverse complement strand
TGCTCGACGACACGACCCCGCTGCTGACCGCGCTCGCCGCGGCGCATGCGCAGGTGATGCACAAGGACGCGGACTGGTTTGCCAGTTCGGCGACCACCGATGCCCGCGCTTTCAATCTGTACGGCAGCATCCCGGCGACCTGCTACGGGCCGGAGGCGCAGAACATCCACGGCATCGACGAGTCGGTGTCGATCGACAGTACGTTGCGCGTCGCGCAGGTCCTGGCCTTGTTCATGGCGCGCTGGTGCGGCGTGGAGAAAGCGCAATGACGCGGCTGTGGCTGACAATATTGCTGGCCGCGACGGCGATGCTGGCCGGCTGCTCCGGTTCGCCGCAATTCCCCGAACCGACGACGGTTCGCGCCAGCAACGACACTGCATCCCAAGCCATCGACTACGCGAAGGAAATGCTCGGCAAACCGTACAAATACGCCGGCGACACGCCGGCGGGATTCGATTGCAGCGGACTGGTGAAATACAGTTACGGCCGTGCCGGCATCTCCATGCCGCGCGATACGCAGGCGCAGCGGCGCATGTCGATGCTGGTATCGATTCATGCCATGCGCGAAGGCGACCTGCTGTTCTTCGACCAGGAAGGCAAGAAAACCTCCCACGTCGGCATGTACCTCGGCAAGGGGCGCTTCATCCACGCGCCCTCGAGCGGCGGCAAGGTGCGCACCGACAGCATCAACGCGGAGTTCTGGAAAAAACACCTGGTCGAAGCCCGGCGAGTATAAACAACTAAACCATAAATCTCACCACGCGCCGCAAGCGGCACAAGTGTTCCCTTGAGGCACGAAGGTCACGAAGAAACACGAAGAAAACCGAAGGTATTCGTTCGTGGAAGGGAAAGATGTGTATTACTTTGTAACTACGCACGCCACAGCACATTGAAAGAACTTCACTTCTATAACGCCGCCTGTTGCCCTCTTCGTGACCTTCGTGCCTCAAGGGAACACTTGTGCCGCTTGCGGCGCGTGGTGAGACTTTGATCTTGGGGGCGTAGATGAGAAAAAAACTGATCGCAGTGATTGTCGCGTTGGCGACTGCCCCGTTCGTGCCGCAGTCGCACGCAGCGGGCCCGGACCACGTCGACATCACCTGGATGTCGATCGCCAACATCCATTACCAGATGGGTTCATTCGGCGTGCTCACCGACGGTTACGTCACCCGCCTTCCGGAGAGCGATTTCCACGGCGGCGGCGGTGGCTATGCGTATACAAAAAAGCCCCGGAAGCCGGACGTCGCCGCGGTATCCCGCGTGCTCGATGCGATCGGCGGACCCGGCAGGATCAATCTGCTGCTTACCGGCCACAGCCACTGGGACCATTCTTTCGATACCGCAAACTGGTCGCGGCTGACCGGTGCGCCGATCATCGGCTCGCAGACTACCTGCTACGAAGTCATGGCGGAGAACCTGCCGGCGGAACGCTGCAGGCCGGTGTATGGCCTGGAAAAAATAGACATCGCCGAGGGGGTGACGATGCGCGTGGTGCGCTGGAACCACAGCGGCGACCCGGCCAAAAACTGGGAGCAGCATGACCCGGTCGAGCTCCAAGATATTCCTCGCCAGGATCCGGCGACCGGCGGCCTGAAGGCCGGCGTGGCGGAGGATTTTCCGAACGGCGGCGGCAATCGCGGCTTTCTATTCACGGTGGAGGGGCCGCAAGGCCGCTACAGCTGGTTCTACCAGAATTCGGCCAGCGCTGTGGACCTGGACGTGCCGATCGTCATCGACGGCGTGGACTATGGCGCGCCGATCGAAAATCTCAGAAAGGCGATGCGCGACGCCGGACTGGAATCGGTGGATTTATGGATTGGCACCGGCGGCCTGCCGGTCGCGCAACTGGTGGTGCCGGTCATCAAACCCAGGGCCCATATCCCGATCCACTGGGATGGACTCTGGGAACCCTTCGAGGCCGGCATGCCGTGGCCCTTCGCGGATGCGGCGGACGAAGATTACCTGGCGAAGTCGGGGGTGAAACTGCTCAAGCCCGGGCAATATATGGATATGTGGCGCCTCGACAGATCCGGCATCCGTCCGGTCGCCAACAACGCGGTCAAAGGCCGGCTGGGCTTAACCGACATTCAGTCGTTCCCGCGCTAGCCTGAAGAGGTCGCCTACTTCGCGAAAATCCGCTCCGCGTTGCGCCATGCGATGTTTTCCGCAACGTCAGTCGGCAACTGCGCGAGCCACCCCCGGGCCTGCCGGGCCAGCGGGACCACTTCCTCCCAGCGCGGGGGAATCCAGGTATCCGACCCATAGATGAAACGATCGGGGTATTTCAGGAACAGCGCTTTCCACGCCGGGTCGAGCGTACCGCCGGGCGCGACGTCGCGGTAAGAAAGATCGGCCCACAGCGCCGGATGGCGCCCGAGCGTGCGATCGACGACCTCCGGCGGCTCGCTCATCCCTGCGTGCGCCCAGAGGATGCGCGCCTTCGGATCGAGCGCGAACAGCTTCTCTATGGCCTGCGCATCCGAATGCGCATGCAACCAGAGTTTCTGCACGGCAGCGATCTCGACGATGCGGCGGATCACCGGCGTGTCCGCCTCGACGCCGTCGAGATGGAACTCGCCGATACCGCGGTAGATGCCCCGCTTCAGTTCCTGCTCGATGAAATCCACCGACTCCGGATCGCGAAACCAGCTCCGACGTTCGATCGACCAGGTCGCGAGATCGCGTGTCTTGCGATATGGACGCAATTCCGGAATGAAGCGTTGGGGATAACGCTTGTGAAGTTCAATGGTGCCGTCATTAGGCGTGCTGGACAGGAGAGCCTGAGGGATTCCCGCCTCGTCGAGAATGCCAATGACCTGCTCCGGCGAATACTGCTGGGTGGCGCCGACGCTGTAGTGAATGTGGCCATCGAACAAAGGCAAACCGCTTTGCGCATTCGCGGCAATGGGTAGCCAGACGGCGGCCGCCAGCCCGCACAGTTCCGGAAGAAGCCGCCATCCGGCCATCAAAGGGTAGCTACTTTTTGAGGCTGTCGCGGATCTGGCGCAGCAGCAGCACGTCCTCGGGCGTCGCCGGCAGCTCGGCTGGAGCTTCTTTCTTGAGCTTGTTAACTTGCTTGATCATCATGAAGATGATGAAGGCAAGAATAATGAAATAGATCAGGACCGTGATGAAATTACCGTAGGCAAACACCGCGCCGGCCTTTTTCGCTTCCGCCAGCGGCAATCCCGCCGGCTGGCCATTCAAACCGATGTAATAGTTGCTGAAATCCAGGCCCCCCGTCATCTTGCCAATGAGCGGCATGATCAGGTCGTTCACGACGGAATCCACGATCTTGCCAAATGCACCGCCAATAATGACGCCGACCGCCAGGTCCACGACGTTGCCCTTCAGCGCGAACTCCTTGAACTCGCTCGCAATGCTCATGCTCGCTCCTTCTTCTTGATATTCAACCCAGACTGGATCGCCCTCCTCCCGGCCATGCACTCGGAAGGGACATTGGCATACTACCTTCTGCCGGCGCCGATTCATAAGAGTCGAGCCCGTGCCCGCTGCCGTTCGCCGGACAGTTGCGGCGCCGCGATTTCTCTCAAATAAAACAATCTTTCGCGACTCTCCCCGGGCGTGTCAACCGCGCCATACATGCCGCGTTGGGAACGCAAATTCTTCCGGAAAATCATTTCCGATCACCGCCGGGGCAGTGAACTCGGGACCGCGGACAGGGTCTGAGAACGGGTAGGCAATATCTTCTTCACATCGCGGGCAACCTGCCCGCTTTGCATTTCAGGAGGCCAGACAATGTTTTCCAGATTGACAGCAAGAAAGTGGCTGATTGCCGCAGTCGTTCCTGCGGTATTCGGCGTTTACTATGTACTCGCGCTGCCCGGCCATACGACGGCCAACGCGGCCCCGCAAACCACGACTCAGGCCGGCAAGGCCACATCGCAACACCTGCCCGACTTCACCCGGATCGTCGAAGAAAACGGTCCGTCCGTGGTGAACGTCAGCGTATCGCGCACAACGCCGGTCGCCGCCCAGGGCCCGGGACCTGGAAATTCCCAGGACGATCCCCTGCAGGATTTCCTGCGCCGTTTCGGTCCGCAAGGACGAGGCCCCGGCCAGGGACCCCAAGGGGAACCGGAAATCCAGCGCGGACTGGGCTCGGGTTTCATCATCAGTTCGGACGGCATCATCCTGACCAATGCCCACGTCGTGGCTGAAGCCACCGAAATCACGGTCAAGCTGACCGACCGCCGCGAGTTCGACGCCAAGGTGCTCGGAGTGGACAAGCGCACGGATATCGCGGTGTTGAAGATCGACGCCAAGAACCTGCCTTCGGTCAAAATCGGCCACGCCAGTGAACTGAAAGTCGGCGAATGGGTTGCTGCCATCGGTTCGCCGTTCGGCTTCGAGAACACCATCACGTCGGGCATCGTCAGTGCGAAAGCGCGCGCACTCCCGGACGAGAACTATGTGCCTTTCATCCAGACCGACGTGGCGGTCAATCCGGGTAATTCCGGCGGCCCGCTGTTCAACATGGACGGCGAAGTGGTTGGCGTGAATTCGCAGATCTTCAGCCGCACAGGCGGTTTCATGGGCTTGTCGTTCGCGATTCCGATCGACGTGGCAATGCAGGTCAAGGATGACCTGGTACAGAACGGCAAGGTCACCCGCGGCCGCATCGGCGTGCAAATCCAGGACGTGAACCAGGCGCTGGCCAATTCATTCGGCCTGCCGAAGCCGCAGGGCGCACTCATCAGCGGCGTGGAACCGGGCAGCCCGGCAGAGAAGGCCGGATTGAAGACAGGCGACGTGGTGCTTGGCGTCAACGGTAAGGAAATCGGCCAGCTCTCCGAACTGTCCGGCGCGATTGCCGCGACCAAGCCGGGTAACAGCGCCCGCCTGCAGGTATGGCGTGAGGGCAAGAGCCGCGACGTCGACGTCAAAGTCGCCGAGCTTATGGACCAGAAAGTCGCCGCGAACAACAATGCGGGCGATTCGCAGACCTCCGCGAAGCTTGGGCTTACGGTGCGCGAACTGGCGCCCGACGAGCGTGCGCAACTCAAGACCGAAGGCGGGCTGGTGGTCCAGAACGCTTCCGGCGCCGCGGCCCGTGCCGGCATTCAACCGGGCGACGTGATCCTGGCGTTCAACGACACACCGTTGACATCGGTCGAGCAATTGAAGAATCTGATGAAGAAGACCGACAAGACGATTGCACTGTTGATCCAGAGGGATTCGAACCGGATGTACGTGCCGGTCCAGGTCGGCTGAGCGAAACTGCTCCCGGTAAACAGGGCGGACTGCCTTCGGCAGCCCGCCCTTTTCTTTTTCGCCGCTCCTCCGAAGGGGCGGGCGGCAATCCCTTCAGTCCGGCAGGTCTGAATGTTCCTTGACGATGTCCTGGCGGAGCGGCTTGGACGGCTGCAAGCTTCCGCCGCGGGGAAGGTCCGGACTACCGACGACGGCGACTCCAGGATTGCAGTAACGGCGGGTGCCGTTCAAGCGGGCCGCCTATCACGCCAAACAGCCTGAACGCAACTCCGGCGTCATCATCCGCCCGGATGAGGCGTAGAACGATGCCTAAAATCTAGGCGGGAGAAATTGCCTTCACGGTCAGACCGCCCTGAATCCCAAGGCTGGCGCGGTCGCTTGCGGCAACCTCCGATTCATGGCTCAATTTCCTGACATAAGAACCCAAGATTCACGGTCCAATTGTCGAACAACAAAAGCAGCCGGCTGTCCGGGGAGGCCGACGTGCCTAACAAAGACCACGCCAGGGACTACTCCGACCTCAGTCCGGAGCTGATTGAGGTCGTCCGTGCGCTGCAGGCTTCGCTGGCGGAAAAACGCGTGCGCCAGCAGCTTCAGTCCGTGGAGAGCGAGCAGCCCTCGAAGCTCGAATCCGCCTTCTCAGCCCAGCAGGCCAAGCGCGCCAGCCGGCCGGACGTCGCGAGCCATCCGCAATTGCTTGCCGCATTGGTGGAATCCGCGGATGCCGGGATCATCAGCGAAACCTGGAACGGTGTGCTGTTGACCTGGAACAAGGGCGCGGAGCGGATTTTCGGCTACAGCGCCGCGGAGATGATAGGCAACACCCGCGCCTGCCTGATCCCCGAATTCCTGAAAAACGAGGATGCCAAGATCATGAATCATGTGATCGAAGGCAAGGCCACTCTGAACCGCGAGACGGTCTGGCAGCACAAGGACGGCAAGTTCGTGGACGTGGCGGTGAGTTTCGCCCCCGTTGTCGAGAGCGACAAGGTGGTGCGCCTGTCCGTGGTCATCAGCGACATTGGAAAGCGAGCGCAAGCAGCGCCAGCGCGCGGCGGAACTGAGGATCGTACTCGATGCGGTACCGGCGGCGGTCTGCATCGCCAACGATCCGGAATGCAAATCCATCACCGGCAATCGCATGGCCTACGACCTGCTGCGCCTGCCACAGGGCAGCAATCTGGCGGTCGTGGAGCCGGAGAATGAAAAACAGGCGCCTTTCCGCATGTTTCGCAACGGGCGTGCGCTCGAAGCGCACGAACTTCCAGTGCAGATGGCGGCTTTCCGCGGCATCGAGGTGCGCGATTTCGAACAGGATGTCGTTTTCGACGATGGCAGCATCCGCCACCTGATCGGCAACGCCGCTCCGTTGCGTGATGCCAGCGGCAAGGTCTATGGCGCCGTCGGGGCGTTCATCGACATCACGACGCGGCGGAACATGGAAGAGCAGATCCGGCGCATGGCGCACTTCGATTCGCTGACCAATCTGCCGAACCGCATCCTGCTGATGGACCGCCTGGAGCAGGCGCTGGCGATCTCGCAGCGCAATCATTCCAAGACTTCGGTCATTTTCATGGATCTCGACCATTTCAAGGTGATCAACGACAGCCTCGGCCACCATGTCGGCGACATGCTGCTGCAGCAGGTGGCCGAACGTATCCGCGGTGCATTGCGCGAAGTGGATACGGTATCCCGGCTGGGCGGCGACGAGTTCGTCATGGTGCTGCCGGAACTGCGTCACACCGAAGATGCCACGACCATCGCCCAGAAGCTGCTGCGTGCATTGGACGAGGACTTCTTCATCTCCGGCGACAAGCTGCGCATCTCGCCCAGCCTCGGCATCAGCATCTACCCCGACCATGGGGACGATGCGAGCACCCTGATCCGCATTGCCGACAAGGCGATGTATCATGCCAAACAGGCCGGCAGGAATACTTACCGTTTTTACGATGACTCGATGAAATCCTGACCTCGCTGGTTCCGGGTACACGCAAAGCACCGGAACGTGACGAAAAGAGGTTACGGATGAATGAGCACTGGTACCGCGATGTAGTGGAGTTGTCCCAGGACGCCATTTATGTCTGGTGCGACGGCTGTTTTGTCTTTGCCAATCGCGCGACCGCACGCCTGTTCGGCGTCCAGTCCCCGGAAAACCTGATCGGCCGCCGCATATTCGATTTCTTCCACCCCGATTCGATTCTCGTTGCGCAACGCAGGCTGCAGCGTCTGCTCTCCGAAGGGGAACAGCTTCCCCCGCAGGAAATGAAGATGATCCGCGCCGACGGCCGGGTCATTGACGTGGAGACGGTCGCGACGCTGTTCGATTATCGCGGTCGCGCAGCGGCGCATGTGATCCTGCGCGACATTGCTGAACGCAAAACGCTGCAGCGCGATCAGTTACTGCGCCTGCAGGAAGAAGCCGAGCATCGGCGCCTGAAAGCGGAACGTGACTACTTCCACCAGTTGTTCGAAACCACGCCCAATCTGGCCTGGACCGCCCGCCCCGACGGCTATATCGACTATGTGAACCAGCGCACACTGGACTACCTTTCGCTGAACGGCAACGAAATAGAAGGATGGAGCTGGCAGCAATTCGTGCATCCCGACGATCTTCCCGACATCGTGAAGCGATGGACGCACAGCCTGGCGACCGGCGAGCTCTACGAAGTGGAAATGCGAATACGCGCCAGTTCGATCGGGGAATATCGCTGGCATCTGTCGCGCGGCCTGCCCGTACGCAATGATCAGGGCGAGATCGTGCGCTGGGTCGGCACGACCACCGACATCCACGACCAGAAGGAAGCGCGCGCGGTGCTGGAGCTGTCTCAACTTCGATTGGCGGAGGCGGTACGGCTGCGCACGGAAGACCTGCTGAACGCGAATACGGCGCTGCGCGAGGAAATCGAGGAGCGCAAGCATGTGGAAAAGGCGTTGCGCGCTTCGCGCGAGAAATTGCGCAAGCTGTCGGCGCACCTGCAATCCGCGCGCGAATCCGAACGCGCCGCCGTCGCCAGGGAGATCCACGACGAACTCGGCGCCACGCTGACGGCCGCCAAGATGGATCTGCAATGGTTCGCGAAGACACTCACGGACAACCAGTTGCCGCGTGCGGACAAACTTGCCGAAGCGGTCGAACTGGTCGATTCCGCCATCCAGACGGTGAGGCGCATCGCCACGGAATTGCGGCCAAGCATTCTCGACCATCTGGGCCTGTGGCCGGCGTTGCAGTGGCAATTGCAGGAATTCGAACTGAATTTCAGCATACCCTGCCAGATCGATCCGGCGCCGGTGGGTGTTGTACTCGAGAATGACGCGCAGACGGCCGTGTTTCGCATTTTCCAGGAAGCGCTGACGAATATTGCGCGCCACGCGCGTGCGACCAGGGTGAATGTGGACTTGCGCCCGGACCGCAAAGGCATCCTGGTCAGGATCAGTGACAACGGCGTCGGCCTGCCGCCCGGCAAGATCATGGAACCGGACGCCTGCGGCATTCAGGGCATGCGCGAACGGGCCAGGACTTTTGGCGGCGACGTGAGATTCGAGCAAACCGAGGGCGGCGGAACCAGCGTATTAGTGAAGTTCCCGGCCCGTTTCAAGGTTCCAAAACGCACGCGCCACGATCGCGAGGCGGTGTGACATGACCAGGGCCCTGATCGTCGACGACCACACCATTACGCGCGCGGGGCTGCGGCGGATACTTTCCGATACTGCCCAGTCGATTCTCGTCGGCGAAGCAGCGAACGGCGCCGAGGCAATGGAACTGGTCCTGTCCCAGCAATGGGACATCGTGATGCTGGACATCAGCCTGCCTGACCGCAGCGGGCTCGAAGTTCTCAAGGCGATCAAGAAGGCCCGCCCCGCGCTTCCCGTTCTGGTGCTCAGCATGTATCCGGTGGACCAGTACGCACTGCGCGTGCTGCGCGCGGGCGGTGCGGGCTACCTGACCAAGGAAAGCGCACCCGATCAACTGCTGGAGGCGGTGCGCAGAATCACCTCGGGCATGCGTTACATCACGCCGGAAGTCGCTGAATGCATTGCCCAGGACTGGAACCGCAACCCGGTCCAGTCCGTGCACGAGACGCTTTCGGACCGCGAATTCGAAGTCATGCGCTTGATCGCCTCCGGCAAATCGGTCGGCGACATCGCCAAAGACCTTTCCCTGAGCGTCAAGACAGTCAGTACCTACCGCACCCGGGTCCTGCAAAAACTGCATTTGCGCCATAACGCCGAATTGACCCATTACGCAGTCATTAACAATCTGATTTATTGAAGTATTTGTTTACAAGCAGGGATTGCGAATCTTGTAGGACAAAAACCTACAGCAGTGTCAGACAACCGCCGATTGCACCGAGGGGTGTGTTAACCAATGCTTCGTAGCGATGGCATATTCATCGTCAAAAGGAGGCATTGATTCGGGACACCTGCAAGAAATGGCGGGCAATCGACCGGCAACCCGCCTTTACCCCACGCGATACCGGGTCATTCCCAGGCAAAGTTCTCCGTACACATCGCAAGACGATTCGAGCCGCCTCCACTGCGGCCGATGCAGGCCGCCTTTCGCTACTCTTCCCTTCGCATGAGTACGGCGAACAGCCACCATGTGCCAGTCATCGGCTTTTTCGCCGCACTGGCGATTCTGGGCGGCATGTCTGCCATGTCCTATTTCAGCTTGCAGGGATTTGCGGAAAGGGCGAGATCGGTCGAGCACACGCAGCGAGTACTGCGCGAAACGGAGGCGGTCCTGTCGGATCTCAAGGATGTGGAAACCGGCGTGCGCGGCTATCTGATTTCGGGCCAGACGACCTTTCTTGTCCCCTACACCGAGGCATTGACCAGCATTCCAAATCACCTGCGCCTGCTGAACGAACTCACCGTCGACAACGACGAACAGCAGAAACGAATCCGCGACCTCGAGAAACTGGTCGATCGACGCCTGCAACAGGCCGCCCACTTTTTCGAATTGGCCGGCTCCGCACACCTGCTTGTTTCCGAACAAGTGAGAAAACACATCGTCGCAGGCAAGTCGACCATGGACGAGATACGGCGTGTCGCGGGCGACATGCGCGCCCGGGAGGAAATCCTGCTGGTCCAGCGCGCGGAGGACTCGAAGCGCAGTTCGAGCACGGCAGGCGCAATCATCGTCGCCGGCACCATTGCCAGCATCACGATGCTGGTTGTCGCTTTCATACTCCTTGGCAGGGAAATAAAACAGCGGGCAAGCGCCGAGCGCGCGGCACAGGCATCGACAGCGGAAACCGAGAGCTTGTATAACGAAGCCCCATGCGGCTATCACTCCGTCGATAAAGACGGCATATTCGTGCGCATGAACAATACCGAACTGGCGTGGCTCGGATACAGCCGCGACGAAGTCATCGGAAAATTGAAATTCATCGACATTGTCGCGCCGGGGTTCAGGCAAACCGTAATCGATAATTTCCCCAGGCTCGTGCTGGGCGAAAAGACCGCGGATCTGGAATACACGATGGTCCGCAAGGACGGCAGCACGTTCCCAATTGTAATCAACGCCATTCCCCTGCTCGATAGTGACGGTAACTTTGTGATGAGCCGCACGACCATGTTCGATGCCACCGCAATGAAGCGGGTGGAACGCCAGTTCAGGGAAGCCAACGCCTTTCTCGATGCGGTCGTCGAGAACATTCCGAGCATGATCTTCGTCAAGGATGCGCAGACCCTCCGGTTCGCCAGAATAAACAAGGCAGAGGAAGAACTGCTCGGCATGCCGCGCGAGGCTTTGATCGGCAAGAACGACCATGAGCTTTTTCCCAAGGAACAGGCGGATTTCTTCGTCGCCAAGGATCGCGAAGTGCTGGCAAAAGACGGCGTACTGGAGATTTCGGAGGAAAACGTGACTACTGCTGGCGGCATGCTGATCCTGCGCACACGCAAAATAGGCCTGCGCGACGCGGAAGGCCGGCCGCAATATCTGCTGGGCATCTCGGATGACATCACCGAACAGAAGCGGGCGGAAGAGGCGATCCGGGCCCTCAATGCCAGCCTGGAAGTTCGGGCAAGTGAGCTCGAAACGGCCAACAAGGAACTGGAAAGTTTCAGTTATTCCGTTTCCCACGACCTGCGGGCACCGCTGCGAGCCATCGACGGCTTCAGCAAAATCTTCGAGGAAGACTACGGAGCGCGGTTGGATGACGAGGGACAGCGCTTGCTCAAGGTCATCCGTGACAACAGCCGGCGAATGGGAAACCTGATCGACGATCTGCTGGCATTTTCCAGGTTGGGGCGTCAACCGCTGTCCACCGAATGGGTGAATATGAAGGCACTCGCAACCGGGGTGCTGAACGAGCTTCAGGCCGCAGGTATCAGTTCAAACGCTTCCGCAGTGATCCACGACCTTCCGCAAGTCCAGGCCGACCCTGCGCTGCTGAAACAGGTCTGGATGAACCTGCTGTCGAATGCATTCAAGTACAGCTCGACCAGAGCAGCTCCGCAGATCGAAGTGGGTTTCATGGCGGCGCAAAACGCGCACGATCACGTGACTTTTTTCGTGAAGGACAACGGCGTCGGCTTCGACATGCGCTATTACGACAAGCTCTTCGGCGTGTTCCAGCGCCTGCACAGGATCGAGGAGTTTTCCGGAACCGGGGTGGGACTTGCCATCGTTCACCGGCTGATTGCCCGCCATGGAGGCAGGGTGTGGGCCGAAGCCGAA
>WNFM01228305.1_pt1 | contig 11922 bp, 12 predicted proteins | sample 5400271 | NCBI WGS metagenome assembly WNFM01 (sample SAMN13153352, study PRJNA577476) | soil metagenome | isolation source: 60 cm saprolite on Douglas fir-dominated hillslope | place: USA:California | collected 2013-09-17 | reverse complement strand
GCCGCCGGCGATCGGCGTCGTGGTGTCGGGGTCGAACGTGGCCTCGCAGTCGTCGTCCTGGTCGGTGCAGAAGTCCTTGTTGACGCCCTGGAACTTCTTGCCTTGCGCGTGCGCCACCGCGGCCTGCGCGTGCTGCGCGAGCAGACCCATGCCGGAGAGCAGGTCGGACGGTCTGTCCTTTTTCGCCTTGCCCTTGCCGTCCGGTGGATCGTTGCGCAACGCGGGCGCGTCGACGGTCGGCGTGGCCGCCGATGCGATAGTGCCGCGGCTCGGCGTAAGGATCCCAAAGCTGAAGCCGGTCGAGATGAAGGCCGCGAGCGTGAGCACCGTGACCGCACGCTTGATGGACGCGCGCGAGCGCACGCGATGCGCAAGGAACATTCGCTTCCCTCCCGCTGGTCCCGCCAGCGGCGGGCTATGAGAGAGCCTTCCCTACATTGAGCGCCCGGTCAATAGGCGGCTGTCCTGCCAGACGAACAAGCGAGTCGGATCGGAGGCTCAGCCTCCGATGAAGGACATCTCGATCTTGTGCAGGCCGGCCGTTTCGCTCGATCGCTGCTCCGAGTAGCGGTCGGCCCGTTCGATCCAGGTGGTCTCGATCGCCGAGCGGATGTCGTCGTCCGACGCGCCGGCCCGGAGCAGCCCCCGCAGGTCGCGGCCAGTGGTGGCGAAGAGGCAGGTGTAGAGGCCGCCGTCCGCGGACAGGCGCGCCCGGGTGCAATCCGCGCAGAACGGCTGGGTGACCGACGCGATCACCCCGATCTCGCCGGAGCCGTCGGCGTAGCGCCAGCGCTCCGCGACCTCGCCGCGGTAGTTCGCCTCGATCGGCAGGAGCGGGAGCTCCGCGTCGATCGTGCGCACGATCTCGCGGGCCGACACGACGTCCTCGAGGCGCCAGCCGTTCGTGTGGCCGACGTCCATGTACTCGATGAACCGCAGGATGTGTCCGGTGTTCCGGAAGTGCCGGGCCATCGGGAGGATGCTCGCCTCGTTCAGCCCGCGGCGGACGACCATGTTGATCTTCACCGGCGCGAGGCCGGCAGCGACGGCCGCGTCGATCCCGGCCAGCACGCGCGCCACCGGGAAGTCGACGTCGTTCATGCACTTGAACACCGTGTCATCCATTGAGTCCAGGCTCACGGTCACCCGCTTCAGACCGGCGGCCGCGAGGGCCGGCGCCTGCTCCGCCAGGAGTGAGCCGTTCGTCGTGAGGGTGAGGTCGACATCGGGGATCTCCGCGAGCATCCGGACGAGCGCATCGAGCCCGCGTCGCATGACCCGAGCGACGCGAAGACCGCGGCGAGCCGGGCGAGCTCCTCGAACGTGAGGAGCTGATCCTTCGGCAGGAACTGGTAGCCCTTCCCGTAGATCTCCTTCGGCATGCAGTAGACGCAGCGGAAGTTGCAGCGGTCGGTGACCGAGATCCGCAGGTCGTGCAGTGGACGGGCGCGCGTGTCGAGGAGCGTCATCTCTACGAGAAAGTATGAGGCCCGGGCGTCACCGCCCGGGCCTCGCACCGATGAGCTGGTGGGACTAGTTGCAGCCGGTCGCGGGCTGGTGGAACCCGGGGTACGGGTTCAGATCGCCCATGAACGTGTAACGGCCGCCCTCGGCCGGGTTCTGTTCGGGCTGCGAGGTCGTGTTCGGACTCTCGCGCGCGAACCAGGGGAGGAACACTTCGTCCTCCGGGTGCCAGTTGCCATCGGTGTACGGACGAGCGTCCGGGTTCCCACTCAGGTGGAAGCCGATACCGACCACCGGGTCCCCGGTCTCGAGGAACGCGGTGCACCCGTACTGCGGAGCGGTCGGGGTGAGCCACGGATTCACGAGGTTGTTGACGAACGGGTCATCGCCCCACTCCGCGACCTCGTGGCTGAGACCGTGGATGTCGGTCACGAAGTGGCTGAAGATCGGGTTGTACGTGCCTGGACGGGCGTACGCGGCGTAGACGAAGGTCTGCACGTTCGCGTTCCCGTTGCTACCGGTCGAGCCGGAGCCGTTACCCGACGCCTTGTTGGCGCCGTGATAGCCGAGCACGCAGCACTGGGTGAAGTCGTTGCCGAAATACAGGAACACGTTGCCGGTGAGGAAGATCGGAAGGTGGGTCGGGTCGAGGTGCAGGCTGCCCATGAGGTTCTGGACCTTCGACGAGAACCAGGTGATGTCGACGCGGCCCTCGGGGATGAGCCGCGGCCGGCGGACGATGAGGCCCTGGTTCTTCGGGACGTCGATCCGCACGGTCGGGAAGATCGTCGGCGTGCCGAGCTTCAGGTGGTACGTGCTCGCACCGACCTGGTTGAACTGCGAGCGCATGACGGCGTCCTCGTATTGGACGTTCGTGTTCCCGGCCGAGACGCCAGGGGCCGCATAGTCATTGCCTTGGAACATCGGCGACGCGAGGACCAGGCTGAGGTCGTCGTTCGCGTCGAGGTTGAGGCCGCCGTTGGCGCTGAAGTAGATGTTCAGCGGGATGATGTCGACCGGGACCGTCGTGGTGCCCGCGGTGCCGCTGCGCGGGTCGGCGGTGCCGACCATGTTGTAGCCGTAGGTCACGCCGTTGGTCGGATCGGTGAACTGGCTGTGCCAGTGCGGGACCGTGCGATCGGTCGCGAGCGGCGTCGCGCCTGCCGCCGTCGTGAACTGCGCCTTGGCGGTGTCGCTGACGAGGAGCGTCGAATCGAACGGATCGCCGGCGAGCGTTTGGGTCGATCCGAGGACGACGGTGATCGCGAGGACCGCGGTGAACGTGATCGCTGCGAAGCGGGCGAGACGCGAGCTCAGATGGTCCACTGACTCTCCTCTTTCCCCTGCGCGACGAGCGGATGCCGTCGCGGATGGTACGAGTCAGGGGCTCGGCCGCAAGCCCGGCGCGCAGCGGTCAGCTCAGCAAGCGGCGAACGTGGGCCGCGACCGCTTTCGGATCCGGGAATCCACCATCGCGAGCCATCGAGTGGACGAGCTCGTCGCCGATGCGCACGTCGAACGTCCCGTCGACGAACGGAATGAGCTCGATGCTCGACAGCCGTTCGCGGAACTCGACCATCAGTGATCGCGCGAGCGCGGTCGCCTCGTCCTCGTAGCCGCACTCCGCGCAGTACGTGATCCGGACGCGGGCCGCGGTCACGCCGCGGCCGGCGACCGCTCGACGATCTGGCGCAGCGCGCTGACGACCTCGCGGTTGGCCCAGGCGACGTCGCCCTCGCGGCGGCGCATCACCTCCGCGGTGAGCGCGGCACGCACGTCCTCCGCAAGGGAGTCGGCGGGCCCGCCGTACGGGCCGAACTCGGGATGCTCGGCGTGGATCTGCTTGCGCTGCTCGGCGCGGCGCTCGGTCACGCTCGCGGGGCGCTCGGTGAACACGCCGATCTCGTTGAACGTGTCGTCGAAGAACGCGAATACCGGGATCGATTCGAACTTGCCCTGGTTCAGGTACTGCTGCATGAGGTCCTTGTTCTGGTCGCGGAGGAAGACCCGGACGTCCAGCGTGCCGGTCTCCTGGGCGAGCTTGCCGAGCACCGGCAGGTTCGCGACGACGTCACCGCACCAATCCTCGGCCAGCGCGAGGACGTGGATCGGTCCGTTCAGCGAGCGGAACACCTCGAGATCCTCCCGGTCGAACGTCACCTGGGCCTCGTTCGCGTCGACGCGGTCGCGGTTACGGGTCATCTGGTCCTTGAATCCCTGGTAGGTCAGTCCGGTCGCGAAGCGCGCGCGGTCGATCGTCGTCATGTCGCCCTCCTAGGTCATTGAACACGGACGGTGCCCCGGTCGCTTCCCGGCGGCTTAGCGGCCTTGCAGCGCGGTATCGAGCTCGGCGATGCCGCGGATCGCGATGTCCGGAGCCGGGTCCCCGCGATCCATGGGCTCCAGGGAATAGCTCCCCTGCCGCACGTGGACCGTGATCGCGTCCGGCCGTTGGCGCTCGATGTGGCCGAGGATGCGGGCCTTGTCGTCCACGAAGGCGGGGCGGTCGCCGGGAAATCGAGCCGTCGCCGCGACGAGCTCGCGTTCCTTGTGCACGTAGACGAGGACGTTCCCGCGGACCGCCGCCGCGAGACCGGCACGGTCGATCTTCCGCGGCTGGAAGACGGGGTCGCCGTCGCTGAGGATCACCGGCGTCCACGCTCGCCAGAGCCGCTCGATCATCGCGAGGGCGCCGGGGTAGATGAACTCGCGGTATGGCAGCTCGTCGAGGACGGTCGCGATCCGTGCGGCATCGGTCGGCTGCGACTCGCGAAGCCGCTCGACGGTCGACGGAAAGTCGATGAAGCCCTCTTCAGCGCGTACGGCTTCGTAGAGCTCCCAGAACCGCCGCGCGCTGTCCGCCGTAACGGATCGGGCGATCCGTGACGCGAGCGCGGCCTTCGCCGCATCGTTGTCGAGGAGCGTGTTGTCGACATCCAGGAAGACGGGGCGCGCCACGGGCGAAGTATCGAGGGCCTAGCGCTGCGGCGTGGACTCCGCCTCGCGCAGTACGACGAAGCGCTCCAGTCTTTCACCGTGCCGTACCAAGATGACCGGCACGGCGCGGCCGATGCGCTCGTCGGTGAGCACGCCCTGCAGGCGCGAGAGCGTCGGCACCGGTTCGCCGTCGACGGCGACGATGACGTCGCCGGCCTTCACACCACCCAGGTCCGCGGGCGAGCCGGAGGTCACCTCCACGACCCGGATGCCAGAGAGCGGCACGCCGAGCGCGCTCGCGAGCCCACGGCCGAGCGGCGTCGCTGTGCCGGCGATGCCCAGCATCGCCCGCCGGATGCGTCCGTCCCTGATGAGCGCGCCCGCCACGCGACGCGCGGTGGCGGACGGGATCGCGAAGCAGATCCCCTGGGCGTTCGGGATGATCGCCGTGTTCACGCCCACCACGCGGGCGTGCGTGTCCACGAGCGGCCCACCCGAGTTGCCCGGATTGAGCGCGGCGTCGGTCTGGATGATGTTCTCGATGAGCCGGCCGTCGCGGGCGTTGAGCGACCGGCCCAGTGCGCTCACGACACCGGTGGTGACCGTCGACTGGAAGCCGAGCGGATCGCCGATGGCGATGACGAGCTGGCCGACGCGAAGTGCGTCGGAGTCGCCGAGCGTCGCGGCTGGGAGCGCCGACGCGGAGAGCGCGCGGATGACCGCGAGGTCGGTGCTCGGGTCGGCGCCGGCGACCTCGCCGGCGATCTCGCTCCCGTCGTGCAGCGTGATCCGCGGGTTGCGGCCGCCTTCGACGACGTGCGCGTTCGTGAGGATGTAGCCGTCGGGGGCGATGACGAACCCGCTCGCGCCCCCGCGTCCGGATCCGACGTGGACCACGGACGGACCGACGCGCTCGACGACCGATGTGACGGCCGCCGAGAACGCGTCCAGGACCTCCGCGCCGGTCTCGATCACGGCTTTAGTTCAGCGGGCCGCCGGAGCGGACCTGCGCGACCTTCGACATCGCTTCGCGGAGCTCCTTGAGCCAGTCGCCCTCGTGCTCCTCGACGAGCCGGACGCACCACGCGACCGCCTCACTGCGGCTGCGGGCGACGCCCGCGTCCACGAGCGAGTCGAGGACCATGCGCTCCTTCTGGCGGAGCCGGGTCATGACCGGGATCGACATGTGCGTGAAGAGGAACGACTTGTCGCCGTACTTCACGCCCCACGAGATCGGCCGCTCGAACCGGCGTTCGGCCTCGTTCGAGATCGCCATGCGCTTCTCGCGGGTGTCCTCGCGGTACTGCTTGATGCGGCCCGCGGCCGCGGCCTTCTGGGCATCGTCGTTGCCCTCGACCTTCGCTTGCTTCAGCGTGCCGACCACGAGGATCTCCTCGCGATCGATGGTCACCTCGGGTGCGCCCTCGAACCAGTCCTGCGGGATCCGCCCCGCCACCCAGCCCTTGATCTCATCGGATTCGCTCATCGCCATGCTCCCTACTAGTCGTAATGCTAATTACACACGATACGAGCATCCAATTCTGGTATAGAACGAATGTCCCGCCGGATCGTTCCAGACCTCGTTCATCACCGTGCAGATCACCGACGCGTCCGGTCTGGCGCTCGTCCGGCAATACCCGACCCTCGGCTCGCGCCGAAGTCAGAAAAAAGCTACTGCTCGCTGGGCTGTCGCGAGCTCGACCGGGGCGTGGGTCCCGGCAACATCATCACGCGCCGCCAATTCAACGAGCTCCTCGATCAGCAAGCAGGGCGGTGCGCGATCTGCCGTCGCAGCCTCGGACCCATGGACGACCAAGAGCGCCCCTGCCTGGACCACGACCACAAGACGGGCCTGGTGCGCGGGATCCTGTGCACGAAATGCAATATTGCCCTTGGCTTCTTGCGCGACGATCCTGACACAGCGGAGGCAGCCGCGGCTTACCTTCGTCGGCGAGTCAGTGCTCTGCCATGAGCTTCGGATAGCCACCCGCGGTCATGTCGCGATCAGCACCGCGAACGCGGCATAAGCAGGGGGGCCTTCGAGCCATTGACCTCATCGGATTCGGTCACATTGCGTCCCCCCGCCGCTGACGTACGGGCACGGCACGGTACTGCCCCCACATTCGGTCGCGATACGGTGCGCTGCGGCGGGCGGAGGATGGGAATGTCGGACGAGATCACGCGGCGAGCGGCCGACGCCGCCGGGTTCGACATTGTCGTGGGCTCTGGAGCGCCGCCGGACGCGCCCGTTAGCGGAGAGCTCGCTCACGGAAGGCCGCCGCGTCCGATCGATCCGAGCGGGATCAAGCTCGACACCGGTGGGATGACGAAGATCGACCCGCCTGAGGCCGAGCGATCGATCCTTGACTCCGTCGAGCCCGCGACCGCACAGGCCCGGATAGGCGAGGCGTTCGGCGGCGGCACCGCTGGCGCGTCCGTCAAAGCGCTGCCCGACGCGCAGCGCGCTCTGATCCTGCGCGTGGCCGGGTCGGGCATGGCGCTCGCCGGACTGCTGCTGATCCTGTGGGCCTTCACCGGAGGCCGGATCCCGCATGAGGTGACGGCGGCGTTGCCGATCCCGACGTTCGCGGTCACCCCTGGCCCCGCCACATCGGCACCAACGGTCGCTCGCGCGGTCACGCCGCTCAGCGCCGGGCCGATCGTCGCGACGGCGAGCGGAACGATGACGACGTACACCGTCGAGTCCGCACAGGGCGATGGCTTGAAGTACCAGTGGGCCCACTCGGCCACCTGCGGGTCGCATCTCGGCGAGACGACCGCGACCTACCAGTGGGATCACCCGACACCGCCGTGTCCCGCCGGATCGTTCCAGACCTCGTTCATCACCGTGCAGATCACCGACGCGTCCGGTCTGGCGCTCGTCCGGCAATACCCGACCCTCGGCTCGCGCGCCGGACGCGGTCCGGTGCCCGACGGGGGCGGCGTCTTCACGCCGCAGCCCGGACTTCCCACGACGGTCGTGCGGACGGCGGCGCCGACAGCAGCCGCGGCGACCCAGACCGCGAACGCGACATACGTGTCGATCGCCCCGACGACGAAGGCCGATGATGGCACGGCGAACTTCCCACTCGCCGGCGGCGGAGCCCTGCTGGTGATCGGCGGCTCCGCGGTCGCGGTCGGCGCCGGACGGAAGCGCGCGACGGACGTTCCGATGCTTCGCGAGGACGATCGCCGCTACTAAGCGGTCCGACTGCGCGGGCGTGGGACGGGCACGGCGGCCTTCGACGGCGGCAACGCAACGAGCAGCTGCAACGAGGCGCGGCTCACCGCGTCCACGGCCCGCTCGAATTCGTCCGCGTTCTTCGCCGTCGGCTCGTGCACCCCGCTCACCTTGCGAACGAATTGCCTGGCCGCGGCGCGGACCTCGTCCTCACCCGCGACCCCCTCGATCGTCCGCAGTCGCTTGATGCTCCGGCACATGGTCGTTCTCCTTCTTACGCGAGTGGGAGGCGGATGCCGCCCTCGGGAAGCGTGTCCGTGGGCTCGAGCAGCTTCACGTGCGGACCGTTCCCGATGGCGAAGCGCAGCTCGCGCCCGTCGTTGAACCGGATCCACGCGTCGCCCTGACCGTGCGCGAGGCGCCCCAGCCACGATCGGACCCCATCGGGCTCCGGCCCGTACGACGCCACGTCGGCTTCGCGGACCGGCACGACCTCGTCGGACGGCCCGAGGGTCAGCTCGGCGCCTTCGGGTGTCGCGCGGATCCGCTTCAGCTCGTCCCGCCGGAACCCGAGCAGCTCGTCCTCACCGAACCGGATGAGCCATCGCCCGTCCGTCGAGGCGTTGACCGCGCCGAGCCAGGCCCGGAACCCGCCGATCTCCGGACCGAACGCGGCCACCTCCTCGAGCGGGAACTCGAGCGGGTCGCCCTGCGGGAAGGTCAGCCGTGCGCGGGTCATACCGTTGATGGTCCCACGGTCACAGCCGGTCGCGGTGCGGCATGTGCATCCGCGGCACCGGCGCCGGCCGCGGGACGTCCGTCACCTTCTGGCACGTCGGGCAGAACCACGACTTCCGCACCTCGTCGGGGTGCCAGCCCGACTCGACCATCGTCCCGCACACGTGGCAGGGCAGGCCGGCCCGCTCGTCGACCCACATGCGCTCGCCGGCGTTCAGGCTGAAGTGGGTGCGGCGCGGTCCGCCCGCGCGATTGAGCCGGATGAGCTTCCGCGCGTGCTCGACGATCTCGCGCAGCTTGACGTCGTCGAGGTCGCGCACCTGCGCCCACGGGGACGTGCGCGCGAGGAACAGCGCTTCGACCTTGAACACGTTGCCGATGCCGGAGATGACGTGCTGGTCGAGCAGCGCGGTGGCGACGTCGCGATCCTGGTCCGCCCGGAGGCGGCGGATCGCCTCATCGAGGTCGAACTCGTCGCGGATGATGTCGGGGCCGAGCCCGCTCACGACGCGATGGAGGCCGAGCTCCTTCTCAGTGAGCAGCTCGACGATCGGCGGATGGAAACAGGGCGCGACGACATGCTCGGTGCGGATGACGACGCGCGCTTCCGACTCCGGCTCCCACCAGCGCTCGCCCGGCCGGTACACGTGCCACGCGCCGCTCATCTTCATGTGGGTGTGGAGCACGACGCGCTGCGGGGTGTCGAAGGTGATGAAGAGGTGCTTCCCGTTCGATTCGATCGCGTCCACCCGGCTGCCGACGATCGCCTCGTCGCGCGCCGCGAGGCTCGTTTTCGGCGCGGTGATCTCGAACCCCGTGACGACCTGACCCGCGATCGCGCGCCGCAGCACCACCGCGGTGCGGAAGATGGTGTCTCCCTCAGGCACTGCGCAACAGGTACCCGCGCGGCGTGCGCACGAAGCCGGCCGCACGCAGCGGCTCGGCGAGGGGCGACTCGTCGACCGGCGCGCCGTCGATCTCTTCGATGAAGAGCGGATCGCGCCGTTCCGGTACGGCCTCGGCGGCCAGCGCCCGAGCAACGAGCGCGCGGACGCTCGCGACGTCGCGCTCCTCACCGTCGATGAAGGTGAGGGCACTGTGCTCGTCGCGGGCGACGTACGCGGCGAGCGCGCCGTCGACCAGGATCACGAGCGATCCCGCGACGCGCATCGGCTTGCGGCCGCTCTCCCGCTCGGGCCAGCCGAGCGCGGCGCCGTACGGGTTCGCCGGATCGGCGGCGGCGAGCATGACCACGGCCGGCTCCTCGCCGGGCTCACGCATCGCCCTGAGCCGATCGACGGCACCCGGCAACGCGAACTGCGCGGCACCACGCCCAGCGACGAAGTAGCCGCGACGCACGCGGCCTGCCTCCTCCATCGCGCGCAGCACGCCGTAGACGGCAGCGAAGCCACCGTCGGCGCCCTCGTACTGCACGAGCTCGCGGGTGATGACGCCGTGCCGCTCGAGGAGCTGCAGCACGCGCGCCGTGAGGCGCTCGGTCGGTGTCGCCGGCGCGCCGCTCGCCGAGGCGGAGACGAGCGACCAGCGCCCGATGAGCTCGGGCGTGAGGCCGCGCTGCGTCGGTCCACGCCGGCGGGCGTGGCGAACGGCCGGCGAGGCTGTCGTTCGTCACCTCGCCGGACCAGACGAGGTCCCAGAGCGCGTCCTTCACCTCGGGGGCGAAGCCGCCGCCGAGCGCCGCGACCAGCTGCGGGAAGAACGACGCGCCGCGCGACGCGAGCGCTTCGCGGATCCGGTCATGGGTCGAGCCATCCTTCTTCGTTGGCGCCGGCACGAGGGACGCGTGCTCCGAGAGGAAGAGTGCGACCTTGCCGTCGCGCGTCCCGCTCGCTCCCCCACCGACCCAGATCGCGGCACCAGATGCGAGCAGCGCGTCGAGGTCGCTCTCGTCGTACCCGGCGACGCGTGAGGGAAGGATCCGCGACTCGAGGTCGGACGCGGGCACGAACGCGCCCTCGAGCTGCGCGATCGCGTCGAGCAGCGCGGCCTCGCCGGGGCGCGGGGACTCCACGCCATGCCACGCGAGCGCGAAGCGAGCCAGCGCGGTCTGCTCGACCGGCTCGACCTCCTTGCGGAGGCGCGCGAGCGACCGTTGGCGCAGCGTCCGCAACACGCCGGCGTCGATCCACTCCACGCCGGTCGCCCCCGGACGGAACTCCCCCTCGAGCAGCGTGCCGTTGACCGCGAGCTCGCCGAGCGCACCCGTCACGAGAGCCGGACCGATGCCGAGGCGGCGCGCGAGATCCACCGCGGTGAACGGTCCGTGGGTGCGCGCGAAGCGCCGTGCGATCGAGACGAGCGGCCGCAGGTCGCTCCCAAGGAAGGCATCGGGCAGCCCGGGCGGCACGACGACCCCAAGCGCGTCCCGGTATCGCCCGGCGTCCTCGGCCGCGATCCAGCGCGTCTCGCGAGCGAGGGGCACGGCGATGGCGCGTCGGTCGCGCTGGAGCTCGAACAGCCATTCGTCCACGGGCGCGCCGGGCTCGGACCGCGCTTTCACTTCGTCACGCGTGAGATCGCCCAGCCGGAGCAGGAGGTCGTGGGCGGCGTCGGCGTGACGCGCGGCACGATCGGGCTCGAGGTGCTGGAGCTGGAGCTCGAGCTCGGCGAGCGCGTTCGCGTCGAGGAGCTCGCGAAGCTCGACCTCACCGAGGAGCTGGCGGAGCTGCGCCGGATCGACGGTGAGCGCCTGGGCGCGACGCTCGGCGAGGGGCGCGTCGCCCTCGTAGATGAAGTTGCCGACGTACGCGAACAAGAGCGCGGACGCGAATGGCGATGGTGAACGCGAGTCCACGGTGACCACGCGAACGTCGCGGCTGCGAATGGCACGCAGGACCTCGAGGAGCGCCGGCATGTCGAAGACGTCCTGCAGGCACTCGCGATAGGCCTCGAGGATGATCGGGAACGACGGGTAGCGCGACGCGACCTGCAGCAGCTCGCCCGCGCGGCGGCGCTGATGCCAGAGCGGCGAGCGCCGGCCGGGGAAGCGCCGCGGAAGGAGCAGCGCGCGGGCAGCCGCCTCACGGAAGCGCGCGGCAAAGAGCGGTGTCTGCGACAGGCGCTCGATGACGAGGGCCTCCGCGCGATCGGGATCCGGAAGGACGAGCTGCGGATCGGGCGCGCGCTCGGCCTCGGGGAAGCGCGCAACGATGCCGTCGTCGGTCCAGAGGACGTCGACCTCGATATCCGACCGCTCGCGCACCATCGCGCCGATCGCCATGGCCCAGGGCGCGTGGACCTTTCCGCCGAACGGGGTCAGCACGCAGACCCGCCAGTCGCCGACCTCGTCGAGATAGCGCTCGACGACGATCGTCTTGTCGTCGGGCACCGCACCGGCCGCGGCGACCTGATCGCGCAGGTACTCGAGGAGGTTCCGCGCGGCGCGCTCGTCGAGATCGTGGCGTTCGCGAAGGCGAGCGATCGCAAGGTCGGGATCGCTCGCGCGCAGCTCCCGCGTCAGGGCGCCGATCGCCCGCCCGAACTCGAGCGGGCGCGTCGCGGTCTCGCCCTTCCAGAACGGCATCTTCCCCGGCACGCCGGGCGCGGGCGATACGAGCACGCGATCGTGGGTGATCTCCTCC
>WNFM01037127.1_pt1 | contig 11923 bp, 6 predicted proteins | sample 5400271 | NCBI WGS metagenome assembly WNFM01 (sample SAMN13153352, study PRJNA577476) | soil metagenome | isolation source: 60 cm saprolite on Douglas fir-dominated hillslope | place: USA:California | collected 2013-09-17 | reverse complement strand
CAGGGGGACCACGCGCTCGCCGGAATCTCGGTGCACGCGGACCCCGGACTCGATCTCACGCAGACGGAGGAACGCGCGAACCTCTGGTCGATCGTCGATCGCGTCTTGGAAGCGGATCAACGTTCGGCGCTGTGGTTGCGCTACGCGGAGGACCTCACCGTCGCCGAGATCGCTACGGTCCTCGGGCGCTCGTCGGTGTCCGTGCGGGTGCTGCTCTTCCGCGCGCGCGCCAAGCTCGAGAAACACTTGGAGCCGCCGCGCGCGGACTCCGAAGCCGCGGCGCCTCCGGCGCGGAGCGCACAATGGAGAAAGGTGGGCATATGAATCGTCGATCCGAGGAGCGCGTCGAGGAGATGTTGCGGAGCGCGACGCAGGGTGCGCGCCGCGAGCCGCCGACCGCGCTCCGCGCGCGCGTCATGACGGCGATCGCTGCGGACGCATCCGCCCCGATCTCCGAGGCGGTCCTCAGGCCCGCTTGGCGCGAGCGACGGCAAGACGTGTTCGTGGCGGCCGCGGTCCTGATCGCCGTCGGACTCTGGGTCGCCGCCTTCCTCGGCGTGCTGGGAGTCGGAGTGCATCCTCCGATGTCCGTGGATGCCACCGCGCAGAACGAGATCCAGACTCCGTGGAGCGCCGGCCTCTCCGCGATCCAGAGCTCGCCGGAGACGCTGAGCACGGCCCTCGACGATTCGCTCTTCGGCGAACTCGACGACATCGCTCAGGACGCGACGCGCGCGGCTCGATTCCTCGTCGGCCGCCTGCCGGCGTCGCTCGCGCGGTAGTACGGAGCCAGAGCAATCCCTCGACGATTTGTCGCCGTCGGACGCGACCGCGACAAATCGTTGAGGGATTGCTCTGGCTCCGTACTCACGGCTGGATCGCCCGCGCCGGCCGGACTCCGAGCCCGCTGTCTCGATCCGGCGTCCCGTAACCCGCTCGCAGTGTCGTGCGCGCGTTCTCGGTCACGTCCGCGAAGCTCCCTCCGCGCACGGGGCGCCTGGGCTCCTTCGGAGAGATGCGTTCGCCGTCGCCCGGCTTCCACGGGAAGTTGTAGTTTCCCCAGTGGTCCCCGCACCACTCCCACACGTTGCCGATCATGTCGTGGAAGCCGAAGCGGTTGGCGAGGAAGGTCCCGACAGGCGCCGGGCTCGTGTACCCGTCGTCCAGCCATTCGTCGTAGACCCACGCGCCCGAGCCGCCGTGCGTCTTGCAGTACTTGTCCGCCAGATTCGCGCTCCCCGCGATGGTCTCCTTGCGATCTCCCGTCCACCACGGTGTCGTCGTCCCCGCGCGCGAGGCGAATTCCCACTGAGCCTCCGTCGGCAGCACGAGCCCGAGCCTTCCGAGGATCGTGACGCAATCGCTCCAGCTCACTTGATCGACCGGACACGACAGGGTGACCCGGATGTCTCCGTAGCTCGAACCCGCCGCGTAGCCGCTCGGGTTCAGACCGGTGAACCGCAGCCATTGCGCCTGGGTCATCTCGTACTTCGAGAGAAAGTACGGAGCGATCGTCATCGCATGCACAGGAGACTCGTTCTCCTGGGCCGCCGCATCGAAGCCGGGCTGCGCGGGATCCGCAGCCTGGGCGCCCATCTCGAAGGTGCCTCCCGGGACGAGCACGAGCACGAGGCCCGTCGCGTCCTGGATCGCGATCTTCCCGTCCGCGCCGCGCTGGGCGGGATCTCCGGTCTGCGCTTCCGCGAACTCCCAGAGTCCCGACTTCGGATCGCGTCCGATCGGGATCAATCCGAGCTGAGGTGGGAGGACGAGGCCGCCGTACAGCGGACACTGCGCAGGATCCGCGATCGAGGCGATCGCCGCGGTCCAGCGCTTCTTCGCGTCCGATCCGCCGACGCTGCGCTCTTCGATCGTCCGCGCGAGCGCGAGGCGCTTCTCGACGCCCCAGCCGTGCTCGGTGTTCGTGCCGGAGGCCGACAGACCTGTCGCGGGATCCGAGAAGGACTTCAAGTTCGCGATCAGCCGCTCGAGCTGGGCGTGCCACCAACGGTCCTCGCTGGACGAGAACTCCCACACGACCGGAACGTCACCGCCCGAGCGCGGTCGTCCGCGCTTCTCGATCTCGGCGAGCTTGCGTAGGTGGTCCTGGAGTCCCGGCCTGGGCTTGATCGCCTTCGCCGGCTCGCCCGGTCGCCCGTCGATCAGCGCGCGCGCGTCCGCGAGCCAGCCCTCGTACTCGGGTACGCGCTCCGGGCGGATCGGCCAGGCCGCGTCCGCGCGGTCGATCAAGTCCTGGAGGTCCTGGATCGCCGAGAGCGCGAGCACGTCGTCGGTGCGCTTCTCCGCTTCCACGGCCTTCGCGTCGGCGCGCTCCGATTCGTGCGCGGCCTTCACGAAGAGGGAGGAGCTGACGACGAGACCGATCGCGAGGCTCGCGACGGCGGCAGCGATCGCGGCGGCGAGGGTCTTGTTGCGCGCGACCCACTTCCGGAGCTCCGCGACCGCGCCCGTTTCGTACGCGGCGACGACGCGCTTCTCCAAGTAGGCGCGCAGGTCCTCGGCGAGGGACAGTGTGTCCGGGTAGCGCTCGCGAGCTTCGCGCGCCATCGCCTTCTCGCAGATCGCGACGAGCTCGGCGGGCAGGTCCCGGTCGATTTCGTGCAGCGACGGCGGCGGCCCTTGGAGCAAGCGCAGGAGGACGCGCCGGCTCGTCGTCCTCTCGCCCGGCGGCACGAAGGGCATCTGCCGCGCCAGCAGGTGGTAGAGCATCGCCCCGATCGAGTACACGTCCGATCGCGGCGAGAGCTTCTCGATCTCGCCGCGCGCCTGCTCGGGCGACATGTAGGCGGGCGTTCCCATCACGTCCCCGTCCATCGTCACGAGCGGCGATTCGGCGCCTTCGACCTGCACGGTGCCCGCGCGCGTCGTGCTCGGCGGCGCCACACCCTCGGGCCGGAGCCGCAGGTCGTGACCGTCCGCCTGGTGGAGCACGCGCGCGAGCCCCCAGTCCATGACGAAGACCTCGCCGTAGTTCCCGACCATGACGTTCGCAGGCTTGAGGTCGCGGTGGATCACGCCCTTCTTGTGCGCGTAGGCGACGGCTTCGCAGGCTTTCAGGATCACGCCGACCGCCCGCGTCAGGTTCCAACCCTCCCGGCCCTCGAAGACGAGACCGAAGATCTCCTTCAAGTCGCGCCCCTCGACGAGCTTCATCGTGAAGTAGAGGCGGCCGTCGCTGTCGAGGCCGAGCTCGTGGACGGGGACGATCCCGGGGTGATCGAGCTGACCGGTGACCTGCGCCTCCTCGAGGAAGCGGGCCGAGCTCTTCGACGGAGACCGACCCTCGTCCGCCGCGAAGGCGCCCAAGGCGACCTTCATCGCGAGGTGGCGCCGGAAATCCGCGTCCCAGACGCGCAGGATCGCGCCCATGCCCCCGCGGGCGACTTCGCCCTCGAGCTCGTAGCGGCTGAAGCGCGACAAGCGCGAGAGGCTCGCGAGCAACGCGGCCTGTCCAGGTTCTTGCGCGACTCCGGGAGAGGCGGGATCGCCGGCGTCGGCGAGGTCTCTCCAAGTCGCGTGGAGACCTTCGAGCTCGCGCGCGAGATCCGGGTGAGCAGCGAGGAGCTCGCCGAACTCGGCGCGGGCGCCGGACTCGCGCAGCGACAACCACCCGGCGAACACTTCGAGCGCGCTCGGCACGCCCATAGGGTAGGGAGAGTGAGTGCGGAGAGTGCGGAGCGGTGGCGATCTCTGGACGATCTCGGCGTAGAGTACGCAGCCTCGACGGTCCAGGAAGGCCACATCCATGCTCAGCCTCGTCGTCCTCGCAATCACCTTGCCGCCCTTCGCATCCCTCGATCCCACGCGCATCCCGTTCCAGTTCGTGGACAATCAGATCCGGATCGACGCCGTGGTCGCCGGCGCGGGTCCGTTCCACCTGATCCTCGACACGGGCATGCCGATCCCGGGCGTTCTGCTGTTCCAGAGCCCGCGCGTCGACGCGCTCGGGCTCGCGGACTCCGGCGGAAGGGTGCGGGTCGCGGGCGCCGGCGGAGAGGGGGCGGGATCGCCGGCCAAGAGGGCGACCGACGTCGCGATCGCGCTCGGCCCTCTCGAGATCCCGAAGACCTCGGTGCTCGTCATCGAGGAGCCGACCGGGTTCCCTCCGGGGATCGACGGCATCGTCGGTGGCGAGCTCTTCTTCCACTACGTCGTCCGCCTCGACATGGACGAGAGCCGCCTCGAGCTCTCGCCATCCGGAAGTTGGGCGCCGCCGAAGGATGCCTGCGTCGTCCCGCTCGAGCGCGTCGACGGCAAGATCTTCGTCGAGATGCGCGTCGCGGTCGGCGCCGACGCGGCGATCCCGGCGCAGGTCGTCGTCGACATCGGCGCGGGCCACGCGCTGTCGCTGAACACGCACGCGGACGGACGCTTCGCTCCGCCTCCGGGCGCGGTCGAGACGTCGCTCGGGCGAGGTGCTTCCGGGGTCCTCCTCGGCCAGGTCGGGCGCGTGCGCCGCGTCGAGCTCGGCACGTTCGCCTTCGAGAACGTCGTGGCGTCCTTCCCGAGCGAGAAGCACCAGAAGGCCGGCGGCGAGGACTTCCGCGACGGCAACCTCGGCGAGGAAGTTCTCCGTCGCTTCAACGTGACGTTCGACTACGCGGGAAACCGGATGGTGCTCGAGAAATCCCGCGGCTTCGGAGAGCCTTTCGAGCACGAGATGGCCGGCCTCGACTTCGACTGGGGCAAAGACGGGAGCCTGCTCGTCCGCGAAGTGCTCCCGAAATCGCCGGCGGCGACGGCCGGGATCCGAGTCGGCGATCGCGTGCTGTCGATCGACGGACGAGCGATGACCGGCGTCAGCGACCACGGACTGCACAAGGCGCTCACGGTCGACGGCGGCGACGTCCGGATGTCGCTGATGCGGGGGACGGAGACCTTGGAGAAGACGGTCCGCCTGCGCCGCCTCTTGTGATGGCGCGCGGCCCCGGACGCTCCTTCCGCGAACTCGACCTCCCGCCCGCGACGCTCGCGAACCTCGAGAGCCTCGGGTACGCGAGCATGACGCCGATCCAGGCGGCGAGCCTGCCGCTCGCGCTGGCCGGGCACGATCTCATCGCGCAGGCGAAGACGGGCAGCGGCAAGACGGCGGCCTTCGCGCTCGTGCTGCTCGCGCGCTACCGCGAGCGGCGCGCAAGCCCTCGTCCTGTGCCCGACGCGCGAGCTCGCCGAGCAGGTGAGCACCGAGATCCGCCGCCTCGCGCGCGCGAGCGACAACGTCAAGGTCCTCACCCTGTGCGGCGGCACGCCGATCCGGCCGCAGCTCGCGAGCCTCGAGCACGGCGCCGACGTCGTCGTCGGCACGCCCGGCCGCATCCTCGACCACCTCGCGCGCGGGAGCTTGGAGCTCACGGCGCTCCAGACGCTCGTGCTCGACGAGGCGGATCGCATGCTCGACATGGGCTTCTTCGACGACATCGCCGCGGTCGTGAAGCGCTGTCCGGCGCAACGCCAGACGCTGCTCTTCTCGGCCACGTTCCCCGAAGAGATCGTGCGCTCGAGCCGACAGTTCCTGCGCGAGCCGAAGGAGGTGCAGCTCCCCGAGCGCCACGCGGCCACGAAGATCCGCCAGCGCTTCTACCGCGTCGAGGAGGGCGAGCGCCTGGGAGCGGTCGCGCTCCTGCTCGAGCACTTCCGGCCCGAGCGCACGCTCGCCTTCTGCAACACGAAGGCTCGCTGCCGCGAGCTCGGCGCGCTCCTGGAAAAGCGCGGCCTCGTCGCCCTGGCCTTGCACGGCGATCTCGAGCAGCGCGAGCGCGATCAGGTGCTCGTGCAGTTCGCGGGCCGCAGCGCCTCGGTCCTCGTCGCGACGGACGTCGCCGCGCGCGGCCTCGACATCGCCGAGCTCGAGGCGGTCGTCAACGTCGAGATCACGCCCGACCCGGAGGTCCACGTGCACCGCATCGGGCGCACGGGCCGCGTCGACCGCGAAGGCTGGGCCTTCAGCCTCGCGAGCTCGCACGATGCCGCGCGGGTCGCGCGCATCGAGGCGTTCCAGGGGACGCCCTGCGCCTGGCACGCGCTGGGCGAGCTGAAGCGCACCGGCACCGCGCCGCTCGTGCCGCCGATGGTCACGCTGCAGATCCTCGGCGGCCGCAGGGAGAAGATCCGCGCCGGCGACGTGCTCGGCGCGCTGACGGGAGAGATGGGCTTCCGCGCGGCGCAGGTCGGCAAGATCCAGGTCAACCCCTACGCGACCTACGTCGCCGTCGAGCGCGCGATCGCGAAGCCGGCGCTGGCAAAGCTGTCGGCCGGAAAGGTGAAGGGGAAGAGCGTACAGGTGCGACGGGGGGGGCGGGGGCCCGCCCCGAAATCGTTGAGGGATTGCTACGGCACCGTACTATCCGAACGGAATGGCCGAGAGCTCGATGTGCGGGTTCCTGTCGGTGAAGTAGGCGAGCTGCCACTCCTCCGCGAGCAGGAGCATCCTCTCGCCGTCCGGATCGAAGGCCAGGGCGGAGCCCGACGGCCAGTTCGTCTCGCGCGGCTCGATGCCCGCTCGCGGGCGCCACCAACGCGAACGGACCCACGGCTGCGGCTCGAATCTCGACTCGGCGTGGTACTCGCTCTCGAGCCGGTACTGCAGCACTTCGAACTGCAGCGGTCCGACGGCGGCGAGGACCTGCACGCGCCCTTCGGGGCGTTCGAGCTCGAGACTCTGCACGACGCCTTCGTGCAGGAGCTGCTTCAGCCCGCCGCGGAACTGCTTGTATTTCGCCGTGTTCGGGTTCGTGACGATCGAGAAGCACTCCGGGCTGAAGCGCGGGATCTCCGCGAAGCGCAGGTTCCCGTCCTGGCTGAGCGTGTCGCCGATGCCGTACTCCGTGCCGCCGACGAGCCCGATCACGTCGCCCGCGACGGCGTCGTCCATCGTCTCGCGATCGCGGCCGAACAGCTTGTAGGCGCCCGAGAGGCGCACTCTCTTGCCGCTCTGCACGTGCCGCACCTGCATGTCGCGCTCGAAGCGCCCCGAGACGACGCGCGCGAAGGCGATCCGGTCGCGGTGCAGGGGATCCATGTTCGCCTGGATCTTGAAGACGAAGGCGGAGAAGGTCTCCTCGTCGGGCTCGACCAGGCGATCGCCGCTCTTGCGCGCGCCCGGCGGCGGGGAGTAGCGCAGGAAGTTGTCGAGCAGGAGCTGCACGCCGAAGTTGTTGACGCCCGAGCCGAAGAAGACCGGGGTCTGCCGGCCGGCGAGCACGAGCGCGGGATCGAAGGCGTGGCCCGCGCCCTCGACCATCTCGATCTCGGAGCGCACGCGCTCGTAGCGCGACGGATCGAGCCGCGATCGCACGAGCGGATCGTCGAGCCCGCCGACTTGCACCGGCGCTTCGAACGCACCATTAGGTGTGCGCTCGAACACGTGCATCTCGCGCGTCTGCCGGTCGTAGACGCCCTTGAAATCGATCCCGTGGCCTAATGGCCAGTTCATCGCGCAGGCGCCGATCTTGAGCACGCTCTCGAGCTCGTCGAGGAGCTCGAGCGGATCGCGCGCCGGCCGGTCGAGCTTGTTCATGAACGTGAAGATCGGGATGCCGCGCTTCGCGCACACCTCGAAGAGCTTGCGCGTCTGGCTCTCGATGCCCTTGCCCGCGTCGATCACCATCACCGCGGCGTCGACGGCGGTCAGGACGCGGTAGGTGTCCTCGGAGAAATCCTTGTGGCCGGGCGTGTCGAGTAGGTTGACGCGGAAGCCGTCGTAGTCGAACTGGAGGAGCGTCGAGCTGATCGAGATGCCGCGCTGACGCTCGAGCTCCATCCAATCCGACGTCGTCGCGCGCTGGCCCTTGCGCGCGCGCACCGCGCCGGCCTTCTGCAGGGCGCCGCCGTACAGGAGCAGCTTCTCCGTGAGCGTCGTCTTCCCCGCGTCGGGGTGGGAGATGATCGCGAGCGTGCGGCGGCGGGCGATTTCGGCGGCGAGGAGGGGCATTTCTTGGGCGCGGACCGGGGTCGCCCTTGAGGGACCCGGATCGCGCAGGATAGCAGCTCGGATCGCACGGGCGCAGGGGCCTGCGCTAAACTGGGGCGCCGTGACGCGAATCCAGACACCGGCGGTTCGGAGCGACCTCGCGAGCCGGGAAGCTCGAGCCGTCGCCTCGACTCACAAGGAGATCTTCTGGCGCGCCGACGCGCGCGGCGAGTGGACGGAAGCGATCCCGAGCTGGAAGGACTTCACCGGGGCCGGCGCGGAGGACGCGCGCGGAGACCGCTGGCTCGAGCTCCTGCACCCGGACGATCGCGAGCGCACCGCGGCCCTGTGGGCGCGCTGCGTGGCTTCGCGCGAACCGTACCGCAACGAGTACCGCTTGCGCCGACCTGACGGAGGGTGGAGGTACATGGCGGTCCGCGGCGTCCCGCGCCTCGCCCTCGACGGGAGCGTCCGCGAATGGATCGGCTTCTCGGAGGACATCACGGAGAGCCGCCTCGCACGGCAGTCGCTCGCTCACGAGCGCGCCATGCTCGAGCACCTGGCCTGCGGCGGATCCCTCACGCAGGTCCTCACCGAGCTCGTCGTCGGTCACGAGCAGCTGCATCCGGGGACGCTCGGCTCCGTGCTCTTGTGCGACGCCGAAGGCACGCACCTGCTCCACGGCGCGGCGCCGAGCCTCCCCGCCTCCTATTGCAAGGCGATCCACGGCGCGCCGATCGGGCCGAACGTCGGTTCGTGCGGCACGGCGGCCTACACGGGCGAGACGGTGATCGTCGCGGACATCGAGACGGACTTCCGCTGGGCCGACTACCGGGGCTTCGCGCTGCCTTTTGGACTGCGCGCGTGCTGGTCCACGCCGATCCGGTCGCGCCACGGCAAGATGCTCGGCACGTTCGCGCTGTACTACCGCGAGCCGCGCACGCCGCACCCCGAAGAGCTCGCCGCGGTCGAGACGGGGGCGCGCCTCGCGGCGGTGGCGATCGAGCGCAAGCTCGAGGAAGACGCCGTCCTCGAGTGGAAGAACCGCTACGAAGCCGTGATCCAGGCCAGCGGACACCTGCTCTACGACTGGGATCCGGCGTCGAACAAGGTGACGTACGGCGGCGACTGCCAGCGGATCCTCGGCTACTCGGTGGAAGAGCTCGGTTCCGATCTGTCCCACTGGATCGGTCGGATCCATCCCGAGGACCGCGCCGCGTTCCAACACGAGATCGAGCGTGTCCTCCGGACCGGGGAGCCCTTCCACTGCGCCTACCGCATGAGGCGCAAGGACGGTGCGCAAGTCGACGTCCAGGACGACGGCTACTTCGTGCTGGACTCGGATCGCGTGGTGACGCGGATGGTCGGTTTCGTCGTCGACGTCACGCAGAGGAAGCGCTCCGAGGAGCAGGCCCGTCAGACGCAGAAGATGAACGCGATCGGCGAGCTCGCGGGCGGCGTGGCGCACGACTTCAACAATCAGCTCGCTGCGATCCTCGGGTTCTCCGACCTCCTGTCGAGCCAGCTCCAGGAGCCGGCTCTGCTCCGGCTCGCCGACGGCATCGGCGTCGCGGCGCGGCGCTCCGCGGACCTGACGCAGAAGCTGCTCGCGTTCGCGCGCAAGGGCCACTACCGCGCCGTTCCGGTCGATCTGCGCGCCGTGATCGCCGAGACCCTCGCGATCCTCGAGCACAGCATCGACAAGAGGATCGCGCTGGTGCAGAAGATCCACGCGCCGGAGACCGTGATCCTGGGAGATCCGACGCAGGTCCAGAGCGCGCTCCTCAACATGGCGCTCAACTCGAGGGACGCGATGCCGGACGGCGGGACGCTGACGTTCGAGGTGGCGGTCGCCGGCGACGCGTCGCGGGCGTGCGAGTCGTGCCACCACGAAGTCCTCCCCGGCGCGCACCTGCGGGTCACGGTCGGGGACACGGGGACCGGGATCGACGAAGAGGTCCGCAAGCACTTGTTCGAGCCGTTCTTCACGACGAAACCGGTCGGGAAGGGGGCGGGGATGGGCCTCGCGTCCGTCTACGGGACCGTGAAGAGCCACGGCGGATCGATCCGGGTCGAGAGCGAGACCGGCGTCGGGACGAGGATCTCGATCTGCCTGCCGTTCGAAGCGACGGCGCGATCGTCGGCTGAGGCGATCCCCGAGGCGCCCAAGGATGAGGCGAACGGCGCGGTCGTCCGGCATGCCGCGAGGAAGAACCTCCGCATCCTCGTGGTGGACGACGAGGAGAACCTCCTCGCGATGATCCCGCGGATGCTCGAGCCGGGTGGTCACGAGGCGATCGTGGTGGCGGACGGCGCGGCGGCCGTCGAGGTCTATTCGAAGCGCTGGCAGGAGATCGATCTCGTGATGCTCGACATGATGATGCCGGGGATGACCGGGCGGGAGACGTTCCTCGCGCTGAAGGCGATCAACCCCGCGGCGAAGATCTTGCTCTCGTCGGGCTACAGCCTCGACGGAGCCGCGCGCGAGGTCATGAAGGACGGGGCGAAGGGCTTCATCCAGAAGCCGTTCTTGATCAGCGAGCTCGAGACCGCGGTCGCGCAGGCCGTCGCGCAGGCCGCCGCGCAGGCAACCGACCGCTGACCGCGCCGACGTTCAGCGCACGGCCGCAGCGACCGCGACCGCCGGCGTGAACCCGGGCGACGCGCCGTCGATCACCGCGACGACGGCGTCGAGCCGCGTCCGCAGCGAGGCGACCGCCGTGCCGACCCGGTCGACGGGAGCGCGGGCCAACGCGATTCCGGCGGAGCTCAGGTCGTTCGAGAAATAGATCCGCAGGTCCTCGAGGGAGTGCAGGAGCGTCTGGTATTCCGGCCGGACGGTCTCCATCGCGTGCTCGAGGTCGTCCTGGGTGCGCAGGAGCGCGTCGCGGCGCGCGACGGCGCTGCTCTGGATCTCCGGGTCCTGGATGCTCGCGATCTCCTTCTGCCAGGACTCGAAGTAGGACTTGCCGCGGCCCTTGACGTCCTGGAGGTCGGCCTCGGCCGCCGAGAAGGTGCGCTGCAGACCCTGGAGTTGGCTGCGGAAGTTCTGGAAGGCGACGACGGTTCCGTCGCTGGACGCGTCGAGCACGCCCTTGAGCGAGCCGTGCACGGAGAGGAGGTCGTCGCCGACGCCGCGGAGGTCGCGGCGCATGGAATCCATCGCGTTCGCGGTGGTCTCGGCCTTGTGGTAGCCGCTCGTCGTGCAGCCGGCGAGCGTCGCGCAGAGGAGGAACAGGCAGGCGGTCTTCGTCATGGGGGGCTCCGTTTCGAGGGAGTCTAGCATCCCCGGCGGCCGAGGCTCGGGACGGCTGCGCCAGGTCGGAGGCGGACTCCACCGCGGCGCGGGCGCCGGAGGCCGCTTGAACTCATCGCGAGAACCGCGCGGCGCCGGAGATTGGAACCCGCGCGTGCCTTCGCGCGTGCCTTCGCCTTCGCGCGTGCCTTCGAACGGGCGCGCGCCCTCCGGGCTGCGGTAGCTCATGCCGCGCCGGTGCTCGGGCTCGTGCGTCCACCCGACCTGTCCGCCCGTCGCGCCGCGCAGGAACGCGCCCCCCGGCGGAGCGACGCAAGTGTGATCGGTGAAGCGGCGGTAGCGCACGACGTCGACGACCACGGTGTGGTGGTGCCAGTCGCAGTCGCCCCAGAAGGCCGAGCCCCAGAAGAACCCGAAGCCGAAGGTGATGAACGGGCCGGGGTACGGCGGCGGGTAGTAGAAGGCCGGGTAGTACCAGTCCGCGTAGTACCAGCCCGGACCGTACACGACGACCGGCGAGTACGTCGGCACGTAGACGTACTCCGGCGACGCGGGCTCGACGACGATCACGTCGCCGTCCTGCGAGACCCTCTGCTGCTCCGTCGTCTTCAACGAGCCCGCGGCGATCGCCTTCTTGCGCATCCGCTGGACCGTGTCCATCAGCTCGGTCTTCTGGCCGAGGAACGCATCGCCGAGATCGCGCGTCCACGCGATGTTGTCGCTCATCTGCTTCAACA
>WNFM01258218.1_pt2 | contig 11924 bp, 11 predicted proteins | sample 5400271 | NCBI WGS metagenome assembly WNFM01 (sample SAMN13153352, study PRJNA577476) | soil metagenome | isolation source: 60 cm saprolite on Douglas fir-dominated hillslope | place: USA:California | collected 2013-09-17 | reverse complement strand
ATACTGGGCGTGATTGCCGCTGTCGGGTGGGCGCTGCGGGTGGGCACCGCCGTCCATCCTGCCGCGGAGGAAGGACAGGCGGAAGTGCTGCACCTGTCTGTACCGGCGAGCGCGCTGCCGGCCACGGCGCCGGTCGCGGCACCGGCCGGCCAGGTGTCCGCCGAGGGCGCCTCCGCAGCGGCCGCGAGCGATGCCGGGACCGACGCGCTCCTGGCTTCGCTCCCGCACAAGAGCGTGCAGCTCACCTTCAGCGGCGAATGCTGGGCCGAGGTGTACGACGCGCGCGGCTGGCGGCTGTTCTTCGGGTTTGGCCATGCCGGCCTGACGCAGGAGTTGAGCGGCGTGCCGCCGTTTCGCCTCGTGCTGGGCAATGTCGCGGCGGTCGCGGTGGCCGTCGAGGGGACACCGGTTGAGCTGCCCGAGGCGGCGCCCGGCGCGCGACTGCGCGTCTCGCTCAAGGGCAACGGCACTGTGGCCAGCGTGCGCTGAGCGGACCTGACGGATAGTCCCGTGAACAAGTCACTACAGGCCGTGCGCGGCATGAACGACGTGCTGCCCGGCCAGATCGGCGCCTGGCGGCATCTCGATGGCGTGTTGCGTGGCCTGCTGCGCGACTACGGCTACGAGGAGCTGCGCATCCCGGTCGTGGAGCATACCGAGCTCTTCCAGCGCTCCATCGGTGAGTACACCGACATCGTCGAGAAGGAGATGTACACCTTCGAGGATTCCGGCGGCGACAGCCTCACGCTGCGCCCGGAGGCCACGGCCGGCATCGTGCGCGCGGTGATCACCAATGGCCTGCTGCGCGGCGCACGCCTGAAACTGTGGACCGCGGGTCCGATGTTCCGCCATGAGCGGCCGCAGAAGGGGCGCTTCCGGGAGTTCTACCAGTTCAGCGTGGAGGCCATCGGCTACGCCGGTCCGGACATCGATGCCGAATTGATTGCACTGAGCGCACGACTGTGGCGCCGGCTCGGCATTTCGCGCGTGCGCTTGCTGCTCAATTCCCTTGGCACCGCGGCGGCGCGCGAGAGTTATCGGGCGGCACTGCGCAGCTACTTCGAGGCGCACGCGGAGATCCTCGATGCGGACAGCCGCCGGCGCCTGCAGGGCAATCCGCTGCGCATCCTCGACAGCAAGAACCCGGCGATGCAGGCCCTGATCCAGGGCGCTCCGGTCCTCAGCGACCATCTCGACGGGGAATCACGCGCGCATTTCACCGGCCTGTGCGCGCTGCTCGATGCCATAAAGATCCCCTACACGATCAACCCACGGCTGGTACGCGGACTCGACTATTATTCGCACACGGTATTCGAGTGGGTCACCGACGCCCTGGGGGCGCAGGACGCGATCTGCGCCGGCGGCCGCTACGATGGGCTGATCGACCAGCTGGGGGGCGAGGCGACGCCAGGGATCGGTTTCGCGCTGGGCCAGGAGCGGGTGGTCGATCTGATCATGCAGGCAGGCTCCACCCCGGCGCCGGTACCGCCGGCGGTGTATCTGATTGCCAGCGGAGCACGTGCCGAAGCGGCGGCCCTGGCGCTGGCAGAAGCGCTGCGGGAAGCCTTGCCCGGGCAGGGCGTGCAGATGAATCTGGGGGGCGGTAACTACAAGGCGCAGTTCCGCCGCGCGGACCGGAGCGGCGCCTGCCTGGCGTTGATCCTGGGGGATGCGGAACTCGACCGCGGCGTGGTGGCATTGAAACCATTGCGCCGCGAGGCGGGTCAGATCGAATGCGCACCCGGGGAACTGCCGGATCGGGTGCGACGGATGCTGGAGGAGGAATCGTGGACGAGTATCTGAATGAACAGGAACAGTGGGAGCTGGTGCGCAGGTGGTTGCGCGAGAACGGTCCGTGGCTGATCGCCGGAGTCGCGCTGGCGGCTTTCGGCGTATGGGGCTGGAAAGCCTGGCAGGCACGCCAGGAGACGCGGCTGCTTGCAGCCAGCAGCCAGTACGAACAGCTGGTCGCGGCGTTTGCGAAGAATGACATGCCCACCGTTATTTCACTGGCCGACAAGCTGGCCGCCGAGTATCCGCACACGGGATACGCCGAGCATGGCGAACTCACGGCCGCGCGACTCCAGGTCGAAAACAATCAGCTGCCCGCGGCGCTCACGCGGCTGCAGCAGATCATGGCGGCAACGAAAGACCACGAGCTGGCGCTCGTGGTGCGGCTGCGGATTGCGCGCCTGCAGATCGGGCTGGGCAAGGCCGACGAGGCCCTGGCCACGCTGGCTGCAGCCGAGCCCGGCGCCTTCGCCGGCCGCTACGCGGAAGTGCGCGGTGACGCCCTGTGGGCGAAGGGCGACCGGCCCGGCGCGCTCAAGGCCTACAAGGAAGCGCAGGCCGCGCTCGCGGGCGCACCCGGAGGGGATTTGCTGGCCCTGAAGATCGGGTCTCCATGATCGCGCGCCATGCCCTCCTGATCGCCGTCGTCGTCGCTCTGGGCACGCTCGGTGGCTGCTCGCATTCGAAGTCCAAGACCAAGCCCGACAAGCCGATGGTGCTCGTGCCCATCAAGGCCCAGTTCGCGCCGCGGCGGGTGTGGAGCGCCAGCCTCGGCAAGTCCGAGCCGAAGCTGCGCTTAGGGCTCGCTCCTGCCGTCGACGGGAATCGCGTCTATGGGGCCAGTCCGCACGGCGATGTGGTGGCGCTCGATCTGGCCACGGGCCGGTCAATCTGGCGGCACCACTTCAAGCAGACCTTCTCGGGCGGACCCGGGGCGGGGAACGGGCTGGTGCTCATCGGCACCAGCGGCGGCACGATGCTCGCTCTGGGCGCCGGCGACGGCGCTGAACGCTGGCGCGTCCAGCTCAATTCGGAACTGCTCGCTGCGGCCGCGGTGGCCGGGGACCTGGTCGTCGTGCGCACCGTGGATGGCAAACTCTACGGGCTCAATGCGGCGGACGGGCAGCAGCGCTGGGTGACCGATCAACAGGTGCCGCGGCTCTCGCTGCGCGGCACGAGCGCACCGGTCATCGCGGGCGAGCTGGCGATCTCGGGTTTCGACAACGGCCGTCTCATGGCCGTATCGCTGGCGAGCGGCAATACGGCCTGGGATGTGGCCGTGGGCCAGGCGCGCGGCAGCAGCGAGCTGCAGCGACTGATCGACATCGATGGTCTGCCGGTGATCGACGGCGATGACCTGTTCGCGGTCGCTTTCCAGGGCCGCGCGGTGCGCCTGACGCGCGATACCGGGCACGAGATCTGGTCGCATGAGATCTCGAGCTACCGCGGAATCGCCGCCGACGCCTTCGGCGTGTACGTGACGACCGCCGAAGGGGCGGTGGTGCGGCTCGATCGCGCCAGTGGCGCGGAGCGCTGGCGCCAGGAAGCCCTGCTGCGGCGCATGCTGACCGCCCCGGTCATCCAGGGCAAGAACGTCGTGGTCGCGGACATCCAGGGCGTGATCCACTGGCTGAGCGTCGAGGATGGTTCGTTCCGGGCGCGGGCCAGCAGTGGCTCGCGCGTCAGCGCGGCGCCCCTGGTGAGCGGCAATCTGCTCCTGGTCCAGACCGACAAGGGAGTGATCGAGGCCTGGCGCACGCCGGGAAGTTAGTCCGCCATGCTCCCGGTGGTGGCCATCGTGGGCCGGCCCAATGTGGGCAAGTCCACGCTATTCAATGCGCTGACCCGCACGCGCGATGCGATTACCGCCGACGTTCCGGGCGTCACGCGTGACCGGCAGTACGGCTACGCGCGCATCGGCGCCGTGCCCTGCGTGCTCATCGACACTGGCGGGCTGGTTGACAAGCCCAGCGGCATCGCGGCGCAGATGCGAGTGCAGACTGAGAAGGCGGTGGCCGAGTGCGATCGCATCATTTTTCTCGCCGATGCGCGCGCCGGGCTGACCGCCCAGGACCGGCAGATTGCCGGCGAGCTGCGGCGCGCGGGCAAGCCGGTCACGCTGGCGATCAACAAGTCCGAGGGCCTGGACGGGGACATGGTGGCTGCCGACTTCCAGGTGCTGGGAATCGGTGCGCCGCAGTCCATCTCGGCCGTGCACGGCCAGGGATGCCGCGAACTCATCGACACGGTGCTGGAAGGGCTGATTCCGGGCCCCGGACCGGCCGATGACACGAGCGCCATCCGCGTCGCGATCATCGGCCGGCCGAATGTCGGCAAGTCGACCCTGGTCAACCGCCTGCTGGGCGAGGAACGCGTCATCGCCGGGGAGGAACCCGGCACCACCCGCGATTCCATCATGGTGCCCTTCCAGCGCGAGGGCCGTGATTTCCTGCTCGTCGACACGGCGGGCGTGCGCCGCCGCTCGAAGGTCGATGACGCGATCGAGCGGGCCAGCGTGGCGCGTACCCTGCAGGCGATCGCCGAGGCGCACGCGGTCGTGATGGTGCTCGACGCGCATGACAACGTCGGGGAGCAGGACGCCAGCGTACTGGGCCAGGCTCTCGAGCGCGGCCGCGTGCTGCTGATCGCGATCAACAAGTGGGACGGCATCCCGCCCGAACAGCGCGACGAGATTCGCCGGCAGCTGTCCCTGAAGCTCGACTTCGTGCCCTACGCACCCCAGCATTTCATCTCGGCCCGGCACGGGACCGGGGTGGGCGAACTGGCGCGCGATGTGGTGCGCGGCTACGACGCGGCGATGCGCGCGATGGCGACGCCGGCGCTCACTAAAGTGCTCGAAAAGGCCATCGAGGCGCACCAGCCGCCGCTGGTGAAGGGCCGGCGGATCAAGCTGCGCTACGCGCACCAGGGCGGGCGCAACCCGCCGCGCATCATCATCCACGGCAACCAGACGGTGGCGGTGCCGGATTCCTACCGGCGCTATCTCGCCAACGTGTATCGCGACGCCTTCGACCTGTACGCGACGCCGGTCGCCGTGGACTTCCGCACCGACGCCAACCCCTATGATCGGCTCAAGGCCGGGAAGCGGCGGGCGCGGCCGGCAGGAACAATGCCGGGTCGACGAAGGCGCGGTTAAGGGCCACGCCGAAGTGCAGGTGCGGGCCCGTGACGCGGCCGGTGGCGCCGACGGCGCCGAGCGCCTCTCCGCGGGCCAGGTGCTGGCCCGGATGCACGCCGATGCTCGAGAGGTGGCAGTACATGGTGATCAGCCCTGCGCCGTGATCGATGAGCACCGTGTTGCCGTTGAAGAAATAATCGCCCACGTCGATGACCACGCCCTGCGCCGCCGCGACCACGGTAGCGCCCAGCGGGGCGCCGATGTCCATGCCGCTGTGCGGATCGCGTGCCTCGCCATTGAAGAGGCGTCGCAGACCGAAGGAACTGGAGCGCGCGCCGGCCACGGGCGGGCGCAGCCGCAGCGTGGACGGTGTCTGCGCTGAGAAGGTGGCGAGCGCTGCCCGGAGGTGCTCGCGCTCGCCGGTGACGCGCTCCAGGTCGGCCGCCGAGAGGTCCACTTGCGCGGGCGGCACTGTGAGGCGCTGCGTGCGGTAATGCGCTGGCCTCACCTCGAAAGTCAGCCGGGTTGCCGAGCTGGCCGGATCGCCGATGTCGATGGCCGCCACGCCCGGCGCCTGCGACAGCGGGATGCCGACGATGGCCACCCAATCCGCACCTTGCGGTAGCACCATGACCGGCGCCTCGCCGAAGAGCGCCCGGGGCGTGGCGCGATCCTTGTCCGTGTCGGGTAACGCCGCTATATGCAACACCGCCACGCCGCCTGGCACGGGGCGATTTTGGGGCAGGAATGAGGCTTGCGGGGTTGAAGCCGTGGCGCTGGCCGCGCCGAGCACGGAAGCCAGCAGCGTCGGCCACCCGCGCCTCAAGACTTGCGGCTTCCTGTGACGCGGGCGAGGACGGTGCCGTCCGCGAAGCGCGCCTCGATATCCTCGTCCACTCGCAGCTCGGAGGCGAGGCGCACGGGCCGTTCACTGCCGCTGCGCGAGACCATCGCGAAGCCGCGCTCCAGGGGCGCCAGTGGATTGAGCGCATTCAGGGCCTGAGTCGCCAGCTTTACACGCGAGTCGAGCTGGCGCAGCCAGACCCTGATCGCGCGCTGCAGGCGCAGCTCGAGTTCATCGACGCGCTGCGCATGCTGAGCCAGTCTGGCACCGGGATGCGCGCGCTGCAGCCGTTCGCGCTGGGCGCGCAGCCGGGCGCTCGCTTCCTGGAGCTGGCGGCGCGCGGCGTTGCCGAAGCGCGCGGCCAGCTGCGCGAGCCGCTGCAGCCAGACGTGACGGTCCGGCACGACCAGCTGGGCGGCGGCGGTGGGCGTCGGGGCTCGCACATCGGCCGCGAAATCAGCGATCGTCACGTCCGTTTCGTGGCCGATGCCCGCCACCACGGGGATCGCGCAGCGCGCCAGAGCGCGGGCGACCCGCTCGTCGTTGAAGGCCCAGAGGTCCTCGAGTGACCCGCCTCCGCGCGCCAGGATCAGCACCTGGCATTCGGCGCGCTCGCTCGCCAGGTCGAGCGCCGCAGCGATGGCCGGAGCCGCCGCCGCGCCCTGCACGGGCACCGGGTAGATCAGTACCAGCGCCGCCGGAAAGCGGTCCGCGAGCACACGCAGGATGTCGCGGATAGCCGCGCCGGTGGGGGAGGTGATGACGCCGACGCGCGCCGGGGCTGCCGGCAGGCTCCGCTTGCGCTCCACGGCGAAGAGGCCCTCGGCGCTGAGGCGTGCACGCAGCTGCTCGAAGGCGAGCTGCAGGGCGCCGGTTCCGGCATCCTCGAGCTGCTCGACCAGCAGCTGATAGTCACCGCGGGGCTCGTAGAGACTGACCCGCCCGCGCGCCATCACCAGCTGACCCTCGCGTGGCGTGAATGGCGCCAGGACATTGCGCTGGCGGAACATGGCGCAGCGCAGCTGCGCGTCGCGATCCTTGAGCGAGAAATACCAGTGCCCCGAGCCGGGCCGCGAGTAGTTCGAGACCTCGCCCTGCACCCAGATCGTCCCGAGGCCCGACTCCAGCAGCAGCCGCGCTTCGCGATTGAGGCGCCCCACGCTGTAGACGTCTCGAATCGTGGGGTCGGCCGCCGTGCGCATAGGGCATTTTAACCTTAATTGCAATTTCGGCAGTGGTTCGGGTTTACCGGCGAGCCGGCGGTGAGTACAATGGCGCGCTTCTTTCTGGGACGCCCACGCATGCGAATTCTCGAGGAAGCACTCACCTTCGATGACGTACTGCTGGTGCCCGCGCGCTCCGATGTGCTGCCGCGCGAGGTCGACCTGTCGACCCAGCTCACGCGCCGCATCCGCATCGGCCTGCCGGTCATCTCGGCGGCCATGGACACCGTCACCGAAGCGCGCCTCGCGATCACCATGGCGCAGGAAGGCGGCATGGGCGTGATTCACAAGAACATGCCCATCGAGGCGCAGGCCCGCCAGGTCATGCACGTCAAGAAATTCGAGAGCGGCGTCATCGCCGATCCGATCACTGTCTCGCCCGATGCAACCATTCGCCAGGTGATCGAACTGACGCGCGCGCGCGGCATCTCGGGCGTGCCCGTCGTGAGTGGCAGCAAGGTGGTCGGCATCGTCACGCACCGCGACCTGCGATTCGAGCGCCAGCTCGACGCGCCGGTGTCGACGGTCATGACACCCAAGGCGCGGCTGGTCACGGTGCGCGAGGGGGCGCCCAAGGAGGAAGTGCAGCACCTGCTGCACAAGCATCGCATCGAGAAAGTGCTGGTGGTCGGTGCCGGCGACGAGCTGCGCGGCATGATCACCGTCAAGGATTTCCAGAAAGCCACGGAATTTCCGCGCGCCAGCAAGGATGGCACCGGCCGCCTGCGCGCCGGCGCCGCCGTCGGCACCGCTCCCGACACGCTCGATCGGGTCGCCGCGCTGCGCGAAGCGGGGGTCGATGTCATCGTCGTGGACACTTCCCACGGTCACTCGCGTGGCGTGCTCGAGATGATCGCGCGATTGAAGGAGCGGTGGGGTGATCTTGAAATTGTTGCCGGCAACGTCGTCACGCGCGAGGGGGCGCTCGATCTGGTGAGCGCGGGCGCCGATGGCGTCAAGGTGGGCATCGGCCCTGGCTCGATCTGCACCACGCGCGTGGTGGCCGGCGTCGGCGTGCCGCAGATCACCGCGGTGGCAAATGTCGCGGAGGCGCTGGCGGCCAAGGGCGTTCCGCTCATCGCCGACGGCGGCATCCGTTACTCGGGCGACCTCGCCAAGGCGATCGCGGCCGGGGCGCACGCGGTGATGATCGGTGGGCTGTTTGCCGGCACCGAGGAATCGCCCGGCGAGGTCGAGCTCTACCAGGGCGCGTCCTACAAGTCCTATCGGGGCATGGGTTCGCTCGGCGCGATGGCCGACAAGCATGGTTCGGCCGATCGGTACTTCCAGGACACGAGCAGCGAGCTTGAAAAGCTCGTGCCTGAGGGGATCGAGGGACGCGTGCCCTACAAGGGGAGCCTGGTGGCGATCCTGTTCCAGCTCGCGGGCGGATTGCGTGCGGCGATGGGGTATACCGGCAGCAGCAGCATCGAGCAGATGCGCACCCGCCCGGTGTTTGTGCGCATCACCAGCGCCGGCGTGCGCGAGAGCCACGTCCACGACGTCGTGAGCGGGTCGCCGCCGCCGGCGCGAGCGCCGCGGATATTCATGCTGATCGGATCCTGATCGTCGACTTTGGCTCGCAGTACACGCAACTGATCGCGCGACGGGTGCGGGAACTCGGTGTTTACTGCGAGATTCACCCCTGGGACATGAGTGCGGCCGCCGCGCGCGCCTTTGGCGCGCGCGGCGTGATCCTGTCCGGCGGCCCTGAATCGGTCACGGCCCCAGACGCACCGGTAGCGCCGGCGGTGGTATTCGAGCTCGGGGTGCCGGTGCTCGGGATCTGCTATGGGATGCACACCATGGCCGCGCAGCTGGGAGGCCGCGTGGTGCCCGGCGACATCCGGGAATTCGGCTACGCGGAGATCCGCGCCCGTGGCCACTCGGCGCTGCTGCGCGACATCGAAGATCGGATCAACGCCGAGGGACACGGCCTGCTCGATGTCTGGATGAGCCATGGCGATCGCGTGGTGAAGCTGCCGCCAGGCTTCCAGGTGATCGCGGCGACCGGGGATGTACCCATCGGCGGCATGGCCGATGAGGCACGGCGATTCTATGCGCTGCAGTTTCACCCGGAAGTGACGCACACTACGCAGGGCACACGCATCTACGCCCGCTTCCTGCACGAGATTTGCGGTTGCGCCAACGCCTGGACGGCCGGCAACATCATCGAGGATGCGATTGCGCGGGTGCGCGCGCAGGTGGGATCCGGTCGCGTGCTGCTCGGCCTGTCCGGGGGCGTGGATTCCTCGGTAGTGGCCGCGCTCCTGCACCGGGCGATCGGCGCGCAGCTGACCTGCGTGTTCGTGGATCACGGCCTGCTGCGGCTCGGTGAGGGCGATGCCGTGATGGACGTGTTTGCGAAGCACCTGGGCGTCAAGGTGATCCGGGTCAATGCCGGCGAGCGCTACTTCGCAGCGCTGCGTGGGATCAGTGATCCGGAGGCCAAGCGCAAGCTCATCGGCGGCCTGTTCATCGACATTTTCGAGGCCGAGGCGGCGAAGATCAGCGGGGTCGAGTTTCTCGCCCAGGGCACAATTTATCCCGATGTCATCGAGTCGGCCGGCGCCGGCACGGGCAAGGCGCACGTGATCAAGAGCCATCATAACGTCGGCGGCCTGCCCGGGCGCATGAAGCTTACGCTGGTCGAACCCCTGCGCGAGCTGTTCAAGGACGAGGTGCGCCGCATCGGCATCGAGCTCGGGCTTCCCGCGGCGATGGTCCAGCGTCACCCGTTTCCGGGGCCCGGCCTCGGGGTGCGCATCCTCGGTGAAATCACCCCCCAGGCGGCCGAGACCCTGCGGCTCGCTGATCACATTTTCATTGAGGAGCTGCGACGTGCCGGGTGGTATGACAAGACCAGCCAGGCCTTTGCGGTGTTCCTGCCGGTCAAGAGCGTCGGCGTCGCCGGCGACGGCCGGCGCCATGATCCGGTGGTGGCGTTGCGTGCCGTCGAGACGGTCGATTTCATGACCGCGCGCTGGGCGCATCTGCCCTACGAGCTGCTTGATGTGTGCGCGCGGCGCATCGTCAATGAAGTGCCCGGCATTTCGCGCGTGGTCTATGACATCTCAGGCAAGCCGCCGGCGACCATCGAGTGGGAATAGAAAGCCATGGCCAGCGGAAAATACCGACGGTAACAGCCAGGCCGGTCTCTGCCTGCGGCGCTGTCCCGGGCATCTGGTCTCAGGCCTCCTACGCGCAACCAGACCTATTCCGGTAATCAATCTCGCCACGCTGACTCGGCCACCCGGGAGCTCATGTGCTACCTCTTTTGACGTGCGGTGCAACCTCGTCGCCGTACCGGGGTATTAATAACCGACGGGGTCGATTCCAGGACCGACTGATCGACTCCCTGTTGCCGTTGTTTTCGGGCACGCCGCTGCACATAGCTATTCAGCCCCTGCATCTCATGTCGAAACACCAGGAATGAAATCCATGGCCAAGAAAATCAGTGTGATCGCGCTCGGACTGGTGTTGCTGGTCGTCATTTTCGCAGGTGGGTTTCTGTCAGCGATGCGGCATCATTTTCAGCCGCCAGCTCCAAAGCCGCACTATCCGCCCGCCGCCAGCGCTCTGGAGGCACAACGTCAGGACATTCGCTATTTCCGCCAGCTCATCGATTTGGACCGCTCTTTTGCACCGTCCGACCGCAATGAGGCCAATCGAAGTCTGGATGCGCTTGAGGCACTCGGCACTGTGCTCGATCTACCTCATTTGCGCGTGGCACTGATGCAAGTGGATGCGTTGGCCGACAACGGCCATTCCAGGGTTGAGAATGAGCGCAGTGCCGTACCTTTGGAGCTCCCGGTACGTGTGGCCCCGTTTTCGGACGGGCTGTATATCATGCGTGCGACCGCGACCAATGCGGATCTGCTGGGCGGTCGAGTGACCGCGATCGATGGACAGTCAATTGACGCCGTCCTGGCCAAACTCGAGAAACTGCGTGGCGGCACTGTCCAGTGGCGACGTTTACTAGCCTCGCAATATCTGGTGCTTCAGGATCTGTTGTACGGCATTGATGTTGCGCCGGACGTGCGGCACTCGATGTGGACCGTGGATACTCCTGATGGTGCAACAATCACGAGGAGGCTGGACGCCTACTCGCCACCGACGAGTGAGCCGGCGGCCTCCGTCAATCGTTGGCTGTCGAGCGAACCCTTGACGGGAATCGCGGGACAATGGCGGGCATTCGAACCCGACCACCCTCTGCCAGAATCATGGACCGATTTTGACGAACCCTTTCGAATTGTGTCCTTGCCGGGGACGGGGACACAATTCGTGCAGTTCAAATCCAACGCCGATCAAGACGGCCAGAGCATCACGGATTTCATTTCAAGCACAGAAAGCCGCCTGCGGCAGGTCCGTCCCGGAAGTGTGATTCTCGACTTGCGCTACGACGGTGGCGGCGACTTTGTGAACACGTATCGCTTTGCGCGCGAACTGCCAAAACTGATCGCATCGACCGGGCAAATAATCATGCTGACCGGCCCTGGAACATTCTCGGCGGGTATTTCCACCGCCGCTTTCGTGAAACACGCTGGTCAGGAACGCGTGTTGATCCTGGGCCAACCCGTGGGAGATCGGCTGCAGTTCTACTCGGAGGGGGGGCAGGCGTGCTTACCCAATCACCCACTGTGTGTCGCATACGAAACGGGTAAACATGATTACCAGCATGCCTGCACCGATTGGGATGTGTGCTTCTGGCTGAACTATTTTTTCCACTTCCGCGTCAGATCGCTCGACCCGGACGAGCTTATCCCATTGAGTTTCAAAGACTGGCGGGCGGGCGTCGACCCCGTGCTTGATCGGGCCAATACACTCGCATCAAGGCCGATCAGCGGGCCGCTGCACCCGGGGCCGGCAGTGACGGCCCGGTGATTTCCGCTTCGATCGAAGAGTCGATTAAATCGCCGACGCGATG
>WNFM01334399.1_pt2 | contig 11928 bp, 11 predicted proteins | sample 5400271 | NCBI WGS metagenome assembly WNFM01 (sample SAMN13153352, study PRJNA577476) | soil metagenome | isolation source: 60 cm saprolite on Douglas fir-dominated hillslope | place: USA:California | collected 2013-09-17 | reverse complement strand
GGATGATCGCAATTTTGGAGTCGCGCAAATGGCGGGATATATAGCTTCCCAGTATCTCCGCCTGCCGAAAGCCGGGCACCCGGTGAAACAAAACAAGTATCTTCTTGAAGTTCACATACGGGCGGACGACTTCGTTCGCTCGAGCGTTAAGGTCAAACAAGCAGGCAACATGATCCCGTTCGACGAGCGTTCGAGCCAAGTCCAGGGTTTTCTTCGAGTTGCCCTCGTCGTCATATGAGATGACCACGATTTTGCGACCCGCGATGCCGCCGTCGTTATTGATGTTCTTGAAATATTCAGCGATTACGCGAGTCCGAACCAGCCTGTCTTCGGTCACTTCATCGTGGCTGAAAATTGTTCCGACCCTGATTTCATTGCTGCTGATAGATTCATCGCTACGCGCAAATTCAGGCAGCGCAACAAGCCCGAACAGCAGGACGATCAACGCAAGTGGCTTCTGAACAATAGTCATTTGTCCGGACTCAACGTCTCATTGCCGGCATTGCCGGGCCATCGCTTTCGACGCAGGCGAAGAATGTCCCTTACCTTGAACAACACAAGCAGCGTCAACGGAATGCTCGCCAACCCCCCGCTGAGCATTGCGGATTGTATCGAGTTAAGCATGAGCTGGACGATACCGACGAATGAACAGGCAAGCAGCCCGATTGTCAAAGGCGACTTGCCTTTGGCAACGAAGATGACGTCGATCATTCGGCATATCGCTCCCGCCAGAATGCTGGTCACGGCGACGCCCAAAAAGGAAAAATCTGCCCAGGCATCGGCGATGAACATCGCGTTGCTGGTCGAGCCGGATTGACCCCGCCACAACAAGGAAACCTGTTCGTAAGCCGGGCTGAATTCCTTGTTGAACAAAATCGCCACAATGCGAATGTTGGAGCCCCACGTATGCGAGATGTAATATGGAATCGCGCTGAAGTACTCCAGCAGCACTTCATTCGAGATGAAGAACGTGCGCCAGAAGAAAAACTCTGTGGCCGATGTCGCGCGCGACGCCTCGGGGATCGAGAGTTCGACCAGGGGATAAAACACAAGGACCACCGCAGCCACGGCGGCGACGGCGAGGCCAAAGCTGTTGCGGTTACGAAAGGAAAGCAGCGCCGCGAGGCCAATTTGCACCGCCAGCAGAGCTATCGGAACCTTGCTGAGAGTTTCCAGGCGACCGAGTAACGTGAGCGCGAACAGTCCGCAGGAACTCGCGAGCAACAGCCAATTGCGCTTGATTAGGCCTTCGAGAAAACCCCACGTCAGGAGAAAGGGAGCGATCGAGGTAAGGGCAAACCGGTAGGCGTAGGAGTCGCTTCCCGCATGCAGCAGGCGATATTCTCCTTTTGCGGATTGCGAATTTGCCGTCTCGAGAAACCCCGATATGACGGCGAGATGGTGCTCTCGGATGGAGGTCCAGGCCATGAATGCAATCAAGGCCACATTGGCTGCAATCAACCAGCCGTCGACCCAGGATGCGCTCCGAAGTGGATGAGTATTCCAGTCTTCCAACGCCTGGGTCAGTTTTTTAGTTCTTCGTGGGGCCAATCGATCGATCAACTCGATCCCAATGATGCAGCCCAGATACGTAATGGAGATCGCAAGATTGAGAGACACGGACGCGTCATCAAAGTAAGGCGTCTTCATCAGTTCCCGATAGATCAGGGAATCCTGATTGTAATAGAGCATGTAAATGAGGTAGGCGGGGCCATAGAGCAGCAGCACGAAGCTGAGCAGCATCGAAGTGGCCGAGATGAAGCCTCGCGTCTTTTTGATGAGGTATATGGCGGCGCCAACCATCGACAAGGCGGCCAGCAGAAAAGTGGCCGCGGTCATGAGTTCGAACGCCCCCATTCGGGGGCGGCACGATTGGAGAAGGCCGGATATCCGTGACCCGATGCCGTCTTGCTGAGTTCCCGAGACAAACAGGTGTCCTGCTGCTGCTGTAGCCCAACCCATTCAGGGAGTTGGCACAGGCGTTCTTTGTGGAAGTTGCTCATTGGGCTAGACTGGGGCAGTTTCCGATACTTATCACAAGAACTCAACCCTCTTGATTATTTTACGCTTTTCCTAGTATTCAAGCGTGGATATTGGCGAGACTTCGGGGTGGACTGGGTGACCAACCAATCGTTGGTGAACCGTTTCGGGTTAGCAGGATAAGTTTCATGATCAAATTCGGTCTGCTCGGTTGTGGACGCATCGCCAAGCGCCATTCCGAGCTGTTGGGGGGCGGGCATATCGACGGCGCGCGCCTTGTAGCGGTTTGCGACCCAATTCGCACGCGCGCCGACGCCGTTGCCTCGAAGTTCGGCGTCCCGGCAAGCTATGACATCGACGACTTTCTTGCCCGCAAGGATATCGACGCGGTAGCGGTCCTGACCCCGAGCGGAATGCATCCTGAACATGTCATCGCCTGCGCCAAGGCAGGCAAACATGTCGTCGTCGAAAAGCCCATGGCGTTGCGTCTTCAGGACGCCGACGCGATGATCCGGGCTTGCGATGAAGCAGGCGTCAAGCTGTTCATTGTCAAGCAGAACCGCTTCAACGTTCCCGTAGTCAAGGCGCGCGAGGCGCTGGACGCTGGCAGGTTCGGCCGATTGATTCTGGGGACGGTCCGGGTGCGTTGGTGCCGCGATCAGTCTTACTACGATCAGGACGACTGGCGCGGAACCTGGGCTCAGGACGGTGGCGTACTCACCAACCAGGCCAGCCATCATGTCGATATGCTGGAGTGGTTCTTTGGCGATGTCGTCAGCGTTCATGCTCGCGCGATTACGGCGCTTGCCAGGATTGAAACTGAAGATACCGCGGTTGCAACGCTGAAATTCCGCAACGGAGCGCTCGGCATCATCGAGGCGACCACCGCCGCCCGCCCGACCGACCTCGAAGGCTCGCTGTCGATCCTCGGCGAGAAGGGCACGGTTGAAATCGCGGGCTTCGCGGTCAATCAGATCAGGCATTGGCGTTTTATCGATGAGCTTGCGTCAGACAAGGATGTGGTTGAGAAATTTTCCGTCAATCCGCCGAATGTCTACGGCTTCGGCCATCAGGCCTATTACCAGCACGTCATCGATTGCCTGATCAATCAGCGAGCGGCGCTGGTGGACGGGCTTGAGGGCCGCAAGAGTCTGGAGCTGATCTCCGCGCTTTATGAGTCGATCGAGACCGGCCAGGAAGTCCCGCTGCATTTCACGCCGCGGCTGTGCCGCCTCGGTATGGCGTCGTGAACCAGCCGCAATCAAATCATGTCGGCGTGCGCGATGTGACGTTCGGCGCCCGGGTAAAGATCGTCGAACCCTGCAATATCTATGACTGTAAGATCGGCGACGATTGTTTTGTCGGACCTTTCACCGAAGTCCAGAAGGGCGTTACCATCGGCGCGCGCAGCCGGGTGCAGTCGCACGCCTTCATCTGCGAACTGGTGACGATCGGCGAAGACTGTTTTGTCGGCCACGGCGTGATGTTCGTCAACGACACCTTTTCGACCGGCGGCCCGGCCCGCGGCCAAACCGGGTGTCGATCGGCTCCAACGCCACCATCATGCCGGTGCGCATTGCCGACGATGTGGTGATCGGGGCAGGTTCGGTCGTCACCAAGGACATCGCAGCCGCCGGCACTTATGCCGGAAATCCCGCGCGCCGGTTGGCGCCCCGGAGTTAGAAAGTGGATTCATGCCGGTACCTTATGCGGATCTGCAGCTGCAGTATCAAACTATCAAGGGCGAGATCGACGCCGCGATTGCCGCGGTAATTCGCGACAATTCCTTCATTCGCGGACCCTACGTGGATGCCTTCGAGCGGGACTTCGCCAAAGCCGTGGATGTCAAGCATTGCGTGTCCTGCGCCAACGGGACCGACGCGCTCTATATTGCGATGTCGGCACTCAAGGTGCAGCCCGGCGACGAGGTCATCACCACAGCGCATTCGTGGATCAGCACATCGGCGATGATCACCCATGCCGGCGCAACGCCGGTATTTTGCGACACCGATGGTACGACCTTCACCATCGATCCGGCGGCGATTGAGGCCGCGATTACGCCCCGGACGGTCGGCATCATTCCGGTGCATCTGTACGGACAGCCCGCCGATATGGATGCGATCATGGCTATCGCGCGCAAGCACAAGTTCTGGGTGATAGAGGATTGCGCGCAGGCACATCTGGCGCGTTACAACGGCCAGCAGATCGGCACTTTCGGCGCCGCGGCAACCTATTCGTTCTATCCGGGCAAGAATTTGGGCGCAATGGGCGATGCCGGCGCGGTGGTCACTAACGACAGTGCGCTGGCCGAGCACATGATCATGCTGGCGCGCCATGGCGGGCTTGTTAAACATCAGCATCGTATCGAGGGCATCAACAGCCGTCTCGACGGTATCCAGGCGGCGATCCTGTCGGCAAAATTGCCGTATTTGCCGGATTGGACCAGGGCGCGCCAGGATGCCGCGGAGTTTTACGACGCCGGCCTCAATCAAATCGAGGATGTCGTTGTGCCTTCGGTCGCGGCCGGGCGCACGCACGTCTATCACCTTTATACAATCAAGCATCCGCGCCGCGATGCACTCGCAGCGCATCTCAGCGCCAACGGTGTTCAGACCGCGATCAACTATCCAACCGCATTGCCGTTTCTGGCGGCCTACAGCCGGCTCAAGCATCGCCCCGAACAGTTTCCTAATGCATTCGACGATCAAAGCCGGATCTTGTCCCTGCCGATGTTTGCGGAGATCACGAGTGATCAACAGGTCCAAGTCATCGATTTGATCCGAACATTCTGAGATGCCGGTTCATCCGAAGTAGATAAAGGTCTGATCGCTGATATGGCAGAACCAAACAGCAGTTTTCGTGTGTTGGGAAACTCCGCATGGAATGCCGCGGCCTTTCTGATCGGCGTAGGATTGAATCTGTTAATCCTTCCGTTCGTCGTGTTCCGTCTAGGCCTCGCCACATTTGGCGTCGCAGGCCTTGTGACAGCCTGCGTCGCGCCCGCGCTGGCATTCAGCAACTCCCTCGCGCTATCGACGGCGCGGGAACTTGCCCAGCGATTGGCGCCGGATGAGCGGGACGATGCGCGTCGTTTCTTCGCCACGGCATTGCTGCTGGCAGCCGGGATGGGTGGATTGATCGTGACGATCCTCTGTTTGGCTGGCCCGCCGCTCGCCCGCCTTGCGTTCCATCTCAGCGGCAAGGCCGCCGACGACCTTGGGCTTGCTTTTGCTTTCGGCGCTGGCGGATGGTTATGCCAGTGCGTCGCGGCGGTGTTTCTATTATCCACGGATTGCGTCGATCAACATCATCAGCGCAATTATCGCGACGGCAGCAATGGTGGTACTGATACCGCGTTGGCCACGGGCCTCAACGTATCTTGGCTGTCAGGCGTTGGGCTTTGCGATGAGCCTGCTTGCAGCGTTTGCGCTTTCGCGCCAGGCTATCGGTGGATGGCTGGCGCGTCCCGCGTTTCATCGAGGCCCACTCGGCGATCTCGTTAATTTGGGAGTTTGGCAACTGGCTGCGCAGGGTGGCGGCCTGATTGCGGGGCAAGCGGATCGGTACCTGCTCGGGGCGCTGCTCGCGCCCCAATTTGTCGGTTTTTATACCATCGCGCAGCGGCTGGAAGAAGCCATGTATATTGGCATCCTGAAAATCAGCGAAATCCTGTTCCCGTTCTTTAGCGCGCTGCAAAAAGAATCCAGCGATCGGAAGGCCGATCTGTTGTTTCGGTCTTCATGGGTGCTCAACGTGCTCGCCGCGAGCGCGCTGGGTGCGCTGATTCCCGTCGCCGGCCCGCTGCTGCATCTCTGGACCGGCGCCGAGGTGGCCGCCGAAGCCCAGCGGGTGCTGGTGGTGCTCTCGATCGCAGGAATGATGGGATGCAGCGCGAATGTATTTGCATTCTATCTTCTGGCAAACGGCCGATCCCGTTCCAACGCGCTGATCTCTTTTGTGACGGCCGTATTTACGTTAGCTACCAGCGCCGTGGCTTTGCCCTATTTCGGATGGCAGGCGGCGGGCTGGAGTGCCTGTATCGGCATGATGGCCCAGATCGTCACGACCATCATCTTGCTGCGGCAAAGTTTCAGCATCGCAGGCATGTGGTCGCGCGTGGCCCACTTTGTATTGCTGCCATTGGGAACGGGCATCGTCACAGCGCTCGCGCTGCGACACTCCATTAACGACAGGCTGTTCGACGAGGCCCCGCACTGGTGGTACGTTGGGGGTCTATATTGCTCGGCGGCCGGTATTATCTTTGTCGTCGTTGTCGCCGTCTCGCGAGTTGGCCCGCATGGCGCGGCTTGCTGGCGGGATTTGCGTGTCATTGCAAGTCGCTTCTTGCCCGTAAAGGTGGCGTAAATGTGCGGGATTGCAGGCGTCGTTGATTTCCGCGGCAACGCTGTGGAGCCGGCCGAGATCTCGCGTCTGACGAATTTGTTGGCGCATCGCGGCCCGAACGGCGCGGGAACCTGGTTCAGTGCAGATCGAGATGTCGCCTTTGGTCACCGTCGGCTGGCGATTATCGATCCGGGAGCGGGCGGTTACCAGCCCATGTTGTCCGACGATAGTCGCCATGTGATTGTCTTCAATGGCGAAATCTACAATTTCCTTGAGCTTCGGCGCGAACTCGAGGCGGAAGGCGCGATCTTCCACACCCAGTCGGATACTGAGGTCATTCTTGCGGCGTGGCGAGCGTGGCAGGAAGGAATGTTGTCGCGCTTCAACGGCATGTGGGCCTTGGCGATTTACGACACCCACACAAAGGAACTGTTCCTCGCGCGCGACCGCTTCGGCATCAAGCCGCTTCTGTATGCTATGTCGCCGGAGCGCTTTGTTTTCGCTTCGGAGCAGCGCGCGCTCGTGCGAAGCGGCCTGATCAGGACGTCGCTGGATGTCGACGTCGCGCGGCGGCTTATGCTGGATGCTTTCGGAGTCGAGGGTAGCGAGCGGACCCTCTGCCAAGAGGTGCGCCGTTTGCAGAGCGGCCATTGCTTGTGGCTGCGTCACGGGCGGCTGGAGATCCGGCGCTGGTGGCGCACTGTTGATCATTTGCCGGCAGTGCCGAAGACCGAACCCGAGCGTGTCGAACGTTTTCGAGAACTGTTCCAGGATGCCGTCGCCTTGAGGATGCGCAGTGACGTGCCAATCGGGACTTGCTTGTCGGGAGGGTTCGATTCATCCGCCGTGATCTGCACCATGGCTGCGCACGAAAAAGCCGGGATGGGACCGCGCGACAGTACCTCATGGCGCCACGCCTTTGTCGCGACATTTCCGGGCGCATTGAACGATGAGCGGCCCATGGCCAAGGAGGCGGCTGCATGGGCGGACGTCAATCCGACGTTCCTTGAAATCGGTCAGACGGACGCGCTGATCGATCTGGACCGAATCCTCGACGACAATGATGACGTCTATATCGGGCTTCCAAGCGCGGTCTGGTTGATCTATCGAGAACTCAGCCGCCAGAACGTGCCGGTGTCGCTCGATGGCCACGGGGCAGACGAGTTGATGGGGGCCTATCTCCAGGGTGACCAATCCGGAGCTTTTCGAGTGAGAAATGCCCTCACGGGAATTTCCTCAAATTCAGCGCTGGCCAGGCGCGGCGTGGATCTGTTGCGGGCGCTGACGATCAAACGCCAGGGGCAGTATTTTTTACGCGGCGGTCTGCGCCAGGTTCCCGGACAGTTCAGTCTTGTGGGCGATGACGACGTGTTGCCGCGCGATTGGGGTTCGTTGAACCGGCGCCTCTATCGAATGTTTCACGGCACCGTATTGCCGACAATTCTGCGAAACTTCGATCGCCTCTCGATGGCCCACGGCATCGAAGTCCGGATGCCGTTCATGGACTGGCGCCTGGTTACCTACACGATGGCCTTGCCGGAGACGAGCAAATCGTCCGATGGCTACACCAAGGTCATTGCGCGGCGGGCAATGGAAAATCAGATGCCGGAGTCCATCCGCATGGGACGCCGGAAGGTGGGCTTCAACTCGCCGATGCCGGAGTGGCTGAACGGGCCTCTTTCCGGCTGGACGGCCAGTTTGCTCGATCAGAAAGTTCCTGCGTTCGCCGATTTGGTGGACGAGCCGGCGCTGCGCAAGAAGGTCAGCTGCTTAACCTGTTCCAGGACATGGGATTGGGAATCGGTCGGGCGAATCTGGCCGTATCTTAACATGAAATGGATGCTGGCAAGGCACGCTTGAATTATGCGTTTGCTCCAAAACAGCGGCCTTTACCCGTCATATCTAGGGCGCCTGAACCAGCTTGCATCCAGAGCGCATGGTTTCGACGAGCGACGTCGGATCTTTTTGGCCGATCGATTTGGTGCACTACATTTCTTGAAACCGGTGCTCGAAGGAGACTCCGATGCCTTCTTCACCAATGGCGACGATGAAACCTTGCAGCGTTATTGGGCGCGCGAAAATGGTATGCCGGGCAAACCGTCGCTTGTTTTTTACAACCTCGATCCCGTACGGTACCCGAGTTCGTTTGTTCGCAAGCTTCCGGGGTGCGTCAGGAAGACACTCTGCTGGCGGGCGGCGCCTACGGGTGATGCAGATCTAACGTCCTATAGCGCGGTGCTTGGAAATTTTCCGTCGATCCTGGACTCCTGGCGCAGCAAGGGCTGTCGAGCCGAATTATTTTTCCCTGCGATAGACTCTTTAATGGAAGAATTTGGGCATGGCGACCGGCCCATCGATATACTTTTCGTTGGCGGCTATTCCCGACATCATTCGGCGCGCGCGAGAGTTCTCGACCGGGTGGCCAGTCTCGCTGACACCTGGCGGGTGGTCTATTGCCTCGACGCATCGCGGCTGACCAGGCTCGGCGAAAGTCTGCTTGGCCGCTTACTCCCGCTGCAAAAGCATCGTCGCCCCAAAGCGATTGCGAAAATCGCCAAGCCTCCGATTTTTGGGCGGCAACTTTACGAACTGATCGGAAAGTCAAAGATCGTGCTGAATGGCGCCGTCGATATGGCTGGGCCGGATCGAGGCAATATGCGTTGTTTTGAATCGATGGGTTGTGGCGCGCTGCTCGTATCCGACGCTGGCAACTATCCCGATGGTATGAGGGCGGGCGAAACCATGGAAGCCTACGATTCTGCGGACCATGCGTTGGGAATAATTTCGGGGTGCCTTCATAGTTGGCCGCGCTCGGCAGAAGTGGCCGCTCGGGGAAGGACCCGGATTTCTGAGATTTATAGCAAGTCTTTGCAGTGGACCCGGTTTGTGGGTCTCGTCGCTCAGGCTTAGCCGTGCTAGAGCGTTGCTGGTATCCAGGCAATTCAGATTGCGCGCGTCTCGGGTTGGATAGGCAGATAATGCGAACGGATGAACCATCTCATCGGATGAAATGGATGCTCGGGAAAGCAGTGCGTCCGCTCCTGAAAATGCATCGGCGGATCAATATCGATCTCATCGCTCAACGGTTGATTGGTCGGGCAACTTGCGAGCTACAGCAAGGCGCGACGTTGTCCCGGACCGCCAAAATCAGGAATGCCTCCGGGGATAGCCGCAAAATCGTCGTGGGATGTCATACGCGTGTGCTTGGCGAATTGTTTACCTTCGCGCATGGCGGCGAGATCAAGATCGGCGAATGGTGCTATGTGGGCGAGGGAAGCCGAATCTGGTCGGCCGCCTCCATCGAGATTGGCGATCGCGTACTTATTTCGCATTCGGCGAACATCTTCGATAGCCTGACTCATCCGCTCCAGGCGGCGGCACGGCACGAGCAGGTCAAGCAAATCTTCGAGCAGGGCCATCCACTCAAGTTGTCGCTCGACGAGAGTCCGGTCAAGATTGGCAACGATGCATGGATTGGCGCAGGCGCAATGGTTTTGCGCGGCGTTACCGTGGGCGACGGTGGAGTCGTCGCCGCAGGCGCCGTCGTCACCAAAGACGTTCCGCCTTACTCCATCGTGGCGGGAAATCCTGCGGTCTTCGTCAGGGAATTGTCGCCGAATGAACGTTGAACCTGAAATCTCGACTTGGGAAGCCGCCGTGGTCTGGCTTCGCAACCAGCCTGCGCGGCGGCAACTCGTTCTCGACGCGTTTTACGACGATCCATTGATCGCGGCGGCCGAGCGTTATCACAGCAGCGGCGAATGGCACGCGGTTTCAGAGCTGCTCCGCGGCCGGACCGGCAAAGCCCTCGACGTCGGCGCTGGACGTGGGATCGCAAGCTATGCGCTTGCGCGAGAAGGATTTAAGGTCACGTCGCTCGAGCCGGATCCCAGCGCCATCGTCGGCGCCGCAGCGATCCGTGCGCTGGCAGCGGAAACCGCACTGCCGATTAGCGTGGTCGAGGAATTTTCCGAACGCTTGCCATTTGCCAATGACACGTTCGATGTGGTGTTTGCTCGGGCCGTGCTGCACCATACCCGAGATCTGGATAGGGCATGCCGCGAAATGTTTCGTGTGCTGCGCCCGGATGGAATTTTTATCGCCGCGCGCGAACATGTGATCAGCAAAGAAGCTGATCTCGGGCGGTTTCTCGATCAGCATCCGCTGCACCACCTCTATGGCGGCGAGCATGCGTTCCTTCTCGATCGCTATACTGGCGCCCTGAATGACGCGGGCTTTGCTCCGGTGGAGGTGCTGTCTCCGCTGAAAAGCCCCATCAATCTCTTTCCGTATACGATCGACAGTCTGCGGAACGAGGTCGTGGCCAGGCTTTCGCGAAAGGTGCCCGCCGGACCATTGTGGCGCGTCGCGCTCGGATCTAATCGCATCTTCAAATCGCTGCTCTCGATAGCGGAACTTTTCGACAACCGGCCGGGACGACTCTATTCATTTGTCGGCCACAAGGCGCAGCTCTGACCATGTGGGTTACCGGAGCCAATGGTTTCATCGGTCGGCACCTCGTTCGGGTGCTGGCAGACAGGGGGCACACCGTCCATGGCATCGGTCATGGCGCGATTGAAGATGCTGACAGGGAACGCATCGGCTTGAGGGAGTGGCTAAACGGGGAGATCGACGCCGCCAACCTCAACGCGCTCGCAGGCCGGTCGGGATCGCCATCGACGATCTTTCATCTAGCCGGCGGATCATCGGTCGGATTGTCGATCGCGCAGCCATATGAAGATTTTTCGCGTACCGTTTCCAGTACGGCGCGGTTGCTGGAATGGCTGCGCGGCTCCGCGCCGGATTGCCGCCTGATTGTTGCGTCCAGTGCGGCGGTCTATGGCGCTGAGTACAACGGACCTATCTCCGAGGATGCCGAGCCGGTTCCGATGTCGCCCTATGGTCAGCACAAGCTAATGATGGAACAGTTGTGCCGAAGTTACGCGGTCACCTTCGGTTTGCGCAACACGGTCGCGCGATTGTTCTCGGTCTACGGCCCCCATTTGCGCAAGCAATTGCTGTGGGACATGTGTTCCCGGTTGCGGAGGGGCGAGCGAACCTTGGTTTTGGGCGGAACCGGCACCGAAGTGCGTGACTGGATCGATGTCCGCGATGTAGCGCGGCTGTTTGCAAAGATCGCCGAGGTGCCGCAGCGAGAGAGCTATCAAACAGTCAACGGCGGCTCCGGTCTCGGAACGACCGTCGCCGATATTGCTGGCATGCTCGTGAAGAACTGGGGTGGCGATATCGCAGTGCGTTATTCCGGTATCGTTCGGCCGGGAGACCCGTTTAGTCTGCTGGCGAACAACGCCAAGCTGCGTCGGCTACCCTTTGACTGGCAAATTCCGATCGAGCGGGGGCTTGCCGAGTACGTGCTCTGGTTCAAGGAACAGGCTCGTTGACCGCTCGCACCCCCCTCCGCGTTGCATTCACCATTATTCCTCGCCGGATTTGGGCCGGTGGATATAACTACCAGAGCAACTTATTTGCGGCCTTGAACCGTTATCGCGAAGGCGAGATTGCGCCGGTTGTTTTCGCAGGCAAGCAGGACGATGTCGCCGATCTTGAGGCTCTTGCGCGTATTCCAGGCGTCGAGACCGCGCA
>WNFM01289248.1_pt1 | contig 11929 bp, 6 predicted proteins | sample 5400271 | NCBI WGS metagenome assembly WNFM01 (sample SAMN13153352, study PRJNA577476) | soil metagenome | isolation source: 60 cm saprolite on Douglas fir-dominated hillslope | place: USA:California | collected 2013-09-17 | reverse complement strand
CGTTGCTGCAGTCCTGGGTCGATGCGGGCGTCCCGCTGGGGAACCACACGTTCAGCCACCTCGATCTCAACCATGTGCCGCTCGAGAAGTACCAGGACGATGTGGTGCGCGGCGAGAAGACATTTACGAGACTGATGCGGGGGACCGGCATCACGGAGCGGTGGTTCCGCCATCCGTTCACGCACACCGGGCCGACGGCGGAGATCAAGGCGGGGCTCGACCGCTTTCTCACGGGCCGCGGCTACCGCGTCGCGCCGTTCACGATCGAAAACAGCGACTGGATCTTTTCCGCCGCCTACGCGAAGGCGAAGAAGGCGGGCGACGAGGCGCTCGCCACGCGCACCCGCGAAGCGTACCTGGCCTACAACGACACGATGCTGGACTGGTTCGAGACGCTCGCCAGGGACGATTTCGGGCGCGACATCCCGCAGATCCTGCTGATCCACTCGAACGAGCTGCACACCGACGCGCTCGACGCGCTGCTCACGCGCCTCGAGCAGCGCGGGTACCGCTTCGTCACGCTCCGCGACGCGATAAAGGACGCCGCGTATGCGACGCCCGACGAGTTCGTCGGCACCTCCGGCCCGTCGTGGCTCCACCGCTGGCGCGTTTCGAAGAAGCTGCCGCCCCACATGAAGGACGAGCCCGACCCGCCGCAGTGGGTGATCGATCTATCGAAGTAGGGGCGGTTCGCGAACCGCGCCTACACCAGGCCCAAGCGATATGATGGCGGCCTTATGAAGGAAAGCTCCATGCGGATCCGATCCTCGATGCTGTCGGTTGTGGTCCTCGCGATCGCCTCACTGGGTGCCGGGTTCCAGGCGCGGACCGTCGATCCCGCGTCGGCGATGCACTGGCGCCAGATTGGCCCCCCGCGCGCCGGCCGCGCCCGCGCGCTCTCGGGCGTGCCCAGCCAGCCCAATCTTTTCTACATCGGCTTCGACAACGGGGGTGTGTGGCGCTCCACCGATTACGGCTCCAACTGGCAGCCGATGTTCGACCACGAATCCACCGGATCGATCGGCGCGATCGCGGTCGCTCCCTCTGACCCGAACGTCATCTACGTCGGCTCCGGCGGTGGGATCATCCGTCCCGACCTCGCGACTGGCAACGGCGTCTACAAGTCCACTGACGCCGGCACGACGTGGACGCACCTGGGGCTCTCCGACAGCCTGATGATCGCGATGATCGACGTCTCGGCACGCGATCCCAACCGCCTCTTCGTCGCCGCGCTCGGCCATCCGTACGGACCAAGTGCCGAGCGCGGAATCTTCCGATCGACCGACGGCGGAAAGAGCTTCCAGAGAGTGCTCTACAAGGACGAATACACGAGCGGCGACGACGTCCGCATCGACCCCGGCAATCCCGACATCGTCTACGCCGCCCTCTGGCAGCAGCAGCAGAGTTACCTCGAAGGGGGCGCGTTTGGCGGCACGGCCGGCGACACGACCGGCGGCATCTTCAAGTCGACCGACGGCGGAACGACGTGGAAGCAATTGGCCGGAGGTCTGCCCGATATCCTTCAGGCCAATCTGGCGGTGTCACCGAGCAATCCGAAGACGCTGTACGCGATGGTGGCCAGCGCTCCGCCGGCGGGCGGCGGACGCGGCGCCGGTCGGGGCTTCGGGCGCGGCGGCGCTGCCGCCGTGGGAGGCGTGGAAGGTGCGCGCGGCGGTACGGTCGCGGCGGCCGAGCCGCCACCGCTGGGCATCTATAAGTCGACCGATGGCGGCGACCACTGGTTCCTCGCGGTGCGCGGCCCCGACGGCAGCGGCACGAAGGCGGCCGACAACCGGCCGCTCGGACGTATCGGCGGCGGCGACCTGGCGACGCTGACCGTGGACCCGAAGGATCCCAACGTCCTCTACAGTTGCTCCACCGTCTTCTGGCGTTCGGACGACGGCGGCGTGACCTGGTCGGCGGTCCGCGGGGCCCCCGGCGGCGACGACTATCAGAAGTCGTGGATCAACCCGAACAACCCGGACATTCTTCTCGTCGTCTCGGACCAGGGGGGCGTCGTCTCGGCCAACCGCGGCGTGAGCTGGAGCAACTGGTACACGCAGCCCACAGCCGCGATGTATCACGTCTCCACCGATAACGCATTTCCGTATCGCGTATGTGGAGGGCAGCAGGATTCCGGTTCGGCGTGCGTCGACAGCCGCTCGAACGATGGCGAGATCACCTTCCACGACTGGCATCCCGTCAACATCCAGGAGTACGGCGAGGCCGCGCCCGATCCGAAAAACCCCGATCTCGTCTATGGGAGCGCGCGCACCGGCGTGTCGCTCTACAACCGGGCGACGGGTCAGACCCAAAGCGTCGGCCCCGATCTGGCGGCGGCCGACGCGAAGGGACGGACTTTCAATCGGAACGTGCGCACGATGCCCCTCGAGTGGTCACCGGTGAGCGCGAGCCTGCTCTTCTATGCGCAGAACGCGGTCTGGAAGACGCTCGACGGCGGCACGAGCTGGACGCGCATCAGCGGAGACCTCACGCGCCAGACGTGGGACGTGCCGGCGAGCGTCGGGAAGTACGCGAGCGGCGTCACGCCCGGCCCCGCGGGCTCGATCACCGCGCTGTCCCCGTCACCGAAGGACGTCAACGTCCTGTGGGCCGGCACTGATGACGGCAATATCCAGGTGACGATGGACGGCGGCGTGAAGTGGACGAACGTCACGCCTCCGCAGATCAAGTCCTGGACCCGCATCTTCAACATCGAGGCCGGCCACTACGACACCCTTACCGCCTACGCCGCCGCGAACACGCTGCGGGTCGACGACAACAATCCGCACTTCTGGCGGACCCACGACGGCGGCACGTCGTGGAAAGAGATCGACACCGGCATCGCCGCGGGAGCCGTCGCCAACTCGATCCGCGAAGATCCGAAGCAGAAGGGCCTGCTCTACGCCGCGACCGACACGCAGGTGTGGGTCTCGTTCGATGACGGCGACAACTGGCAATCGCTGCGGCTCGACATGCCCGCGGTCTCGGTGCGCGATCTGCAGGTGAAGGACGACAGCAATTGCCTGTGCTCGGACCTGGTCGCGGGCACGCACGGCCGCGGGTTCTGGATCCTGGACGATGTCACGCCGCTGCGGCAGGCGGCGGCGATCCATGTGGCGGAGAGCGCCGGCACCGCCTATCTGGTGAAGCCGGTGACCGCGGTGCGCGTGCGCTTCGGCACGAACAGTCCGACGCCATGGCCCCCCGAGCTGCCGGCCGGTGAAAATCCCCCGCCCGGCGCGATTCTGGATTATTTCCTCGCCGGAGACACGTCTTCCCCGGTGAAGCTCGAGATTCTCGATGCCACGCGCCGCGGCGTCCGGACGTATTCGAGCGACGACCCGGTGCGTAACCCCGATCCGGCGCTCGATCCGGTCGGCTACAACACACTGTGCCAGCAGACGCCGTCCGCGCCTGACTGCGCGCTGCCGCTGTATTGGCCCGCGCCGCCGATGGTGATCTCGACCCGCGCCGGCATGCACCGCGTGAGCTGGGATCTGACCTACGACCCGATCGGCGAGGGTGGCGGACGGGCCGGCGGCGGGGCGGCGGTGCCGCACCGCACGTATCCTTCGTCCGGCGGACCGTGGGCCGCGCCAGGCTCCTACACAGTGCGGCTCACGGTTGGCGGCAAGAGCTACACGCAGCCGCTGACGCTTCGTCTCGATCCGCGAGTCAAGACCCCGGCGGTGGCGCTCGCGACGCTGACGTCGCTGACCCGCGAGATGTACGACGGCGCACGGGCGGCGCGCGCGGCCTCCGAGCGGGCGCGGGCGCTGGTGGGCGAACTGGACACGATGCAGGGGACTGACATCGACGCGTTCAAGCAGCAGGTGGCCTCACTGGCGCCGCCGTCGCAGGCCGGCGGCGGACGTGGCGGCGGGGGCCGGGGCGGCGGGCGCGGCGGACGAGGCGGCGCGACGGCCGACGCCCCCACGCTGACGAGCGTCAGCGGCGCGATGATGGCCGCGGCGATGGCGATGCAGGGGGCCGACGCCGCGCCGACCGCGCGCGAACTGGCGGCGTGCGCCACCGCCCGGCGTCAGGCCGCAGAGGTCATGGCGCGCTGGGCGAAGATCACGACGATCGATCTCGCGGCGCTGAACGCCAAGCGGAAGGCCGCAGGACAGGCGGCGGTCGTGATCCCGAAGTGAATGGCCCAGGGGCTCATCACGTCGACCGCGTCTGTCAGCTTCGCGAAGTCAATATTATGATGCGATCGCGTCCTACATGCGAACGACCTTCTTGCAGTCGATAGTGGCGTGAATCTTCGCGCCGTCGGCGGTCTGCGCGTCAATCGTGACCAGCGCCGTGGCGCCCGAATCCTTGACCGTCACCGTCCCGCTGCCGGTCTGCTTCTTTTCCCCGGGGCGTGTCTCGATCGCGAGCTCGGCCGTCCGCTTCACGAGCGGCCCGAAGCCAAAGGACGCGTAGAACTGCCTGGTCCCACCGGCCGCGGCTTTCGCATCCGGCACGATGAGCGACAAGCTGTTGAACGCGGCGGGATCGCCCATGGGGTTGCTCAGCGCGTTGCCCCAGGACCCCGGGCCGTTGGCGCCGGTGCTGCACCCGCCCTTGGTGCCGACCGCGTCGTAGGCGCCGGCTTTCGGACCACCGGTGATCACGACATGAACGGTCTCCGCCGTCGCGGCGGCCTGGGGCTCGGCGGTGGGATGCGCCGCCAGAAAAAGGGCGCCGAGGACAAGCGTTGCGGCCACTCCGAGTCGATCTGACATGATACCTCCGTCACTGTTCAATGTTCAGGCTGCGTTGACTACGAACAGGTGTGCATCGCCCGACTGCAGGCGTACGTACAGCCCGCGGCCGAGGTCCTCGCGCGTCCAGCGATAGGTCCGATCGGACAACTGATCGTTCAGGTCGAAGGCGTCGCCCGTCGGGAGCTCCCCGACCTGCACGAGACCCTGCGTGTCGCGGTTGGTGATGTTCGCCGCGACGATCGCCAGGTGCGTGCCGTTGCGCCAGGCGCAGGCGACGAGATCGCTGGTTCTCGTGTCGCCCGCGCCCGCCACGTCCAGCAGGGACCACTCGCCGTCGTGAAAGAGCGGCGCGTCGATCGTCTTCAGCAGACGCGCGTAGAGGTCGCGGATGTCGGGGCGATCGGGATCCTCCGGCCAGCGTCCGAGCTGCACCGGCAGGCGGACGGCCGCGCCCTCGAGCTGCCCGTCGAAGAAGAAGCGCAGCCCCGGCAGCGTGAAGGTCAGCGTCGCGGCCGCGCGGACGCGGTGGCCGAATTCGGTCGCGCTCCGCGCCTCGTCATGGTTCTCGAGGAACCGCGCGAGCTTGGCGCTGTAGGCGGGGTCCGCCCGCAGGTGACCGCGCGACTGCTCCGGGTCGCCATGGTGCAGCCGGTCGAGCAGCCGCTTGTCGTAGGTGAAGTGGAAGCCTTGCTGCTGGAGCTGGCATTCGCGGTCCCAGTACACCTCGGCAAGATACGTCATCGGCGCGCGGCGCGTCGCCTCGGGCCAGAACTCGGTCGCGGGCACGCCCCACAGCAGGTCGACCTTCTGCTCCCACGTCCGCGCGAACACGTCATTCAGCACCAGCATCGCCATGTCGCAGCGGACGCCGTCGCAGTGCTCCGCGATCGTCTCAAGGACCCCGGTCATCGCGTCGCGCGTCGCGGGGTTGAAGTAATTGAGCTGCGCCACGTCGCGCCACGGCGGGAAGAACGGGTCGCGGCCGCAGGCGATGAACCGGACCGTGCGGCCGCCGGCATCCTCGATCGGATGATAGAGGATGGGCTCGGCCCGGTAGTTGTCCAGCGTCCCCTGGACGTAGAGCTCCGGGTGCGTTCGGATCCAGTCGTGATCGAAGCCCGTGTGGTTCGGCACGAAATCGAGGACGAGGCTCATCCCGCGCCTCGCGAGATCCGCGCGGCACGTGTCGAGTCCCGTCCAGCCGCCCATGCGGTCGTCCGGCTCGTAGGCCTGGATGCTGTACGGCGAACCCGGGACGTCGGGCATCCCCCAGCCGGGCAGCAGGCGATCGTAGTCGGCGATGAGCCCCGGATCTGTGCGCCCCATTAGCCGGCCGACGGCGCTGCGGCGCCACACACCCATGAGGTACACGCAGTCGAACCCCGCGCTGGCCAGCGCGTCCCAGCTCGCGGCCGGCACATCCGCGAGCGTGACGCGCCGATCCTCGCGGCGGGACAGCCGCTCCAGCCACGGCCAGGCGCTGATCTCATACAGATGTGGATGCGTGCGCATGCGGCCGGCCCGATCGCGCCCGTTTATATCACCAAAATCCCTGATATATTCCGTGGCTCCGTGCCGCGTCGCGCCCAAGCGAGGACCTTATGAAAGCGATCGTTGTCAAGCCAGGCCAGAAAGACTCGATCCACATGCGCGACATGCCGGATCCCAAGATGAAGCCGGACCAGGTCGCGGTGAAGATGCTGCGGGTCGGGCTCTGCGGCACCGACGCGGAGATCAACCACGGCCTCTACGGCAAACCGCCGGACGGCGACGAGCTCCTGATCCTCGGCCACGAGAACCTCGGGGTCGTCGAGGCAGTCGGCAAGAAGGTCAAGGGCTGGAAGACCGGGGACCTCGTCGTCTCGACCGTCCGCCGCCCCTGCGGCGTCTGCCCCCAGTGCAGGGCGGGGGAGAACGACATGTGCAGCAGCGGCCAGTACACCGAGCGCGGCATCATGCGGCGCCACGGGTACATGGCGCAGTACTACGTGGAGTCGCCGACCTTCATGAACAAGATCCCGAAGGAGATCCGCGACTTCGCGGTGCTCCTCGAGCCGATGTCGGTCGTCCAGAAGGGCATCGACCACACCTACTTGCTGCAGCGCCGTCTCAAGGGCTGGAAGCCGACGTTCGGCATGGTGCTCGGCGCCGGGCCGATCGGACTGCTCGCCGCGTCCGTGCTGCGCGTCCGCGGGCTCCGCGTCGTCGTCGTCGGGCGTGAAGACCCGAGCGACGTGCGCGCGGGACTCGTCAAGCAGCTCGGGGCGGAATATGTGTGCGTCGCCAACCGGGCGCTGACCGACGTGCCGAAGGACACCGGCCATCCCGACATCGTCATCGAGGCGACCGGCGTGTCGAGGGTCGTGTTCGACGCGATGGAGATCCTCGGGCCCAACGGCGTGCTGTGCCTGCTGTCGGTCACCGGCGGCGACACGATGCACGCCGAGCCGATCGATCTGATCAACCAGAAGCTCGTGCTCGGCAACCAGGTGGTGTTCGGCAGCGTGAACGCGAATCCGCGGCACTTCAAGCAGGGCGTGAAGGACTTCGTGACGATCAACAGGAAGTGGCCGGGCGTGATGAGCAAGCTGCTGACGAACAAGATTCCCTGGCAGGACCACAAGACGTGGTTCACGGAGCGCGGCAGCGGGATCAAGTCGACGCTCGAAATTCAGTAGATCGTCCACCTCAGCCGTGTTCCGTTCTGATACTTGTGCCCCAGGACGGAGCACATCCGCTATCGCACTACGTGTCAGCGTTTAGCCTACAAAAACGCTCGGGCTGGTTCTATATCGGAACAGTCATCCGAAACGTCCCCAGTTGGACCGCACACTCCACGACACATATAACTCATTAGTTACTAGTCACTTACGGTATGACTCATCGGTTCAGCCTGGCTGGACTGGAGCTTGCTCTGTCGTGCTCGCCTGAGTCAGAACGGCACAACCAAGGTAACTAACGATGAAACGCTTCCCGCTCGCGCTCCCCGCTGTTGCTGTTTGCCTGGTGCTCGCCGGCGCGCACCCTTCTGGCCAGCGCCAGCCGTCGATCTCGTCCGACCTCGCGGGGCATCCCAGCGGGCCGCACACCCACCGCGTGATCGTGCAGGGCGGGGCGAGCGGTCTCGCGTCGCTGCGGGGCGGGATCGCCGGAGTCCTGAAGCGCGACTTGGGCCACGCGGTCGCGGTCGAGGTCAACGACGCGCAGCTCGAGGCGCTGCAGCGCAACCCGCTTTATTCGCACATTTCCGGCGACCTGCCGGTCGTCGCCCACATGGCGGTCACGAACAAGGTCACCGCGGCCACCAGCGTCTGGCAGGGGACGCCGGGCATTCTCGGCCTGCTCGGCACGCCCGGCTACACGGGGACGGGCGTCGGCGTGGCGATCGTGGACTCGGGCATCGCGACGCACACCGCGCTCGACTCGCGGGTCGTGGCGCACGTGAACCTGGTGTCGGACGAACCGGGCGTGACCGGCGATCCGTTCGGCCACGGCACGCACGTCGCCGGCATCATCGGCGGCAACCGGACCGCCGCGACCTACGTCACGACGGCGTTCGCCGGCGGCAGCGCGCCGTCGGTGCGGCTGATTGACGTCCGCGTGCTCGGCTCGCTCGGCTCGGGCCGCACGAGCGACGTCATCGCGGGCATCGACTGGGCCATCGACAACCGGCTCGCCTACAACATCCGCGTCATCAACCTGTCGCTCGGGCACCCCGTGACCGAGCCGTCGGCGACCGATCCGCTGTGCCAGGCGGTCGTCCGCGCCGTGGCCGCGGGGATCACGGTGTCGGTGTCGGCCGGCAACTACGGGCTGACGAGCACCGGCGCGCCGGTCCTCGGCGGCATCACGTCTCCCGGCAATTCTCCGGCGGCGCTGACCGTCGGGGCCGTCGACACGCACGGCACGCTCGACACGTCGGACGACACCGTCGCGCCCTACAGCTCGAAAGGGCCCGCGCGCTACGAGATCGTGGTCAAGCCCGACGTCGTCGCGCCGGGCACGCGCATCGTGTCGCTCGAAGCGCAGAGCTCGTATCTCAGCAGAACCTACCCCCAGTGGCACATCGGCGGCAGCGCGAAGAACGCCTACATGCGCCTGAGCGGCACGAGCATGTCGACCGCGGTTGTCAGCGGCGGCGTGGCGCTGCTGCTGAACGCGCAGCCGTCACTCACGCCCGCGCAGGTCAAGATGGCGATACAGATGGGCGCGCGCTTCATGCCCGACGCGGGCCTCGTGGGCGCCGGCGCCGGCAGCGTGAACTTCGCGCAATCCATCAAGGTCGCGCGCAACGGCCTGCTGGATAACATCCTGACGACGGTGACGTCGCTGCTCGGGGCCTCGTCGGGCGCGGCCTTCCGCGACTACGGCACGCTGATCGATCGGATCTACGACCGCTCGGGGATCCGCCTGCTGGGGCTCCTCGACCTCGGGCCGCTGTTCCAGAGTGCGGATGACGCCGAGCCGGGCATCCTCAATCTGCTCGGCACCTCGAACCCGCTCGGGTCCACCGGCGCGAACTACATCGTCTGGGGCAATGTCGCCGGCTGGTCCGGCAGCTATTACATCGTCTGGGGCAACTCGATCCAGTCGCCCCAGGGCGAGTACATCGTCTGGGGCAACAACGAGGCCTCTGACTCCAACTACATCGTCTGGGGCAACACCGTCGGCGGCGGGCATTGATGAGGGCGCGCGGGTGAATCGGTCGGAGTCCATTCCCGTCGGCGCCCGGGTGTACGTCGCCGCCGTCAGCATTCTCGGCCTGGCGGTTGTCGCGCGCAGTGTCTTTCTCATCGTCCGGTCCGAGCTTCCGGTGCAGTGGGTGCTGTTCGCGATTCTGACGATCGCGAGCGGGATGCTCACCGTGAAGGTCCCGTCGCTCGAGGCGCGCGTGTCGGTGTCCGAGGCGTTCGCCTTTGCGTCGGTGCTGCTCTTCGGGCCCGACGTCGGCGTGGTGACGCTCGCGCTCGAGGGCGTCCGGATCTCCTTCCGCTGGAAGATGAACCGCCAGCAGACCGTCTTCAACTTCGCTAACCTCGGGTTGTCGATGTGGGCGGCCGCCGGCCTGTTCTTCTACTTCAGCCGGATCACGCCGCTCTATCTGGGTCCTGCTCCCTCGTGGAACATCGTGCTCTACCTGGCGCTCATGACCGGCGCGTATTTCGCGGTCAACAGCGGCCTGACGGCCGTCGTTGTCGGATTGGCCACACGGCGGCCGCTCCGCAAAGTGTGGCTGCAGCACTACTGGCCGCTCATCCCGAGCTACGTCGCCGGCGCGTCCGTCTCGCTGCTGCTCGTCGTGGCGTTCCGCGAAGTGGGCCTGCTGGCCGTCGCCCTCATCCTGCCGCTGCTGCTGATTTGCTACCTGACGGTGCGATCGTCCTATGGCCGCGTCGAAGACGCGACGGTCCACGTTGCGGAGCTGAATCGACTGCTGCTGTCAACGGTCGAGACGCTCGCGACGGCCATCGATGCGAAGGACGAGGTCACGCACGATCACGTCCGCCGCGTCCAGCAGGGCACGCTGGGCCTTGCCCGCGAGCTCGGGGTGACCGATCCGGACACGCTGAAGGGACTCGAGGCGGCGGCGCTGTTGCACGACACCGGCAAGATTGCCGTGCCTGAGCACATTCTGAACAAGCCCGGGAAGCTGACGGCGACGGAATTCGAGAAGATGAAGCGGCACGCGCCGATCGGGGCGGACATCCTGTCGTCCATCGATTTTCCGTATCCCGTCGTTCCCATTGTCCGGCACCATCACGAGAACTGGGACGGCACGGGCTACCCGGACGGCCTCACGGGCGCGGCGATTCCCCTCGGCGCACGCATCCTGTCGGTCGTCGACTGTTTCGACGCGCTGACGTCCGATCGGCCGTATCGCCGGAGGATGACGGAGCAGGACGCGCTCAAGATCATCGTCGATCGCCGGGGCATCATGTACGATCCGGTCGTCGTGGACGCGTTTCTCGGGTCGTACACCCGGATCATGCCGTCGACTGACAGCACCCGCCACCCCGTCGCGCAGGCAATCGGAGACGCCCTGTCGATGGATCGCGAGGAGCAACGGCTCCAGGCGGCCGCACCGCTGACCGACGCCGGCGTGTCGGACGGCCTGCTGGCGGTCACGAGCCTGTCGCGCGCGGTCAGCGGAGGCGCCCGCGTCGCCGACGTCGGCGCGCTGATGTGGATGGTCATCCGGCAGGTCCTGCCGTGCGACACGATGGCCGTGTTCCTGCCGGACGAACGCAAGGACCACGTGACGGTCCGCTATGTGTCCGGCGCGCACGCGCCCGCGCTGCGCGCGGTCAGCCGCGCGACCGGCACCGGCGTCGCGGGGTGGGTGGCCGTCAACCGCACGCCCGCGCTCAACGCGGATCCGTCGCTGGATCTCGGCGCCGGGTCTCTGGACCTCTTACCTGGCCTCCGGTCGTGCCTGGCGATACCCCTCGTCGAAGGCAACACGCTGGTTGCCGTGCTCGCGCTGTATCGGGAGCGAGTGGGGGCATTCTCGGAGGACGACGTCCGCCTCGTGGAGCTGCTGGCGCCGCGCCTGGCCTCGTCGCTCGCCGAAGCCGTCACGTTCGAGGAGAGCAGCTCCCAGCCGGCGTCGGCGACCGCGCCGCTCAAACTTGTCAGGCGCGCCACCTCCGCCTGATCCCAGTTTCCAGCTTTCAGTTTCTAGCTTTCAGTTTCCAGTTTCCAGTTTCCAGTTTCCAGTTTCCAGTTTCCAGTGTCAGCTTCAGTTCTCAGCTTCGAGCTGTTGCATGCGTGCAGCAGTGTCCAACAGTTACATAATAGAACAACATCACTTAACTACTTACATTACATATATTTAACTTCACTTATTGTTCACAATATAGGCTTGTGAGCCTAATTATGGAACATTAGGCATATTCTGCCGTTCAGATGTCCCATATGGATAACGTCAGTTAAGTAGTTGTATTAAAGTGTCTTATATAGATATATCAAAACTTGAATAGATGGCTCGTCAATTGCTTTAGTGAGCCCACGACTGCTCTGGAAGTGGACACATAAGACCATGACAAGCTCCCCGCTGTCGACCCGCTTGGACTCAGCGCTACACATCGCGCAGTTGAACGTGCTCGTCTCGACCGTGCACACGCTTTCGACCGCCATCGATGCGCGTGACGACGTCACGCCGCGTCACGTGCGGCGGGTGCAGCACGGCACGCTGGCCCTTGCCCGCG
>WNFM01343279.1_pt1 | contig 11931 bp, 10 predicted proteins | sample 5400271 | NCBI WGS metagenome assembly WNFM01 (sample SAMN13153352, study PRJNA577476) | soil metagenome | isolation source: 60 cm saprolite on Douglas fir-dominated hillslope | place: USA:California | collected 2013-09-17 | reverse complement strand
GGCTAAATTGATTGATGATATAAGAATAAAAGCAGGAAAGAGTTTCAATAAAAAGTATTTTGATTTCATGCCCTTTTTAGTTTGTATAAGACAAAGATAAGGCGATATTTGGTACTATGCAACACAAAGTACCAAATATTTTAAGGTAATGTTCTATAACATGGGTTCCCTTTGGGTCTGAAATGCAGGACTGTTATAGATTTTATAGCTTTTTAATATTATTTTTGGGGGAAGGGTAGGTTTTATAAATGGCAAAATAAGGTGATGAATGAGGTTAATATCATTACCATTTAAAGCAAACTTTAAGTCCTTTACAGGTTGCTTCCCTTTTTCTTAAGAAATATATCAGCAAGTTTTTTTTCTCCTGTTCTAAATAATGAGCTTTAAAATCCCCGGCAACTTTTAAGAGTAAACCCCGGATATAATTCTTCAGGCGATATTTCTGAATATCTAATAAAATGTAGCAATAGAATACTACATAGTAATAATAATTTTATTAGTGACTTTTATCTTTCAGAAAATTTCTTTCTTCTTGTGTAAGTTTTATAATCGCATATTTTTTTACCTGGTTAATAGCAATTTCATCCAGCACCTTCAGCACATTCTCATAGTTAGTTTCATTGTCCGCTTTTATAAGTAACATTAATCCATTTCTTCCTTCTTTTGTCTTATTTATATCAAGCCATTGTTGTTTTTTACTAATTATTTCACCAAGACCCTTACCATAAGAAAAATTGGTTTGATAAATCTGATCTTTCTTTGTTGCTTCTTCCCAATCACCATGATAGTAAAAAACTATATTGTTCTTTCCGAGCAAAACAGTTAATGCATTTGATGTACCTAAATCAGTTAAGGGACCATTTTTCGGCATATAAAGATCAGCAACCGTTGGCTTGCTCAATTCAGTAGTAATGACAAAAAAAGCAATAAGCAGAAATCCCAGATCAACCATTGGCGTCATATCTATTTTCAAGTTATGTTTGGTCATCCGGCGCACACCAACCTTGCTCCTGAGCGAAGTCGAAGAATCATTTACCGTTACATTTAATTGAGCCAAAATAATGTTTTCATAATAGATACATAACAATTGCTATTCCATAACAAAATCATTTGTTTATATGATATTCCGCATGTAAGTTCCGGTATCGTTCTTGCTAATTTTATTCATAACTTTCATGTATGAAGACAATCATTATTCCCACCGACTTTTCTTCAATTGCAACCAATGCCCTGCATTACGGTATTGATATGGCACAGGCTATTGATGCAAGTATTTTATTGCTGCATGTTTACCAGGTGCCGATCACAATGACTGACGTTCCAATAGTATTGGTTTCTGTTGAAGAGTTGCAAAAGAACGCTGAGGAAAGATTGGTAAATCTGAAAAAAGAAGTGGAGCATATTTCAATGGGCAAATTGAAAATATACTCAGAAGCCCGTCTTGGTAATGTAACAGATGAGTTGGAAACATTGTGCAACAAAATAAAACCCTTTGCTGTAGTAATGGGAAACAAGGGCGCGACGTCAGCGGAAAGGATTTTTTTTGGTAGCAATACATTAACCGCGATACGGCACCTGACATGGCCGGTAATCTGCGTACCGCCGGGTAAACAATTTGGACAGGGATTAAAAAGAATTGGATTCGCCTGCGATTTCAGAGATGTTGTTGAAACCACACCGACTCATTTCGTAAAAGAATTTGTAAAAGAATTTAATGCGGAACTATTTGTATTAAATGTAGATTATCATAACCGTCAATTTAAACCTGAAACTCCGGAGCAGTCATTGTTTCTGCATACCATGCTGGAAGATGCTAAACCAACTTATCATTTTATTGAGCATAAGGATGCAGAAGACGGCATTAATGAATTTGCTGAAAAAAATAATATTGACTTGCTTATAGCTATTCCAAAAAAACATAAACTGCTGGAAGGAATTTTCAAACCAAGCTCAACTAAACAACTTATTTTCCATTCTCATGTTCCGGTGATGTGTGTGCATGAATAGCTAAGAGAAATAAAGAGAAAAAGAGTTAAAAGACCCGGGCCCGGCTGCAATTCTTTACGAAAATTTATAGCCTGAAAAATTATTTATTATTTTCTTTTTCTCTTTTAAACTCTTTGTTTAAAATTCTGCGCTCTTAGGTGTTCTTGGAAAGGCAATTACATCGCGGATGTTTGTCATGCCCGTGACAAATTGCACCATTCTTTCAAAACCAAGTCCAAAGCCGGCGTGAGGTACCGTTCCGTATCTTCTTGTATCTAAGTACCACCACATTTCTTCAACAGGTACATTCATTTCCTTCATCCGTTGTTCAAGTTTATCTAATCTTTCTTCCCGTTGTGAACCACCTACAATTTCACCTATGCCCGGCGCAAGAATATCCATTGCAGCAACAGTTTTTCCATCATCATTTTGCCGCATGTAAAACGCCTTTATCTCTTTTGGATAATTGCTGAGGATTACGGGTTTTTTAAAATGTTTTTCCACTAAATATCTTTCGTGTTCGCTTTGCAGGTCCATTCCCCATCCGGTAATGGGATATTGAAATTTCTTTTTCTTGTTGTGATTACTTTCTCTTAAAATATCAATTGCTTCCGTATAAGTAAGGCGTTCAAAATTATTATTGAGAACAAATTCTAATTTTTCAATTAGACCCAATTCACTCCGTTTGTCCTGCGGCAATTGTTTTTCTTCTTCTGCCAAACGCTGTGCAAGAAAATCCATGTCCTCCCTGTTATTATCCATTGCATATTTAATAATATACTTAATGAACTCTTCAGCAAGGTTCATATTATCTTCCAAATCATAAAAAGCCATTTCCGGTTCTATCATCCAGAATTCGGCAAGATGTCTTGCGGTATTTGAATTTTCTGCACGGAATGTTGGTCCGAAAGTATAGATATCTCCAAATGCAGTTGCGCCTGATTCTCCTTCCAATTGCCCGCTAACCGTTAAGTTAGTAGCACGACCAAAAAAATCTTCTTTGAAATTAATGCTGCCATCATCATTACGTGGTGTATTATCAAAAGGGAGAGTAGTTACCTTAAATAATTCTCCGGCACCTTCGGCATCACTGCCTGTAATGACGGGAGTATGCATATACACAAAGCCTTTGTCGTTATAAAATTTATGAACAGCATAAGCCAACGCATGGCGTACACGGAATACAGAGCCAAATGTATTAGTTCGAAAACGCAGATGGGCTATCTCCCTTAAAAATTCAAGGCTATGTCTTTTAGGTTGCAGCGGATATTTTTCTGCATCACTATCGCCAAGAATTTCAATATCCGTTGCTTTCAGCTCCAGTTTTTGTCCCTTTCCCATTGAAGGAATAATAATACCGGTCGCCTTTAAAGCAGCAGAAGTGGTAATGCGTTTTAAAAACTCATCATCAAATTTTCCTAATTCTATAACCACCTGCAGGTTATTATTGGTAGAGCCATCATTCAATGCAATAAACTGGTTGTTGCGAAAGGTTCTCACCCATCCCATGACAGTTACTTCTTCACTGGATCCTGTGGCCTGGTTGTTTGGCTCCTGTGCCAGCAGTTCTTTTATCTTCACCCGTTTGTTGAACATCTGCTGAATTTTATCCTGATAATTATTGGGAGGCAAAGGTAAGATTCGCCGGGTAACAATTGACTTATTGGAGTTTACGGCAATAATTTCAACCAGGTCTAATAATCCATGTAGCTCAAAAATTTTTGTTTTTGCGAATTTAGCTGTATTATTGCAGTGGAAGCAGGCTGATAAGTACCCTTTCAAATTCCCACAGCTTACCAGTTTACTCAATTCTATTTATATAAATTCAAACCTTTTTCAAACGTTACGATTGGTGATAAGGACTCAGTGCTAAACTTCAAGTTTTTTGTATGTACGATATTCTCCAACTGAACGATATGCTCGTTCCTGAATTGCTGGACATAGCCGAGCAACTCAAAATTCCCAATGCAAAAAAATTGGGCAAGCAAGACCTGGTATACAAAATTCTGGATAACCAGGCTATTACCGGTGCAAAAGCCAGCGCTTCAGATGATAAAGGCAAACGAAAACGCATCATTAAAACCTCAACCGGTATAACTACTGAAGAAGCCATAGTAGAAAACAATTCAACACCGGCATTGCCTGCAAGCGATGACAAAAAACCGTTTAAAAAATCTCCGATGTCTCCAAAAAATGTACAGCATTCTGCAAAAGATGAAAAGGTTCCTGTAAAAAGAGGTCGTAAAAAACCAGATGAAGCAGTAGATGGTAATGCAACAGAACAAATAACTACTGTCGAACAGGAAATAGAAAATGCTCCTGAAAATGAAGTAGCAGATATAGCGTCCAATAACGGAGGTGACCAGCAGGTCGCAGAAGCTCCTTCTACAGGACCAAATAAATTTTATCCGCCACGCCGCGACCAGGCATTTAATATTGAATTTGATGGGGTGATATTAAGTGAGGGTGTTCTTGAAATGATGCCTGATGGATATGGTTTTCTCCGTTCTTCTGATTACAACTATTTATCATCACCCGATGATGTATATGTATCACCATCGCAGATAAAATTATTTGGTTTAAAAACAGGCGATACAGTTCATGGTGCTGTTCGTCCGCCAAAAGAAGGTGAAAAATATTTTGCCTTGTTAAAAGTGGATACAATCAATGGCAAAAGTCCTGAAGAAGTTCGTGATCGTGTGCCGTTTGATTATCTGACCCCATTGTTTCCTTTTGAAAAATTAAATCTTTTCACTCAACCGAATGATTACTCTACCCGTATCATGGATCTCTTCACACCAATTGGTAAAGGGCAACGGGGATTGATAGTAGCACAACCAAAAACGGGAAAGACGATGTTGTTAAAAGCTGTAGCAAATGCAATAGCAGCAAATCATCCTGAAATTTATTTAATGGTGGTGCTGGTAGATGAACGTCCGGAAGAGGTAACAGATATGGAAAGAAGCGTAAAAGCAGAAGTCATCGCTTCTACATTTGATGAACCGGCAGAGAAACACGTTAAGGTTTCTACTATTGCTTTGCAAAAAGCAAAACGTTTGGTGGAGTGTGGCCACGACGTTGTGATATTACTTGATTCTATTACCCGGTTGGCCCGCGCACATAATACCGTTGCTCCCTCATCCGGTAAAGTATTATCAGGTGGTGTGGAAGCAAACGCTATGCAAAAGCCAAAACAGTTTTTTGGCGCTGCCAGGAAAATTGAGTTTGGTGGTTCATTAACCATTATTGCAACAGCCCTGGTTGATACAGGCAGTAAAATGGACGAGGTGATCTTTGAAGAATTCAAAGGAACAGGTAATATGGAATTGCAGCTTGACAGGAAATTATCAAACAGGAGAGTTTTCCCTGCTATTGATCTTACTGCATCATCTACCCGCCGGGATGACCTGCTGCTGGAAAAAGATATTTTACAAAGGATGAACCTGCTGAGAGTTTATCTTACTGATATGAATACAGAAGAATCCATGAATGAATTACTAAGACGCATGCGGGGAACCAAGAGCAATGAAGAATTTTTAGCGAGCAAGCAATGAAGAATTTTTAGCGAGCATGAATGGATAGAACCATGATTAATATGATTTAAATGATTTTAAAAAATATAGAAGGCTGATGTCAACAACACATTAGCCTTTTTTATTTTTGCAAATAATGGCTGTTGAAAAAATATATATTGAGCGGTTTCTTGAATTAGCGAAACAACATCCTGTAATTGATGTCCGCTCCCCGGCAGAATATAAACATGCACATATTCCCGGTGCGTATAGTTTACCATTATTTACTGATGAAGAAAGAAAAATTGTCGGCACTGCTTACAAACAAGAAAGCAGGGAAAGAGCAATTAAAATCGGCCTGGATTTTTTTGGGCCTAAGATGCGAAAGATGGTAGAAGAAACAGAATCAGCAATGAGTAATTGGCAACCGGCAAACAAAAACGACGACAATTTGCCTATTGCAAATTGCTTATTGATCTATTGCTGGCGCGGCGGCATGCGCAGCGCAGGTGTTGCATGGTTGATGGATCTTTATGGATTCAAAGTTTATACGCTTACCGGTGGCTATAAAAAATTTCGCAACCATGTTCTTGATACCTTTAAATTCCCCTTCCAATTTAAAATTTTAGGGGGCTATACCGGTTCTGGAAAAACCGAAGTATTAAAAGCATTACAGAAAAAAGAAGATTCAGTTATTGATCTCGAAGCCATCGCTAATCATAAAGGTTCAGCCTTTGGCAATATTGGTATGCCTGAACAACCGGGGCAGGAGATGTTTGAGAATTTGCTGGCATTAGAACTGCGGCAAAAGTCAATTGCCAATGTTCAATTATCAATAACCAGCAGGAGTTCAAATTCATCATTTACTCCTGACAGTTATATGAATCACGATTCATCGATTTGGCTGGAAGATGAAAGCCAGCGTATCGGCCTGGTAAATATTCCAAATGATCTATGGAATAACATGCGGCAATCGCCTTTGTATTTTCTTGACATTTCTTTTGAAAAAAGATTAGAACATCTTGTACAGGAGTATGGTCAACTGGACAGGGAAAGATTAATTGATGCCATTGGCCGCATCCGCGAAAAACTGGGAGAATTGAATGCTAAAAATGCGATTCAACTGTTGGAAGAAGGAAATACTATCGAAAGTTTCCGCATTTTATTGAAATACTACGATAAGTTTTATTTAAAGGCGTTACACAATCGGGAGAAAGTAAATTCGTTATTACATACAATCAACTGTAAATCCGTAACCCCTGAAAATGCCAGCGAGCTTGTTCCCCAGTTACAATATCAACCTGAAAAGCCTTAAGCTGACGACGCTGCTTTTATTATCACCTCTTTTCTTTTATGCACAATCTCTTACCGGTTTATGGACAGGAATACTTACCAATGACAGTAATTCTGTTCGCAAGGACCAATCATTTGAAATTGCATTAACTGAATACCGCGGCAAAGTTTACGGTTATTCCCGCAGCGAATTCATTGTAAATGATACACTGTATTATATTGTAAAAAGAGTAAAAGGAACTATTGATGGCGACATGTGCGAGGTAAAAGACGATGATATCATTTCATATAATTTTCCAACACGACTTGATAAAGGAGTAAAAGTGGTGAGCACCTTTTATCGAAATGAAAAAGATAGTGCGTGGTACCTGGCAGGTAGCTGGAAAACCAATAAAACCAAAAATTATTATTCCATTACCGGGAAGGTGGACCTGAAAGAAGAAAAAGATCTTACTGCATCAAAAATATTTCCTCATCTGCAGGAATTGAACCTTGCCAATGATGTAGCTTTTTATAAGGACAGAAAAAAAGAAACAGGGGCATCTGTTGTAAAAACGGTTGAGTCGGATAATACGAAATTAGAAGCTGCTATTGAGGAACAACAATCAATAATCAGGAATCCGCTACTTCTATCGGATAAGCCTGGCACAAAAAAAGATGTAAAAATTCCCGAGTCGAAAAAGACTGACGCAATTGCAATATCAAATAAGGCAGACGTAATTATTACAAAAGCTGAAACAAAACAGGAACCAGAAAAGCAAAAAGCCATTATTAAAACAGAACAACCAATCATAAATGAACCAGCTGTAGCAATAAACAAACAAGAGATAAAAACCAAAGATATAAAAGCAGATGATCCAAAAAAGGCGGAAGCTGTTGCTGTATCAAACAAAATTGATGCCTCTATTACAAAAACAAAAGTTGATTTAAAACAGGAACCCGAAAAACAAAAAACTGGCCAGAAGCCAATCATTAAAGAGCCGGTTACAACATTAAATAAACCTGATACAAAAAGTATTGCTGTTGCAAAAATTACTCAATCAACACCGATTATACAACCAGGCATAGAAAATAAAAAAACTGAAACTATTGCCGGGCCGGCGAAAAATGATGAAGCTGTTGTATCAACCAAATCAACTATTGAAAAGAAAGAAATTAAAACAGAACCTCTTGCGGTTATAACAACACCTGAAACTAAAAATCTCATTCTTGATAAAAAAGATGCCGCCGCCCTTATCGCAGAAAGAAAATCGGAGTTTTCGCAGGTTGTGAATTTTAAATCAGATAGTCTTGAGCTGGCTCTTTATGATAATGGTGAAATTGATGGCGATACAGTAAGTGTGTTAATGAATGGTGAAGTTATTCTTGCTAAACAGGGATTAAAAGCCACTGCTATTAAAAAAACCATTTATATTACTCCCGGGAAAGATGATGAATTTACAATGGTTTTGTATGCAGAAAATTTAGGTAAATATCCTCCCAATACCGGCCTGCTGGTAGTGCATGATGGTGATGATGTATATAATGTCCGCTTCAGCGCCGACTTTCAAACAAATGCCGGAATAATATTTAAAAGAAAACAAAAGCAATGACAGGAGTAAAGTTTTGCGAGATTTGCAAAACTTATGAACCAGACCTCTATCAAACTCACTCAATACTCACACGGTGCAGGCTGCGGCTGCAAAATTTCTCCAAAAATTTTAGATGAAATTTTAAAAAGCAACATTGTATTACCCGATAATGATAAGTTACTTGTAGGCAATCATAGTAAAGATGATGCGGCTGTGTACGATCTTGGTAATGGAACAGCATTAATTTCTACAACAGATTTTTTTATGCCGATTGTTGATGATGCATTTGATTTTGGAAGAATAGCAGCAGCCAATTCTATCAGCGATGTATACGCCATGGGGGGCAAACCCATTTTAGCAATTGCTATTCTTGGATGGCCTGTTGAAAAATTAACGACCGAATTAGCACATAAAGTAGTTGAAGGTGGAAGAAGTATTTGTGCAGCAGCAGGCATTCCATTAGCCGGCGGGCATAGTATTGATTCACCCGAACCAATCTTTGGCTTAGCAGTTACAGGAATTGTTCCTGTTGAAAATTTAAAAAAGAATAATACAGCGCAGGAAGATGACTATTTATTTTTAACCAAACCCTTAGGTGTTGGTATTTTATCTACTGCGCAAAAAAGAGGTTTGCTGAAAGAAGAACATTTGCAGGTAATGATAGAACAAATGACAAGGATCAATAAGATAGGTGAGGAGTTAGGAAAAATTGCCGGCGTCACTGCAATGACAGATGTTACCGGTTTTGGTTTACTGGGGCATTTAATTGAGATGGCCGAAGGCAGTGGATTGTCGGCAGAAATGTATTATGATAAACTTCCTGTTGCAGAAGGAGTGAAGGATTATATTGCTCAAAGAATTTTCCCCGATGCCACAATCCGGAACTGGAACAGTTACAGCGATAAAGTAAAATTTGAAAAAGGCGTAAATGTGATAGAAGCTTTTACCTTATTGCCCGACCCGCAGACAAATGGCGGCCTATTATTTAGTGCCAAAGAAGAAAGTTTAGAGAAGATAAAGGATGTTTTGAGAAAAGAGAAGCTCGAAAATTTTGCAGAAGTAATAGGCAGAATGATTCCTAAAAACGAAAAAGTTGTTATTGTAAAAAATTAATCCTTTTTCTCTAAAAATATCTCAACCATCATACACCTTACACTTCCACCTTCTACTTCTTCAATGGTAGGCACGGAAATCGGTAATAATTCGGCATAGGCTTCCAGCATTCTGAGTTGTTCTTTTCTGAGAGAATTAAAAGCGGTTTGACTCATCACTAAAAATTTTTCTTCCTTATTATTTTTTACCTGCAGCATATTTCCGGCAAATGCATGCATCTGTTCACGGGTAATAGTAATAATAGTGTGGCCTGTCGATTCTAATAGTTGACGTACTGCTATAAGTTCCCATTCTTCATCAATTGCTTCTTCACAAAGAATGGCAAAATCTTCACCGAGACTCATTACAATGTTTGTATGATATACGGGTTTTCCGCTTTTATCTGTAGCAATAAAAACAATGGCCTGGAATCCATTAGCCGACGCAAATATTTCCAGCACCGTCATATTGGTTCGTTCAGAGATGGATGCATAAATCATTTTGCTATCGTGGTCAATGATCATGCTGCCGGTTCCTTCCAGGAAACGTCCTTCTGCTTCAAACTCACTCCAGTCATTCACATTTTTTACAATAAATTGTTCTTTTAATGTTTTTAAAATATCATTTCTTTTTTCAGTCCGGCGATTGGGAGCATACATTGGAAAAACAGAAATGATTCCTTCGGGTGATGTGCTGAGCCAGTTATTGGGAAAGATAGCATCGGGTTTTATTGGTTCTTTTGTATCATCAATAATAATTACGTTGATGTCATGATTCTTCAACATCTGCACCATGTTGTCCAATTCTTCTACTGCTTTTTGCTGTAATTGTTCCTGGCTGATGGATGGATTAGATTGGAAGAAATTATTAACGGCGGTTTCTTCATTAAAACCAAAAACAGCGGGGCGAATCATTAATATGGTGGAAGCGATGGGCATGCCCAAACCCCTAAAGGGGCTTACCAAGAGTCTTTAGATGAAAATCTACATGGATTGAAATAAAAGGATCTTGTTCACTCATACCTGAATATTATTATCAACCTAATGCGTCAATTCGTTTTGCAAGTTTGTGATCTTTCTCTGTCACAATATCACCGGCGTCATGTGTATTAAGCCATATCTCAACTGTATTATAAACATTGGTCCATAGTGGATGATGATCCATTTTTTCTGCCTCGAGGGCCACTCTTGTCATAAAAGCAAAAGCTTCGCTGAAGTTTTTGAATTGAAATTTCCTGTACAATTTATTATCAGCTTCCTGCCACATAAGTTTAAATTTAGAATTTAAAAAACAAGGTTTTCTTTGTTCTTTATTTTTTCATTAGTTAATTCAACTACTAATTGCACTTTGTTGATTGCACGAATAGAATTGATCGTTTGGTGAAGTGATTCATTAGTTACTTCATCCCCTTTCATAAGCCACAAAAAATCAAGATGTTTAAATTCGGGCAATAAATATTCTCCGTCAAACTGGTTGTTATAAACAAAATGTGACAACGATCCTGTGGGCTCGCAAAATTCGTACACAGCAAAAAAATAGTTTCGTTTTTGTTTGGTGAGTTGTATCTCAATATCATTGTTAATACGGAAGTCTAAACCCATGCTGCTGTTCAGCCACCAACAGAATTGGTAATCTTTTACCGGCGCCATAATGCCGAGGAGACGGCAATCTTCAAAAAAATCATCGGTTAATTCTTTAGTATTAAGAAGCAATTTGGTGCCGCGGTCTGCCATACAGAAAGTTTCAGTAGTTCGTAATACTCACACACAAATTACAAATTAGAATTCAACCGTGGCTTCCAAAATTTCGCTACCTCGCTTAAATTTCACTTTAGTCTTATCGCCTTTTTTGAATTTGCCTAAAGCCTGCATATAATTTTCCAATGAGGTCACATTATTTTCGCCCAACTGGATAATTACATCCCCGGCTTTCAATCCTGCTTTTTGTGCCGGTCTGCCATCACTTACACCATCTGCTCTTACACCTGTTCCCGCAAAACTGTAATCAGGCATAATACCTAATGTTACAGCAAACCTCGCAGAACCTGAAGTTTGTGTTTCTCTTGTTTTGGTAAAAGCTAATTTGCCTTTATTATTCAATGATTCTATCACACTATAAATTTGCTGGATGATCATAGCTTCACCATTATAGTTTATCTTTTCAGCATCATCGGTAGGCTTGTGATAATCTGAATGCAGACCTGTAAAATAAAATAACACGGGAATATCTTTTCTGTAAAAAGAAGTATGATCGCTGGGCCCGGTACCACTGCTATCGTATTTAAAAACAAAAGCAGCTTTATTTTTTTTTGCTAATGTATTCGTAGAAAAAGCTTCTCCCCATGCGGGTGATGTTCCGTAACCACCGATGGTTATTATTTTAGTGCTGTCATTCAGCCTCCCCACCATATCCATATTGATCATATAATCAACATTTTTCAAATCTACTGTAGGATACTCAGTAAAATATTTCGAACC
>WNFM01051326.1_pt1 | contig 11932 bp, 6 predicted proteins | sample 5400271 | NCBI WGS metagenome assembly WNFM01 (sample SAMN13153352, study PRJNA577476) | soil metagenome | isolation source: 60 cm saprolite on Douglas fir-dominated hillslope | place: USA:California | collected 2013-09-17 | reverse complement strand
CTGGTACGACTTGATTCTCTCGCCCATGCCCGGAATGCGCCACAGCCGCCGCAGTACTATCGCCCGCATACGGGGGTCGGCGGCGACATACCCCAAGCCGATCAATAATCCGCCCATCAGCGCGGCCATCAGCCAGCCGTGCTGCGTGACGGCGCGCCCCACCGCGACCAGCGCTTTGGAGAACGCGGGCAATTCCTTCGAGATGTCGTCGTAGACGCGCGCGAAGCGCGGCACCACGTAGAAAACGAGGAACGAGAGCACCAGGCCACCCACACCGGTGAGGATCGCGGGATAGATCAGCGCGGCGACGACTTTCTTGCGCACGCGGTCGATTTCCTCCTGGTAGGCGATATAGCGCGAAAGTGCTTCCTTCAGATTTCCGGTCTGCTCGCTCGACTTGACCGTGGCGACGGTCTGCTCGCTCGACTTGACCGTGGCGATGTAGAGCGGCGAGAAATGCTGGGGAAGGCGCGACAGGGCCTGGGAGAACGACAGGCCTTCGCGCAGGCCGCCGAGCAGCTGCTCGAGCACGCGGCGCGCCTCGGGCTGCGATGCCTTTTCGGTGAGCGCCTGGATCGCCTCGACGAGGTTCAGTCCCGCGTCGATCAGGGACAGCATTTCGACGGAGAGGAGAGCCGAGGAAAAACGCGAGCGACCCGATGCGAAGTTGAGCAATCCTGAAAGAGTCGGCCGCAGCGACAAAACCCGGAGCCCCTGGCGGGCGGCCAGTTCCTTCGCAACCAGAGCGTCCGACGCGCGGAACTCGAGCGCCACGATTTCGCTGCGGCTGTTGACGGCCTTGACGAGATAATTCATGAGGCCGGAGTCTCCCTGATTGTTATTTCAACATTACAAGAAATCGCCCTTCGTAAAAAGAGTCGGCACCCTTTTATTTTGACGATCGACACAGCGACGCTCGCGTTCGCACGCTCGCAAAAAAAACATCGACGCAAAAATAATCCACTAAACCGGATAGACGAGGTAGTGCCTGAGAAAAACGGAGTTAGCGCATTGAATTGCACCCTGAAGGGCGCGCTCCCTATCATTTCTTATAGGGCGCGGAAACTTTTCGCCGCGCTTTTGATTTTAGTTGCAGCTGACCTTCAGACCCCTATAGGAAATGATAGGCAAGCGCCCGGAGCGACACGAAATTCCTTGTCGCTCATAACGTCTTTCTCATGCCCGGAAATCAGTTAGAGAAAAACCTTCCACAAGATTCTGCAGCGGTTGACCCTTCTCAACCCGTTCCCTAAGTTAAGCAGCAGGCGCCGGATGTTCGCGCAGAGACGTGCGCGCGCACCTGACCGCAAAACCATAAACGGGAGGCAAGCCATGGGCGGATGGAAGACATCAAGAGAATGTCATGGCTTGCGTTTCGTCACTGCCCTTCTCCCGATGGCGCGCCCGCTCCAAATGAGCCTCGGTTTCAAGCGGCTCTGGACGTTGACGCTGCTCGGCACATGGCTGTCGATCTTTGCGGGGAACGCGGCTGCGTACTGCACATTCGACCGCGAAAATGGAGGATGGACTTGCTTCCCCCCCAGGGTGGGGATCGCCTCCTCGCCAAACGGGATGAACCCTTTTCCGACCTCTTTTTCCCTCACGGCGGCGGTGGACAATAGCGGCGGCGTGGGCGGCAGCATCTCAGTAGCCTTCTACGTCAATGATGCCGTCTTCCAGACAGTCACGACCACGCCTTACAGCGTAACCTACACGCCACCCGCTCCGGGCACATACACGTTTCAGGCAGCCGCCACGGATAATAATACACACGGTGTGCGGACTGGGTATTCCAACCGTGTGACGGTGACGGCGGACAATCCTCCCACGATTACCATCGCTTCCAACGCTTCGATCGTCACCTACCCTGGCAGCTTTACTTTTACAGCGAACGCATCGGACAGCGACGGTTCCGTCACCGGTGTTGCGTATTACTCGAACGGCAGCACTCCCCTTGGCCCGGGGGCTGGCACCAATCGGAGCTTGACCTGGACGCCTCCGGCCGCGGGCAGTTATAGCATCACCGGTGTTGCGACTGACAACGTGGGCGTCACAACGACGTCAGCACCGGTCAGCGTCAAATCCAATGCCGCGCCCACGGTGAGTGTCATCAGTCCTGTCGCCGGCGCTGTCTTTCAAGCTCCGGCCGCGATCACGATCACGGCCAACGCGGCCGACACAGACGGCACCGTCGCCAAGGTCGAGTTCTACGACGGTGCGACCTTTTTGGGGCAGGGCACAGCAAACGGAAACAATTACGTCCTGACCTGGAGCAATGCACCGATCGGGATCCACGCGGTCACCGCCAAGGCCACCGACAACAACGGTGCGGTAACCACGTCGGGCACCATCAACCTGACCGTCAGTAATGGGAGAGCAGATCCCGCTATGGTCCCTAATGGCACCGCGCCTTTTGGCGGCAGCCTGCCCGGCACGGCCGGCGTCGGCGCTTCGGGCGCCGCAGGCTACAGCATCCCGATTGCCGTGCCTCCGGGCACCGCTGGGATTACGCCGAACCTCAGTTTGATCTACTCCAGCCAGAGCGGCGAAGGCCTGATGGGAATCGGCTGGTCCGTGGGTGGACTCTCCTCGATTACGCGCTGCCCGCGCACGCTGGCGCAGGACAACTATGCGGGGAGGGTGAGCCTGGACGCCAACGATCGATATTGCCTCGATGGCCAGCGCCTGATCCTGGTTTCTGGCACTTATGGGGCCTCAGCGGAATACCGCACCGAGATCGATGGCTTCAGCAAGATCACCTCCGCCGGTACGGATGCCAGCAAAGGTCCGGACAGCTTCACCGTCTACACCAAATCGGGCAAGATCATTTCGTACGGCACGACGCCGGATTCCTACGTCGAGGCGCAGGGCACGTCGCCGGCGAAACCGCTGAAGTGGTTGATGGCCAAGGTCATCGATCGCAAGGGCAACTATCTCAGCGTCAGTTACATCGAGAACACCGCCATCGGCGAATCCTACCCGAACCAGATCGTCTACACGGGTAACGCTTCAACTTCACTCCCACCATACAACGCCGTGCGCTTCGTCTACGGGCCGCGTCCGGACGGTATCGTCACGCACGTCGCGGGTGCCCAGACCGCGATCACCCAGCGACTGATCAACATTCAAACCTACGTCAACATCGACGCCAACGGCAACAACGGCGCCTTGGTGCGCGACTACCGGATTGGTTATATCCAAAGCTCCCAGAGCAACCGATCGCTGGTCAGCGCGGTGACCCTCTGTGAGGGCCTCGGCAATTGTCTGCCTGCCACCCAGTTCACACCGCAGCCGCGCAGCGATTCGGACAATGTTTTCAACGCCGCCGTCTGGGGTGGGCCGGTCATCACATTCTCGACTCAATACCAAGCTCAGGAGCTGCTCAACAGCACCGCCCTTGGCGATTTCAATGGCGACGGCAAACAGGATCTCGCTTACTCGACGGGCAACGGATCGTGGAACGTGTGCCTGTCGACCGGGAGCAATTTCTCGTGCAGCGCTTGGTCGGGCCCCGCGGTCGCGTCCAACAATGTATTGCTGGGCGATTTCGATGGCGATGGCAAGACCGACATCGCGGTGCCCCCGTCTGGCAGCGGCCCGGCAACATGGCAAATCTACCTCTCAACGGGCAACGGCTTCAACTACCAGAGCTGGCAGGGATACACGGCGGGAGGCAACGCCAGCCGCTACGTGGTGGGAGATTTTACGGGAGATGGGCGCGCTGACATCGGCATGGTCAACACGCTATGTGCTTCATCCGGTTCTGCGGCAAGCGGTTTCAATTGTGTCCCGTATGATAATTTTGACGTCATCATAGGAACCGTCGACGAGCCCGCGCGCTCGTTTCCGAATCTGGCCGATCTCAATGGCGACGGCAAACAGGACATTGTCCGTTGGTTGAGATTTCCCTGTTGTCCGAGTTATTGGGCAGGGTCTATCGCCGCCGACACGGGGTTCGGGTATACGAGCGTACAGAATCCCTCTGGCACGACCGGCACGGTCCTTGGTGCCTGGCCCGGGGGTTCGCTGATCGCGGATCTGGAGCAGAATGGCTACGGTGCGCTCTTTGCCATCTATGACACGTCCAGCAATCCGTCATGGACCATCGGTGAAATCTGTCGTTACACGGGAGTAAGCTTCGCGTGTTCTCCGCTGCCGCCGGGGGCTGCCGGACCGATGCGCCAAAATTTCGGCGACGTCGATGGTGATGGGCGTCCCGATCTCGTGTCACCGGGCTTTGGCGGCAGCTCGAACGTCTGCCAGGCGGGGCTCGATCAGAGTCTCCAGAATGCGGTGACGTGTAGCAATTGGTCCAGCCCGATCTTACCCGCGTCAGCGGTGTCTATCCTCTTCGTCGGTGACTACAACGGCGACGGCAAGGAGGATTTCGCCTACTACGACACGAGCAGCCAGCAGTGGACCGTTGCGCTCGCCGGTGGCCCGCGTCCCGATCTGTTGTCTGCGGTGGTGAATGGCGCCGGCAGCCGCGCCGAGTTCAGCTACAAGCCGTTGACCGACAATTCCGTCTATACCAACGACGGCGGTGCGTACGCTGTACCCAACGCGCGCGATGTGCAGGACGCGACCTACGTCGTCTCCCAGACGCGCGGCGACAACGGCATCGGCGGCCTTGTCAACACCGACTACCGCTACGGCGGCAAGAAGCGAGATCTGCAAGGCCGCGGCGACCTGGGCTTCCGCTGGATGGAAGCCACCAACTCGGTGAGTCACGTCACCACGCACACCGAATACGCGCAAATCTTCCCTTATACCGGCATGGTGACCTTGAGCAAGGCGATGCATTCCAGCGGCGTAGTGCTCGCGCAGACCGACAACACGCTCAGCCAGCAGGCGGGCTGCGCCGCAGCCGTGCCGTTCCCATTCGTCAGCCAAAGCGTGGCGACCACGAAAGACCTGGATACTAGTCCGCTGTCCACGATCACGACCAACGGGATTATCTACGACACCTGCGGCAACCTGACGAATGCGACGGTCACCACCGTCGCAGGCGGCGAAAGCTTCACCACTGCCACAGCGACTAACTATTTCCCGGCCGATACCGCCAGCTGGCTGGTCGGTCTGCCAAACCAAGTTCAGATCACCAAGACCGCGCCGGGCATCGACGGCGCTGTCAACTCGGTGACCCGCACCACCACGTTCGACTACTACGCGGGCACTACCTTGCTGTTCCATGAGAACGTCGAGCCGGCCGACGCCACCTACAAGCTCACGACCACTTACACCCGCGACAACGGCAACGTCAACGGCTACGGCAACGTCACCCAGCGCACCCTCAGCTGGGACGCGCGACGTAGAGACGGTCACAGTTATGGACAGCAAAGGCCGCTGGCCGCTCACCGTGAAGAACGCGTTGAACCAGAGCGAGCCCCGCGTCTACGACGACGGCTACGGAAATCTCACGAGCCTCACGGGCCCGAACAATCTCGCCACTGCCTGGCTCTACGACGGCTTCGGGCGCAAGACCAAAGAGACGCGCGCCGATAGTACTTACACTACCTGGGCCTACAAGCAGTGCGTCGACGGTTGCGGATTCGCCACGACCACGACCATCGTCCAGAGCTTCGGGACCGACAATCTACTTTCGGCCGTTCCTTCCCAGAGCTACGTCGACAGCCTGGGCCGCGAAGTTCTGTCGCAGACCTGGGGCTTCGACGGCACCGAGATCCGCGCAGAGAAGGAATACGACAGCCTCGGCCGGCTCACGCGCAGCGCCCGGCCGCGCTACCCGAGCGAAGCGCCGGTTTGGACCACGGTCAACACCTATGACGATCTGGGCCGGCCCACTCAAGTGACCGACCCGGACGGCGCGAGCACGTTCACCTATCAAGGGCTCTCGGTCAGGACCGTCAACCAGAAAGGGCAGCCCCGCACCGAGGTGAAGAACGGCCTTGGCAAACGTAAGACCGTCACCGACGCCAACAACATGGTCACGACCTATGTTTACGACCCCTTTGCCAACCTGCTGCAGACGATCGATGCGAAGCTGAACCGAGTCACGATCACTTACGACCGACTCGGGCGCAAGACGAATCTCGCCGATCCCGACCTCGGCGCGTGGCAGTATTTCGTGGACCCACTGGGGCAGACCTACAAGCAAATCGACGCCAAGACCCAAGTCGCCACCTTCACCTACGACGCCTTGGGACGGATGACCCAGCGGCTCGAGCCCGATCTCAACAGCAATTGGGTCTACGATACGGCGACGAAGGGAATCGGGAAGCTCGCCGAGGCCTACACTCTCATCGCCGGCGGAGCGAAGGACTACCGGCGCGTGCACGGCTACGACAACCTGGGCAGAGCCGCAGGAACGACTATCACCCTCGATCAGGACTACCTCAGCACCACGCTCTACGATGCTGTCAGCGGTCGAGCGAGCAGCGTCACCCACCAGCGCAATGCCATCGGCGGCACCGGCGGCCCGAGCGTGAGCTTCGGTTACGGCTACAACGGTTACGGCTTCCTCAAGACGATCAGCAGCGGCGCCACAACCTACAGTCAGGTGCTCCAGCAAGACGCGCTCGGCCGTGTGACTCAAGAAGCCCTGGGCAACGGGCTCACGAGCACTCATGGCTACAACCCCAGCACCGCGAGACTGGAGAGCATTCGCACCGGGCCCAGCGGCACGGCGAGCGTGCAGAACGACGTCTACCACTACGACAGCCTGGGCAATCTCAACGACCGCAGCTGGATCAATAACACCGGCGCCTCCGTACAGGAGAACCTCGGCTACGACAGTCTGAACCGACTCACCAGCTCCCAGGTCGGCATCCAGACGCAGAAGATCTATGCCTACGACGAGATCGGCAACCTCAGCTCCAAGTCGGGAGCGACCTACAACTATCCGGCTTCCGGCTCGGGCAGCATCCGTCCGCATGCCGTGGCGAGCATCACCGGCACGGTGAACGGCATCGTCAATCCGAGCTTCACCTACGACAACAACGGCAACCTCCAACATGCCTTCCTCGATCACGCAGACGACCGTCACGCCCAACATCGTCGACAGCTTCGTCTACGGACCGGAGCACCAACGTGCGAAGCAGGTCCAGTCCACCGGCAAGACCCTGTACTACGCCGGAGCGATGGAGAAGGAAGTGGTGGGTTCCACGACGACGGTGAAGACCTACCTCCCGAACGGCATCGGGGTCCTCATCGACAACGGCTCGACCGTGCAGACGCGCTATGTCCACAAGGACCACCTCGGGAGCATCGCAGCGATCACTAAAGAGGACGGCTCGCCCGCCGAGCAGATGTCCTACGATCCCTTCGGCAAACGCAGGAACCTCGACGGGACCGACGACCCCGGCAACGCCCTCATCGGTGCAACCGGCAACAAGGGCTATACCGGGCACGAGATGCTGGATAACGTTGCGCTCATTCACATGAATGGCCGGGTCTACGACCCGAGCGTCGCGCGCTTCACTACGGCCGATCCATTCGTTTCTAACCCCGACAATCCGCAGAGCTTCAACCGCTATAGTTATGTCCGCAACAACCCGCTGGCGTATACGGATCCGACGGGGTATGAGGGGGAACCCCCAGTTGCCGATTCACCCCAGGCTCGAAACTTTGTTGGGATTACCATTACGGCCACATCCCTCAATTCCATCAACTGCATCACAAATCCAGCAGGTTGTCAGTATATTCTCGACCTCCTAAACAGGGCCGAGCGCATCTCCCCGCTGGCAAAAGAGGTGCTGCGAGTGGCGGAGAGGAACATGGTCCGGACGACGATAACGGCCGGCGCGGTCGCGCTCGGCGGAGGAGCGGGGCTGAATCCGGTTGCTGATGCGCTCGCGATCGTCATTGAGATAGGTGGAACCGCATATACTATCTACGCGATCAGCAGTGCCATTTACAATGCGGCTACCCAGCCGGATCAAGGTGCAGACGGGGATGGCGAGAAAGCCCTTGAGGCGGGCGCCGCGGCGCCACCGCCTGAGGGTGATGAGAACAAGGGTGACAAGCAGAAGAAGGGCAAGCCCGAACGAAATGTTGATCAGAACAAACGTGTAGACGATGCCGCGCGAGAGGCGGGGTTGGACAAGCAACAGCGGCGTGAACTCGGGCGCTTCGTCGAGCAGGAGAGCCGCAAGTACGGCGAGAACTTCTCGTACGGGGACATTCTCGATGCTGCGGAACGTCTCAAGGCCGGTGAACGACTCATCTATATCAAGTGAGCACATATCTCTCGGTGGCCGACTTGAACAAACTGGTTATGGCGTTCCAGCCGTTGCGATGCTGGCGATTTGGCAAGTACCTTGGCTCGATGCTAACGTTGGACTTCGGCGATCAGATCGACGTGACCACGCACGACTCCACGACCGTCCAAGAGGGTGCACTCAGAAATGTATGTTGGGCCGCGACGGATCGCGAACGAGCCATCGCCGACGCCAAGAACATTGACGATAAGACCTTTTCTGCCCAGGTATCGCAGCGACCGATTGGTGCGGCCCTCTCGGGTATATCGAGCGCTGACAACGGTCGGTGGATCACCTTTGGATTCGACAACGGCTTTGCCTTGAATGTGGATACGACTAACACTTGGAAAACGCAGAGCGACATCTTCGAGATTATGTTCCCCGATGGGCGGATTGTCGTACTCGATAAGGATGGCGCATTTGAGGCTCTAGACGAGATCGAGCCCACTCGCGCAGAGCGATGGCGAGCGCGTCTGATTTGATCATGCAAACAGCCCCGAGATCAAGCTGTCCGATGTAGGCGGAAAGGGAAGAAGACTACACCGCGCGCATGCGCAAGCGGCCGCGGACCAGCGTCGGGCTGTCGCAGAATATGTTGAACGAGCTTCGAACTGCGCTTGGAGGACGGTAGTGTCTGTGGCCCAGAGCGAGTTCATTGCCGAACTTACGCACAAGATACCTGAACTACGACCTCTGTTAGATAGCCATATGGCGGACAACGGGGGCGAACTACTCCACCACGCGTTCCTTGGGGAGGTCGCTTTGTGGCTGGCGGGCTTGTACTCACGTGCAGGGCACAGCCACGAAGCCCTGCTTCTAGCCAACCGGGTCGTCACTTTCCTCGAAGAGGCATTCATTCGCGGCGACGAATCTGTCCGCGAGTTGATTGCTGTTTCGTTTGTTGAGAATTTGCCATCGACTGGAGAGCTTGGCGCTTCAATGCGGAAGCTCCTAGGCCCAGCACTAGAGGAAGTGTTCCGGCGCGTCAACTGGTAGGTGCTCGTCGGCATTTATCAAGTTTTTCGAATTGCGGGGGGCGTTCTGTCCGCCGTAGTTAGGCGTGGTTCTTTAAGGGGGTGGAATGTTTCGCAAGTTCTCGCGCCAGTATCGACCGTTGCAATGCGGCCTGATCTCGTGGGTGATCGCCGGCTCGCCGGCGGAAGCCCTTGCGGCTCCGCCGCCGGTCGAGGATTTCACGCGAGCGCCGTTCATCGGGGAGGTCGCGATTTCGCCGTCGGGTACGAGATTGGCGCTCGCGGTGCCGGCCTCCAACGGCCGCGTGCAGCTTGGCGTCATGAGCCTGGATCCGCTCGCTCCGGCGAAGCCGGTGATGGCGGTCGCTGACTCGGACATTTTCGACATTCGCTGGGTGAATGACGAGCGCTTGGTCTTTCGCGCCTATAACCCGGATGCGCCGGCAGACCGCAGCTATGCGGGCGTTTTTGCCGTCAACCACGACGGCGGCGAGCTTCGGCAATTGATGGCGCGCGTGTTGGGCACTTCCGAAACAGCTCACATACGCTCGCGCCTGCTCAACTGGCAATGGGATCTATATAGGACCATCGACGATGGCTCGCCCGATGTCATCGTCAGCAAAACGCTCTTCGATGAGTTTGCCGGTAGGCTCCGCGACGTGCGGGATATCCAGCTGTCGCGCCTGAATACGCAGACCGGGGTCGTGCGCTCATTGAGTCGGGGTGTGCCTAATGGCACCCAGAGCTGGGTGCTCGATGACCAGGGTCAGCCTCGATTCGTGACGGTCTATGGACAAGGGAGGCGCACCATCCATTGGTGGGCGGAGAACGAAAAGGCCTGGGTGCCGCTGGCCCAGTTCACTGCTTACACTCACGAGGGTTTTCAGCCGTGGCAAGTGGATCCAAAGGGGCCCGTCTATGTGCTCAGCACCAGCGGCCACGATACGCAAGCGCTACACCACTTCGACCCAGCGACCAAGCGGATGGACGCGGAACCCTTGGTTGCGCTGCGCGACTTCGACCTCGTTCCGGTAGGTGAAATCGATGCGCCTTCGCACCGGCTGCTCGGCTTGCATTTCCTCGCGGAGCAAGCTGGCAGCTACTGGTTCGACAAGGACATGCGCAAATTGCAGCAGAGTATCGATGCTGCTTTGCCGGCCGGACGCACTAATCTACTCCGCTGCGGGCGCTGCGCGAGCACGCGCTTTCTTGTCGTGAAGTCGAGTTCCGACCGGCAGCCCGGCGAGTACTACTTGTTCGACCGCAAGGAATTGAAGCTGCAGCGCATCGGGTCCGCTCGGCCGTGGCTCAAGGAAGACGCGCAGGGCACGCGCAGCTTCCACCGCGTAGCCGCCCGCGACGGCTTGCCGCTTCCGGTTTATCTGACGCGACCCGCGGCGGCGAAGGAGGGAGAGCCGCTGCCGGCAGTCGTACTGGTCCATGGCGGGCCGTTCGTGCGCGGGCATAGCCTGGAATGGGACGCGCAAGCGCAGTTTCTCGCCTCGCGGGGTTACTTGGTCATTCAAACCGAGTACCGCGGCAGCACCGGTTACGGTTTCCGGCATTTCCGCGCCGGCTGGAAGGAGTGGGGGCAGGCGATGCAGGACGATCTCGCCGATGCGGTCGCATGGGCCGTGCAGCAGCGCTTTGCGGATCCGAAGCGCGTCTGCATCGTAGGCAGCAACTATGGCGGGTACGCCGCTCTGATGGGCCCGATTCGCAACCCCGGGGTTTATCAGTGCGCCGTGAGCCAAGCCGGCGTGACCGATATCGGTCTGATGTACGACATCGCGTGGAGCGACTTGGGCGATGAATGGAAGCGTTACGGCATGCCGGAGCTGATCGGCGACCCGAAGGAAGAGAGCGAACGCCTGACGGCGGCGTCGCCTTTGCGGCAAGCAGCGAGTATCAAGGTGCCCGTGATGCTGGCTCATGGCGCACTGGACCGGCGCGTGCCGATTGTCCACAGCCGCAAGTTCCGTTCTGAAGCCGAACGCGCGGGCGTCAAGGTCGAGTGGGTGGCGTACGACGACGAGGGGCCTGGCTTCGTCAATCCAGCCAATCGCGCCGATTACTGGAGGCGCGTGGAAAATTTCTTGAGCCGTTCTATCGGCAGCCAGGCGGCTACGAGTCGGTGACTTGACGAGCCCGAGGCAATGGCCTCACGCGTCTAATCGCACGCCCACTGCCGTGCAGTGGATCACCCCGCCTTGATCGTATTCACCAGCACTCCCACCTTGCTCACTTCGATCTCCACCGTGTCCCCGGGCTTCATCCACACCGGAGGACTGCGGCGCGCGCCGACGCCGCCCGGGGTGCCGGTGACGATGACGTCGCCCGGCTCAAGAGTTGTGAAAGTCGAGATGTAGTTGATGAGCCGCGGGATGCGGTGAATCATCTGCCCGGTGGTGGCGTGCTGCATGACCTCGCCGTTGAGCCGCGTCTCGAGCGTGAGCTCCTCGCCGTCCGCGATCTCGTTGCGCGTGACCATCCACGGGCCGAATCCGCCGGTGCGGTTGAAATTCTTGCCCGCGGTCCACTGCAGCGTGTGGCGCTGCCAGTCGCGTACCGAGCCGTCGTTGTAGCAGGCGTAGCCCGCGATGTGCTTCCACGAATTTTCCTGTGAAATGCGCCGCCCGGACTTTCCGATCACGACCGCGATCTCGCCTTCGTAGTCGAGGTGGGTCGATTCGGGCGGCATGAGAATCGCCTGCCTGTGCCCGACCTGCGACTCGGCGA
>WNFM01116064.1_pt1 | contig 11933 bp, 9 predicted proteins | sample 5400271 | NCBI WGS metagenome assembly WNFM01 (sample SAMN13153352, study PRJNA577476) | soil metagenome | isolation source: 60 cm saprolite on Douglas fir-dominated hillslope | place: USA:California | collected 2013-09-17 | reverse complement strand
GATAGGCGACTGGAGCATCGTCGAGTATCTGCTCGACCGTGATTGGCTCACGCTTGAAAGCACGTGGGTTGTTGCTTGCCCATTCGCGCTGAGCTACCGCCACTTCCGCCAGGTGGTGGCGGGTCATGCCGCGTTCCTGTAAGAAGCGCAGCACCGGGAGCGTGAAGGTCGCGTACGGGAACACAGCTCCGTAGGGATACTCAAACTGCCCTGTTATCGAGGCTGGGCTGGGTGACGGGGACGACACTCCGATACGCGACCGCCCGGACTCCCCGTGGGTGATCAGCACCGTCTCGCAGGCCCCAGCAGCGATGGCAGCCGCCGCATGGCGCACATGAAGCATGAAACTGCACCCGCCCACCATCGTGCCATCGAGCCAGCGTGGGGTGATGCCCAGATAGTGGGAAACCTCCAGGGGCAGAGGGCCAGCGGTGGCAACGCCATCCACGTCGGCGGGAGTCAGTCCGGCGTCTGCCAGCGCGTTGCGAGCCGCCTCCGCGTGGAGTTGAATCACCGAACGATCAGGAACCACACCGATGCGGTCGGTCTCAGCCGCCCCGACAATGGCGATCTGGCCTCCATGCATCGACGTTGTCGTATGGCTCATACGCGTTCACCCTCCTCCGGTTGGAAGACCGGGAGCGCCATCTCACCACGACGCTGAAACGCGACCCGCAAGGGCATGTCCAGTCGGATCTGATCCGGGTCCGGGGCCACACCCACCAGATTACTCGCCATGTGCGGGCCTTCTGCCAGCTCGACCAGGGCCACGATGTAGGGAGCCTGGGGTGTGAGCCCTGGAACGGCCCGGTGACTGATGACATACGAGACCAGGTGCGCCCGCCCGCTGGCCTGGAACCATTCCACATCATCCGAGTTGCAGTTGGGGCAAAACGGTCGAGGATAGAAATAGGGACGCCCACACGTTCTGCAGCGTTGAATCCACAGTTCGCCGTGTTGTGCCCCTTCCCAGAAGCGGGCCGTCTCCGGCAATGCTTGCGGGATAAACGCTTCGTTCATTGTGCCCTCCTGGTAAATACCCCGTGATCAATGACGATGTCACCCGTCTCACTCCTGGTCTGGAAGAGCACACGGTCGCCATCTTCCCAGGCGTTGATCTGCAATGCTTGCCCAGGAAAGACGGGGCGCGAGAAGCGCGCGTGCATCGAGCCGAAACGAGCCGGGTCTCCTCCACAGCACAGATGCAGCAAGGCACGCCCGGTGAAGCCATAGGTGCAGAGGCCATGCAAGATCGGACGCGGAAAACCAGCCATTTGCGCGAACCAGGGATCGGAATGTAGGGGGTTGCGATCCCCCGATAAGCGGTAGAGCAGCGCCTGGTCCGGGCGCGTCCGGTAGGTGAGGGCATAGTCAGCAGCACGCTCGGGCTGTGCCCAGTTGCTCGCCAGTCCTCGCTCGCCGCCAAATCCGCCTTCACCTCGCACTATAATCCCGGTGGTGGTGGCGGCAAGCGGCTGCCCATTTGTGGCATCAACGTACTCGGCTTCCATCACGATCAGCGCATGTGCGCCCTTGTCATACATATGGGCAACGCGGTGGGTGCTGCGCACACTGCCAGCGGGCGGCAGGGAAGCATAGAGACGAATGCCTTGCTTAGCGTGCAGTATTTGCCGCAAACTAAAATCACCCAGTTCACCCCGTCCCATGTTCCTACCCCCAGGGAGGATGGCCGCGAAGGTGGGTAAGACCTGTTGTGGCGTATCGTGTGAATTCTCGGTCGTAAAGGCTAATTCGCTGGTCGGATCTTCGCTCCCGGCTCCAATGCCCAGCGCGTACAGCAACGTGTCAGTCGAGATCCAGGAACGCGCTTCTGAAGAGGTGAATTCCTTGCCGATCACGCTCAGGTTCAGAGACATGCTTCAGCCCTCCCGTCCAGCAATCTGGCCCATCATATTGGCGTTCGGAGCAGCCTGCGCTACTAGTTCAGGCACAAGCGTGCACAGTTCTTCGACCGTCCAGAGCCCTTTTTTGAACTTTGCAGGCCCGAGATGCCAGCCCTCGGCCACCGCGACCTTGCCTCCACCGACATCGAAGACGCGCCCGGTGATCTCCTGGGCTTCGGAGCTGGCTAACCAGGCAACCAGTGGTGAAACGTGTTCTGGCCGCAGGTCGATCTCTGCCTGGGCGGGGATCAGCCCTTCCGTCAGGCGGGTGAGGGCCGCGGGCGCGACCGCATTGACGGTGACGCCATAGCGCGCCAGTTCCATCGCAGCAATGACGGTAAAGGCCGCAATACCCGCCTTAGCGGCGCCATAGTTGGTCTGACCGACATTGCCATAGATGCCAGAAGCTGACGTGGTGTTAATCAAGCGTCCCTGGACCGGCCCGTCTTCCTTAAAACGCTGACGCCAGTGATTGGCCGCGAAATGCGAGGTGGCGACCGTGCCGCGCAGATGCACCCGGATGACCGTATCCCAGTCTTCTGGCGTCATCGACACCAGCATGCGGTCACGCAAAATCCCGGCGTTATTCACCAGGATATCCAGGCGTCCAAACGTGTTGAGCGCAGCGTTCACCAATCGCTGTGCCCCTTCCCAGTCCGAGACATCATCGGTGTTGACGACGGCCTCGCCTCCCATCGCCAGGATCTCCCGCACCACCTCCTCTGCGGGCGTTTTGTCGGCACCAACGCCCGCAGAAGAGCCACCAAGGTCATTGACGACGACTTTGGCCCCCTGACGCGCCAGCTCCAACGCGTGCGCACGCCCTAAGCCTCTCCCTGCACCAGTAATGATCGCCACGCGATCCAGACATATCTTACTCATCAGTGTATGACCCTCCCAGGATATCTTTGTCCGGCCTCAACCCCGAGACCAGCCCGGAGAACAGACGAAACACTCAACGATCCTCTGATGATCAGGTGCGTCACCTGACCACTCAGTCCATGCCCTCCCGCAAATGAACGTTCTGTGGTTCTTGTTCGCCAGCCCATTCATTTCAAGCAGCAGGGATAGGGTAAAAGTTTGTTGAGCTAGAACGGTCTAGTTATTAGATACCATAGCGCCAGCCCGTTTGTCAAGGGAAACGTTTCTGGTGATTACCCATAAGTCGTTGAGGCGACGTGAGTCGGGTCTGTTGGACGACTTCGCGCGTCTGGCGGACTTATGGGTAATCACCAGAAACGTGAAGGGAGCAAGATTTCGCGTCTGCCTCAAGAATTGCCGGCAACATGCTGCTACGTCGATTTTCTGACGACAACGTGATAGGTTAGAGGTTCGGGCTCGCGGAGCGGCTCTCCTCGACTAGCGGCCAGGATGTTGGCGATCAGGCGCTCAATGTAGGAACTGGGATCGTCGGTGCTCACAGTAGTCAGTGCCGGGACACTGCAGGAAGCCAGAGAGAGATTGCCGTTGCCGATGACTGCCACACGGTCCGGCACGGGGATCGCCAGGTCGGCCAACGCCGCCAGCAGGGCGAGCGCGGTCTCATCATCGGCTGCACACACGGCCGTGAGTGCCGGGTGCTCTGCAAGGAGAGCAGTGAGAACCTGACGGAGAGCAGCGCGTCTCTCAGGCACGGTAAAGGCGATGGGAGGCGCAACACTATACTCGGCACACGTCTGACGAATCGCTTCGAGATAAGCCTCTCTCTGCCCGGATGGCCAGGGGGTTGCAACCGCAAGGTGCCGGTGTCCCTTGTCGAGCAGATACGTTGCCTGGAGCCGCGCCGTTACCTGTTGCAGCCTGGATACCTCGGAGATGGCCCGGATAATCGGCGCCCCGAAGCGCTGCAGAAATGCCTCGCTGGTCTGATCGGGTTCTTCGATGAGAGAGACGACCACGGCCGGCACCAGATCGGATGCCGGGTGTGGCTGGAGGGGATCAGGACTGATGCCAATCTGCCAGAGCAGGTTGAAACCATATGCGCTCAGTGCTTTGGCAAGCGGTTCCACGACATAGGCATAGATAGGTGCAATATGAATCGTCTGAATGACCAACAGCACAATGGAACTGCGCCCTGTCCGCAGCAGGCGAGCCGGGGCAAAAGATTGATATCCTAGCCGCCGGGCCGCCTGCCGCACTTTCTCCTGGGTTGCCGGAGAAATCGTCTGGTGGGGATCATTGCTGAGGACAAAGCCGACGGTCGCCGGTGAAACCCCGGCCTCACGGGCGACATCACGAAGCGTGATGCGTTGGTGTCCTTTGTTCATTGCTCTCTTTTCTGCTCTGGTGGGTAACTTTCTTCTTCAATCTCTCACAGGCGCGCAGATGCAAGAGAGATTGATTCCTGGTTAATTGTATCGTGCAGGCGCAAAAAAACGCAAGCGCTGTCCAATAGTGGCCTTTCCTTACTTGATCAGAACGTGGAGTACGGTATTGTTACACTCGTCCGTTGCGGAAAAAACGGTGCGTCTGAAAGAAATACTGTGGCTCTATGAGAATGATGGACTTTCTTGCGCACAGATTGTTGAGGTAGTAAATGCCCCGAAGAGTGGGTCTTGCTCATTTCCGGTGGAAAACCTCAACCTATCTCATGAGCCAAAGAAGAAAGGCTCAAGAGAAGCCGATTCCTCCACCAGGCCTGGAAGTCGCGAATCTTGAGATTGACACTCCTCCCGCCTCAAGCAAAGGTGCCAGAGCCAGCTGCTAGCGTTTTAACGCCACAAGCGGGATCTGGCGGCGGGTTTTTGTCTGGAGCTCGGCAAAAGATGGATAGCGCTCAACTAGCCTGGCCCAGGTCTGCTCGCGCTCGATACCCACCAGGGTGGTCGCGGTCGCGCGATAGGTTTCAGAGCCCACCTCAACCGTCACGTTCGGATGAACAAGCAGATTCTGGTACCAGTCCGGGTGTTTCGGAGCCCCGAAATTCGAAGCGAGCACCAGGAGATGATCACCGTCAGGGATATACATCAGAGGGCTGGTTCGCGCCTGACCACTCTTTGCACCGATGGTGGTGAGCAAAAGCAAGGGACGAGCCGCAAACGGCCCATCCGTCTTCCCCCTGTTCGCCCGAAACGCTTCGATGAGTTGGAGGTTGTAGGCATTCTGATCTTGCATCGTTCCTCCACTTGAACGTATGTTACTTTTTTCGCTCTAGTGTACCACATCGGAAGATGGGGATTTACATCACCTTGTTGCTACCTCGTTGTGTATGACTTTCCGTTCAAAACGACCCTGGCGACCCCCAGATATCGACGACGTAGCGATTCTGTGCGGTCATCTCCTCCAGCCATTGTGCGGCTTCCTGGGCAGACGTGCCACGGATGCGCTGGTACAGGGTGCGATAGGCTTGCGCGACTCCTGGCACCATCTTTTCCATGTCGCCGCAGATGAACGTCGGTGCCCCTTGTTGGAGAAAGTGCCAGACCAGATCTTGCTGTTCCAAAATCTTGTCCTGGACATAGGCTTTGGATTGTGGTTTCGCGCGGGAGAAAGCGACATGGAGCTGGGTGAGGCCCTGCTCCGCGTAGCCCTCGAGCTCATCCTGATACAGGAAATCCTGCTCGGGATGGCGACACCCAAAGAAGAGCAAGGATGGGCCTACGTGTTTTCCTTCTTCCAGGAGCGCGCGGCGCTCCTGCAGGAAGCCCATAAAAGGAGCCAGGCCGGTGCCGGCGCCCACCATAATGATGGGGAGCGATGAATCAGCGGGATGGTGAAAAGGTGATCGCGTATCCTGCACAAAGCCATAGATGACCTCACCGGGTGTGCGGCGGCTCAAGAAGGTGGAGCAGGTCCCTTGATGGATTCCTTCGCGCGCGACTGCTGGGGCTTGCAGGACACCCACCGTAATGCGACAGCGATGGGGATCGACCAGGGCAGACGAAGAAATCGAATAGTAGCGCGGACGCAGTGGCGGGAGAAACTCCAACAGGATCGCGGCAGGCACATCACAGGACGGATGCTTCTCCAGGAGATCCATCAGTGTCACGTGCTTCTCCAGGATTTCCTGTCGGTAGCGCTTTTCGCTCTCCTCATCTGAACCGACCAGGGAACGAAGGTGCTCTTTTTCCGAAGTCAGTTCGGTGTAGTCGAGCAGGCGCGTGATCTGCCGGCGAGTCGCGACCTCGTGCAGTTCCACGTAGGCGGAGAGGAGGCTGTAGACCCGGATATACGTGCCAATTGGCAAGGTAGTTCGGCGCATATCGTTTTTGTGGATGCGCACCACCGTCCGCTCATCGCAGCCGAAGCGCCTGGCAATGCGCTCAACATCTTCGATCGGATTGTGCGCCAGCACACCAAGATGATCGCCAGCTTTATACCGCACGTCTTTGGACAATTCCACTTCGATGCAGCGCGTGGAATGCGGTGAGGTCTGATGTTGGAGTTCCGCGTTGGTGAGCACCGTCAGTGGCACCGCATTATACGAGGCCACATAGGGACTCGGCGTCAGTTCGCCCTGTGTCACTTCCAGCCGGTAGAGTGGACTGGCGACCGCTGGTTGCGCAGACTCGGCCAGGTCGAGTGAGAAGGCCCTGGCCAGCGAGGGCCAGAGTTGCTGGTGCCAGGACTGGAACATCCCATCTAAATCGCCGCTGGCATCTCCCATTCCCAGTGCGGAGACACGCTCTGCGCCGAGACGTGCTAATGCTTGATCGATGAAGAGAGGGACTGCCTGGTAGGTCGAAGACCATTGCCGGTTGCCACACCCGAAAACGGCGTAGCGAACTCCCTTGAGGGTGTCTGCTGGCATGTTTGGACGCTGCAACCAGTCATAAAATCTGACCGCATTCGTTGGGGGATACCCATTATAGGAGGATGCGACGATCAGCAGGACGCACTCGTCTGGCCGTTCGTTGATCTTGTCCACTACCTCGTCAAGGGAATCAACTGCGGTGGTAAAGCCACGGTCGCGGGCATCGTCTCCGATCCGCTGAGCAAGTCCTTCCGACGTGCCTAAGTTCGAACCAAACAGGACAAACAACGGCGTGTGATGAGCCTTAACTTTGACTTTTTTCTCCGCAGGCGCTTCTGCCGGAGGCGCAGCCGTGACCGGCAGAGGAGATGGAGCCGCAAACACGATCGGTTGCGCGTGGGCACGGCGCGCGACCTGAATCGTAAACCCCTCTGGTTTCGTGGCAAAGCGCGTTTTGCTCGTGAGGTGGTAGCCCGTATGATCGATAAACTCGAAGTGCTGGAGCAGCATCCCCAGAACCAACGGAGCCTCTTGCAAGGCAAAGGCGCGACCGAGACAGGCCCGCATACCATTCCCGAAGGGTTTGTAGGCATTGGCCGGGATCTTTGCCTCCGCATCGGGAAGGAACCGATCTGGCTGAAAGACCTCCGCATTGTTTCCCCAGATGCTGGGATCACGGTGCAGTGCCGGGACCAGGATCAACAGGTCCTGGTCTGCCGTTACCTGGTGGGTGTCTCCAAGCGTGTCTTCGTCTTTAACCGTTTGGACGGCTAAGATCCGCGCAGGCGGATGCAACCGCAGCGTTTCTTTCAGGATCTGCGAAAGATACGGGAGTTGGCCCAGTTGGGCCGCTGTAGGAGGCTGTGAGAGAACGTCGCCGAGCACACGGTCGACTTCCGCATACGCCTGGGCCAGGATGACAGGATGACGGATCAGTTCATAGAGGGCAAAGGAGAGCAGCTTACTGGTCGTGACATGGCCGGCAAACAGGAGGGTAATGATCTGGTCTTGCAACTCCTCCTCCGTCAATTTCTCGCCGGTTTGTGGATCAAAACCCTCCAGGAGTTGGTCCAGCATGACCTTGCTGGTACGTGTTCTGCTGACGCGGTACTGGCGAATGATCTCTGCTACCATCTGGTGGAGATACGCCGCATCGGTCTTCAATTGGGAATCTTCCTGCTCACGGAAAATTGCCCCCTCGATGGAGCGCATGAGGGCCTGGATGAGCGGATGAGGCGTCTCACGGTAAAACGATTGGAAGTGATAATCCAGACAGCAGGAGCCAATGATGTCGGAGGTGAGACGAACCATGTCATTGTACACGTCAATCTCATCGTCTGGATTGAGGCGCTCCCACTTATACACCATAGGCATCGTTGCTTCCCACATTTTCGGCACGTAGGCCTGCAAGGCCTGGGTGCTGAAAAGCGGCAGAAGGATCTTATGTGCTTTGGACCAGATAGGTTCTGTGGTCGAAACGGCAAAAATACTGGTTGAGACGACCTGGCGCACCCCCCGGAAAGGGAGATCTTTCTTAAAAAACCGCTGCTCATCGCAGAGCTCATTGGCAAGCGGATAGTTTGCGGTAATGACCCATTGGCGCTGGGGAAGATTCAGTTGAAACACGGGTCCATATGTATGCGACAGGCGCATCAAGCGGCTCACCAGATCCTCTTCTTCCACCTCGTTGAGAGATGGTTTCGCCGGGAGCTGCGGAATAGGTTCGGTACGATGAGGTGATTTTGTAGCCATTGCATTTTTGTCCTTTCTCAGAATGAGATCACGCTTTTTATGCCCCCTGGTCGTCCGAGAATGCGTTCGACCGCTTGTTCGATCGGAGTGCGACCGGCAAGCAGGGCACGCACGGCATGCGGCCAGCGTTGGTGGAAGCTGTCCAGGTCTGCGATCGCGGCCACAAAGGCTTGCTGTCCTGCGTTGACCGTTCCCAACACCACCTGATTTTTCAAGACCATCTCGCGAAAGAGTGCTGCCGGGTCAGCTTCTATCATGGTTTGCAACCCAGGAACACCCGTCAGGACATAAATGCCATTGGTGCCCAGCTCTCGGAGCACTTCCAATGCCAGCAAGGAATGTCCCACCGCTTCATACACCAGATCGATGGGACCGATGTGCTTTGCGAGCTGGTGCGTCGGAATGCTCTGGCTCGAAAGGTAGGTGGCCCCAATTGTTCTCGCGACCGCAATCCGTGGGTCAGGATCTTGCTGCCGTGAATAAATGAACGTCTCGAACGCGGCAGTCCGCAGGGCCATCGCGCCCAATAAGCCAACCGGACCCGCCCCCAACACCAGAGCTTTGCGTCCACGCCCTAGCGTGCGCTCAGAGACTGCCGGATCGATCCAGGGAGGGCGATGTTGCATGAGCCCATAGAGCTGCGCCTCCGCCTTTTCCGCGATGGTCAGTGGTTCGACCAGAACTGCGATCTCGCGCAGGTGGCGAGGAACGGGATTCATATACCGGGCCTCATCGACGACAAACTCCGTCAGATAGCCATGAGCACCTTGAATGCCTCTCTCGGTAAAATCGCCGGTTTCGCAGAAGTCCTGATGACCGGCCCGACAGGAGCGACACCTGGCGTGAGGACAGGGACGGCGAACGGTTGGAACGACCAGGTCGCCGGGCGCGAGATGGGTGACGGCTGTCCCGACTTCGACCACTTCTCCCAGGGCCTCGTGGCCGATCACCAGGTATTCAGAACCAGCCGGAGGCGTGCCATAGACAAAGGTGCAGATCTCTTTATCGGTGCCACAGATCCCAATATCCAGCATGCGCAGCTTGACCTGATCGGGTTGCGTGATCACCGGCTCCACCTGTTCAATAAGCTTCACTTCCCGGCTGGCGGGAAATACCGCGATGGCTTTCATCATTTCCCCCTTTTCCACGGACTAAAAAGCGGCGCCCTTCCAGCAGAGCCGCGCGAGCACACGCGCACCAGCGCGCTTAGAAACTGAGATAGGAACGCGAGAAGCCTTTACCCATCTTGCCTTGATTCACGCGTGTCTGAGCGTGAATCAAGGCAAGATGGGTAAAGGCTTGCGGGAAGTTCTCCCATGCCTCCGTTCGGCTCCTGCCAATGCTGGGCTAGCCAGGCGAGTTGCTGACAGAGATGGAGCCACCCTTCATACGCCAGACCACGATGACGGGTATAGAGGAAAATGACATCCATGAGTTCTCCATAGATATCCAGTTGTCGCTGTGTGGCGGCCCCGTTGCCAATCCGAACCGGGCGACTCTGACGATACCCCTCCAAATGGTCTAGGTGAATTTCGGGCATCTCATGCCCGCCGTGAATGGTATACATGGGTTGGAGCTCTCCGCCTTCGTGTAACTCGCTTACCCGCGCGTTCAGCCAGCCCGTGAAGGCTTCGACCTCTTCCGTAAAGCCCAGGGCCAGCAAGCTATCCAGGGTAAAGGCTGCGTCGCGGAACCAGGTAAAGCGGTAATCCCAGTTGCGCTCGCCCCCGATCCCTTCGGGTAAACTGGTGGTCGGCGCGGCCACAATGGCCCCGGTTGGCGCATAGGTGAGCAGCTTGAGGGCCAGCGCGGAACGATGAACCTGTTCGCGCCAGCGTCCCTGACACTGACTCAGCCAGCGCAGCCAGCAGCGTCGCGTCTCCAGAAACTGCGCCTCATACTCACCCTGTGAAACAAGGTGAGGGAGTATATCCTGATCCTGGGAACTATCCAGAAAAAAGAAGGCGGATTGGTCTTCAGAGAGCGTAAAGGTCGTCTGCACTCCACCTTGCCCATCGTCGGTCAAGGGTACAGACGAGGAGAGTGCCAGGGTCAACGCGGCACTGCGAAAGACGGCTCCATGCTCGAAAAGCTGTAGGGTACGGGAGTCTCGCGCATAGTTAAACGCGGGACGGCAGGTCAGCTGGAACGTGAGCGATCCACGCACTATATGCACCGAGCGGGCCAGATGATGCTTGTGGCGCTCGGTGCCCTTCTGTTCGATGGGCATAAAATCGCTGACTTCACCACTCCCATCGCTGGTTAGAAAGCGGGTAATCAGGATGTTTGTCCCAGGAAAATATATCTGTTTCGTTGCGAGACGTTCCTGCTCGACGGGGGCCAGGCGAAATGAACCTCCTTTGTCCGCATCCAGCAGAGCGGCAAAGATGCTCGGTGAGTCAAAATCGGGGAGACAGCACCAACCAATGGAACCATTCTTTCCCACCAGTACGACCGTCGAGAGATCCCCGATAATCCCATAATTTTCAATGGGAAGATACCACGTCTCTGTGAGGGCCTGTGTCTGTTGTTTTGTTTCTAACATCGCAATCGTCCTCTTGGTGTGAATATAACGGGGAAGCGTCATGAAAGCGTTAAAAATATCGTCATGGGGAGTGACCGCGTTGTTTGACATATAAACCAGACTTCTGTCCGCCAGTTAATGGGATCCTACCCCCGCGCACCAGAGCCCATGAAAAAGGGGCGGGTATACTTGAGCGAGGGCAGACCCAACGCACAAGGTCCGTTTGGCACTAGCGCCACGAGCCTGACCAACAGTATGACCTGGATACCTCCAAGCACCAGCGTCTGTCGCTCGCTGGCATCAGCGAAGCACGTATGGGAGAATTTGACCTCCGCCATACTCTTTGGGGATCAGGACCCGCATGCTCACCTTCTCTTTTTTCATGGGAGTATCAAGAGTGTGCCAGACCATTATGCCTTGTGTCATACAATACCATCACTGCCACTCCATCTTGAGGGAGGGCCAGGATCGTGACGAAAACAGCCCGGAGCGAACTTTTTTCGAAGGCGATCGAGCGGAGGGTCCTGAGCCACGTCCCGCTCGATCTCTTTCCTCTCTCACCAGATGGTTTTCTTGGGTCCCGCTTTTCCCTGCTGGTCCTCGATTCCCCAACTCCAGGAAACCTTCGGGGTAATCACCGGAGGCCACCATCGGGCGCGGCCTTGACCACCCCGGTCGGCTACAAAACATTGTGGAGCACGGCCATGAAGCGCGCCAGTTCATTTCTCACCAGTTGATCAGCAGCTATGAGCAGGTGGTCCACTTGCTGGAGCAGATGAGCCAGGACGACTTGCAGGAGATGGGGGAACACATCAAGTATGGTCCACAGACACTGGCTGCCTTCATTGAGCACTTCGTCATTGAACATGATCAGGCTCATATCAAGCAAGTGCAGACGCTGCTTGTGCAGCAAGGAGAGGCACAGTGAGGGTTGGTATTACTGGCGGGGGTCCAGCAGGACAGTATTTCGCCTTATTCATGAAGTCTCGCTCTAGTTTTCGGGGTAAAATAGACAATATGGAGAGGCCATGAAGCATAACGTGCTGCTCTCCCAACGAGC
>WNFM01027883.1_pt1 | contig 11935 bp, 15 predicted proteins | sample 5400271 | NCBI WGS metagenome assembly WNFM01 (sample SAMN13153352, study PRJNA577476) | soil metagenome | isolation source: 60 cm saprolite on Douglas fir-dominated hillslope | place: USA:California | collected 2013-09-17 | reverse complement strand
GCCGCCGCCGTGCTGCCGGGTCTCGCCTACGCCGTGGGCAGGGTGACGTGGAAGCTCGCGCCCCCGCCGGGATTGGCATCGCCCCACAGGTGGCCGTTGTGGACGCGCACGATTGCCCGGGAGATCGACAGACCAAGGCCCAGCCCCTGGGCCTTGGTGGTGTAGAACGCCTCGAACATCCGCTGGTGCTGCTCGGCGGTGAAGCCGGGCCCCGAATCGATCACGCTCACCTTCACCACCCCTGCCTCGGCCTCGGTGCAGACGGTCAGGATGCGGGGGCGGCCGGGCACGGTGCTCATGGCTTCGCTCGCGTTCACCACCAGGTTGAGCAGCACCTGCTGCAGCTCGACGCGGTCGCCTCTCACCATCGGGAGCGACGCACCGAGGTGGCGCCTCACGTCGATCGAGCGCGTCACGAGGTCGCCGCGCACGATGTCGAGCACCTCGCCGACCAGGGCGTTGAAGTCCAGCGGGCGGAGCTGCGTTTCGCCGCGCTTGAACAGCGCATGCAGCCGGCGGATGACCTCCCCGGCGCGCACGTCGGCGAGCACGATGTCCTGCAGGATCTCGGACAGTATCTGCGGGCTGTCGGTCTTGTTGGCGATGAAGCGCTGCGCCGCCTGGGCGTTGGAGAGAATCGCGGTGAGCGGCTGGTTGAGCTCGTGGGCGATGCCGCCGGAGAGCTCGCCCAGCATCGCCACGCGCGAGAGGTGCGTGAGCTGCAGGCGCTGCTCGTGCGCTTCGCGTTCGGCGCGGCTGCGCTCCTCGAGCGCCACCGCGAGCAGCAGCATCGGCACCGACGCCGCGATGAGGAAAAGCTGCATTTCGCGCGCCGTGTCCTCGGGCATGCGGTCGCCGAACGGGCCGAGGCCGCTCACCGCGCCCCAGATGGTCGTCCCTGCCAGTAGCGCGATCGCGCTCGCCGTCCCGGTCGTGCCCATGCGGACCGCCGCCCAGAGGAGGAAGGGCAGAGGCGCGTAGAACAGCGCCGGCACCGCGCGCGCGTCGATCTCGATCTGCGGCAGGTCGAAGGCCACCAGGCACGCGACGAACAGGCCACCGAACAGCAGCGCCGCCTCGACGCAGCGCGCCGGCGTCGCAGCGCGCAGACGCGCGACGCCGAACGCCGCCCAGGTGAGGATCAGCGGGCCAACGGTGAGCTCGGCGAGCACATTGGAGGCGAAGCGCCGCTGCACCAGGTCCCAGTACTCGCTCTCTCCCCAGCCGATGAGACGCACCAGCGCGGCGTCGATGAAGGAGGAGAGCAGCGGCGCGGCGAGCACCGCGCACAGCAGGAACAGCCCGACCTTGCGCAGCGAGTCGAGGCGCAGCGGCCCGGGAGCGAAAGCGCGCACCAGCGCCGCGCCGATCAACGCCTCGCTGCAGTTGCTGACGTACCAGCCGAGCACCATTGCCTTCGGCACTCCGCTTTGCAGCTCGACGAGCAGGTGCGCGGGCAGCGCCGCGGCGAGCAGCCACCACCAGGCGCGCGCCGGCGCGAGCAGCAGCGTCGCAAGCAGCAGCGCGTTCGGTGGCCAGAGCGTCGAGATCGGATCCGGCTGCAGCGTGAAGGCGAAGCCGACGCGCGCCGCGGCGTAGTAGCCGACCGCAACCAGCAGCATCTGCGCCAGCGGGCCCGGAACGGCGCCGGTCCGCCAGCGCCAGCCGGCCAAGCCTAGGAACCGCTCGGAGGCTGAATGAACGTCCATGCGCGGACCAATCCGGCCAGGGAGTCGACCTGCATCTTGAGCATCATGCGCGCGCGGTGGACCTTGACGGTCTTCTCGGCGGTGCTGAGCGCGGCGGCGATCTGCTTGTTGAGGCGGCCGCAGACCACCAGCTCGAGGACGTCACGCTCGCGCGGCGTGAGCGTGGCGAGGCGCGCGTCGATCACGGCGCGCTCGGCATGCGTCTTGCGTAGCGCGCGGTCCTTCTCCACTGCCGCGTTGACCGCGCCGATCAGCTGCCGCTCGTCGAACGGCTTGGTGAGGAAGTCGATCGCGCCAGCCTTCATGGCCGCGACGCTCGTCTCGATGCTGCCCTGTCCGCTGATGAACACCACCGGCCGAAGGTCGGCCTTCTTCGCCAGGGCGTGCTGGACGTCCAGGCCGCCCAGGCCCGGCATCGAGAGGTCGATGACGATGCAGCCGGGGGCGCCGCCATCGGGGTGTATCAGGAAATCCTGACCGGACGAGAACGTCTGCACGGCGTAGCCCGCCGCCTGGAGGAGCCGGCCCATCGATCTCAGTACCGCCGCGTCGTCGTCGACGACGCTGACGCAGGCCTGCGCGCTGCTCATGCAGCCTCCCTTGAAGCATCCCCCGCATCGAGGCTACACCCAAAGGGAGCGTGGCGACAGTGAAATGTCCGGCACCGGACAAAACGGCAAAAACAATGAAACGCCCCGGTGGGAAGGCTATGAAGCGGTGTTCACTCTCGCGGCCGCACGATTGTCTCGACGTCCGGCAGGCGGCGCAGGGAGCGCATGACGCGCGCGAGATGCTGGCGGTTCGCCACCTCGATGACGAAGTGCATGGTGGTGAATACCGCGCGGTCTTCCTCCATCGCGATCGAATCGATGTTCGACCCCGCCTCGGCAATCGCGGACGCGACCCTGGCCAGCACGCCGCGCTGGTTTTCCACGGTGACGTTGATCGCTGCCTGGAAGAGTCGCGTGGTGCGCGGATCCCATTCGACGTCGATCCACTGCTCGGGCTCCTTCTTGCGCGAGCGCACGATGCTCGTGCAATCGGTCGCGTGTACCACCAGGCCCTGGCCCTTCTTGATCGAGCCGACGATCCCGTCGCCGGGAATCGGCCGGCAGCAGGTGGCGAGCTGCACGCCCATGCCTTCGGTGCCGCGGATGGTCATCACGCTCGCACCCGTGCCCTTCGGGTCTTCGCGATGACCGCGGCGAGGCGCTTGCCCAGGCCGAGATCGGCGAGCAGCTCCTCGCGCGTGCGCGAGCCGCTGTCGCGCATCACCCGGTCCCAGTTGGCGTCGTCGATTTCCGCCAGCGAGCTCTTCAGCGCTTTCAGCGCCTGTTCGAGGAGGCGCTCGCCGAGGCCCGCCGATTCCTCGTATTGCATGGTCTTGAGGAAATGGCGGATGTTGGAGCGCGCCTTCGCGGTGCGCACGTACTGCAGCCAGCCGGGATTGGGCTTGGCGTGGCTGGCGGTGATGATCTCGACCCGGTCGCCGTTGCGCAGCTCGGTGCGCAGCGCCACCAGCTCGCCGTTGATCTTCGCCGCCACGCAGCGGTTGCCGATGTCGGTGTGCACCGCGTAGGCGAAGTCGACCGCGGTCGCGCCGCGCGGCAGCGACAGGATCCGGCCCTTGGGCGTGAACACGTAGACCTCGTCGGGGAAGAGGTCCACTTTCACGTGCTCGAGGAACTCCTGCGGGTCGCCCGACTGGTGCTGGATCTCGAGCAGCGACTGCAGCCAGCGATGCGTCTGCTTCTGCAGCTCGGAGAGCTTCTCGGTGTCGTCCTTGTAGAGCCAGTGCGAGGCGACGCCCGATTCGGCGAGGCGGTGCATCTGCCCGGTGCGGATCTGCACCTCGACCGGGATGCCGTAGGGGCCGATGAGATCGGTGTGGATCGACTGGTAGCCGTTCGCCTTCGGGATGGCGATGTAGTCCTTGAACTTGCCCGGGATCGGCTTGTAGAGCGCGTGCAGCGAGCCGAGCGCGAGGTAGCACGCCGGAATGTCCTCGACGACGACGCGCGCGCCGAAGATGTCGTGCACCTCCGAGAAGGAGAGATGCTTCTCGATCATCTTGCGGTAGGTGGAGTAGACGTGCTTCTCGCGTCCGAAGACCTCGGCGCGGATGTCGCTCTCGGCGAGCTTGCGCTTGATCGCATCGAGGGTCTTGCCGATCATCTCGCGCCGGTTGCCGCGCGCCGCGCTGGTGGCCTTGGAGAGCACCTTGTAGCGCCCGGGGTAGAGGTGCGAGAACGCCAGTTCCTGCAGCTCGTGGTAGAGCGGGTTCAAGCCGAGCCGGTTGGCGATCGGCGCGTAGATCTCCATCGTCTCGCGCGCCACGCGCCGGCGCTTGGCGGGCGAGACCGCGCCGAGCGTGCGCATGTTGTGCAGCCGGTCGGCGAGCTTCAGCAGCATCTTGCGGAAATTCTCGGCCTGCGCGTCCTCGGCCGACTGGAACTCGATGCGGTCCAGCTTGGAAACCCCGTCTACCAACTCAGCGACGGGTCTGCCAAACGTGTCGGAGATCTCGTCCTTGGTGACCGAGGTGTCCTCGGTGACGTCGTGCAGCAGCGCGGCCATCAGGGTCTGGCCGTCGAGATGCCACTCGGCGAGGATCTCGGCGACCGCGAGCGGGTGCGAGATGTACGGGTCGCCGGACTGGCGCGTCTGGCCCGCGTGCGCGGCTTCCGAGAAGCGGTACGCCTCGGCGAGGCGCGCCACGTCCTTCGGCTTCAGGTAGGCGAAGCGGGTCGGATCGGGAAGCTGTACTGCGGCAGCCATGAGGTCAGGTTACCCGACCCCACTGTTTCTACAAGGTCGGCGCGGCGGGCGGAGTCGGGTTGCGCTTCAGCACTTCGGTGCCGATCTTGCCGGTCGCGATCTCGCGCAGGGCGATGACTGTCGACTTGTCGCGGTTCGGCTCGACGAGCGGCGAGGCGCCCGCGCCGAGCTGGCGCGCGCGATAGGTCGCCGCCAGCGTGAGCTGGAAGCGGTTGGGGATTCGTTTCAGGCAGTCGTCAACGGTGATGCGGGCCATGGTTCTTTCGCTCGTTGTGGATGATTTCGGCGAGCTGCCGCCGGGCGGAATCGAAGTCTTTGTTAATTATAGCGTATTTGAACTCGCCGGCGTGCAGCAGCTCATCGCGAGCGGCCTGCAGCCTGCGGCGGATGACCGCATCGGAGTCCTGGCCGCGCGCGCGCATGCGCCGCTCGAGCTCTTCCACCGAGGGCGGCAGGATGAACATGCCGATGCATTGCGGGTAGATCGAGCGAACCTGGCGCGCGCCCTGCCAGTCGATCTCCAGGATCAGGTCCTCGCCGCGCTTCAGGGCGTCGGTAATCACCTGCTTCGCAGTGCCGTAGCGGTAGCCGTGCACCTCGGCGCTCTCGAGGAATTCGCCGCGCTGCTTCATCGTAAGAAAGGTCGCGTCGTCGACGAAGTGGTAGTCGACGCCGTTCTTCTCGCCGCGGCGCGGCGCTCGCGTGGTGTACGACACCGACACCTTGAGGCTCGGGTCGTCGCGCATGATCGCGTCGATCAGCGAGGTCTTGCCCGCTCCGGACGGGGCCGTGATCACGAAAAGCTTGCCGCTCATTCGATGTTCTGCACTTGTTCGCGCATCTGCTCGACGAGCACCTTGAGCTCGAGCGCGCCGTCGGCGACCGCCACGCTGGCGGCCTTGGAGGCGAGCGTATTGGCCTCGCGGTTCAGCTCCTGGGCGATGAAGTCCAGCCTTTTCCCGACCGCGCCGCCCTGCTTCAGGATGCGCTCGACCTCGCCGAGGTGTGCGCGCAGCCGCGTCAGCTCCTCGTCGACGTCGACCTTGGCGGCGAACACCGCGACTTCGGCGCGCACCCGATCGTCGTCGGCCGAGCCGAGCGCCTCCTTCAAGCGCTCGGCCAACTTCGCCTGGTAGGCCGCGACCGACTGCGGCATGAGCGGCGCGACTTGCTCCACGCACTTGCGCATCGCGGCGGCGCGCTCGCCGACCGCCGCCGCGAGCTTCGCGCCCTCGCGGCCGCGCGCGGCGATCAGCTCGTCGAGCGCGCGCCGGCCCAGGCGCTCCGCGACTGCGCGCAGCTCGCGCTCGTCGCCCGGCGCGCCGGAAACGACGCCCGGCCAGCGCAGCACGTCGGCGACGCGCAGCTCGTCCGCCTTGGGGAACGCCTTGCGCGCCTCCTTGGCGAGCGCCTTGAGCTGCGCGAGCGCCGCGGCGTTGAGGTGCTGCGCGCCGGCAGGCGAGCTGCCCTCGACGAAGAAGAGGCGGCAGTCGATCTTGCCGCGCGCGATGCGCTCGGCAACCAGCTCGCGCAGCATCGGCTCGAGCGCGCGCAGCTCTTCGGCGGTGCGCATCTGCACGTCGAGAAAGCGCGAATTCACCGAGCGCAACTCGAGCGCGAGCGTGCCGCGCGCCGAGTCGGCCGCGCTCGCGGCATAGCCCGTCATGCTCTGGATCATTCGCTATGATAACGGCCGTGCAACTGAACCTGCCACTGCAGGTCGGCAGCCGCCTCGAGAACTACCGTATCCTGCGCGTGCTGGCCGCCGGCGGGTTCTCCTTTGTCTATCTCGCGCACGACGACAACGACGCGCCGGTGGTGATCAAGGAATACCTGCCCGCGACGCTGCCCCTCAGGACGAACGGATCCTCGCAAGCACCGTTGCCCGATGCAGAGCGCGGCCGCTTCAACGCCGGCTTGAAATGCTTCTTCGAGGAGGGACGCTCGCTCGCCCACCTCGCGCATCCCAACGTGGTGCGGGTCTTGAACTTCTTCCGCGCCAACGAGACCGTGTATCTGGTGATGCGCTACGAGCGCGGCCGCACGCTGCAGGAGCACATCCAGGCGCGGCGCGGCTCGCTCGAGGAAGCCTGGGTGCGCTCGACCTTCGCGCAGCTCCTGAACGGCCTGCGCGAGGTGCATTCCAACAAGCTGCTGCACCTCGACATCAAGCCCGGCAACGTCTACGTGCGCAACGACGGCTCGCCGCTGCTGATCGATTTCGGCGCCGCCCGGCAGCAGTTCTCGGCCGAAGGCCTGAAGCTGCCGCCGAGCTATACGCCGGGCTTCGCCGCGCCCGAGCAGCACACCGGGGCGGCGCCGCTCGGACCCTGGACCGATGTCTACGCGGTGGGGGCGACGCTTTATGCCTGCTTCGCCGCCGCCGAGCCGCAGCCGGCGGACGCGCGGCTAAAGGAGGACAAGCTGCTGCCGGCGCGGCGCGCCTGGAATGGGAAATATTCCACCCAGCTCCTCGATACGGTGGACTGGTGCCTGAAGCTTTCACATCTTGACCGACCGCAGAGCGTTTTCGCACTGCAGAAAGCGCTGATCGGTGAAAGCAGCGGCAAAATGGCTGCGAAATGAAGTTCACGATCGCCCAGGACACGCGCATCGGCCAGCGCCGGCAGAACCAGGACCGGATTGCGCACTGGCGCACGCCGGAATGCGTGCTGCTCGCGGTCGCCGACGGCCTGGGCGGCCACGCCTACGGCGAAGTCGCCGCGCAGATGGCGATCGAGCTGCTCGGCGAGGCGTTCGCGCGCGAGGCGAAGCCGAAGATCGCCGATCCCGGCGCATTCCTGTTCCGCGCCTTCGGCGCGGCGCACACCGCGATCCTGCGCGAGGCAGACAAGCGCCGGCTGGACGACACGCCGCGCACCGTGCTGGTGGCCTGCATCATCCAGGATGGGCGCGCCTGCTGGACGCATGTCGGCGATTCGCGCCTTTACCTCCTGCGCCAGGGACGCATCCTGCACCGGACGCGCGACCACACCCTGGTGCAGCAACTGATCGACGAAGGCCGCATCCGCGAGGAGGCGGTCGCTTCGCATCCCGAGCGCAACCGCCTGCTGCAGTGCATCGGCGGCTACCAGGTGCCGCGTCCCGACCCGGCTTCGAGCGCGCCGCTCGAGAAGGGCGACTTGCTGGTGCTCTGCTCGGACGGTTTCTGGGGACCGCTCACCCAGCGGCACATCCTGCACGCCTTGCTGACGCGCCCGCTCGAGCGGGCGATTCCGGAGCTCGTCGACCTGGCGGAGGCGCGCGCCGGCGGCCACAGCGACAACATCTCGGTGGTGGCGCTCGCCTGGCACGAGGAAGGCCTGACCCAGGACCGCACGCCCGCGGGCGGCACGCAGACCGAGATCAAGGACCTCACCGCCACCGAGCTCGACTACATGCGCATGACCGACGAGGACGTGGAGAAGGCGATCAACGAGCTGAAGAGCGCGTTGCGCAAGAACGCGCCGCAATGAGGCCCGCAGTGCGACCTTCCGGAAGGAAACCCGACGAGCTGCGCGCGGTGCGCATCCAGCGCGGCTTCACCAAGCATGCCGAGGGTTCGGTGCTGGTCGAGTTCGGCGAGACGCGCGTGCTGTGCACCGCGAGCGTCGAGGAGCGCGTGCCGGGGTTCCTCAAGGATTCGGGCCGCGGCTGGGTGACGGCGGAATACGGCATGCTGCCGCGCTCGACCAATACCCGCACCGACCGTGAAGCGGCACGCGGCAAGCAGTCGGGACGCACGCAGGAGATCCAGCGGCTGATCGGGCGCTCTTTGCGCGCGGTCGTCGACCTCGCATCGCTCGGAGCGAGGACTATCCAGATCGATTGCGACGTCTTGCAGGCGGACGGCGGAACGCGCACCGCGGCGATCACCGGTTCGTTCGTCGCCCTGCACGACGCCTTCTCGTTTCTGAAGAACAAGAATCTTCTTCCGGCGTGGCCGATCCGCGATCATGTCGCCGCTATCTCGGTCGGCATGTTCCAGGGAGCGCCGGTGCTCGATCTCGACTACGCGGAAGATTCGAACAGCGGTTGCGACATGAATGTCGTCATGACCGGCAGCGGCAGCTTCGTCGAGGTGCAGGGCACGGCCGAGGGCGAGCCGTTCGCGCGCGCCGAGCTCGATGCGCTGCTCGCGCTCGCCTCCAACGGCATCACGAAACTGGTGGGTTTCCAGAAAAAAGCGCTCGGGCTGTGAAGCTCGTGCTCGCGTCGGGCAATCCCGGCAAGCTGCGGGAGATCGGGGCGCTGCTCGCGCCGCTCGCGATCGAGGTCGTGCCGCAATCGAACCTCGGCATCAGCGAAGCGGAAGAGCCGCACGACACCTTCCTCGAGAATGCGCTCGTGAAGGCGCGCCACGCCAGCCGCGCCGCCGGCCTGCCGGCGCTTGCCGACGATTCCGGGCTGAGCGTCGACGCGCTGGGCGGCGCGCCCGGCGTGCATTCCGCCTACTACGCCGGCAGGCAAGGTGACCGGGAAGAGAGGGACCGGCGCAACAATTGCAGGCTGCTGGCAAATCTTTCCGACAACAGAAGCGCACACTACGTCTGCGTCATGGTGCTGGTGAAGAATGCCGAAGACCGCGATCCACTCGTCGCCGAAGGCCTCTGGCATGGCGAGATCGCGCGCGCACCTCGCGGCACGAATGGCTTTGGCTACGACCCCTTGTTTTTCATCAAGGAACTCGGCAAGACGGCCGCGGAGCTCGACCCGGCTCACAAGAACCGCATCAGCCACCGCGGCATCGCGCTGCAAAAGCTCATCGCCCTGCTGAATGAATCCCGTCGTCGTTGAGCGTCCGGGGGCAATGAAGCTGGCGGTGCTGCCGCCGCTGGCGCTGTATGTCCACATTCCGTGGTGCGTGCGCAAGTGTCCGTATTGCGACTTCAACTCGCACGAGCGCAGCGGCGCGCTGCCCGAGGACGACTACATTCAGAAANNNCTTCCCTCCGTGTGGGGAAGGCGCCTCACCAGCGTGTTCATCGGCGGCGGCACGCCGAGCCTGTTCTCGCCCGCGTCGATCGACGCGCTGCTCTCGGGCGTGCGGGCGCGGCTGACGCTCGAGCCCGGCGCGGAGATCACGCTGGAGGCGAATCCCGGCACGGTCGAGGCGGCGCGCTTCCGCGGCTTTCGCGACGCCGGCGTGAGCCGCATCTCGATCGGCGTGCAGAGCTTCGACGACCGCATGCTGGGCAAGCTCGGGCGCATCCACAGCGCCGGCGAAGCGGGCAAGGCGATCGACGCCGCACTCGCCTCGTTCGAGCGCGTCAACGTGGACCTGATGTACGGCCTGCCCGGGCAGGACGTTGCCGCGGCGATTGCGGACGTCGAAAAAGCGATTGGCGCCGGCGCGCCGCACATTTCGGCGTACCAGCTGACGATCGAACCGAACACGGCGTTCTTCAACAAGCCGCCGACGCTCCCGGCGCACGATGCGTGCGCCGACATGCAGGAGATGATCGAACAGGTCTTGCGTGAAAAAGGTTTTGAACACTACGAGACGTCGGCGTTCGCGCGGCCCGCGCAGCGCAGCCGGCACAACCTCAACTACTGGGAATTCGGCGACTATCTCGGCATCGGCGCAGGCGCGCACGGCAAGATCTCGTTTCCCGGCCGGATCACGCGCCACGAGCAGGCGAAGCACCCGAACGCATACCTGAAAGGCGATCCCCTCCGCGAGGTGGAGATTGCCCCGCGCCAGCTTCCCTTCGAGTTCATGCTGAACGCGCTGCGGCTGGTCGAGGGGTTCCCTTCAGCCCTGTTCCAGGAGCGGACCGGGCTGCCCTTCGCTGCCATCCAGAGGGAGCTGGAGGAGGCCGAGCAGGAAGGCCTTCTCGAGCGCGATCTGCAGCGGATCCGGCCAAGCGAGCGCGGCAGGCGCTTCCTCAACGACCTGCTCGAGCGGTTCCTGCCCTAGGGGCGTGCTTCAGCTCCACGAACCTTTCACTCATGAAAGTCTATAGAACATCTGTCACGCTGTAGCAGTCCGCACTACAAGATCGAGATTCCGCTACATGAAAAAGGGGCATAAGAAAGTGCAGGAGCCAATGGATTTCGTTTCGCTTCCGCAAGGCGAAGCGCACGACGCTGCCGCCGCTGCGGATGCCGTGGCGCGTCGTGCCGAGCTGTCGTCGCGCGTACCGCGGATACTCGCGGTCGATGACGACCCTATCATGCGTGAACTGATCCGGCTGCATCTCTCGGGCGTCGGTTACGACGTCGTGGTCGCCGAGGATGCGATCGTCGCCGGCAAGATGCTGCTGCTGAGCAAGCCCGACCTGTTGCTGGTGGACGTCGACATGCCCTATCTGGACGGCTTCGAGTTCGTGGCCGCGATCAAGGAGGATGCCGAGCTTCGCGCGATCCCGGTGGTTTTCCTGACCGGACACGAGAACACCGAGAAGCGTGCCGCCGGGCTCGGCGCGGTCCGGTATCTGAAGAAGCCGATCTTTGCGCAGCAGTTGATCTCGGCCGTCTCCGCGATCGTGCCGGTGGCGGATATGCGGCTGCCCGAAGCGAAGAGCATGCGCGCCCGGATCGTCGGCGTCCTTTCGGAGTTGGTCAGCAGCACGCGTTAGTCGGTCAGAGGTTTCCTCAACGACTTGCCGCAGGAGTTTCTAGCTTCCTGAAGTAGAGGTCGCGGATCTCATGGCCGAGGCGCCGGCCGCGAGCCTCGAACTTGGTGACCGGCCGTTCCGCGAAGCCTTTTTCCACCCTTTGGAAGTCCACGCGAAAGACCGCGGCGATCTGCTCCGCGTATTCCGGCCAATCGGTCGCCGCATGGACGATCCCGCCGGCCTTCAGCTTCCTGCCGATCAGGGAAGCGAAGGAGGGCTGCACCAGCCGCCGCTTGTGGTGGCGCTTCTTCGGCCAGGGATCGGGGCGACCATGCGCTCGAGCACCTCGACCGCGTCGTGCCGCACCACGCGCAGGTTGGTGAGCCTCTCCCTGTCGATGCGGTTGAGCAGGCTGCCGACGCCGGGGCCGTGCACCTCGACCGCGACGAACTCGATTTCCGGGTGCGCCTTGGCGATCGCAAGTGTCGTCTCGCCCATGCCCGAGCCGATCTCGAGGATGAGCGGCTTCTCGCTTTCTATCTTTTCAGGAAAAGAAATTCCATAGATCGGTAGCAGCTCGTCGAGTGCGCGCTTCTGCGCCGGTGTTGTCCTGCCCTGTCGCAGAACGAAGCTGCGAATAGGCCGGTTCAAGCGGCCTTCGGAGCGATCTTTCCTTCGGGGGGCGAGGAGGGCGCGGCCGAGTAGAGCTTCTTCGGCATGCGGCCGGCGAGGAACGCTTCGCGCCCGGCCTCGATCGCCTTCTTCATCGCGCGCGCCATCATCACCGGGTCGCGCGCTGCGGCGACCGCGGTGTTCATCAGCACGCCGTCGCAGCCGAGCTCCATCGCGATCGCGGCGTCCGAGGCGGTGCCGACGCCGGCGTCGACG